>Ga0265298_10005780_pt1 | contig 15406 bp, 18 predicted proteins | sample AusTroGonzalo_MG_3_FD_193486 | JGI IMG/M metagenome (GOLD analysis project Ga0265298, IMG submission 193486) | Bovine rumen microbial communities from tropical cattle in Woodstock, Queensland, Australia - Gonzalo_01 | ecosystem: Host-associated > Mammals > Digestive system > Stomach > Rumen ... | reverse complement strand
GTTTATGAGAAAGGTTACAGAAACCTTAAATCCCAAATATCTTCATATCCTCTTCCACGGTGCTAATCCCGCCAATGCCGAAGTTTTCAACGAGCACTTTGGCCACATTGGGCGAGAGGAAAGCGGGCAAAGTCGGGCCAAGATGGATGTTCTTCACGCCGAGGCTCAGCAAAGCCAGCAGCACGATGATAGCCTTCTGCTCGTACCAAGCGATGTTATAGGCGATGGGCAATTGGTTTACGTCGTCCAAGCCGAACACTTCCTTCAGTTTCAATGCGATGAGTGCCAGCGAATAACTGTCGTTGCACTGGCCAGCGTCCAATACACGCGGAATGCCATTGATGTCGCCCAAGCCAAGTTTGTTGTACTTGTACTTGGCGCAACCCGCCGTGAGGATGACGCAATCTTTGGGCAAGGCCTTGGCAAATTCGGTGTAGTAATCGCGACTCTTCATACGACCGTCGCAGCCCGCCATCACCTCAAACTTACGGATGGCATCGCTTTTCACGGCCTCTACTACCTTGTCGGCAAGGGCAAACACCTGTTCGTGCGCAAAACCGCCCACAATCTTGCCCGTCTCAATCTCTTTAGGGGCTTGGCAGGTCTTGGCCAAGGCGATAATTTCACTGAAATCCTTTTTACCGTTGGCATCAGCGGGGATGTGCTTCCAACCTGGGAACCCCGTGCTGTTGGTGGTGAACACGCGGTCTTTGTAGGTTGCATTAGTGGTCGGAGGCACGATGCAGTTGGTGGTGAACAGAATGGGGCCGTTGAAACTCTCAAACTCCTCGCGTTGTTTCCACCAAGCGTTGCCGTAGTTGCCTTTTAAGTGGCTGTATTTCTTGAGTTTGGGGTAATAATGTGCAGGTAACATCTCACTATGGGTGTAGATGTCGATGCCAGCGTCCTTGCTTTGTTCCAAAAGTTGCTCAATGTCGTTGAGGTCGTGGCCGCTGATGAGGATGCCCGGACGGTTGCCCACGCCAATATTCACCTCGGTGATTTCAGGATTGCCGTAAGCGGTCGTATTGGCTTTGTCGAGCAGATCCATCGCCTTCACGCCCCATTCGCCTGTTTTCAGGACAAGAGCGGTGAGTTCGTTGGCATCGTTGCAGGTCGCCAATTGGCCAAGGGTTTGCAGGATGAATTCGTTGATGTCGCCATCGACTTGGCCAAGGCGGGCGGCATGTTCCAAGTAGGCGGCCATACCTTTGAGGCCGTACATGGTCAACTCTTTCAACGAGCGGATGTCCTCGTTGGCTTCGGCAAGCACACCTACGGTTTGGGCTTTCTCGTCATATTGCTCGCGGGGGCCATTCCATTCCAATACATCAAGTTTCGGGAGCACGATGCCTTTCTTGTTGGTCACTCGGTCTTTGAACATTTCGCGCAATTCCAAGCCTTTATCGATACGGGCGTAGATGCTCTCCGCGTCGAAGTTAGCGTTGGTGATGGTCGAAAACAGTGCATCGTTCACGAAGGCGTGGATACTCTTGCGGAAATCACAATAATCGTGTCCGCATCCGTGCTGGTGATGGTTGGCGATGACGCCCAATCCTTTAAGGACATAGATTAAAAGGTCTTGTGCATGAGCTACTTGTGGGGTCTTTCCGCACACTCCTGAAATCTTGCAGCCGGTGCATCCGGCAGTTTCCTGACATTGGAAACAAAACATTTTCTCGTTCATAGTCTTGCGTGTTGAGTTAGTTGTGTAATTTGCCGCAAAACTACAAGCACGAGACGACTTGGAGCGTAACAAATGTTACAGTGAAAAACAAAAATCCGTAAATCAGGTCTCAAACTGTAGCGAGCAATTACGCTTTGTTCTCGTTTAATCGAAACTCCTTCCTATAGATATATGTGGTATAGCCAGGAGCGTACGAGTCATAGACCTCGCTGAGAAACTGACCTACCAGTGTGAAACCATGCTTAGGGTAGTATTCGTGGGTGCAACTGGTGTCGGTCCAAAGGTAAAGATTTCGCAGGTCTCTGCGCTGGAACTCATCCATCATAGCCTGCAGCAACTGCTTTCCACAGCCTTTCTGATTACTGATGAAGAGCGATAGTTTCACCTCGCCGTCATTCATGCACTGCACCGTTTTCCCGTCAACCTCCAGCATATAGTCGGCCAAAAGACGGAAGCGTTCACGCTCATGGTCGGTCATCTGTGCTTCAATGTTCTCGCGCCATTGATAGACATCTGCCTTGTCGTCATGGAAGTTGGCAAACAGCACCCCATGAATCACGCCATCATCGCCCACGGCCTTCAAGGCCAGCGAGGGATTGCTGTAATTGTAGCGGAGAATATACTCTGCCACTGCATCGATAAACCACTGCCGTTCGTCGGCATAAAACTCTCCCCATGCACCAGCAGCCAGTGGTACTGCTTTAGCAAAGTCATCATTCGTGAATTTCTCTATTTTCATTTCTATTATTTCCTCATGTTTTATTAAAGTCATATAACACTCTGATAAAATGGAATTTACTTGTTGATTTGCTTAGTAACCAGAACGCTAAATTCCGATTATCTGTTTCGCAATTCGGCTGCAAAGTTAATAAAAAAACAATCCATAAACGAGCGAAATCTACTAACTATTCCTCTTGAACGAAAAATACCGCAATCTAAGCCTATGCCTGGATTGCAGATTCTTTATAAAACTAATACGATTCTTATTTCAGTCCTTTCAGCCACCGCTCCACCTTTGCCTTACCCGTGCGGACTTCGTGCCCATAGATGCTGAACTCGCCCGTGACGTTGGCCTTGGGGAAGGCTTTCTTCACGTCGTTAGCGCAGGAGGCCAGCCCGCTGCCCTCGTGGGTGGTGAAGGGGATGACGGTCTTTCCGTCGAGGTTGATGTCCTTGAACAGCGTGAACATCACCTGCGGGTAGGTGCCCCACCACACAGGACCGCCGATGAAGACGGGGTCGTACTGGCTGAGGTCGGGGGCGGTGCCTTCGTAAGGCGGCAGTTCGCCCTTTTTGGCTTCTTCCTTGGCCAATTCGATGAGCGGCATATAGGCCATGCCGTCGTACTTGTGGGTGACAATCTCAAACTGGTCGGCACCTTTGATTTCAGTGATGTAGTCGGCCACGATCTTGGTGTTGCCGACCTCGATGTTGCCCACGCTGTAGTTGTCGCCCGCATGGGAGAAGAAAATGACGATGGATTTGCGCATATTCTGTGATTTTAAGTTGTTGGGTTGAGACGCACGGCCGTGCGTCTTTACGTCTTGTCCGTTGCAGCTGGTGGCCATGAGGAGTGCCAGGATTGCGGTAATGATTCTTTTCATAGTTCAACAATGTTCTTGATAAACTTCGCGGGATTGCCACCCACGATGGTGTTCGGGGCCACGTCTTTTGTCACCACGGCACCAGCGGCTACGACTGCATTTTTGCCAACGGTCACGCCGGGTAAAATGGTGGCGCCTGCACCAATCCAAACGTTTTCGCAGATGTGGACGGGCTTGCAAAGGAGAATCTGGCGGTCGTAGAGGTCGTGGTTGTTGGAGATGAGTTGCGCATTGGCGGCAATCATAGCGCCGTCATCAATGGTGATGCCGCCGCGGGCCATCATCAGGCAGTTGTTCATGATCATCACGTTCTTCCCGATGTGGACACGGTCGAAACAGACACCCGTAAGGCCGGGCATCACGAAGCCGCCGTCCGCAAACACATCATGGCCGAACAGCTCTTTGGCGAGCGCGTTGTACTCGTCGGTGTAGGGCATCGTGTGGTTCAGTTTGAAAAGGACTTGTGCTTGGCGCACGCCTTCCGCGTGTTCTTCGGCTGTGGTCAGCCTGGGGTCAACTCTTTGTTCTTGCATCGTTGTCATGTTTTGAATTACGAGGCAAAATTACAACGACTTAACGATATATAAGTTTCACAAAAAACATCAATATTTTCACAAATTACACAAAATAATTCCGTCATTATGAAAATTTTTTTATTTTTGCACTATGAAAGTTGATTTTCAATATTCCACCGATTTCCTCACGATGAACGCCCCGATACTGAGTCACACCTGCATGCACCTGTTGTGTATAGAAGGGGAGGGGAGTTTCGTGTTCAACGAAAAATGTTACCACATAGCGAAAAACGACCTTGTGGTGATGCCTAACCCCACAAGGGCGAAAAATCTCGCTGCGGCCCCGGGAATGATGGTGGAGTGGTTTGCCGCCGACAACAAGTTCCTGCAAGGCCTCCTGCCGTCGAACAACTACAGCATCGGGGGCAGCATCAGCCTTAACCAGAATCCCGTCATCAAGGTCGATGACCGTCAGGCGGAGATCCTGCTGGAGGACTTACACCGCCTACGCGACCGTCTTGACGACCGCCACCTGCTCTTCTACCGCGAGATGATGGGGAGCCTCTGCCTGACGATGATGTACGACATCTTCGAGCTTCATGCCCGGCGCGACGCCACCGACACACATAGCGACCGCACCGCCATCATCGTCCGTCAGCTGACCGACATGCTCGCCACCGGCATCAGCCGCACCGAGCGTGAGGTGAGCTACTATGCCGAGCGACTGCATGTGTCGCCGAAATACCTCTCCGCCACGGTCAAGCGTGTTACAGGACACAGCGTCAGCAGCTTCATCGACCGCCACACGGTGCCTATCTTGAAGAAATATCTCGACGACGAGCGTCTTTCGCTCACGCAGATTGCCGACTATATGAACTTCAGCTCATTGAGCTACTTCAGCCGCTACTGCACCAAGCACCTCGGACAGTCGCCGAGCGAGTACAGACGGAGCTTGCAGCCAAAAGTGATTTAGGAGAATTCAATAATTGCGCTCACATCTTCACCAATCGATAAAGAGACAATGATCACACCGTCATGTTTGTATATGGTAGGGACAAGCATGTCGCCCAGCTTGGCAGCGACACGGTATTCCACCCGTAAGCCCTTGATTTCGAAATCTTCCGGCAGAAGTTCCATAGCCATACGTACATAGTTGGCATTGTTAAGATGCTTGTTGTAATCGATGTCTGAACGCATCACCTTGACAGGCTCCAGAACTTCACCTTCTGTTTTCGGCAGTATGATACGTCGGTCTTTGTAGTTCATCTCCAGCTGCGGCTCGATGAGCAAGGATCCGGCGACGGTGTCATCGACACGTTTCAGCTTGCCGTTTGCCTTGTCCACAAAGGCGCCCATGCTCCAAGTGCGGTAGCAGGGTTTGCCATCTGTGTCATAGATAAAGGTGTTGCGGAAACCGAACATTGGTTTCATGCCATATACCGAGGTCGTCACGGTCAGTTCTTCCTTGAAATCCGGCACTCTGACAATCTCCACCTGCCTTGAGGCCAGAAGTTGCGCCATGTTCTCACGCGCGAAGTAGTCCTTCACCTGTGGCTCGCTGTCGATCCACATCTCAGAGCAGTCCTGCATCATCTGGAGCGCCGAATAGAGTTTCAGCTTGCCTTCGCTGTCGCAGGTGCTTGTTGTTACCTTATATATTAAGCTGTACATTTTTCACTGCTTGTTATTGTAGTTTCAAGTTGTTTTATTTGTTAATCCGTCGCATTGGACGACAGTCCTGTCACACTAACATCCAATTATTTTCTCTGCCATTGTTTTGCCGAAATCGAAAGCATTTTGCAAATCTTGCTGCCAATGTTCTTCACGATATTTTCGTTTGGCTTCTTCGGAGAAGCCTCCCAACTCGAAATTCGCGTAGTTTTTCACTTGGTATGTGTTGTTGGCAAACAGTTTCTCTGGCTGTCCGAGGGCTTTGGCGATGCAAGGCTCCATCGTGCCGTAACCATTGCAGTTGCTGCCTCCCACACCGCCGTTTTGCGTTTCCACCAGCACCACTGGCATCCGTTTCGGGGCGGTGATGCTGTAGTCGTTGTATGAGAGCCAAGGGAAGGCCAAACGCTCCAAGAAAGCCCGCATCTGGCCAGTGATTTCGCCGAAATAGTTAGGCGAGCCTAATACCAAGCCGTCAGCTTGCGCAATCTCTTCCAAGACAGGAGTCAAGGCATCCTTGAACTTACATACATTCGATGCCTTGCCCTTGATTTTGCAAGCCATGCACGACATGCAGCCTTTGTAGTCAAGGGCATAGAGGCGTATGGTCTTCACCTCGATTTCATTGCTGACCGAACCGGCTCCTTCAGCTAATTTCTTGAGCATTGAGGCCGTGTTGAATGTCGCGCGCGGGCCTCCGTCGATGATGATGATTTTTTTCATTGTCATTTTATTTTCGTTCGCAAAACGTCACATGCACCATGTCGCCAAAGCTCTTGCCAATCTGTTTTCGGATGTCCTTACGCACACCGATGATGAAGCAAGGCGTTCCCATCTTGACGATCTGCCCGTCGTATGGCACACCGCATTTCTTCGGGTCGGCGGCAAAGTCGAATGTAGCCGATATAGCTTCTTCGCTCATCTTGGCTATCTGTTCATTCAGTTTGGCATAGCCGTCGGCCATAGTGGCTACAAGTTCTTGTTTGTTGGACGGATTGGGCATATTGAAAAAGTTATATAAATTGTGTTTACCTTACTGTTACCTGGATGTGCGCGAAGGCTTTTTGCCGTTTGACAAAAGAAAAACCATTGTAAAAAGCGACAATCACACTTGTTTGCCTAATTCGTATGCCTCCTGCAGCTTGGCATTGCCGGCAATCTCTTTCGGTCCGCCTACGCCACCGCAGAAGATATGTCCTTTAAGACTTGACTTGTCGAAGCAGTCAATCCAGCCGGTGAGACCGCCCTCGGCGCGCTTCGGCACAAACTCCTCGTTTTCAGCTGCTGTGGTCAGCAGATAGATGTCGCGGAACTTGTAATCCTTGGGATACATAGCGTTCATGCGGTCGATGAGGGTCTTCATCTGGCCGCTCATCTCGTAGTAATAGATGGGCGTGGCCCAGCAGACCACATCGGCGTTGAGGACGCTCTCCATGATGGCCGGCACATCGTCCTTGATGACGCACGCGCCCGTTTTCTGGCACGACAGGCAGCCAACACAGAACTTGATTTCCTTGCCTCTTAACGAGACAAACTCCACTTGATGCCCGGCGGCTTCCGCGCCCTTGGCAAATTGCTCCGCCATTATGTTGCTGTTCGAGCCCGGACGGAGACTGGTTGAGATTACGATGACTTTTTTCATGTTTTTACCTTTCTGATTAACGATAGATTACCACTTGACAAGGCCTCGAAATTGGCCTCGATCTTCTCAATGTCCCAATCCCACCATTTCAGTTCCAGCAAATAGGCGATGAAATCGTCGTCAAAACGCTTTCTGACCACGTGGCAAGGATTTCCCACAGCGACAGTGTATGGAGGAATGTCCGAGGCCACCACCGAGTTGGCTCCGATAATGGCTCCGTCGCCAATATGGACACCTGGCATGATGGTGACATGCTGACCAATCCAAACGTCGTTGCCCACAATGGTATCGCCTTTCAGAGGCAATTCATCTTTCACGGGAGCAATTGCGCTGCCCCAGTCACCGCCTATGACATAAAACGGATAAGTCGTCACGCCGTCCATCCTGTGGTTGGCACCATTCATCACAAACTCCACACCTTTGGCGATAGCGCAAAACTTGCCGATAATCAGCCGGTCGCCAATGAAGTCGTAGAAATGAGTGACGTGCTTCTCGAATTGGTCTGCACCATCCACATCATCGTAGTAGGTATAATCGCCGATCATGATACGCGGGTTCTTCACCACGTTCTTGATGAAGCAGAGGCTTGGAATCTTCGGATTCGGAAAAGCCTCATTGGGGTTTGGTCGTTTTTTTATTTCCATAATTCCCAATTTTGCAGATTATTTGAGGCACTTTGCCAAATAGCGTTTTATCGGATGAAATTCGTGTACCGCGTCACTTCCTTTTCAGGCAGTCCGTTGCGCTCGCGCTCGGCGGCGATAGCGCGCATGAGGAACGCCATGTTGCGGCCCAAAATGCGCATGATTTGTACGCCTTCTTCGTCTTTCATCACATCTTCGGGGGTGTGGCCATGCACCATGTTCCAATAGCGACTGCTCGCGATGGACATCTCGCTGATGGTGAAATACTTGTTGAGCCGGTCGAAAGCGGCTGTGGTGCCACCACGACGGGCCGAGACGACGGCCGCACCCACCTTCATGCGTTTGTCGAACGGGGTGCTGAAAAACAGGCGGTCGAGCAGGTTGGTGAGCGTTCCGTTGGGGCCGGCGTAATACACCGGCGAACCGACCACGAGGCCATCGGCTTGCTCAAACTTGGGTGCCACTTCGTTCACCATATCGTTGAACACGCAACGCCCCAATTCGGCGCATTTGCCGCAGGCGATGCAGCCTCGGATGTCCTTGTTGCCGATGTGGACTATTTCGGTATCTATGCCGTTTTTCCGTAACTCTTCCGCCACAATGTTCAAGGCGGTGAAGGTGCAGCCATTGGCGTGCGGGCTGCCGTTGATAAGAAGTGTTTTCATATACGTTCTACTTAAAAAACATTACAAAGATACAACTTTTCTCCGAATGGAGAAAGAAAACAACCTTTTTTCAACGTCCCAACATCTCCATCCCCACCATCGGATTGGTGTCGATAAGCTTCAGCGACTTCACCATCTCGGCGCCGTTGGCTTTGATGTAGTCGAGGTAGCCCTGCGTGACGGCGTGGCTGTGCAGGTCGATTTGTGCCAATGTGGGCAATGTGGAAAGTGCCATAAGGATAATTGTTACGATGCGCTTTTTCATGTTAGTTGAGTTTCTTCCTTTTGTGGCTTTATTTCAGATTTGTCCTGAAAAACTCCGCCAATTTATCCCACGGAATGTAATTGCCCTCACCGCCGTCGTAGAGGTCGCAGTGAGTGGCTCCGGGGATGATGAGCAACTGTTTGTTTTCCGGCACAGGATTCGGTTTGCCGATGAAATTGTAGCCTTCGGCCTGGCCTTCCACCATGTATTTGTATGCAGCCTCGCCAAAGTAGCGCGAGTGGGCTTCCGAGCCATGCATCACGAGGACAGCAGAGCGGATTTCGTTGATGTAGTAGAGAAAACGAGCGTTTGAGTAAGCCTGCGTTCCGATGACGCGCCAGCCGTCGTTGCTGTTGCCGCTGCGCTTGTGGTAGCCGCGCGGGGTCTTATAGTAGGCGTGGTAGTCTTTCACAAACTGCGGGGCATCGTCGGGCAATGGGTCGATGACACCTCCTGCCATCGCCAGCGGGTCGGCGAGACGCTGTTTGCCCATTGCCTCACGGGCAGCGTGGCGAGATTCCTCCTTGTCCTCGCTATCATAGTAGCCGTTGCCGCTGATACGGGTCATGTCGTACATCGTGCTTGCCACGGTGGCTTTGATGCGCGGGTCGGCAGCGGCGGCATCCAGTGCGATGCCACCCCAGCCGCAGATACCGATGATGCCTATCTTTTCAGCATCCACATTGTCTTGTTTTGAAAGGAAATCAACGGCAGCCATGAAGTCTTCGGTGTTGATGTCGGGCGAGGCTGTGCGACGTGGCTCGCCGCTGCTCTCACCGGTGTACGACGGGTCGAAAGCCAGTGCCACAAAACCTAGCTCTGCCATCTTCATGGCATAGAGGCCGCTCGACTGCTCCTTGACGGCGCCAAAAGGACCACTCGCGGCAATAGCCGCCAATTTGCCTTCGGCATCCTTTGGTGTATAGAGATCTGCTGCCAAAGTCAGACCGTATTGGGTTTCGAATGTCACCTTACGGTGATTCACTTTGTCGCTCAGCGGGAACACCTTGTCCCACTCCTGCGTGAGGTTCAGTTCTTGTTTCATTTCTTCTTTTGTTTCCATTGCTTCTGTTGTTTGCGGTTGGTTGTTGCAGGCGGTCATAAGTGCCACAACTGCTGCAAGGATGAGAATCTTTTTCATTTATACCTAATTCTAATTACGCTTGCAAAAGTACACTTGTTATTTAAAAAAGGTATTACATAAATTGGCTAAATATATACCAATTTCGCAGAAATTGACTATGATATATAAGATTATGTACCATTTTTTATTGCTTTTCCAAATTAATCGTACCTTTGCATCGCAATGAAGAAGATTCTGAAAATAGATAATCCCAATGATTTTGCCCGATTTGTGGATGCTCCAGAGCTGCATCCATTGGTCAGTATTATCCACTATGACGAACTGGCTCCTTTCCGTCATAGCCTGAACAATTACGGTGTGTATGGACTCTTCATCCAGCGTCAGTTTCCCAAAGATCTCTCGTATGGCATGAAGACCCTGCAGGTGAGCGATGCCTCGATTATTGCCGTTGAACCAGGACAGATTGGCGGCTTGGAGGACAATGGGGAGCGCATCTCGCTGAGCGGATGGGTGCTATTGTGGTCGCCCGATCTGCTGCACGGTTCTGAACTGGAACGCCAGATTAGCCGCTACCAATATTTCTCTTATTTCTTCACTGGCTCGCTGCGGATGGAGCCTGATGAATGGCTCAGCATCACACAACTGCTCTCCCAGATGCGGCAAGAGTTGATAACTCACGATGACTCGCCCTCACTCAGAAGCATCTTGTTGGGCTATCTGCACCTGATACTGGAATACTGCAACCGCATCTATCTGCGTCAGCTCTCTGAGGAAGACAGTGGCAACAGCGACTTGCTGAAACGTTTTCATGACTTGCTGCAACAATATTTCCGCGAGAATCGGCAACTGACGCAAGGCCTGCCCACCGTTGCCTATTGCGCCTCAGAGCTGGCTTATTCGCCACGTTATTTCGGCGACATCGTCCACAAAGCGACAGGAGGAACGGCCATCGGATACATCCACAATTACGTCATCAACCAGGCCAAGAGCCTGCTCATGAACGGCCACAACATCAGCGAAACCTCGCACCTCCTGGGCTTCGATTTTCCCCATCATTTCACCCGCCTCTTCAAGAAGGTGACTAGCCTCACGCCTAGCGAGTATTTGGGAAAATAGCTGGGTCGAGAGGGTATATTGGATGATTATTTCAAAGACTCTTCAGCCATTATTAACGATAGATCCTATTTCTCCAGTATTGGCAGTAAAACCAGAAAAGAGATTGCCATCATAAGACTACCGATTGCGATGAGAATCAATGGGGTTTTCTTGCGGGTTTCATTCTTTCTGTCAATAAAAGTTCACACCCCACCAATGACTAACAAAACCAGTTGAACAATCATCCAAATATAAATGAAAACTCTCATATCTTAATAATTATATTTCTATTTACCCACTTCCTGCAAAGATATAAAAATGTTTTAATTATCCTTAGATAATCTTGACATTTAATCTTCTTTTTTTGCATTTGGCACCATAAAGATCACCGTCAGAACGCCTATGGCGCCGGCAATGGGAACAATTACTCTGGCTACTGAGCCTTCTGGAATAAAGAAGAAAACGGAGAGCAACACCATCGCCGTCATGATGCCGCAAGCACTGGCTTTTTGCGCTATTGTCATTCCGCCCCGACGATGATAGCTGCGGATGTAGGTGCCCAGCCATGACTTCAAAAGCCAGTCCTGCAACCGTTGCGATGAGCGGTAGAAACACCATGAAGCCAGCAAAAGAAATGGTGTGGTAGGCAGTCCCGGCACCACTACGCCCAAGGCTCCAAGACCCGTACTTAACAGTCCCAATGCCATTAGTAATGGTTTTCTCATTTTTCTGAAAAGATATAACAATTATCCCATCACGACATCCAAAATCATCATCAGCACAAAACCTATTGCAAAACCGATGGTTGAGAGGTTGGAATGCTCGCCTGACGATGCCTCGGGAATCAGCTCTTCGACGACAACATAGCACATTGCTCCAGCCGCGAATGAAAGCATATATGGCAATATCGGCGTGATCCAAGTGGCAAGCAACACTACGGCAAGACCGCCGAGAGGCTCGACGATGCCGCTCATCGAGCCTAGTAGAAACGAACGTGTCTTGCTGTTGCCCTCGGCGCACATCGGCATGGATATGATGGCGCCTTCGGGGATGTTTTGGATGGCGATGCCGAGCGAGACAGCTATCGCGCTGGCTATAGTGACATCGCCGACTTCTTGCGAAGCGGCAGCAAACACCACACCGACAGCCATGCCTTCAGGCAGGTTGTGAATAGTGACTGCTAGCGCCAGCATCGCTGTGCGCGACAGTTTTGAGCGCGGTCCTTCCGGAGCGTTGGCTCCAAGATGCAAATGAGGCGTAAGCTCATCCAAAAGCAGCAGGAATCCTACGCCTGCGAGAAACCCTATTGCTGCTGGCAACACCGACCATACACCTCGTCCTGACTCCATCTCTATTGACGGGATGAGCAGCGACCACACCGAAGCGGCCACCATCACGCCCGAGGCAAAGCCAAGCAACGACTTCTGCACCCTCGGCGACATATCTTTCTTCATAAAGAAAACGAACGCCGCGCCGAGCATGGTGCCAAGCAAAGGAACCAAAAGACCTATAGTGATGCCCATAGTCATTACCTTAATAATTATCGTTGCAAAAATACGGAAAAAAAACGGCATTTGAGTACCTGGGTGTTTAAATTTCCCCATATTTTATGATAAAAGCCCTCTAAAATCACAAGAAATGATGATGTTTTGATAATGATGAAGGCTCTAATTTTGCAGTCTGAAATTAACTATTTGAAGATTGAAGTATTAATTTTAAAAATTTAAAACATGAAATCGCATAAAATCAACCAGTTTTTTGGAAGGTATGCGGCCTTCCTTTTAAGATGGCGATGGGCTGCCATTGCCTTGTTTGCAGTAATCCTGATTGTGTCGTTCGTCGGAATGTCGAAGATGGTGCAGCAGACCTCGTTCGACGACTATTTCATCGAGGGTGACCCTATGTTGGTGAAAACCAATGAGTTCAAAGAGAACTTCGGTAACGATTATTTCATCGGCATCCTCACAGAATGCGACAACCATTTCACAAAAGAAAACCTCACATTGATGCGTGAGCTCGGCGAGGAGCTGCTCGACTCGCTGTCGTACGGCGACAAGATAACCTCGCTGGTCGACCTTGAGTTTATGCTGGGTTCGGAGGACGGCATGGAGATTGTGCAAATCGTGCCTGATGAGATTCCAGAGACCGGGTCGCCAGAGATGGAGCAGATCCGGTCTCTTGCTTATAGCAAGCCTCATGTCGCGCGCAAGCTCATCTCCAAAGACGGCCGTAACGCCTGGATTTTGGTGAAACTGCGCGCCTTCCCTTCGGAAGACGAGTGGAAGCAGACCAGCAACATCTCACCCGACATCGTGACAGGTGCTGAGGTGAGCCGTATCATCGCAAAAGAGAAATACGCGCCGTTGAACCCCAAGGCGACGGGCATGCCTTACGTGACCCAGCAGAAGTCGGTGTACATCGGACAAGAGATGGGTCGTCTGGTGATGATTGCCGCCATCATCTGCATCATAGTGATGCTCATCATGACACGTTCGCTGCGCGGCATCATCTGTCCGCTTTTGGCAGTGATTGGCGGTGTGGTGATAACCTTCGGCATCGCGGGTCACACCCAGATGTACGTCGACAGCACCGTGCTGATGATACCGGCGATATTGGCGTTTGCCGTGTCGATAGCATACAATATTCACATATTCTCCTATTTCAACCAGCTCATGCGCACGCATGGCAAACGTAAGACGGCGGTGGTGGAGACCGTCAGCGAGATAGGCTGGTCGGTGGTGTTCTGCGGCCTGACCACAGTCATCTCACTGCTGTCGTTTATGGTGATCCCTATCAGGCCGATGAAATGTGTCGGCATGACAAGTTCGCTTACCGTGTTTTTCGTTTTGTTTACTACTCTGCTGATGGCTCCTGTTCTTCTCTCGTTCGGCAAGGACAGGAAGCCTAAGCGCGGTATCGACGGCTCAGGCGGTACCCGCCTGAGCCGTATGATGGAGCGTCTGAACGACTTCACATTCAGAAACTCCAAGGCTATAGTGGCGATATTCATAGTGGTATGTGTCGCATTCGGCATCGGTCTGTGGAAGATCGAACCGGCATTCGACATCGAGAAGACCATGGGCATCAAGGTGCCTTACGTCAAAGACGTGCTCACGGTGGGACGCAGCGAGCTGGGTGCCTTGTATTCATACGACCTCGTGATGGAATTCGCCAACGAGGACGATGCCAAGCAGCCTGAGAACCTGCGTAAGCTCGAACAACTCGAAGACCTTATTAATAAATATCCTCTGACAAAACGCACAAACTCGATTTTGGATATCCTCAAAGACCTCAACCAGACGCTCAACGACGGCGACAAGGCATATTACCGTATCCCTGCCACCGAAGAAGAGGTGGCGCAGATGCTCGTGCTCTACGAGAACGCCGGCGGCTCCGAGACAGAATACTGGATGGACTACGGCTACAAACGTCTGCGCATGATGGTGGAGATCTCCGACTTCAACTCCGGCGAGGTGGAGCGCGAGCTCAACGACATCGCCAAGCAGACCGCCACGATGTTCCCTGGCGTCACCGTGACCGCCGTCGGCAACATACCGCAGTACACCACCATGATGCAATACCTGGTGCGCGGCCAGATGCTGTCGTTCATCATCTCGGTGCTCATCATCGCCGTCATCCTGATGATAGCTTTCCAGAGCGTGCGCGTCGGATTGATTGGTCTCATCCCTAACCTCATGCCTGCCATCTTTGTGGGCGGCTTCATGGGCTGGGCTGGCATCCCGCTGGATATGATGACAGCCACTTTGATACCTATGATGCTCGGTATGGCCGTCGACGACACCATCCACTTCATCAACCACTCGAAGCTTGAATTTGACCGTACTCCGAATTATTCGGTGGCAATACGTAACACATTCCGCATCGTCGGTGTCGCCATAGTCACGACATCCATTGTCACGTCGGCAGTGTTCGCCTGCTTCGCCACCTCGGTGTGCGCCATGTGTATCAATTTCGGCGTGTTGGCCGTCATCGGCATCATCTCGGCATTGCTCGCCGACCTGTTCATCACACCGCTTTTGGTAAAGAAATTCCATGTCTATGGCAAAGAAGAAAAAATCGATTTATAAAATTTAAAAAAGTAATACTATGAAAAGAAATATCATTCTGACAGCATTGTTTATCGCTGTCGCGACATTAGCCAACGCCCAGACCGGACGCGACATAGCACAACGCGTGAAAGACCGTCCAGACGGCGACACCCGTTACGCTGAGATGCAGCTCACATTAGTCAAGAAAAACGGCGACAAACGCGAGCGCAAGATGGTGTCGTGGGCTATGGACGAAGGCAAAGACACCAAGAAAATCATGTTTTTCACCTATCCTGGCGACGTGAAAGGCACAGGATTCCTCACCTGGGACTACGACGAGACCGGCAAGGAAGACGACAAATGGCTTTACCTGCCTGCGATGAAGAAGACACGCCGTATCAGCGGCGCCTCATCGAAGACCGACTACTTCATGGGAACCGATTTCACCTATGATGACATGGGTGAAATCGGTTCCCATGAAGTAG
>Ga0265298_10005779_pt1 | contig 15406 bp, 2 predicted proteins | sample AusTroGonzalo_MG_3_FD_193486 | JGI IMG/M metagenome (GOLD analysis project Ga0265298, IMG submission 193486) | Bovine rumen microbial communities from tropical cattle in Woodstock, Queensland, Australia - Gonzalo_01 | ecosystem: Host-associated > Mammals > Digestive system > Stomach > Rumen ... | reverse complement strand
TGCTCTGCTTTCATGTGGTGCGGACGGAACGGGCAAAATACCTTTTCCAGTCAGCCCACCATGTCCTTTTTGACGGCAGGGCCATGCAGCGCCTGGCTGACGTGATCTCGGAAGCATATGCCGGAAACGGGCCCGGCGCGGAAAACTGTACGGTGCTGGACGCTGCTGCCGCGGAAGCGGAGGAACGTCAGGGCCCGGCATACCGCAAGGCCGGGGAGTGGTATGAACAGCATTTCAGCGGGATCGATGCCGAAAGTATGCCGATACCGGACCGGGACGGAAAAGATGATTTCAAAGCCTGCATCCGCCTGCTGCCGGTTCAGGAGGCAGAGATCACAGCGTTTTGCCGCGGGAAGGGTTACAGCACTTCCGCCCTGACATCCGGGGCCTTTGCCGTTACCATGGGAATCTGCACAAACCGGCAGGAAGCCCTGTTTTCGACGATCTGGAACGGCAGGGACACAGCGTATGCCGATTCATTCGGCATGTTTGTCAAAACGCTGCCGGCGTATGCTTCCTGGAACAGGGAAACAACCACGGCGGATTTCCTTTCGGGCATGACGGAAATGATCCGGGAAAGCCGGGAAAACAGCCTGTTTTCCTACGCGGACCTGAACCAGTTCTGCCCGATGGAGCAGGCTCCCATGTTTGCCTGGCACGGCAGGTTCAGGGACATTCCGTCCCTCTGCGGTTTTCCCTGCCGGCAGGAAGTGCTGGACAGCGCCCTGGACGACACGCCGCTTTCGGCGGACCTGATGGCGACGGACGACGGCCTGTCCCTGAGAATCGAATACAACGCCGGAAAGTATTCAGACGGATTTGTGGAAATACTGGCTCGGACTTACGCGGAAATCCTCGCCCAGCTGATGACAAAGGAGACCCTGGGTGCGATTGAACCCTGCCCCGGGGGAACCGCGGACGGAGACTTCAACGAAACGGCGTTTCCGGTAAAACTTCAGGCAGTTCATACCCTCATGGAGGCCCAGGCAGAACGCAATCCGGACAAGACTGCTTTCGTTGCCGCCGGTGAACGGCTCAGCTACAGGGAACTGAACGAAAAGGCCAACCGTCTCGCGCATTCCCTGCAGGAAATGCGTCCGAAAGGCGATGAATTCATTGTTGGTATTCTTCTGCCGCGGACCACGGCAGTGCCTGTTGCGGAATACGGCGTATGGAAGGCGGGCGGCGCGTTCCTGCCGATGTCGGCGGAGTACCCGGACGACCGCGTGGAAACCTGCCTGCGGGACGCGGGATGCGCATTCTGTATTACGACGGAAGCGGAGCTGAGGAAGCGGCCGGTGCTTTTTTCCGCGGATCAGCCCTATCAGGCCCTGACGGTGGAGTCGCTCTGCGAAAACCCGAAGGGAGACAACCCGGGCCTGGAGGTACCTGCATCCGCCCTGGCCTATGTAATTTATACCTCCGGTTCCACCGGCCGCCCCAAGGGCGTCATGCTGGAACACGGCAATCTGTGCAATTTTCTGGACGCGAACGAAAAGAACCCTGAAACACGGGCGATCACGGAGAGCGGCAGCGTGATGCTGTCGGTGGCTGCCATTTCTTTCGACTTCTCCATGATGGAACTGCACATTCCGCTTTGCCACGGCGGAACGTGCGTGATGGCCACGGAGGAGGAAATCCTGAATGCCGGACCGCTGGCGCAGCTGATCACGCGGGAACACGTGGACGAAATGTGCTGCACCCCGTCCTTCTTCTCCAACGCGCTGCAGTTTGACGGACTCCGCGACGCCCTGCGGGGAATCAGGCTGATCGACTTCGGCGCGGAGGCTTTTCCGCCCGCACTGTATCACAGGATCCGGGAGGCAGGACTGGAAACGCGTATCCTGAACGGCTACGGCCCGACGGAAGCGACGATTTCCTGCATCTGCCGCGAGATCACCGGAGACGAAAAGATCACAATCGGCGCCCCCGCCGCCAATGTCCGCGCATGGGTCATGGATCCGTACGGGCACGAGCTGCCTGCCGGCGCGGCGGGCGAACTGGTGGTCGGCGGCCTCGGCGTGGGCCGGGGCTATATGAACCTGAAGGAGAAGACAGAAGCGGTTTTCTTTGAATACAAGGGAGAGCACGCCTACCGGACCGGTGACATCGTGCGCCTGCTGCCGGATGAAAAGCAGGAGGGGAAATATACCCTGGATTACCTGGGCCGGGGAGACCGCCAGGTCAAGATCCGCGGCTTCCGGGTGGAGCTGGGCGAGGTGGAATCCGTAATCCGTGAAGCCCCCGGCGTTACGGATACCGTTGTGATTGCCGCCGAAAACCCGGACCGAACCGGAAACTTCCTGGCCGCCTATGTGGTCATGGATAAGGGAACCGCGCTGGACACACATGCCCTGCGGGATTTCATCCGCGCCCGCAAGCCCTTCTATATGGCTCCGTCCGTAACGATGCAGCTGGACGCGATCCCGCTGACCGCAAACGGCAAGGTGGACCGCAAAGCGCTGCCTGTGCCGGTGCTCACCGCGGAGGCGGCAGACGGAGGATATATCCAGCCCCGCAACGATACGGAAGCCCGGATCTGCCGGGCCGTGGCCGAGGTAACGGGCACCGCGGCGGCAGGGGTGGACGCCTCCTTTGAGGAAATGGGCGTCACCTCCCTGCTGATGATGAGCCTGACGGTGAAGCTCAGCCGTGAATTTGATACTTCCCTGAGCTTCGCGGACCTGCAGGAGTACGACACGCCGGAGAAACTGGCTGCATACCTGGAAAACGCCGGCGGACAGGAGGAGAAACTGCCGGTTCTGGAAGAGTATCCCGTAACCAAAACCCAGGAAGGCATTTTCTTCGAATCCCAGGCGCATTCCGGTACAACCGTTTATAACATTCCGATCCTGATTGAACTGGACGCTTCCATTGATACGGAACGCCTGAAAACGGCCGCAGCGGCAGCAATCAACGCGCACAGTTACCTGCTGACGCGCCTGCGTATGAGCGACGACGGACAGCTGCGGCAGCGCCGGGAGGCGGACGCTGCCTTCAGGGCGGAGGACGTGGCGGTTCTTCAGGTCGACAGCTCGGACATGCTCAGGCAGGAGGTGCTGAAACCTTTCGACCTGCTGTCGGACCGGCTTGTACGCGTTTGTATCGCAACGACCGGAGACGGAAAACGGTATCTTTATATCGATGCCCATCACTGTGTCTTTGACGGTGTTTCCAGCGGGATCCTGCTGCGGGATATCGAGCGGTCCTACGCGGGCGAAGCTCCGGAGGCGGAGCAGTTCACCGGGTGGGAGGCTGCGCTGATCGAAGAGAAGCAGCGGGCATCCGATGTATACGAAAAAGCAAAGGCATACTATACCGAACGTTTTGCCGGCATGGACGGGGACTGGCTTCCTGTGCCTGACAATACGGATAAAAGCGCAGGCGGCAGCGGCCGGATTCAGCTTGACGGCAGCGAGACGGAAATCGGTGCGGTCATGGACTTCTGCAGAAAAAACGGTATCGGCGAAAATGCCTTCTTCTGCGCGGTCTTTGGGCTTACCGCAGCTGCCTACGGCGGCAGTGAGGAAAGCGTTTTTGTGACGATCAACAACGGACGCAGCGATGCCCGTTTCGCGGACAGCGTCTCCATGTTCGTACGGACTTATCCTGTGCTGTGCAGACCGGGCAGCGGAAGCGTGTCCGACTATCTCCGGGAAACGGAGCGCCAGCTGAAGGACAGCCTCTATTACGGCGCATACTCCTTTGAGGAGATCAGCCGGGATCTTGGAATCCGGTCAGACCTGCTCTTTGCGTGGCAGGGGGAGAAAAACAGCCTGCAAAGTTTTTGCGGCGCACCTTGCCGGGAAATTGAACTTGACCCCGGAGAAGCCAAGGCGCCTCTCATGCTGCAGGTCTATACTGACGGAGAAAAGGTTCAGTATCACTGTGAATTCTACCGTGACCGCTATTCCGAAGCATTCATCAACGGTTTTATCAGGGCATTTGATCACTGCGCCGCTGAAATGCTGCTGTGCGACAACGTGGATGAGGTCTGCCTCTGTACGCAGGAGGAGCTGAAGCTGCTTGACAGTTTCAACAGCACGGCCGTGCCCTATGATGACAGCCAGACGGTTGTATCCCTGTTCCGGCAGGCCGCAGAGCGCTATCCCGGAAATACGGCTGTCATCTTTCAGGAAAAGCGCCTGACGTATACAGAGACCGACGCCGTCTCAGACAGGATTGCCGCCGCGGTGCTCGCATCCGAAATCCAGGCGGGGGGAGTGGTTTCGGTGCTGATTCCCCGCGGTGAATATATGCCCCTGGCGTCTCTCGGCGCACTGAAGGCAGGCTGTGCCTATCAGCCCCTTGATCCAAGCTATCCGCCGGAACGCCTGAATTTTATGATCAGGGACGCGGACGCGGGTTTCCTGATCACGACCCGGGATCTGCGCGGCCTGATTACGGATTATGCCGGACCGGTTCTTTTCCTGGAGGATATTCCCGGCCTGAAGGACGGGACAGCGTCCGGACAGGATATTGCTCCGGCCGATCCGTTTATCCTTCTCTATACCTCCGGCAGCACCGGAACGCCCAAGGGAGTCCGGCTTACGCACGGCAATCTTGTCTGTTTTATTCACTGGTATCAGCGTTTTTACGGCCTGAAGCCTGAGAGCTGCACAGGGGCCTATGCTTCATACGGATTTGATGCCTGCATGATGGATATGTACCCTGCGCTGGCAACCGGTGCGGCGGTTTGCATCATACCCGAGGAAATCCGGCTGGATCTGAACGCGATCAACGGATATCTTGAGAAAAACGGTGTGACGCATTTATTCATGACCACCCAGGTCGGCCGGCAGTTTGCTGCTGAAATTGAAAAGACATGTCTTCAGTATCTCAGCGTCGGCGGAGAGAAACTGGCGCCCCTGACATTCGCCTCAGATGTACCGGATTTCCGCTTCTTCAATGGCTACGGTCCTACGGAAACCACCATCTTCAGCACCGTCTACGAGGTACGCGGAGATGAGGTGTACTATCCCATCGGCAAGCCTCTGGACAACCTGAAGCTGTATGTGGTGGACAACAGGGGGTGCAGGGTTCCCGCAGGTGTGCCCGGTGAACTGTGGATTGCCGGCCCGCAGGTTGGCGGCGGCTATCTGAACAGGCCTGAAAAAACAGCTGAAGTTTTTACGGACAATCCCTTTGATTCCGGGACAACGCGCGTATACCGGACGGGAGATATCGTGCGCTGGCTTGCGGACGGAAACATACAGTTCATCGGCCGCCGTGACGGACAGGTTAAGATCCGGGGCTTCCGCGTTGAGACAGCCGAGATCGAGGCTGTGATCCGTGAATTTCCGGGGGTCAAGGACGCCACGGTGCAGGCTTTTGATAACCCGGACGGGTCCGGAAAGTTCCTCGCGGCTTACGTGGTTGGCGCGGACAGGGACAACCCCGTCGACGTGCAGGCGCTGAACAGCTTCATTCTTGGCCGGAAACCGCCCTACATGGTTCCCGCGGTGACGATGCAGATCGACGCGATTCCCCTGAACCAGAACCAGAAAGTGAACAGGAGAGCCCTTCCGGCGCCTGAAATCCATGCGCAGAAGAACACCAAGGCAGGCGCGGCGGCACCCCTGAATGTGCTGGAGCAGGAACTGAAAAATATCGTGGCTGAAATCACGGGTACGGATGAATTTGGCATTACTGACACATTCCGGGACCTGGGGCTGACCTCTATCTCCAGCATCCGCCTGGCTACAAGATTCTTCAAGCGGTTCGGCGTGCAGGTCAACGTACAGCAGCTGCTGGCTGATGGGTGCATACAGAGCGTTGAGAACGCGATCCTGGAAAGCCTGCTGAACGGAAGCGCAGACCGGGCGGAACCTGCGCCCGGACAGAAAGAAGCTGCGGAAACACCGCAGGCGAAATCCTGCCGGCTCACCTTCTCCCAGCAGGGTGTCTATGCCGAGTGCCAGGCGAATCCGGACACGGTGCAGTACAACATGCCCTTCGCGATCGGACTCCCGGACGGAACCGGCGCGGAGGAACTGGAAGCCGCCCTCCGGAAGGTGATCGATGCCCATCCCTGCATTCTCTGCCGCTTCGTGCCGGACAGCGCGGGGGAGATCGTCCAGGAGCCGATTCCGGACTTTACCCCGGAGATCCCGGTGCTGGAGCTTTCCGGAGCGGAACTGGAAAAACACAAGCGGGAATTCGTCCGCCCCTTTGACCTGGCAAAAGGCCCGGCGGTCCGGTTCGAGATCATCCGGTCGGACACCCTGACGCTGCTGGCGGACATGCACCACCTGGTCAGCGACGGCGCGTCCATGGACCTCTTCCTTGCGCAGCTCTGCGAAGCCCTGGACGGCAAAGAACCCGAGCGGGAAACCTACAGCTATTACGACTATGCCGCCGCGGAGACGATTGCCCCGGAGGCGGAGGAATTCTTCGCCGCGCAGATGGCGTCCATGGAGGAACCCACGCAGCTGATCCCGGATGTGTTTGAAGCGGACCTGCCGCACCGGGAGAAGAGCGTAAGCATCCCGACGGATATTGCTTCCACTGCGGCCTTCGCACGGAAGGCGGGCGTGACGCCGGCGGCGGTCTACCTGTCCGCGGCCTTCCTGACCTTCGGGCGGTATGTCTGCGAGGATACCGTGGCCATCGCTACCATCTCCAATGGCCGGAGCAACCTGAAGATCAGCAACACCATGGGCATGTTTGTCAACACGCTGCCCCTGGTGATGAAGCTTGACAACGGGGAGAAAACGGAAGACTACATCCGCCGGGCGGCGAAAGTTTTCAGCGATACGATCGCCCATGAGCACTATCCGTTTGCCCGCATCGCCTCGAAATATGATTTCCGTCCCGGGGTATCCCTGACCTACCAGATCGGCGTGCTGAACGAATACCGGATCAAGGCCGGCCCGCTCGTTATGGAGGGTCTGGACCTGGATATTCCGAAGCTGCCGGCGGCGGTCTATATTGACGGCACGGAAGAGGAAGCGGTGATCCGGGTGGATTACGACAGCGCCCTCTACAGCGAAGAAATGATGCTCGGGCTGGCAAAAAGCCTGGAGAACGCGGTCCGCGGCCTGACGGGCAGCGAAACCGCCGCCGGGATCAGCCTCACCGGGGAGGAAGAATGGAAGGTCCTGGACAGCTACAACGCGCCCTGGGACATCGGTTTTGACAAGGCCGACACCGTCGTGACCGCATTCCGGCGGAACGCCAAAGCCCAACCGGACAAAGTGGCCGCGGTGTTCCGGGACAGGGAGTGGACCTACCGGGAACTGGATGAGCTGACGGACCGGCTGGCGGCCAGGCTGTACCGCCGCGCCTGTGAGGTGACGGGGAAAACGGACCTGGCGGAAGAAGTGGTATCGATTCTCATCCACCGGAACGAGAACGTGATCATCCTGCCCCTGGCGGCCGTCAAAGCCGGGCTGGCCTATGAGCCGCTGGACCCCGGCTATCCGAAGGAACGCCTGAATTTTATGGTAAAGGACGCGGGCGCCTGCCTCCTGCTGGCGGAGAAGGAGCTGGCGGGCCTGCCGGATGAATACGGCGGCGCGGTGCTGACCGTTGAGGAACTGTACGGGATGGAGGACGCGCCCGACCTTCCCGCGGGGCCGAAACCCGGGGACCTGTTCATTCTGATCTATACCTCCGGTTCCACCGGTACGCCCAAGGGCTGCCAGATCGAACACCGGAACCTGACGGCCTTTGCCTACGGGGTGCGGCATGATTTCTGCACCAGGGACGACAGGACCGGTGCCTATGCCTCCTTCGGTTTTGATGTGAATATGGAGGATGTGTTCTGCACGCTGGTCAACGGAGGCACCGTCTGCCTGATTCCGGAGGAGATCCGGATGGACCTTGGCGCCCTGGCGGATTACTTTGACCAGACCGGCGTCACCGCACTGCTGCTGACCACCCAGGTGGGTGTGCAGTTTATCCGGAACCATCCGAAGCTGAAAACGCTGCGGCTCCTGATCATGGGCGGCGAAAAGCTGCCCGCTGTGGACCCCTCCGAACTGAGCTATACGATCGTCAACGGATACGGCCCGACGGAGAACTGCTGCGGCGTGAGCCTGTTCCCCATCCGGCACTGGGAGCCGAACATCCCCATCGGGAAACCGATGGCTACGATCCATGGCTATGTGCTGGACAGGACAGGTCACCGGCTTCCCGCCGGCGCGGCCGGGGAGTACTGCCTCTCCGGCCCCCAGGTCACACGCGGCTACCTGAACCGTCCGGACAAAACGGCGGAAGCCTACGGACCGTGCCCCTTCAACGAATTCCGGATGTACCGCACGGGGGATATCGTACGCTACCGCCAGAATGGCGACGTCGAATTTGTGGGACGCAAGGACGGACAGGTCAAGATCCGCGGCTTCCGGGTAGAAACCAAGGAAGTCGAAGCGGTGATCCGCGGTTTCGATGGGATCGGCGACGTGACCGTGCAGGCTTATGACTACCCGGACGGCGGTAAGTACCTGGCGGCCTTCGTGGTCAGCGATACGCCGGTGGATACCGACAGGCTCCGCGACTTCATCCGGGGGCAGAAACCGGCCTATATGGTGCCGGCTGCCATCATGCAGATCGACCGGATCCCGCTGACCGTCAACCAGAAAGTGGACCGGAAAGCCCTGCCCGCGCCGGAGGTGCGGAAGGCGGAATATGTCGCTCCCGCCGGAAAGGCGGAGGAGGACTTCTGCGCGATCTTCGGCAGCGTGCTCGGCATCGACCGCATCGGCGCGGAGTCAGACTTCTTTGAGGCAGGCGGCAGTTCCATCCTGGCCATGAAGGTGGTCATCGCGGCGGAAAAGGCCGGCTACAGCATTGTGTACAACGACGTGTTCAAATATACGACCCCGAGGGACCTGGCGGCCTTCGCCGGCGGGGAAGAGGCCCGGCCGGAAACACCCCCGGCAGCCGCCGGACCTGATACCGATACGCCTTCGGTTCTGCCGGACATCGGGAAGGACGGTTACGACTATCACCGGATCCATGAGCTTCTTTCCCGGAATACGACGGAAGCTTTCCTGGCCGGTGAACGGCTTCCGCTGGGCGACGTGTTCCTGGCGGGCGGGACGGGATACCTGGGCAGCCATGTGCTGCATGAACTGATCCTCCGTCATGAAGGCAGGCTGTACTGCCTGGTCCGCCCGGGTAAGGACCAGAGCGGTGAGGAACGGCTGAAGGCGACCCTGCACGCCTACTTCGGCGACGATTCCGCTTCGCTCTTCGGTTCCCGGATCACGGTGATCGAAGGGGACGGAACAGACGAAGCGGCCCTGAAGGGCTTCCGGGCGCCGGCGCCGGGCATGACGGTGATCAACTGCGCCGCCAGCGTCAAACACTTTGCCAAAGGAGACGAGATCGAACGGGTGAACCTGGGAACGGTCCGCAGCCTCACGGCCTGGTGCGAAGCGAACGGGGCCCGGCTGGTGCATATCTCAACGGGCAGTGTAGCCGGAGGCCGCGCGGGCGGCCTGCCACCGGCGGATTACCGGTTTGACGAGCACCGTCTCTTCGCGGGGCAGGAGATCGACAGCAACCAGTATGTCCACTCCAAGTTCATGGCGGAGCGGCACATCTATGAGGAGATCCTGGATCACGGCCTGCGCGCGAAGGTGCTGCGGGTGGGAAATCTGGCCCCGCGGGAGGAAGACGGCGAGTTCCAGCTCAATTTCAGGACCAATAACTATATGAACAGCCTGCGGGCCATGGCGGTCCTGGGGATGACCGGTTACGAAATGCTGTATGAGCAGACGGAGTTTTCTCCCATCGACCGGGTGGCGAAGGCGGTCCTGCTGCTGGCAGCGACACCGGAGGGCTGCGTATGCTTTATGCCGATGAACCCGCACCGGCCGCTGATGGGCGATGTGATCCGGGAGATGAACGCGGCGGGGCATCCGGTCCGAGGGGCGGAGGAAGCGGAATTTGCCCGGGCCCTGCAGGAGGCGCTTGCCGATGAAAAGACAAGCGAAGCGGTGAGCTGCCTGGCTGCTTACGACAGCAGGGAGGATATCCGGGTGATCGGCCTGGACGGAATCGATCATACGTATACCACAGGGATCCTGGAGCGGCTTGGCTTCTCCTGGCCGGAAACGGGTTCGGCGTATATCCGGCGCTTCCTGGACAAGCTGGATCAAAAAGGCTATTTTGAAAGGAGCAAATGACCATGACGATTGAGAAGAAAGAATACGGGGACAGCGCGGAACTGATCCTGAAAGGATGGATGGATACCCAGGGTGCGCCGCAGCTGGCCGCCGCAGTGGACGAGATTGGACCGGAGATCAAAAGCCTGTCGCTGGACCTGTCCGGGCTGGAATACACTTCTTCCGCCGGGATGAGGCAGCTTGTCGCCACCCATAAGCGGATGAACGGCGCGCTGACGCTGAAGCATGTATCCCCGGAGATCATGGACGTCCTGCGAATGACGGGCCTGGACAAGAAGCTGAATTTTGAGCCGTGAATGCCGGAAGAAACGGCGGAACAGACAGCAGAGGGAAGGAGAGGAACGCGTTGTGAAAAAAAAGTCGATCATGCGATGGATCATCCTGTGCTTCACAGGAATCTTTCTCCTTTCCCTCGCCATCTCGGCACTTGCAAACTTCCAGGAAAACTACCGGGCCATCATCGCCCGCTCAAACGAGGATATGGACCGCTGCGCGGAGGTGGCGAACAACGACCTGGCGGATGTGGATCTGACCACCCTGACCGCTCCGGAAAACAGGGTCAGGTACGACGAGGTACGGGATGCCCTGCTGGACTGCGCCGCGGCTTTCGAGGTGGACAGCCTGTGTGTCTACAGTATTGATCCTGAGACGCGCGCCCGGCGTATTCTCTTCATGGTCGCGCCTGACGCTGAAACGGACCGGATGTATCGGGAGATGATGTTTCCCGGGGCGGAGAAGGAGGATCCGCTCCTGCCCATTGAGGAAAAATGGCTGACCGGGGAAAAGGATATCACCGGTTCCTACCGCGACGGATATGAGAACTACTGGTTTCATGGCTTCCGGGATCAGAAAAGCGGGTACGAATATATCATATCCATGGATAACAGCGTGACGCTGGAACAGCAGAGGATCCTGACGAATTTCCTCTGGGATATTATCCCGATCGGCCTGTCCCTGCTGGGCGGCCTCATTATTCTGCTGGTCCTGGTCCGGCGGCGGATCATCCGGCCGATCGCGATGATATCCGACAGCATGAGCTGCTTTGCCCGGGACGGCAGCCACAGGCCTGAACCGCTCCGCCTGAAATCACAGGATGAGATCGGTCAGATCGCTTCGGTTTACAATAAGATGACGGCGGATATCAGCGATTATGTGGGCAGTATTGAAAGCCTGAACAAAGAAAAACTGGAGGCCAAAGTGCAGCTGGACATCGCCCGGAAGATCCAGTACGGCCTGGTACCGGAGAAGACGACGCTGCACGGCATCGGTTTCCGCGCGTGCGCCGTGACCCGGCCCGCGAAGGAGGTCAGCGGCGACTTCTACGACTGTTTCCAGCGGGACGAGCAAAGCGTATGCATCGTGATCGGCGACGTATCCGGCAAAGGGATCATCGCTGCGATCTTTATGGCGATGGCAAAAACCATGATCCGGGAAAAGCTGATGGCGGGCATGAGCCCGGCGAAAGCGCTGAACCAGGCAAACGACGAGCTGTGCGGCCAGAACCCGGAAGGCCTGTTCACCACCGTCATTGCGGCGGTGCTGGATCCTCAGACCGGTAAGCTGTGCTACGCCAACGCGGGCCATACCCGGCCGGTGCTGCTGGGGGAAACGCCCTCCCTCCTGAAACCGGATCCCGGGATCGCCCTGGGGCTGTTTAAGGACGCGGACCTGAAAGACGCCGAACTCAGCCTCGGCCCGTCCGAAGGCATCCTGCTCTATACGGACGGGGTGACGGAAGCGGTCAGCCCGCAGCGGCAGTTCTTCGGGGAACAGCGGCTGCTGGAGACGGTGAAAACCGTTTCAGACGGCCTGGATGCTGACAGGATCCTCTCCGGTATCAGCAGCGCGGTGGCGGATTTCAATGCCGGCGGCGAACCCTTTGACGACATGGCTGCGCTGGTACTGCTCCGGACGCCGGCCGAAGGCGACGATATGGAAGGACCGGCGCCGCTGCGCACCCCCGGAGAGATTGACCGGCAAACTATTCCGGTGGCGTTAAGCTCCTTTGAGACGATCAGGCAGGCTGTTTTCGCGCTTGCCGGCGATACGCAGGAAACCCGCATGGCCCTGCTTGCCTGTGATGAGGCACTGACCAATATCGTCAGCTATTCCGGCGCGACAGAACTGGCTTTCTCCTGTGAGAAGCGGAACGGAGGCCTTTGCATATCCTTCTTTGACAACGGGATCCCCTTTGATCCGACAGCCGTCGGCGAAGAGAAAGAATTTGAGGAGCTGGACAGCGGAGGCATGGGCCTGAAGCTGATCCGGCAGAATGCGTCCGGGATGCGGTATGAACGCAGGCGGAACCGGAACGAGCTGATCCTGAATTTCAATCTGTGAGGGAATACTGATGCTGATCCATGAGCTGATGGCACACTATGCCGCCGAAGACCCGTCGAAGACTGCTGCTGCGGATGCCCGGGGGGAAATGAGCTACGGGGAACTGGAAGCGCGCAGCGCCGCCGCGGCCCGCGCGCTGGCCAGGCTCGGCGCCGGAGGCGGAAAAGCTGTAGCGGTCTATGTCCCCTATGCAAAGGAGATCGTGCTCGGGGCTTTTTCCGCATGGCGCGCGGGATGTATTCACCTCCCGATGGACGATGCCTATCCCGAAGAACGGCTGAACTATATGCTGGAGAACTCCGGGGCGGCGGCGCTCCTGACCGTCCGGGATCTCTGGACCCGGAAACCCCTTCAGTTTCCGGAAGAAAAGGTGATCTTTCTGGATGAACAACCGGCAGAGGAAAACGCCGAGGGTCCGCAGGTTTCCCTGACAGAGGATTCTCCCGCCATGCTGCTCTACACCTCCGGAACGACAGGCCGGCCCAAGGGTGTGCTGCATACGCACAGGCTGCTGACGCATCTTCTGGACTGGATGGATCCCCGGGAAGCGCCTGAAGCGGATGCAAACGCCCGCGGGGGGATCGCGACCGGGTTCACGTTTGTCGGCTCGCAGGTGTTCATGTTCGGAACACTGGCCAAGGGCGGAACCGTCTGCATTGCGCCGGAGGCAGCGCGCAGGGACCTGGACTGCCTGAACCGTTTCATCCGGGAAAACAGTATCACCCATATCTTCCTGCCGTCAGGCCTGGGGGCCATGCTGGCGGAGGATTATGATATCCGCGGTGTCTGCGTCCTGGTCGGAGGAGAAAAGCTGCGCTCCTTCAAAGGTTTCGTTCCGGGAAACTCCCTGCTGTTCGGATACGGATGTACGGAAACGGCTGCTGTGATGGGCAAAAGGGTTTACGGAAACGAGGAGCGGATGCTCATCGGAAAACCCTGCGGAAGCATGGAAGCCCGGATCGTGGATGAGGATTTCCGGCCGCTCGGGACGGAGGAAGTCGGGGAACTGCTGATCACCAGCCCCTTTATGTCGCACGGGTATTACGGGCTTCCGGAACTCAGCGCTGAAAAATGGATCAAACTGGATCACCGGTCCTGGTACCGCACCGGGGACCGGGCCCGGCGCACAGCCGGCGGGGAATATGAGATCCTCGGCCGGACGGACAGCATGGTCAAGCTCCGGGGGTTCCGGATTGAAACCGGCGAGGTGGAGGTCCAGGCAGTCAACGCCGCGGCACGGATCGGGCGGAGCGACGTGAAGGAAGCAGCGGTCACGCTGAGGACGGTCGGGGGAACGGACCACCTTGTCTGCTACTATGAATCGGACAGGGAAATGGATCTGAAGGCTGTGAAGGCTGAAACGGCGAAATACCTGGCGGAGTATATGGTGCCGGACATCTGGGTCCGGATGGACGCCCTTCCGAGGAACCTGAACGGAAAAGTGATGCGCGACGCGCTGCCGCAGCCTGAACGGGACAGGACGCATGCCCGTTACGCGGCGCTGGACAGCGAGGTGCTTGCGCGCCTCGTGTATACGCTGGAAGACGTGCTGGGAACAACGGTATCGATCAGCCCGGACGATCGGTTTACCGACCTGGGCGGAACCTCGCTGACCGCCATGAAGTATACCGCCCTTCTCAGGGAACAGGGGATCAAGGTCTCCAGTGCCCAGGTGCTGCAGCTGAATACACTGCGAAAGATCGCGGACGCGGCGGAAGTGGTCTGGGAACAGCTCTGGTCGAGGGAAGAATATGAGGAGATCAGGCGGGACTTTGCCTCGCGGGGCGAACAGATCCTGAAAGTCCTTCCTGTCTCCCCGGAACAGGATGAAATGCTGTTCAGGCAGATCCTTTATCCCGACCGTTTTATCTTTAAGAATGCTGTGTTCCTGCAGGTCGACAGCCCGGTTACGGAGAAAGACCTGCGTAACTCGCTGGATACCGTTTCGGAGGCGCATGAGGCGCTGCGCGCCGCGATCGTATTCCACGGTGTATCAACGATCCAGCAGGTGATCACGGACCGGAAGATCCCGCTTGAGATTATGGATGCGGAGCGGTTCGGAGGTCCGGAGATGCGGGAGATGAGGACCCGGCTCCTCTATACGCCGATGGATCTGCAGCGGGACAGCCTGATGCGGGTGATCTACCTGCGGGCCGGTGAACGGTATATCCTGTGCATACTGACCCACTGCATCGCGTTTGACGACGCGCATAGAAACGTATATATCGCCGGGTTGATGCGCGAACTGGAAGGCCGGTATCCGGAGGATGAGTCGATCCGCGGATGGCGTGAACTCCTGGAGGAGAACATTTCGTCTTCCTGCGAGGATCAGCCTGATCGCAGCGAAGGATCTTCCGATTTGCCCGGCCGGCAGATCCCGCCCGAGATCTGTGTCTATTCAGAGAACAGGGGACCGAAACTGGTCTTCGTCCATACCGCCAACACCGGCAGCGCAGCCTATTACCGGCTGGCCGCGCGGATCGGCGACCGGGTTTCTTTCTCGGTCATCGAGCCGTTCAACCTGTATCATCCGGAGGAGGCCCGCTACGGCATCCGGCAGATCGCGGCCCGATATATTGAAATCCTGAAACGCCATCAGCCGGAAGGTCCGTATCTCCTTGGCGGCTGGTGCTACGGCGGCATGGTGGCCCACGAGATGGCCTGCCAGCTGGAAGCGTCAGGCGAAGAGGTGCAGTATCTGTTCCTGCTGGACTCACACGCAACCACGAATGAGCGGCTGCGTAAATTCTTCAAAGGCATGAGTGCGGAAGTCAACCGAAGTTACTTCGAGACAAGTCCTTTGTTCAGGGATCTCCGGGAAGCCGGCATGCTGGAGGCGATGATCCGGAATGCGGCACATACTTCTGAGGATATGATGGACCATGTGCCGTCCGTTTTCCACGGAAACGTCCTGTACTTCAAACCGGGCGGGA
>Ga0265298_10005778_pt1 | contig 15409 bp, 9 predicted proteins | sample AusTroGonzalo_MG_3_FD_193486 | JGI IMG/M metagenome (GOLD analysis project Ga0265298, IMG submission 193486) | Bovine rumen microbial communities from tropical cattle in Woodstock, Queensland, Australia - Gonzalo_01 | ecosystem: Host-associated > Mammals > Digestive system > Stomach > Rumen ... | reverse complement strand
ACGTAGAGAAAATTATGCAAGGTCTGGAGCATAAGCATCCAGGCGAAGCAGAGTACCTGCAGGCAGTCAGGGAAGTATTAACATCCATCGAAGAGGTGTACAACCAGCATCCTGAGTTTGAGAAGGCCAAGATTATCGAGCGTCTGGTGGAGCCCGAGCGCATCACCACCTTCCGCGTGCCCTGGGTCGACGACAAGGGCGAGGTACAGGTGAACATCGGCTACCGCGTGCAGTTCAACAGCGCCATTGGCCCATACAAGGGCGGACTGCGCTTCCACCCCTCAGTAAACCTCAGCATCCTGAAGTTCCTGGGCTTCGAACAGACTTTCAAGAACGCACTCACCACGCTGCCTATGGGCGGTGGCAAGGGCGGCTCAGACTTCTCCATCCGCGGCAAGAGCGACAACGAAGTGATGCGCTTCTGCCAGGCCTTCATGTGCGAACTCTATAAGGTGATAGGTCCAGACATGGACGTACCAGCTGGCGACATTGGCGTAGGCGGACGCGAAATCGGATACCTGTTCGGCATGTACAAGAAGCTGACCTCGCAGTTCCACGGAGCTACGCTGACTGGTAAAGGCCTGGAATGGGGCGGCAGCATCCTGCGCCCTGAGGCTACGGGCTTCGGAGCACTCTATTTTGTACACCACATGCTGGAGACCCACGGCCTTGACATCAAGGGCAAGACCGTTGCACTCTCAGGATTCGGCAATGTGGCATGGGGTGCTGCCAAGAAGGCTACCGAGCTGGGCGCCAAGGTCATCACCATCAGTGGGCCTGACGGATACATCTACGACCCAGAGGGTCTGGACGACGAGAAGATTGAGTACATGCTGGAGCTGCGTGCCTCGGGCAACGACATCTGTCAGCCCTACGAGGAGGAGTTCCCTGGCTCGAAGTTCTTCAAGGACAAGAAACCTTGGGAGCAGAAGGCCGACATCTACCTGCCCTGCGCTACACAGAACGAGCTGAACGGCAACGATGCCGACCAGATTCTGGCCAACAAGCCGCTATGTGTTGCCGAGGTGTCGAACATGGGCTGCACAGCCGAAGCTGTCGACAAGTTCGTAGCCGCTGGACAGCTCTTCGCTCCTGGCAAAGCCGTCAATGCTGGTGGTGTGGCTACCAGCGGACTGGAGATGACGCAGAACTCCATGCGCATGTCGTGGCAGGCCGAGGAGGTCGACCAGCGTCTGCACCAAATTATGTCAGGCATCCACGCACAGTGCGTAAAGTATGGCAAACAGCCCGACGGCTATGTCAACTATGTCAAAGGTGCCAACGTCGCTGGCTTCATGAAGGTCGCTAAAGCAATGCTGGCGCAAGGCATTGTATAGAGCTCGGCGAAGCCAAGGTCTATATGATGCTGTATTTTTAGGCATTGTATAGAGCTCGGCGAAGCCAAGGTCTATATGATGCTGTATTTTTAGGCATTGTATAGAGCTCGGCGAAGCCAAGGTCTATATGATGCTGTATTTTTAGGCATTGTATAAAAACAGGGGCTCGCGATTGCGAGCCCCTTGTCTTTATATGTGATACTTTGTTAGTAGCCGCTAGGACCAGCACCGTCAAAGTCGATGATATCGTTGTTAGAACTGGAACTGCTCTGAGGCGTGTAGGTGGAACTCTTCTTAGAGCTCTTGCTCTCGCCAGAACGCCTTACGCTATAGCCGCTGGGGGTGAAGAACAACTCGTCGACAGGCTCCTTCACGCGCTCCTCGCGCTGCTGATAACGCTGCTCGCTCTGTTGATAGCGCTGCAGACGACGCTCACGCTCTTGCAGCTGGCGCTCACGCTCCTGCAAACGAGCCTCGCGTTCGTTAAGACGGGCATTACGCTCATCACGCTCGTATGCTCTGGCTGCACGGCGACGCTCAGCACGCTCGCGCTTGTACTCCTCATATCGAGCAGCTTCCCTACGGTCAGCCTCAGCTCCGACAGCAGCACCAACCATAGCACCGCTGGCCATACCAATCACCGTACCAACATTGCTACCATATCTTCCGCCGGCAATGCCGCCAATGGCTGAACCCAGCACAGCACCTGCTCCACCACCCATATAGGCGCCTTCACCAGTGTACGTTCCGCAGCTGCTCATCAGCGCTGCGCCGAAAACCAAAAGTACTGCTATCTTCTTCATTTTCTTTTTCTTTTAAAAGGTTATACGTATCTTTAAACCATAAACATCAGACGCTAAACACAAGTTCTTTGTTCTGTTCACGGTGCAAAGTTACGACATTTCCCTCATACCACAAGCGGAAAACCCCGAAAAAGATATAGGGATTACCCTAAACCTCATATTTGTTGACCATGAAATCACCATAATAATCGCTTGCCCTTTTGCATTTTTTCCTCAAAAAAGGCATTAATTCGGAAGAAATTGTGTATTTTTGCATCGGGCTTTACACCTATTATATTATTATATATGAACCGAAAGTGTTTCTTTACAAAATAAAAAACTATGAATATTCTGCATTTCAACCAGTGTGTGACGTTTGCCCTGAAGGTGAACTGCATCAAAGGTGATAACCTGAAAGAGACAAATCTGCGCGTGTTTGAGCGTGAAGTGGCTAACCCTGGTACCGTTTTCAAGGCTCTGAAAAAGGGAGGTCTCATATTTCCCGTTGTCAAACGTAGTCTTTTCGGAGGCGATGACGAGTCGGGCTGTGCCACCTATTTATTAAATAAGGACGAAGAAAAGCAGACGGTAAACCTCTATCGGGCAGACCGTGACGAGGTGATAGAATACCCTGTTGACGAATTCCTTCAGTCGTGGGAAGCCATGAACGGCCGCTGCGTAACGGCTTTCCCTGCCCGCAAGGACACCTACCAGCCAAAACTCCTCGACCTACAGCACACGCCACTGCCCGATGACTGCGAAGAACTGATGGAAGCCATCGCAGAGAATGTTCACGACATGTGGGCCATGGAACGTCAGAGCGAGGGCTGGACATACGGTGAATACCGCAACGACGAACTGCTGGAATCGCCCGACATGATTCCCTATACGGATTTGCCAGAGTCTGAGCGTCAATACGACCGCAAGGTAGCCGCCGACACCCTACGTCTGCTGACGGTGCTGGGCTATAAGATTGTTAAGAACTGATTGTCATGAGGTATTATTTGCTTTTTATTGTTTGTCTGTTCTCATTAGCCCAGTCACCTGCCCAGACACAGCAGGGCATTGTCAAGACTCGTGGGCGGATGGTCAACGGACAACATGTGGCAGGCAAGGGACTACAGGGTGCCACTATACAAATAGAAGGCCGTTCGGCAATCTTGAGTGGAACAAAAGGAAAGTTCTCGTTTCCGCTAACCACCAACACGTATCTCGTGCAAAGCGTTAAGAAAATAGGGTATCAGCTTGTGGATGCTGATGCCATGAAGAAGCCCTTCCAGTACTCTTCCAACCCTCTTTGTATTGTGATGGAAAAGCCAGAACAACAGATGGAAGACCTGTTAGAAGCAGAAGAGAAGATTAGCAACACCTTGCGGCAACAGATTAAGAAAGCGCGTCAGGAGATACAACGGCTCAAGGACAAGCAGATAATCAGCGAGGCAGAATATGGCCAACGTATTGCCAAGTTGATGCAGAACCAGGAGAACAACCAGAAACTCATTGCTGAAATGGCCCGGGAGTATGCACAAATGGACTACGACCAAATGGATGAGCTAAACTGCCGTATCAGCGATGCCATCATCAACGGCCGTCTTATAGAAGCAGACTCTTTGCTCCGTTCAAAAGGCGACATGAACAGCCGAGTGGCAGAGGTAAAGAAAGCCCTACAGGCAGAGGCCAGGCAAGAAAAAGAATTGGCCAGACAACAATCGGAACTTACCGCCAGCAAGGCTGGTACTCAGAAAAAGCTTGAAGACATTGCTGCTGACTGCTACAAGTTCTTCAATCGCTTCAAGATGGAAAACCTCCATGACTCCGCAGCACACTATATCCTTTTACGTGCCGAGTTGGCAGAAAATGCCCAATGGCAGTTTGACGCAGCCAATTATCTTCTAGAACAAAATCAATATCCTCAATCGGAAAAACTCTTTGTCAAGGCACTAAACAACTATCGTTGTCTGGCAGAGACGGGGTTACAGAATTACGACTCGGATATCGCCACGACGCTGTCAGGACTTGCTATCATATACATGAATACCCAGCGCTATGCTGAGAGCGATTCATTATTCCGCAAGGCCATCAACATTTACCGTGATCTGGTTGCCATTAATCCGAAGGTTAATGAGAACTTAGGTACTACGCTCATCAACTGCGCAACCCTTTACAGGGACGCTCAGCGCTTCGATGACAGCGAGGCTATGAGCAAAGAAGCGTTGGGTATTTTCCGCCACCTTGCCACGGAAAGCTCTCAGGCTTATGAAAAAGATGTAAGTTTGGCGATAGTAAGTCTGGCGGACTTATACGCCTCCACCCAGCGTTCGGAAGAAAGTGAGAAATTGTACCTGGAAAATCTTGAAATACTCCGACGTCTTTCAATTTCTAATCCACAGGTCTATGAACCCAATATCTCCTCAACCCTGAACAACCTTGCCCTTTTGTATGACAACACCCAGCAATTTGACAAGGCAGAGACAATGTATCATGAGAGTTTGGAGATCATTAGAAGACTGGCAAAGACAAATCCCTTAGCCTATGAACCTAAAATGGCAAGGATAGAAAACAACGTTGCTATCATATACTCCAAAACCAAGCGTTTCTCAGAAGCTGAAAAAATGTTTTTGGAAGTGCTTGCCATCCGTAGGCAGCTCATGAAAGTTTATCCTACAGTTTATGAAGCAGATTTAGCCGTCGCATTGGCAAATTTAGCAAACCTGTACAAATCGAGTGGGCGGAAATCGGAAGCAGAGCCATTATACCAAGAGGCATTGGTTATACGACAGAAGCTGGCCACTGACAATCCCCAGATCTACGAACCTGCATTAGCCACACTGCTCTTCAATTTGGCATCCCTTCATGGAGAGACCAAGCAATATGATGCTGCCGAGAAAGAATTTGAACAGGTTCTATCCATACGTCGTCGGCTTGCAAAGACCAACCCACAAGTGTACAACACGGCTGTCAGCAAAACCCTTGAGAGCTTTGCTGATCTCTACATCATGAAAACCGATTTCTCAAAAGCAGAGGAGTATGCCAAAGAGTCGACATTGCTAACTTCAACTCAACTGACATCCTTTAGTATTCTTGCTGCCGCCCAACTTTTCCAAGGGAAATATGCCGAGGCAAAGAAACTCTACAGACAGTTCAAAGACAAAATCAAGGACACCTACCTCGAAGACCTTCAGGTTTACGACGAGGCTGGTGTTATTCCCAAGAAGAGGGAGACCGACGTTAAGAGAATCAAGAAGATGCTGACAGAATAGTCTATTCAAACTGCAAGATATCGTCTGAGCCGCAGGGCATTGGCATTTCCTTTAATAGAATATTAATGGACGACGACGAGATGGAATATGCCCTTTTCTGCTCTGCCAACGGAATATCAATCGTGACATTACCGTTGCCATCCGATGTTATCGTACGTCCATCAATGGTAATGTCAGTATTGGGAGAAGTACGCTCAGTCGTTGTATTCCACAGTCTAAACTTGACGTGACCATAGACTTCAGGATTGCGACGAATATCAATGCTGAAAGTTTTTTCCAGCAACAACGTTGTGTCAGTTGGCACGAAATCCTTACATCTGAAGCAGACCTTCACTTCCTTACCTAAATAATGGTGGGGAATGTTCTTAAATAGTGCTGTAGCATTCATCGTACGGATTGTGTCTGTCTTCGACTCGTTGTCTAACGTCATTGTCACAATGGCATTCTCCATTGGCGGTAAGGAATTGTTGTGTACTGACACTTCGTTCAGTTTCATCTCCACATCGACAGGCTGACTGGTAACCCATACGGCTGTCAACACCGCTAAGACCGCCATCACGCCAACGACCCAGACTATCGCCTTTTGGATTAGTAACCGTCTATGACGCTGCCAAATGGCATCGAACTCTACGCCAAGCAATTTGGATATGAGCTGTACGTAGGCCCGTTGCTTATCCATCCATGGCCACGGGATGGAAGTAAAAGGGAAGGTTTGCGTCCGCTCATGGATATTGGCAGCCAGAATCTCAGGCAGTCCGAGGGTATCGACGATGGGATTGAAACATTCCGTTTCCTCATTGCCACTATGGGGTTGCCCGTCAACGATGAAGAAGTGAATCTGTTTCGTACGTCCCAGTTGATGGAAGAACTCTATCTCCTTACCCACCCACTTCGACTGTGCTGAGTGTGGTGAACAGATGACAATGAGGTTACGCGATGCCCGCAAACGCTCCTGGAGTTCCTCCGACAACCCGCCTGGCTGGATGTCAGTCGGAGCAAAGAACACGGGATTGATGGGTGTCCGGCTCTTCCAGCCATGCCTACTGCACAAAGTCGACGGCATGCGGTAGTGCTCCAACTTCCGCTGCACACGCCTGCCCCACTCCGCATCGTGGGAATTATAACTGATAAAGGCAAAGTATTTAAATTGCTGATCCATAGAATTAAGCAATTACTCCTCTTCTTTCTCAATGCGATAGCCCAGCTTTTTGACCAGTTTCAGAGTTTGGAAAGCCATCTCACGGTCATACTGACGCTCTATCTCCGGCAGGTCGGAATAGGGAACCATGTTGGGCGTTTCCAGTTTCTCATCGTTACGTTCCATGCCATACTGCCAGCCTTCGGCCCTGCGCTTCGAAGCCCATATCTCGTGCGCATTCTCGGCAATGGCCTCGCCAAGTTCCAGCAGTTCCGGGTTCAGCTCGACGTCGGCCACGCTGATGGGCTGCGGGTCATAGACGAAGTCTCCTTGCCGGTTGGCGACAACGAGGAAGTTCTGCGAGTCACCCCAGGCACTAAGGAAGTTCTCCAGCGAGCATGAGTCCACGCTGTTGCCAGTCTGCGGGTCGAACAGCTCGACGGCACCCTCCTGCTGGCTAACCTTAAGCACTACCACGGCATGGTTGGGATTGGCGTCGTCCGCACATGGCTGCGCAGTCAACTTGGCTGCGTTGACAACGGCTATCAGGTGGTTGCCGGTATTGAGCAGCTTGGTCAGCTCGTCCATATTGGAGTCGTAGCGGCGGGCTATCGACAAGCGGTATTTCTCCAACAGACGGCCAATATGATAGATGGGCATGCCCTTCTCGCGCATCCACTTGTTCTGGAACGCCTCGTCGAGCAGCGACTTCTTATTGACCTCATAGCCTAACGACAGCAGGATGTACTCCTCGCATTCTATATCGCACAGATAGCCTTCCTGTTTGGCGGCAGCCAGACGCTTCGGGTCCAGCACCAGGACGGCAGAGCCTTTTTGGCGTGCCGCACCGATGGGTACTACAATGGCATGCTCCGACGGGGTTTCCGCCAGAGTATCGTCCTCTTCGCTCTGGTCGAGGAACGCCTTCTGTGCCAGACGCAGGTGGTTCAGCAAGTCCAGCTCGCCGTTCTCCTTCATGCGTCTTTTCAGGTCGGCCGTGGCTTCCCTGTCCAGATTGCCTTCTAAGAAGTCCATCAATTCTTCGTCTCTGATTAAATGTTTCATAATACCTTATTTATTATTAGACACATATTCTCTGATGTTGGGGAATAATCCCCTGTTTTTGTCTTGCATGATGATGTTGGTCAGACTGGCCAGCGCCCTGTTCTTCCATTGCGAGATGCGCGTCTGGATGTCTTTGCGGCTCATATTAGCAGGATCCGTCTCGAAGTCGTCTTTCATCTGTTCGGCAATCTCCGTGGTCGTCAAGTCATGGAAGTAGCAATACTCTATGACCTTGGCAAACTTCTCTTTAAGCATGGTGCGTGCCATCTCTAACTCGCGGAACATGTCTTCCGAAAAGCGCACCTCCTCGTCCTTGTCCTGCAACTTCATGCATAGCAACAGATAGAGCCGTTCAGACTCGTCGTAGGAGTTGAGCAGTTCTTCCTCAATGCTCTTGCCGTCGCGTCGTTTACCGCTGCGTCGGCGCTCATCGTCGCTAATATCGTCGAAGGTGTCTGGATGGTGCTTGTAGAAGTAGCGCGTCGTGATGACGTTCAGGTAAGTCACCAAACGAGAACGGCAGGAAGCCTCGTAGTACCTCAGCTTGTCCCACTGCGGCAGGAAGTTCCTGTCTTCGGCAAACTCCTCGGCAATAAACTTATAGTAGAGGCTGCTGCATCCAGCGCTGTAGCTGTATGTCGTGAACGTACGCTCATCAGGGTTATACACTTCGACAGGCGGCAACTTCAGGATGCATCTGCCCACATATTCCAACAACGGCTTGGAAAAGTCTTTCAAGAAATACTCTACCGGCTCCTTCTCATTGCCTATCACCCGTCTCACAAACGCGAGGTCGTCATTTACGTCGGTTAGTCTGATCTTCATTGTCTTAGTGCTTAGTAGTTACCAATAACCCTGCAAAGGTACAAATAATTGCAGGTTTTCCATTACTTTGGTATAATAAAAAACTATAATTGTTTGGTGGCTCGCCAATTTTTCAGTACTTTTGCACTAAGAAGCCAATATAGTATCACCATAATTGACACTATTTTTAACAGGTCCCAAAATCATGAATGGGACGTGCCACATTTGACACGTCCACAATTCAAAGGACAACTGCTATTTATGGACAAAACTCTGATGTCCACACCAGCACTGATAATAACCTGGACGCTGATCGAACTGTGTACACTTACAATTACCATAAGTACAAGCCCCAGTACCTTGTGTAGATGATTCGACGCAAACACCCTTATGATGACTATGCATTCCAGTCTTATTAAAAGCGAATGCAGTGACCGACACGGTAACAGTCATAGCTGCTACAATTCCTAAGAAAATAACCTTTTTCATAATCGTTAAATTTGTTTGTTACTTATATTTCTTTTCAAATCAGTATTCAGAATAGCCTTTACCGCGGCAGGAGGTACATGTGATATGGCTATGGGCCGTATAGACAGTCTTACCGCATGTGGTGCAATACTTCGAGTAGTTACCACCGGCGTATGAATTATGTTCAGTCCGGCCTGTACCCTTGCAAACATAACACTGACGCCTGGTCTTTGACGAGGAAGAGGATGTTGAACTGGCAACATAGCTGCTGCCGGTTGATACTGGCTGGTAGCTTGCAGCATTGTACAGATAGCTGTTGTACACGTTCTGCTGGCGGGCGGCCATACCGTAGTTGCCAACCCCCTGGGCCATGCCTTCCCAGAAATTTGCGTCGCACGATGTCAAAGTAACTAATGCAATTGCCATCATCAAAAAAGCTGTCTTCTTCATAGTCGTATACCCTTTAGGATAAGGGTGAACCTCAAAATTGTTTAATACCTTATTTTTATATTTAATCTCTAATCTTAAATGTTTGTCCTTTCACTTCTTTAGAGTCGGACTTTTCAGTTTTCTATCAGTTGAAATCAGAAAAAAACAAAACTTTTTCTGTATGACAGGAAAAAGGAGCACCTGCGGGCGCCCCTGAAAATAAAAACAAAGTCAAAAAATGTCAAATTGCCTACACTAACGGTTAACTTACTGAATATCAGTAGTAAACATAGTGTAGGCAAATTTGGTTAGTGTAGGCAAAATGCGGGTTTTGACGCCGTTTTGATGTTATTTCGTTCACTTTCTGAGTGTATCACGGCTTTCTGCGGACGAGGTACTGCCTGCTGCGGCCTACGCGGCGGTTCTGGAGCTCAGGCATGTGTAAGAGGTAACGACCTAAGGGAGACTCGCCGTTAGGCGTCAGGTTGTTGCCGGGTATCTGGCAGAGGTTGTGATAAATGGCGGTGGGCGAGAGCCACTGGCCGTCGGTGGTATAGACGGCGGGCTCGTAGTGGTCCAGGAAATACTGCACGGCGGGTGGCAGGACGACATATTCGGCATTGTGAGCCATGACCTGCTGCACCTCGTCGGCAGTGAACCACCACTTCATCGTGCGATGCTTCACGATGTGGCAAGCCTGTCCGTAGAGGGCGTCGTAGTTGGGGCGATAGTCTGTGCGGACGGGTGCCGTGAGGTTGACGCAGATGAACCGTCGGCTGCCAGTGGGGTCGTTGAGCACGCTGACCTCGTTGGTGGTAGCAATGAACGAGGCGTAGCGGCGGAATTCCTCGACGTGCTTACCGTAGGGTCGCTTGATCTTGACGCTTGGCAACTGGATGACGTTCTTCAGAAAACCCTCCTGAAGCTTGGGCGAGATTTGGTTGAACTCATCCAGGTTGATGAGCAGGAAGTTGTGCATGGCCTGCAGCGTCTGGCGCTTTTCCGAGACGTCGAGGTTTTCGAGGAATCCCCAGCTCAGCTCTCTTGGCAGCAGCATGCGGCAGAAAGTGGTCTTGCCGTCACCTTGCGGCGAGATGAGCAGCGGCACCACGCTGTTGCCGTACTCCTGGTCGGGCAGGAGCCATTGGGCTACCATGGCCACGAACCACTTCTTGAACCACGTCTCCCACTGAGGAATTTCGCAGGGCACACAGCGGGCGAGTTCGGCAATGTGGTCGGTCTTGCCGTCCCAGCGATTGGATACCTTCGCCAGATAGTCGGCAATGGGGTCGCAGGTGCGTATCATGTTCGAGTGGACATAGCGTCGCACATCCTTGTCGCGCACGTCGATGTTGGCCAAGCGCGCCTCAATGGAGAGGCCATTGATGGCCGTCTCGTCGCACGGCTGCCAGTCCTGCATACCAGTATGGTTGGGGCGATACTCGGCATATCCTAATACCGTGTTCCGGCGGAACACATAGCGCGTGGTGAGAAAGCGGATGAGACGGTGTGTCTCGCTGCTGACCATCTCGCCCTTGCGCTTGCGCCGCGGACGGCCTTCGGCATAGGCGGCATCGACGATGGCGCGCAGCACCTCCTGATTGTAGCCGTCGCGATGCTGGTGGTGGTTGTGGATGTGGAGCACGGCCTCCTCCTGGGGCACGCCTTTCTGGCAGAGGCGCTGGGCAAGGTGGGTCAGAAAGGCCTCGAAATAACCGTCTTCCGTCAGGTCGGCGTTCTCGTCGTAGGTCTCTTCGAAGGCCTGGCGATAGAGCATTTCGTAGTCGGCATAGAGGCGCATGTCCGTCTCGCGCTGCTCTTCCTCGGCAGACGGACCAGCGGAGGCCGGCGGCAGAGCGCTGACAATGCGGTCGTCAATGATCATCGGATTGGGATCGGAGTTGTAGTACGGCGTGGGGTCCAGTGTCATGCGGAAGCAACTGCGGACCGTCGACTTCTGACGCTCGATGGGTTTCGGCACGAAGCCGCTATAGACACTAAAGACCGAATCGTAGGCCGCCTGAGAGAAGGCGTCCATCTGGCTCTCAAGTTCCAGCGTGCCACCAGAGTACTTTGTCACCGCTACCAGTATCTCGACGCTGCGGCCGTCGGCTCCGACAAAGGCCGCCAACGTCATGGGCAGCATCTTCGCGGCATCCTTCACGGCGTTGATGTCCTCGGGGCGCAGCAATTGTGGCACGTGGAGGGTAACCAGGTTGTTGAACCGCCTAACCTCCAGGTTGCCATTTTTCGTCTTCGTCAGCTCCACGGCGGGGTACACCATGGCTATGGGCCTGGTGCGCTCGAAGGCGCCGTCGTCGCCGTAGTAGTTGATATGGGTGCGTAACTGGCCGATGTCGCCCGACTTCGTGTCGGACTGTATGCGTTCGATGAACCACTTGTCAGTCTTTACTGACAGGTGGAGGGCGTTGTTTTTGTCTGTTCTTACGAGTGAGAATTTCATGTTTTGTGATGTTAAGAAGTTACAGAAGTTATGGAAGTTAGGAAATTAAAGCAGATAGAGTCGTTAAGAAGTGGGGGAAACCCAGTACTTTTCCGTCGGAAATCCAGTACTTTTCTGTTTGCTCCAGAGGGTGGAGCAAAAGGAAATCACGTGACTTTCCGAGTCCTCCAGGGGGTGGAGCATCACCCTATCGTCTTGGTGAAGTCGTACGCCTCAAAGACCTCGTCGTACTGCGGCTGAGCATCGACGCCGTTGCTGCGGAACAAATCGGCAATCCATTGTTGCAGCTCTGGGCCGATAAGCCGCTCGCCGTCTTTGTAGCGGTAGTAGCTGCCATTACTGCCCAGACGTACTATAAGTGCCTGGCGCAGCTTGCTACGAACGCGCGGGTCGCTGACACCCTCGTAAATTCTGTTCATGCCCCGTGCCATCCTTACCGGCTCAGCCTTCTGATAGTAAGGACACGCGCCGCCCCGGGCGACACCAGGCATCACACACATCCACCGCGTCACGTCGGCGGGAGCCTCCTTGCAGGCCTGCCGTCTCAGGCAGTCGCCAGCCAAGGGGCAGTCATCGTTGGGGCACAAAGCCCACCAGTCGGGAATATCGTTGAAGTTGATCATTTTTTAAAGCAGTTTTTGTTACGTAGTAATCTGGAATATTTATGTCGCAAAGTTACGAAAAATTCCCGATATTTGCAAGAATTCCTATGAGAAATCTTTGTTAAAATGTGCCAATATTTGCCATTACCCTCAATTTTGCCTACACAAATAAAAGTTGCCTACACTTATTTCTATATTGATAATCAACATGTTAACCTTCAGTGTAGGCAATTTGGCAGAAAATAAAATTAAAATTTCATATGACATTCGCAAGCTTTACCTGAGGTTGTCTAATGCGGAACCAAAATGAAACCAAAATGCGGAACCCAAATATTCTTTTTTGAAAAAAACTTGTCTATGACATTTCTTTTTTGTATTTTTGCAGCTGCGAAATCTCCACGCGCTTCGTTGCTAAACAAATCCTATATCGTCATGAGAACAATATTACTTTCTATCCTGTTTGCCCTCAACGCAATGGTCGCCGGCGCCCAGACCCAGCAGGGATACGTCAAGACCAAGGGACGCCTCACCAATACCGGAACTTACGTCAAAGGTACGCCCCTGGCGGGAGTCACCGTCAGCGTCCGTGGCCGCAACGCCGTGCTGAGCAAGGGAAACGGTACATTCTCATTCGTCGTCCCTGGAGGACTGTATTATCTGCAGAACGTGCAAAAACAAGGATATATCCTGTCAGACCCAGACATACTGAACCGTCAGTATGAGTACTCCAAGAACCCTTTGGTGCTGGTGCTTGAGGACAAAGCCCAGCAGGCAGCAGACCTCAAGGCTGTGGAACGGCGCATCAGCAGCAACCTCTATGCCCAGCTGCAGCGTCGCAGTGAGGAGATAGAACGGCTGAAAGAACAGAACAAGATTACCGAGAGTCGTTATCAGGAGTTGCTCGAACAGCTGAACACCGAGCAGGAGAGCAACGAACAGATTGTCAAGGAGATGGCCAACGCTTACGTCAGGATGGACTTCGACCAGATTGACGCCTTCTACCGCCAGGTGAGCACCTATATCCTCAACGGCGAACTGCTGTGTGCCGACTCCATGCTCAACACGAAAGGCAACGTGAGTCAGAACATCAACCAGCAAATAAAGAAAGGACAGGAGCTTGCGATGGCCGAGCGCAGGATTCAGAAAGCCAAGGCCGAATTCGAGAGGGGTAACGACGAACTTGCCCAGCGCTGCTACAGCAAGTACCAGATCTTTAAGCTACAACACCAGAACGACTCTGCCGCCTTCTATTTAGAGGAACGCGCCAGAATAGACTCCACCCGCGTCAACTGGCTGCTTGTGGCAGGTGAATTCCTTATTAATTACAAGGCCGATGCTGACGGAGCTTTGAGCTATTTCCAAAAAGCCCTCAGACATGCGAAAGACTCCATAGACTATCGTATGACGTACAACAACATTGGTTCTCTTTACCATGATTGTGGACATTATGCCGAAGCTCTGGAATATATGTTGAAGTCTTTGGATTATTTCCCTCAGGAAGAGTTGGCAAAAAGCGAAGACATACCATCCGTCTATACAAACATCTCGGCAGCATACAAGAAAGTCAACGACATTGACAACGCCATGAAGTATTCTGAGCAGGCTTTGAAAGTAAGTCTGGACATTTTCGGGCCGGAGCATGCAGAAACTGCTAACTGCTACAATTCCTTAGGACGTTGTTACAGTATGAAGGAAGACAAGGAACGGGAAATAGACTGCTATAAGAAAGCTTTGGCCATTTATGAGTTGGCTCCCGACAAATATGGGTTTGAACTCTCCACCATATATAATAATATGGGGTCAGCATATTCAAATATTAATGACTACCAGACGGCTTGCGATTATTACGAAAAGTCGCTGAAAGTAAGAATTGCCACTCTGGGCGAGAACCATCCGCGAGTAGCTGACCAATACAACAACCTTGGCGTCATGTTTTTGAGAATGAAGAAATATGATGATGCTTTGAAGAATTATGAGAAAGCTATGGAGTTATGGAGCAAGTCCAAAGCAACCCGTCACCTACTTGTAGACGGCTATGGCAATTTGGGTATTATTTATCAACAGAAGGGAGATATGGTAAAGGCCCTAGAGTCCTTTGAGAAGGGAGAAGAAATTGCTGACGAGTATTTTAAACTTGGTGAAGCCGACGCAAAGATTTTTGAACCATATATTTACATGAGCCTTGCTGAACTCGCTCCCACCTCAGAAGAATATAAACAGCGTTACCAGCATTTTATGGACGACAAAGCTATAGTGGGACTGGTCTTCAAAGGCTCAGCAGCTCCAACTACCCAGCGCGGCATGGAAGGAGTTTACTACATCCTGAAATTTGACAACTGGGACATCGATAGTCCTCGGTCGTTCTTCGACAAGGAAGAAGAACTGACAGGCAAACCCAAGGACATTGTTTTCCTGCAGGGCGACCAGATCAGAGAGGAGCATTTCGACAACAAAGTCGGCTGCGGCTGGCGTATCTACCCCGTCACCCCCGAACAGAAACAGAACATCCGCGACAATTACACGAAGTGGAAGACTATGAACAAGTAAGAAGGCTCAATGAAAAGAAAGGTACTTTGGACTTTGGCCGTTGTCTTGACGGTGTTCGTTGTCGCACTGGTTGGAGGCAGCTTCTATATGCTCGACTATTCGCTGGCGCCTGACCCTAACCGTATGGACAGGGACTCGTGCTATCGGCAGCAGTTTGAGACTTATCCAGAGTGCCAGGAGTGGGTGGACAGCTTGCAAAAGCTGAACGCACTGCGCGACACGTTCCTCACGATGCCGTCGGGAGAGCGCCATCATGCTTTCTTTGTCGACAGGGGCAGCCAGCGAACGGCAATTGTCATTCACGGCTGGCGCGACTGTGCCGTCAAGTTCTTCTGGCTGGCACGCATCTATGAACACGAGCTGGGCTATAATGTCGTAATGCCAGATCTGCACGGCTGCGGCGAAAGCGAGGGCGACGCCATTCAGATGGGTTGGAAGGACAGACTCGACGTGCTGCACTGGATGAAGCTGTTTCAAACGGACACGATGGTGGTACACGGCGTATCGATGGGG
>Ga0265298_10005777_pt1 | contig 15412 bp, 28 predicted proteins | sample AusTroGonzalo_MG_3_FD_193486 | JGI IMG/M metagenome (GOLD analysis project Ga0265298, IMG submission 193486) | Bovine rumen microbial communities from tropical cattle in Woodstock, Queensland, Australia - Gonzalo_01 | ecosystem: Host-associated > Mammals > Digestive system > Stomach > Rumen ... | reverse complement strand
TCATACCACATAACATCCTCATCATGTCCACAAGGATGATTGCATTTGCCTGTCTTGTTATATTCATTAGTCCAGGCAGTTATTTCATCCCTAGTACACTCTTCAAAATGATAATTTCCATTAATTATAGAGTCTGCTCTAGGTGTCCATGGTAAGAGTGCTCCGTCTGAGTCTCTAATACATTTATAAACTCCGACCGCTCTATTCTTTTTAATTATCAGCACACTAGTTTATCTTTATGCCAGAACACTTTTCAATCTGCTCTTTAAGAAACTTACAGGCAGCCTCAAATAGTTCCTCGGCGGTATCATAAACTCCGACAACTACGTCATTCATCAGGTCAACTTCATACTCAGGTCCACAATATACTTCAAGGTCATCAGAGTTTACAGAATCTAAAACCTGCTCTGATATAATCTCTGCATAGTTAGGACCGGAGCCAGGCTGAATTTCTTGGATATTAAACAAGAAAGCTGGATAATCCTCGGCATGCACTATATGTACGTACTTGCCAATTAATGAGTCAAGGTCGTTTATCATATTTCTTAGAATCTGACAGTTGGTGCGTCGACGTTGGAGTTTTCGAATTCTAATCTCTCGTACTCCTTTACCTCGTACCCTCTCATTTCTAGAAGTTGCTTACTAGGGAACTGTCTGACGTGTCTCTTATAGTCCGTCACGTTTTTATTATAGAACTTTCTCATCTCGGCAATCTTATTCTCCGTTATGGCTAGTTCGTTCATAAGTTCCTGATAATTCTTCTGGCTCTTGAGGTCTGGATAATTTTCGGCTACTACTTTAATTTGTGTTCTAATCTCGGCCGCAGTTTTAGAGTCGGAATCCCCAGATCTACCTTTAACCAAATCTACGAGTGTTTTGTATTCGTGCTCATCATAGGCCTTCACACACTCGACCAGATTAGGAATAAGGTCAAATCTTCTCTTTTCCTCGACTCTGATATTCCCGGCCGTGTTTTCAATCATTTCTTCTTGACTAATGGCTCGATTCTCCGCACCAAAGCCAAGAAAAACTACAAACAAGATCAAAGCGACAATAGCTCCGACAATCAGTAATGCTTTTTTCATACGTTATAATATTCTTTTAGTTTATTAAAAAATTCTTCTTCACTCTCAATGACTAGAAATGCATCCGGATCATAATAACCTAGTACTCGATCGTCTATGCTATGATACATCAAGACTGGATCAATTAGGTTAGGATCAGGTTCAGGCACTACTAGCCATTTTAAATTATTTGTGTCTTCCTTCGGTTTTATACTATCAAAACCAATAACACAGTGAGAGTATAGCTTTTGTCTTAGTTCATATGTGTTTAATATAACTAAAGCTTTATTCATCACATATAAGGAAACAAAGACAGGACTCAAATTAGAATCCCGTCGTCTCTATTTCTTCTATCTTAAGCTCGTATCTACAAACTTTCTCTGAGGCTGTACAGATCTTATAGTCATACTCGATCAGTGCTTTTGTATGTTCATTATTAAGCCACGTTATCTTTTCTACCGTATGTCCTTTGATTCGGTGTTTGTTGTGGAGAAAAGCTATGGCCAATGGAACAACTTCATACTCATTGTCGCCCGGGAGAATGAAGTTATCAAAGTCCCAGAGAATCTCACTATTATTCTTTGAGTTTACGTAAATCTTTGACTCGATATTATAAAGTTTCATTTCACAGATAAGGAAATAAAAAGAAAGGGGTCCGAAGACCCACATTCTTATGGACGCGGAATTCCCATATTATCTAAAACGCTATCAAACCACGTATTTCTGTTGCCCCTTCCAGTATTATATGGTATCCGAGGGAAGTTGATATCATCCTGAACCACTTGGTCGTGGATTAAGGTATATCGAATAAATCCTCGTGCAGTTACCCTTGGTTGGGGAGCAGTAGGTTGTGGCAAAATTAGTGAAGCATTAGGAGTAGTTGGTACTCTTCGCGTTCTTCCGGGAGCTCCAGTATAATCTACCAGGAAGGTCCCGCTTGCCCACCGATCTCGAGTCTTCACAACAAAACCATCTGCGTGAAGGCTATCATATCGGCGCTGATTATGTAAATCAGCAAATAATTGATTGAGGAACTCAATACAAAGCTCCCCACGAACCGTGTTGTTGGCGACGAATCGTCCTTCTTCCAGTTCTTGAGTCAGTCCCCCTCTTACAGAGTCAAATCTGGTACAAAGACATAAAGCTATGTATCCAGGACTTACAAAGGGGTACAGATCGATTAAATTCCGAAGATGAATATACTCCGGAAGCCCTGCATTAGCCCAGCGAATAATTGCCTGGCGAAGGGCATACTGTTGTTGCGCCCTATTAAGAAGGACACAGGTTTTGGGAACGTCTGTCCCTTCAGGAGCTAAAAGAACTCCTACATACTGGCGAGGATCACCAGATCCATACCAGCCTTCGATAGCCAGCCATAAAGCTCGCTCATCGATAATTTCTATTTTTCCATCCGCTGTTTCTACTGCATGGACGGACTTAGTAACAAGGCCGACCTCACTAATCGACCTACGAATCCGATCTATTTTGTTCTGGCTGATCGGCCGTCCAGTTCCGATAACGTAATCAGCAATCGGTCTACTCATGGGATCAATTGAAACCCACGTTGCATTGTTAACGATAATGTTCATAATATTGTCGTACTTTTATTTAGGTTAAACGTTTTTACATAAATAAGGCAACTAAGATCTATGAAACGGTCAATTTTGCCATTAATTCCGAGCAAGTTCTTTATAAGTGTAAAATAATACATAATATATGAAAAACCGTTTTATCGAAAACACTACAACAACTAATGAGTGGAGTGATTGTGCAATATATACTATTGGTAATTATAGCCACTCTGAATCAAGCAGTTTTTATGTTGGAGAAGCAGAAATTTACTCCAATAGAGCGTTTAGCTATCCATTAGAGGTAATAAATGAGTTTGGAAAAAGGCCAGGCAGTACTAGAGTTACCCAAATGATATTTAGAGGGAATACAGTTAAAGATGTACTGGTTGAGATGTATGATGATGATAGAAATCCATTTAATACTATCAATTTAAAAAGATTTCGAGAGATCATCGAAAGGATGTATATAGATCTTTTATCTATTCCTCCTCAATTTAATAAAAAGAGAATATACTGTACTAATTATGAGCTATCTGCTGCACTAATCTTACATGTACTTAGTAGGAAAGAGAAAAGTGTACCAAAGTGTTTAAAATGGTTGAGTCAGAATATAGACCTATTATTAGACTTTGACTATGCATCAAAGAGGTTTATTATGTTTGATGATACTGACAATGATGATACAGTGTCAATCAAAACAGAGATGAATAGTTTAATATCCAATGTTCTTAAACTATTAGAAGAAGGAAAATATTTGCAACAGGGAGGATATGATTGCAGGGACTCTGATACCATTTATTATAGTACAGATATAACAGTAACTTTAGATCAGAATACTTCTGGAATGATTTACATAGATCAGTTATGGAATGCTGGGATCGGAAATGATTGTGTAAGTTTATATAGTATTCCATCTGAAAATAGAAAAGTACTTATAATCAAGCCCCAGGATAAAGGTTTATCTGTAGATTTCCGATCCTGGATAGCAGGAAAGGGAATAAGTCTTGACAAAAGGATTCTAAATGAAATAGAGTATGAGCTTTTATTGCCATCTACGTTATGAAAAAAAAAGAGGAGATACAATTCTCCTCTCTCTTTTCTCTAGAAGCAGTTTGTAACTAAATCCCGGATATTTGCAGGATTCTTAAAGAATTTTTCGCTTGCTGGAAGATATTCGTAGATTCGTTCAACGATATTATCTATTTTGGCATAATACATTTTTCTAGGATTATCTCGCATGAAAATTGCGACTTCCTTGACAAATGTACTGTCTTTAAGCATATTTGATGCAAGATGACTTTTAAAGTCTTCATCAGCGTAGATACCCTCTACTATTTCTTTACACCGTTCCCACTTCGGGTTGGTTACAATTACTTCATTGTTGTCCGGATTAATGATTGTCCGAATGTCATTCTCTGAAAGAATAGTCTCGATCTTCGAAACATCTACTTTCATATGTTCCTTTTGTTTTTTGGTCAACTCAGCGACCGTCTTGTCTCCGATAAGCCTAAGGAGCATATGGACCTCAGTCTTAGTAAGCTCAGAAACTTTCTTTGATTCATTAATGTAGGTGGGCCTATCTTTGTGCATCTCGTCCCATATCTTCATTACCTCTTCTGATTTGAACTTGTTTACACTAACCCACTGATAATCTGCTTCCGGGCTTTTTGGCCACGTTCCAGTCTCCTCAAATTGTTTTTTAATTTTTGAAATGCGCTCAAGAGTTATGTTTTCGAGGTTCTCCTCAACGGTATCTCTTGTGTGCTTTTTAGTATTGTCCTTATATTTTTCGTTAAGGGCAATAATTTCTTCATCTCCCCTCTTTATGTACCAATACATTAAGGTCACTAGTGGTTTACTTTCTTTGACCGTGGGGGCGCGGTGATATTTATTGAAAAAATCAATAACATCTTGTCTCGTGTTTCTAACTTTCTTTTTCATATCTTTTTATATTTTGTTTTAAAATAAAATTGTAGATCCCTACCTAATATACTTTTATCCTTTAGGTTTCGTCTACATAAATAAGGCATCTAAGTTTTTATATCCGGCCAAAATAAAAAGGAGGTTTATTCTTATTCCTCCTTCTTTTCTTCTTTAACCGCCTTCTTTTCGTGTCGTAGATAGGCAAGGTACTCAGTGGCATTCATCCGAAGAAAACTAACGTCATCTTTCGGAACTTCTCTGTCAATTGTTGGCTTTTTGTACTTCTTCGCCGGATCAATTCTAGTTCTCCCCATATCAGTATTAGTGTTTTTCAATGATAAGGAAATTAAACCCCAGAGATCATTAGGTTAGTCTCCGGGATTCAATAACAACATGGATGAAAATTGAAAATCTAATACATTAATAAGGAAATAAAGAGGGTTTCTAATCGCCCTCTTCTTTTTTAATCTCCACACGCCTAATCTCACCGGAAACTACAGCGCTGATGATTCTTACTCCGATATTGATTTTTGTTTCATCGGTTTCTGATATCTTCTTATTCTCTATTCCCTCCAATCCGATTCTAATTACTTCATCGGCTTCCAGGAGTGTATTTTTCAGCGCCTTCTTCCGGTATGTCTTGGCGTGTTCTAGTTCTTTCGATACCTGTTTTCTTAGTTCCAGGCATTTCTTTACGTCATATATAGTTTGGCGTAGTTCTTGTGGATAGTCTTGTGGATCTATCCGTCGTAATTCTCTTTCGTTCATTTGGTTTAGATTTTTAATTCATAAATAAGGCCTTTAAGATCTATCGGACGGTGAAAAAGAAAAGGAGAAATTTATATATTCTCCTTCGCTCTATTGTACATTTCTTGAATTCGGGCACACGTCGACTTGATTGATCGTTCCTGAAACTCTAATTCTCTATGTCTCTTGGAATCTCTCATAAATAACATAAACTCTTTCTTATATTTCCCAAGATAATCAGATTCATGATTTCTCACTATTTTCTTAGTTTCATCAACGACATAAGAAATCTCTATCATCGACGCGTATACTCTAGTCTTTTCTTCGCCTGCTTCAAGAAGTTTATAGTAGCGGTTAATAGTAGGTCTTTGTGTTTCAGCTACCATTGCCACTTTCACCATTTCTCTAATTGATTCGGGATAATAGATATATCCCTTAAGTTCAAATGATGTCATAGCTTTAAATCTTCTTTCATAAATAAGGCGTTTAAGGAATGCCAGTCGGTCAAAATCTTAATAATGATATGACAGAAAATGAAAAGAAGCGGATAGAAAAAGAAGTATATGAGTTTCTATCCCATCGAGTATCTGGTACAGTCCCTCTCGATATGTCTGATCTCTTTAATGAACTTGCCTATCGGATCTATACAATGGCCCAGGCAGAAGTAGGAAAACGGATAACACAGGAAAACTTAGATGACCTGCAATATCTGACTGAATGTTTTGGAGATGGTGGATCAATTACAGAGGAAGACGAAAAAGTACTAGCTCGATATGGTGAGTTTTTTGAATTCTTAACTCTTCTTAGAGATTTGGGAAATGGGAAAAGTTAAACAAGTAATAGTGATGAGAAAGGACTTGGGCATGAGAAAAGGAAAAATGATAGCCCAAGGTTCGCATGCTTCACTAGGCTCTCTATTAAAACTGGCTAATCGAAAAGAACATACAAATGGTTTCTTAAGGACTGAAAAGTGGACTAAGATTGAGTTTGATTTCCCGGCCGAGAGTGTATTGGATAAGTGGCTTAATGGAACTTTTACTAAGGTCTGTGTTTATGTTGAATCAGAGCAAGACCTAGAGGAGTTAAAAGCCAAGTGTGATGCGGCCGATATTCCAAACTCACTTATAACAGATGCAGGCCTAACGGAATTTCATGGTGTGCCGACTAAAACATGCCTTGGTATTGGGCCATGGTGGAGTGACGAGATTGATAAAATAACAGGTAATCTTCCTCTACTGTAATGGAAGAAGAAATAAATGATTGTTTACCAACTCTAATAATTAAGACATTTGAAAACTTGATGGCTGCTGGCGATGTTTATGGTGTTCTTCGCCTCCTAGATGATGAGGATGTACAAGAATCACTAAGTAAACTATATCCAACAGACTATTCGGATTTTATGTTTCCTTATGTCTGCGATCTTTATAGTGAAGCATCAAAGTATAATGCATTCGATCTAGATATAGAGAAATATAATGATCTCTCTTATCTATATGAGGACTACTTAACAATTTGTGAAGCCTTAAGTTTAGGTGAATCATTGTTTACGCTTAATGAAGTTTATGATTTACTAGATTCAGCTAGAGAGGCTATATGTCTATATATTCATAAACCAAGATTATCAGTTATTCATAGAACATTAGTTAGCGAATTACCATTTTAAGACTATGGAAAAGATATATACAAAACAAGTAGATTCGATAACGAGAAAGCTACTATTTGACCTTGGCTATTTTGGTGGAAAAGTCGAGGTAACCGGGAAAACGCCCGAGAATAAGAGAGACTATTATAAGAGGATTGGTTGGCATCCTGAGGAGAGTGGAATTGACAAAGAAGACGTTCGAATTGGTGATGTCGTCGACTGGCTCCGGGAAGAGAAAAATAAGCACATATCCGTTGACCCATATAGAGATGTAGAGGGAAACTTTATGTACTGTGGGAAGATAGTTGATATGTTGACTTGCTCCGGTGAAATAACTTATGCCTCCGAGAGTTTTGATAGTGCTCTGGGGATGGCAATAACTGAGGCACTTAAATCTCTGAAATAATGGATATTGAAACAGTCATCGAGGTAGTAAAGAGATGGGTAGAAGATGAGACTGGGCCCGGCTTTGGTTATCATATTGGCCACTGCGATGACCTAACCCACTACTACAACATGCTAAGAGATATGCTAAAAGACGTCGATAAGAATGGCCTAAAGGAAAGAATAACAGGAACGGCTTGGAATGTTGACGGAGGCATGGTGATTGAGGCTGATAAGGATTGGCCAAATGAGTGGAAAGATCATCAGGGGGTTAAAGTTGATTTTGAAGCCTGGTTTGAAGAGAATCTCGATGTGGACGAAGAATCTGACGAAATAGAAGACGAAAGCGATGGATGCTAAAAAGAGAAAAGAAGCTTTAGTGCATGGATATAATGTCTTTATGTCCACTACTCTTGATCCTGACAGTAAAGAGGTATTTGGGGCTGGTGTTGTCGTAGCTCTGGCGATTATGAAAGGAACGCTAGATGAGATAAAAGCAAACCCAGACTTAAAGACAAGAAAGGACGTACTGGATGAGATGGATTGGGAGATATTAGAGTTTGCCAATGAATATACTCACCATCTGGACAAAGAAAATAAGGAAGGAGAATAGTTCCTTCCCTCTTTTTCCTTAAATATGAAATAACAATTATAAAAGTATGGATAAAATTTTTGAAGATTTCAGAAAGTTTTATGGCGATAAGAATCCAGGTGGTTTGAGCGCTTTAGATGCTTACAAGAAGTATCAGAATAGCTACATCAATCCCAGCATCATCGAGGAAAGAGAGATGCACATTACTCAGTTGGATGTATTCTCTAGACTTATGATGGATAGACAAATATATTTTGGGAATGAGGTTAATTCTGATACCTGCAATATAACCGTTGCTCAGCTCCTATACTTAGATTCTGTGTCCAACGAGGATATAACTATGTATGTTAATAGTCCCGGTGGAAGTGTCATAGACGGCCTCGGTCTGATTGATACTATGGGAATGATTAAATCCGATATATCAACAATTGGGACTGGTATGGCTGCTTCTATGGGATCTCTGATAATTTCGTCTGGTGCTAGAGGAAAGAGAAAAGCTTTGACCAACTCTTGGGTCATGCTTCATCAATTGAGCTCAGGCATAAAGGGCAAATTCAAAGATATCCTGGTTGAGGCTGAATTCTGTAAACGACTGACGGAGAAGCTGTATAATCATTTAGCACAAAGAACAGGTCAGCCATATGATAAAATCGTAGAGGCCTGTGAAAATGGCGATAATTGGCTAAGTGCTGAAGAAGCTAAGAACTTTGGCCTGATCGATGAGGTTATCTATCCTAAATGGGATTAAAAGATGACAGATTCCGTGCTTAATGAACTTAAGAAAAAGGTAAATAAGGCGGTTTCGATAAAGAAAAAGATAACAGAATACTCAAAACTTCTCGAGACCCTGAAAGATGGTGAAACGGTTATGTGCTACACTGCTTCAGGAGTTAGGGGAATTAAATCGCTCGGTAATGAATTGTCGGACGATATAAGAGAGTATGCTATTTGTACAATCGAAACAAGAATAGCCAAATTAAAAAGCGAATACGAAAGTTTATGACAGAGGCTGAATTTGAAAACCTAGACAATAGGGTATCAGAAGCGAGGAGGATTAAGTGTGATATTGATAGATATACCCGCCTCTTAAACAAAGTAAAGACTCAAAACTACTATTTCTATATCTGTAGCTCTTTATCGATCAGCGATGATACTGATGAGGAGTTAGATGAGGAGTTAGGGATTCGTGAGTTCTTGATTGAGTCTCTTGAAAATAAAATTAAAGAGCTCCAAGAAGAATATAACAGCCTATGACACTCGAAGAATTAGAGAGGTTAGACAGAGGAAAGAAATTGATGCAGAAAATATCAAAGCTCAAAGAATTCCTAGCTGACCTTGATAAAACAGAGATTGGCGTTACTTATACTCCGCCACCTTCAAAAGGTCGATATTCTAAACAGTCAAACTTAGTTGATCTAGTTGGAAAAGACTTTATAAATGATAGAGTGAAAGGAGATTTAGTGCTATCTGTTCGTGAGGAGATTGTTAAATTAGAGGAGGAATTTAATGCCCTATGATAGTTGATCAGTCGTTAGTTCTGATTGAAGAGAAGCCAGAGTTTAATGTCTTTGGCCGAGAGAAGGGCTATATTGATACTCTTTTAAATGGACCAGTGGTGGATTTTATGTACAAGAAAGATGAAACCACTTGGGCTATGTCGTGGTATGATTTTAACCTTCACCTTAAGAAAATCCCTGGTTATCAAGAATTAGTCAAGAAGTTTAATTTGTCGGAGTATTTCTATGCAGGACCTAATACCGGAAAAAAGACTGATATAGTGTTTCCAAATGTTATAGGACCGACTGTTGGATTTCTTGGTCTGGGCAGAATTGATAGTTTTGGCAGATTGAGCATAAATTTAATCTTATCAGAGTGGTTTACTGAATCTCAACATCGACCACACATGATGATACGAACATATTTTGCTCTTAAAGATAAACTGTCAGATGTAAAAGAGACTCAGGATATCATGACTCCAAATACAACCAGTCCACTTATTCATGACCTTTTGATTAGACGATATTTTACTGTCTTATCGGAGGAAGAAAAGATTATGATTTGGGCAGGTTCCGGTTATGCAAAAAGACTGTGTATTGAGAGTTGGAAAGAGTTTAAGGAGATATATTATGACGTGTGAGAGAGCTATTGAGTTTTATAATATGCTTCACTCGAGGATAACACATTTCGGCGGGGATGATTGGTTTGTAGATCGGGCCGGAATTGTGTGTACTATAGCCGACGTGATTAAAGAGAAGATATTCGAATATAGCTATTTTATTCGACCTCCCTTCTCATCAATCGCCGGCCCAATAAACCCAAACCATAATAATTCCGCCGAAGATTATGCCACCAAAGATGAGTGAGGACATAGCTGCTAAAATACAAAGAGCATTTATTAACTCATCTTACTACAGCTATGATAAGTTTAAGAAGCATATGAATGAAATCTTAGACGGCTGTAATTTTATATCATGTAGTTTTGGTGAGCATGGAGATTCGCTGTCAAGGAAGTCAAACTATGAATTAAACTCTATATCAAATCTCTATGACAGATATAAATGGGAACCGAGATGGGAAAATGCAGAGAAATATGATTATGAGTATTATACAACAACGGGCTACCCTGATTGGACTGCTGTTAAAGATCTTCCACTAAATACCTGCCGACTAATGAAGCGAGATGGATATTATATGGATGTTCAGTTTATACACGAGAGTATGTATCAGGTTGGAGAACTCTATTTTGATAACCTAGATAACCTCGATGCACACGTACTAAAATGGATTCTATCATAATGGGAGACGACAACGGATATAGCTTATCTGACTGGTTTGAGATCGGAAAGATAACGGGCATGTTTAACTTTGATGCCCCCGGTTTAAGAGAGGCTGACCTGACGTATTCTGAGGCAATGCAATATCTCGGAGTACTACAGGAGATGCAAGAAGCTGGGGTACTGACTAATGAAAGTGCTCTAGAGGCATTAGACAAAGTATCAATTTACGACTATTTCAAGAACCTAGTTGATAAGGGAGATGAATATGTCGAATATATTGAGATAGGTAACTCTATTGTACCTGGATTTCAGTACAGGGTTGAGTCTAGGAATCACCACTTCTCTGATATTGTTGTTCTATATAAAGATGATGAATTTATAATATCTGAGAATGGAAACGCGACCAAGACCTATAAAACAAAGGAAGAGGCTGGAATCTATGTAATGAAATGGATTCTGATTAAAAAGGACTGAAATGTGCCAATTTGCTCACCGTAAGAAGTAAAATTCTTATAGGTGAGTTTAATTTACACAAATTTAAAATATAATATATGAGAGCAATTGAAAACAGAGTATTAGTCCAAGTTCAAAAGACTGGACCGACTGAAAAAATTGGATCTTTTGTACTCCCCGACGACCCCAATGGGCTTGAAACAGCAACAGTCGTATCGGTAGGTGATAAAGTTGATTCCGTTAAAGAAGGAGAGACTGTCTATCTATATGCTAATGCTGGCAAGGAGTTTTCAAAGGATGGGCAGAAGTACAAAGTTGTGTCATTAAGTGAAATTGTAGTAGTTCTTTAATTATGGCAGAAGGAAAATTAATTTACACAGGAAACGCAAGAGTTATTGAAGGAGTAGTAAAAACAGCAAATGCCATCAAAACTACTCTTGGTCCTGCCGGAAAGGCGGTTGCTATTTCTAGTGATATTGGACCAGAGGTTAGCCGAGATGGAGCAACAGTAGCTAAGTCGATTTCTTTCAAGGATGATGCTATGAATCTTGGTGCTCAGCTAGTAAAACAGGCTGCATCATTATCAGAGTCCTTGAGTGGCGACGGAACTTCAACATCTAGTATACTAATCAAAGAGTTAGTTGTAAAGGGTCAGAAAGCCGTTGAGACTGGATCAAATGTAAATGAGATAAAGGCTGGTATGTTAAAAGCTGGTAGATGGATGGGCGAGTATATCAAAGCACACTCAACTCCAATTGCTGGTGATCTAGAGAAGATTAGAAAAGTAGCAACCATATCTGCTAACAATGATCCTGAAATTGGTGATCTGATTGTTGATGGCTTAAAAGAAGTTGGCGTTAATGGAATCTTAACCGCTGAATTAAGTTCTGGTCTAGATACCACCATCAAGGTAACGACAGGTATGAAGCTTAGTCGTGGTTGGGCATCCCCCAATTATGCAACTGAGGATGATGGCAAGTGTATTATGGAAAATCCATATGTGATTGTCATCGGTGAAAAGATATCTAGCGTTAATCAGCTAATTCCAGTTCTTGAAACTATATCAAAAACAGCCGAACCATTCCTCTTAGTTTGTGATGATATAGACGAGTCAGTTAATACTATGCTTGTCTTTAACGTTATGAGAGGAGCCGTAAGATGTTGTGTAGTGAAGGGAATTGATTATGGTGATGCTAGAAAGAATGTAATGGCGGACATTGCTATTGCTACTGGAGCTAAATATTATTGTCAAGAAACTGGTTTATCCGTCGGTGATCAGGGAATTAACCACCTTGAAAATTTTGGCCGAGCTAAGAAAGTAGTTGTATCTAGAGATGATACAGTTATCTTTGAAGGCCAGGGAGAACCAGACGCGATTAATAATAGAATAGAGGTCTTGAAGAAAAGACTAGAAGACAAGGGAATATCTAATTATGATAGATCTAAGTTTGAGTCTCGTCTTGCTAATCTTGCTGGTGGTATTGGTATTATTTCTGTTGGCGGCGCGTCAGAAGTAGAAGCAAAGAACAAAAAGCAAACCGTCGAGGATGCTATTCTGGCTTCTAAGTCAGCTGTGGCCGAAGGATGTGCTCCTGGTGGTGGCTATATCTATCTAAAAGGTAGTGTAGAAGCTAGAAAGGATGTTGCATTCTGGAAGTCCTTAAGTGGGGCTGAAACTGAGGGCGCTGAAATTGTATTCTCCAGTCTGCCAGTCATACTTAGAACCGTCGTAGAAAATGCAGGTGTAGCAGCCGATGTAGTTCTTGAAGCAGTTATGAAATCTAAGAAGGAAAATTGGGGCTTTGATGCTAAAAACAAGAAATATGTAAATCTTGAAGAAGCAGGCATCCTTGACTCAACAAAGGTTCTGAGGGTGGCACTTGAAAATGCTATCTCAACTGCATCTACTATCCTACTTATTGATAATGTAATTGTGCCAGAACCAGACGAGAAAAAGTGTGATTGTGGAAAGTAATTCTACAAAAAAAAAGAAGAGTATCTTAGAGAAATCTAGGTTACTCTTTTGTTTCTGAAATGCCCCGATTCGCTATTCCGGGGCCATCAAAATCTAATTAATAGAAAGGCAAACTAATTTTGCCTATATTTTATAAAGATGAGAGGAAAACTAGAAAATAACAACGACGAAAATTATTTTTTTAATAGCGGATTGGGAGGAGTCGGAAAGATTCCAACAACTCCACCAGATGATCCAGGAGACGATGGCTATGATGATTTTGATGATATGCCAGATGAAGCCTGCTGGATGTTTGATACGATCTCCGCACTAATGGCAATGGATAAGCCTTTTGGATTTATTTTTGATATTGACAAAGTTGAGAAATTCCTAGAGGCAAGAGGATATACAATTGGTGATAAATATTTTAGCCACATTAACGATTCTCTAAAAGTTGCTATTAAGGGCGATCCTGATACAATTCAGGATTCGACTGATGATGCTAGAGATTATCATATCCGCCACGTATTTGCTACTGAAGTCCAAGAGATAATTCTCAAGTGGCTTCTAAAGATTGGAAAGTAAGATAGTTCTCCTTAAATTTTTAATATATTCATAATGGAAGAGGTAATTTTAAAGAAGTGGGAAAACTTGATTTATGCAGCTAAAGCTTATTGGATTGATTCTATTCCGACTGGAATGGATGATGCAACATTTGATGAGCTAGAAAAGCGAGCAATAGAAGAAGATGGATTCTACGTTAGAGACTATGTATATAATACGTTTCTCAAGGGAACCAAAACCAAGAACGAATATATTGAAAAGATAAAGAAAGAAAAGGTCGAGGGTAAAACAATGCTTGAGGCCTTAGAAGAAAAAGAAAAAGAACTCGGGATAAAACTCTACTGTGATCTAAAGTATGATGGTTCCAGTATTGCCCTCTATATAAATCCAGATACTGGTGAATTTAAGAGAGCAGTTTCTTGTGGAAATCTTAATTTGGATAACTTTGGGGTTGATTCAACGGCTAAACTATGGAAACACGTGCCACATAAATTTCCGAAAGGTATTGTGGCTGTCCAATGTGAAGCTTTAGTTGACTTAAACAATCTTCCTGATGGTCTTGATCCGGAAAAAGCCAGACAAAAAGCAAACGGCCTAATTACTTCTAAATACCTACAAGATGAGGTGGATCAATATCTTACTCTTAGAGCATATAGATATTACACGTCTGATAATGTAGATGGGGAGGCAATTAGAGCAATGGACTATCCAGATGTCTTAAGATCTTTTGAAACTATAGTAGATGATCGTGGAGTAATTAAGTTTGCTCCGGCTGACGTATTTACTGTAGAAGATCTTAAGAAGCATCCAGGCTATTGTGAAGTTGATAGAACACAAACCTCGACGGGGTTCTTCCTAAATGATGGATGGGTCTTGTATAATGAGTCTGGTATATGTCAAGGGGCTCTAAAGTTTGCTGGTGCTGGTAGTGAATCAGATGGTATAATTAAAACTAAGGTCAAATCAATTAAGTGGAATGACCAAGTAGCAAAAGGGAAAGACTCTTGGGCGGCTAACGTTATAGTCGAGCCTGTCCAACTTCATGGAATAACTATCACAAAGCCAAGTGCTGGTAGTGTTAGTAAGCTTGTGAAGAATAAGATTAGTCCTGGTGCAACAGTTTCAATTGTACTTGCTAACTCAACAATTCCTATGGTAGGCGAATGCTTTAGTCCCGGTAATGGAAATTATATGTTTCCTAAATGTTCTTGTGGATATCAAATGTCTGCAACGGATATTTATGGATCAAGGCTAAAGTGCGGAAATACAAGATGTTCAAGTAGAGAAGCTAGAATGTCGGGGTACTTACAAAACCTACTAGACTGGAACGACCTTGACTTGAATAAACTTCTTGTAATTGATGGATTTGATTTCGGAAAAACTGATATAGATCTGGGAAAACTACTAGAGTATGTTGTAAATGATCAGTATGACGAGTTTAGAGAATATCTAATGAGCTATATGAATACAGACAACAGAAAGAGAAACTTAGAATTGGTAGTTTTATCAGGCTGGACATGTTTAAGAAGTGAATATGGAAGAAGGGAAGGATTTAGTTGTTAATAAATACAATACAGATTATCCCGAAATAACAAAAACAACATATATATTTCTTCAGCAGTTTCATAAATACACAGCTAGAATTTCTGATATCTGGCAACTCTTAAAGGAATCATTCGACATAGATGAGTTTGACGCCTTGGAGTTTGAACAGATACATAATGGCGAGCTTGTTTCTTGG
>Ga0265298_10005776_pt1 | contig 15414 bp, 26 predicted proteins | sample AusTroGonzalo_MG_3_FD_193486 | JGI IMG/M metagenome (GOLD analysis project Ga0265298, IMG submission 193486) | Bovine rumen microbial communities from tropical cattle in Woodstock, Queensland, Australia - Gonzalo_01 | ecosystem: Host-associated > Mammals > Digestive system > Stomach > Rumen ... | reverse complement strand
AAGACCATTTGAAAACAATTCCGTCGTGTCTATTCCGAAGAACCGAAGAGCGTCAGGGACTTCGTTCTCTGATTACGAGACATATTATGACACCGTTCAATTCACCGACTTGACGACTGACATGGTCCACTTCGTCGGTGACGATGACGGTCTCATAATGCAGCTCGAGTCTCAGCCGTTCTTACAGTATGGAACATTTGACGCAAAACAGAGAAGAGCGCAGAACATTGTCGACTCGATCAAGAGGATGACATACACACCTTTTAAGGCGAAGATGCTCCCTGCGTTTATTGCTCTGGACTTGGGCGATGTCATCACGCTCGTCGATGACTATTCCGGAGAAGACAGTTCCGGATGCGTCATGATGATGACGTATAACTACAACAAGTCGGTCGACATCCAGTGCTTCGGAGATAACCCGAACCTCAGAAGCGGACAGAGTAAGACCGACAAGAACATAGTCGGCCTGTTAAATCAGACCACACAGAACGAGGTCACATATTACAACTACGAGAATCTTGAGCCTATAACATTCGGCTCGGAGCATGAAGTCACGATCGCGAGCTTGCACTTTACAGCCGCACAGACCACGACAGTCAAGATCATGCACGAGTTCATTATGGATATGCTCAAGGATCTTCTTATCGATGGATCATACGAGCTTAGATATTACTACGACGACGCTCTTGTAAGTTATAAACCTTATGAGAGGCTCTCTGGACTTAATATCACGACTCAGATTCCGAACCCCGATCCGGAAGAGTCAGGATCAGGAGGGACGGAACCAGTCAGAGCAGACATCGATCCTGTCGACTTGAGCATCACGAGAGACTTCTTTTATGTTTTGAAGAACGTCACTCCGAACATTCGTCACAGCTGGGAAGTTAAGATCCTCGCGCATGGTATCGAAGAAGTCGAGATCGACAGAGGCCACGCAAGGATCACGCTCGAAGGTCAGCGTCTATACGGTGAAGAATACTTCTCCGGATATATCGAAGCAGAAGACGACCTCAGACTCATCAACATCGGATATGTGGATCTTGTTTCTATTACAGACGAGCCGGTTGTCAGTACTTCAGCTGCTCTTAGGAACGAATGTCTTGATGATGTCGTTCTGATCGATGTTGGAGTCGTCGCACCGATGACGATCGTGGAAGGTACCGGAGCACTCGCTCCTCATGTATATCTTGAGAGCGGTCTGTTCCTGGCAGATGAAGACGATGTCATTCTCGCTACTGAAGACGATTATAGAATCGTCGGATCTTAATGATGGAGGAATTACAAAATGCCTGATGACAGAATAAAAATCTCGGCTTTACCGAGTGCGCTGTCTTTAAATAACACAGACGTTCTCGCGATCGTGCAGGGTATGAACGAGGGAGAAACGAAAGTCTCACGAAAGGCTGCACTGACGATTCTTGCAGCTCATCTGCTCGAGGTAATGACTTATAACAATCTCTCGACAGCTGACAAGACCATAGTCGGAGCTGTCAATTCCCTTTTAAGCAATTTCGCAGACTCTTATGATGACACTTCGACATATGATGTCGGAGACTGCGTCATTTATAACGGTGTGCTCTATCAGTGCAACACAGCGATCACCGTTGCGGAAGCATGGGACGCTACTCACTGGACACAAATCAAGGCCGTCGACGCAGGTGCAGGTGGTTTTTCAATCGATGTCATCGCTGACGAGTATGACAGCTCATTGACCTATGCGGTCGGTGATTATGTCATCTATCAAGATCAGCTCTATAAGTGCAACACAGCAATCACATCACCGGAAGCATGGACAGCTGCTCACTGGACACTGACTCAGGTCGGTCCGCAGCTGCAGACGAAAGCCGACAGGACAGCTGTCGATGAAGCGATTGAAAATCTTCTTCCTGTTGGTAATGCGTCCGGTTCTGTTGCGAACTTCTCGACAGAACTATCAAGACCGCTGGAGGCTTTAAAAGCTGGAATTGTTGCGACTCAAGCAAGTGGAACACCGACACCGAGTTCCCCTTTACAAATAAGCGGTTGGTCTCAAGTCGAAATCACTCATGCTGACGAAAATATGCAGACTATCGACAGCGATACAATTTCACTTGGCAACACCTATTTTGGTGGTTATGTAACGCAGGACAAGACAGGACATAGACAGCTGGTTGTAACATATTCAGCGTTGCTTGATATGGGTGATTTGACTTGGGCAAACCTTTCACCTGGCGACAATATCTTCAGAGCAGTCGTGCCAAATTGTAAATTTCCCTCTGATACCGCAGACAGAAAGAATGGTTTTTTATGTTCAATTTATCCTGCGAGTTCGACTGTATCAATTAGTGCAAATATGACCGACAAGTCACTCTTACGATATAACGGTTGGATTGTGCTCCGTGATACTTCGTATTCAGATTACACAGAACTTGCAAGCAGTTTAATCGGAGGAAAACTCATATACGAAATTGATACACCTATTATCGTAGATCTTCCTGATGGTGTTCCTTTTGAAACGTTAATCGGTGTCAATAATATTTTTGCAGACTCGGGAGATATTCTCGAGTGCAAGTATAAAGACACCATTCAGCACTACATCGACACGCAGATCGCAGCCACTCAGGCACTTATTTTGTGAGGGAGGTAATGAATAATGAAAAAAAGAGAAAAAAGAGTCATCGATGCTTTTGTCAACTGCATCAAGCATGGTGAGATGTCGGTAGATTATGCCGACGTGCTCATCGCAGATCAGTCAAAGTATGGCTGGCTTTCTCCTGCTGCACTCGACTACTACGAAGAGCAGACAGAACAGTTCCGTTCAGAAGAACCCGAAGAGGAGGACTGATATGATTAAATCAACTTATCAGCTGACAGGCTTCGAGAAGCCGAAGTTCCCGAAGATTAAAGGTCACGTCAAAGTGACACTTCACAACTGCAAGAACGGAAAGAACGAAGTCGTGGAAGGCGAGAACATCGTCACAAATGCGGTCAGGGACATCTTCCTCAGTAATTACCTCGGGGCCGTTGATTATTCGAAACTTTTCGGAACTGATGGAATCTGGAAGAAGTGGTTCGGAGGTGTCCTGCTCTACGAACAGGCTCACACTCTAAACGCTGACAATTACTTCCCACCGTCAGACGCTCAGAGTCATGTCTTCGCTCATGCAGGACAGAGCAGCATCGATCCCGATCATGACGATGACTCAACAAGAGGAAACCCTGTCACAAGTGTTTACACCTTCACGAACAACACCGTCAAGCAGGTCTGGGAGTGGGGAATCTCGAAGGGTAATGTCCCGGACGGAAAATTCATCAGAGCCTTGAGTCTCACTCACTCAGATGTAGGTGATGCAGGTCTCGGATCTGATTATTACGCTTTCCAGAACTTCACTCCTTTTGAGATCATTGACAGATTCCCTGACCATAGTCACAATCGATATGATTATGTATATTCTCAATATGACGAAGCAAACGCTCTTTCTTTTGCAATCGGTGAAGATGGAGACTGGTACGAAGGACATCAGGCTTTTGAGTCTAACAAGCTCACGGTCTACATCAGAAAGTTCCCGTTTCTGAAGACAGGACTTTATCAGACACAGCTCGTAGATGGAACATTCCAGCAGCAGTTCACTGTCACGCTTTCGTTCAATATCTACGCAAATCCTTGTTTCTACTTTGACCAGGAACTCAAGAGACTCTGGGTGTTTACTAATATGACCGGATCTTCCGCATATAGTAAGTCGGTCATAAAGTATTCTGTCATCGACTGTCTTACACAGACCGAAGTCGACCACGGCACGATCACGAGCGACACCGAGAACCTCGCTCCTCTTGGTTACGGTGATAATTCGAATTATCACGGTGAAGGCCGTTCTGTATTCTCTGCGATCGTCTTTGATGGAACTTACTTCTATTTCCCGACAGGAATAAACAACGGAGCAGGAGACATCAAGGAAAGACTGACAGGATATCAGAAGATAAACTTCAGCAATCAGGCTGACCAGTCAACGATCACGCTAAGCAGCGGAGAAGTTGACTGTTTTTGGTCTGGTGTTTATGGTGGCGGTCTTATAGTTGCTCCCGGATGTGTAGCAAACGGAAGCACACTCTATCCGTGCCAGAGCTCAATCGGAGGGCTTCTTGAAAATAACGGTTTTACTGTTATCCCGTCACAACCGAACAAGCCTTCTGGCTTCTTTCAGAGGATGGATGCACTCAGGATCGCAGGACCTTATATAGAAGGCTGGAGATACATCATGGCGAACAAGATGCTCAACACGACACTCTTCAATCTTCCGAACCCTGTTCAGAAGACATCATCGCAGTCGATGACGGTTGAGTACACACTCCAGGAAGTAGGTGAGGAGTCATGAAAGAGTTAATAATGACAATCATCGGATCTGCTGCGTTCTTCGGCTTCTTGCAGTTCATCATCCAGTTCTTAGTGACGAGAGCTGATATGAAAGCGAACTTTGGAAAGCAGCTCGAGATGACAAACGAGAAGATCGACAGGAATCAGGCAGTCCTCGCGAGAACTCACATTCTCCGCTTTGCAGATGACCTCCGAAATGGTGTCCACCATTCGGAGGAATACTTCCGTCAGCAGATGCTCGACATTGATACTTATAACAATTATTGCAAGGATCATCCGACATTTTCGAATGGTCTGACGATCGTTGCATCGAAATTCATCTCTGACGAGTTTGAAAAGCTCTACATAGGAGGAATCAATAAAAATGAGACATGATGTCGTTTATCTTATAAAAAACGACGTCGACTCGGAAGAACTCCGCTACTCACTCAGATCCGTCTGTATGAATTTTCCTTTCCGGAAGGTTGTAATTGTCGGAGGTAAACCCTCCGACATACATCCGGATATTTATATCGAGGACATACAAATCGGTTCGACGAAGTGGGAAAAAGCGAAGCACTCGCTGTTAAAGGCACTCTCATGTGAAGAATTAACAGATGACATCTGGCTGTTTAATGATGATTTCTTCGTAATGGATCAAGTCAAGGAACACGCTGATGTCAATTATTTTAACGGAACACTGGAAAAAAGAGTCATTGATTTAAAAAGGAAGAACCCGAGCGGATCGAATTACATTTCGAATCTCGACCAGCTGAGAAGACATCTCATCGTGAAAAACAAGGACACTTTGTCATTCGCTTTGCATCTTCCGATGTTAATCAACAGAAAGAAAGCACTCGATCTCCTGAGTTCTAATCTTCATGTGACCTGTATGTTTAGATCTTTATACGGCAATTATTACGAGATCGACTGTCAATATATGAAGGACGTAAAAGTCTACGACTGCGAGAAAATACCGGACACACCGTTCATCTCCACGACAGACAAAACGTTTAGAGAGGGAAAAGTCGGGACATTTTTGAGGAAATACTTTGACAAACCCTGCCAGTACGAGATCACCGAAGAAGAACGGCTTCGTGACCAAATAAAAGAAAACTATGATGAAGAAGGAGAGATAAGGTATGAGCAATAAGACATACGACACAATCAAGAACATCGCGCTCTTCGGAGCTCCTGTTCTCACATTTTTAGGCTCACTCGTTACGATATGGGCTGCAATCATCACAAAAGATCCTCTTATCCCTGCTGCTATCACGGCAACACTGTCCGCGATCGACGGCTTGCTCGGTGGCCTTGTCATCGTAGCGAAGAAAATCTATGAGAAGAAAGGAAGTGAATCTTGATATGAAGACAATGCGCGAACAAGTCCTTGACCTGGCTAACAGACAGGTGGGATATAAAGAAACAGGCGACAATGTAACAAAATATGCAAGATTTTTCGACGTTGAAGCCTGGCAGTGGTTCAACACTAAAAAGAACGGTGTTCCCGGAGCTGCAGGAGGCTGGTGTGCCATCTTCCTGTGCTGGCTCACAGCTCAGGCCGAGACGTTAGGTGAAAAAGAAGCCTTGAAATTTTTAGGCTGTCCTGCGCCTAAGAATAACTGTGCTGCAGGAGTTCCTTATCTTTGGGAATATCTCGTCAAGAAAGGTTACAAGGTAGATAAGAAGAGCGGAGTGCCTGGAGATTTCATCTTCTTTAACTCAAAATGCACACACGTCGGTATTATTGAGAAGGTCGACGCTGATAAGTATTACACGATTGAAGGAAATAAGTCGAACATGGTCAAGAGATCCAGCTATGGAAGAGGAAGCTCTTCTATATATGGTGTCTGCCACATGCCCTGGGATAAGTACAATAAGGTCGAAGCTCCGAAGGATGAAAAGCCGGTCGAAGCTCCGAAGCCCGAACCGACTCCTGCACCTGCTCCTGCAAAGCCGGAGACACCGGCTCTGGTGAAGCCGACATCCTGGAGGTATGAGGTCATCTGTCCGAAGGGCCTCAATGTAAGAATCAACGCTGGAAAAGAGTTCCGCAAGGTCGGAGCTCTGAATTATGGAGACAAGGTCACGATCATCGAGAAGAAGAACGGCTTCGGAAAGCTGGGACCGAACAGATGGGTGACTCTGGACTCCAAATATATGAAGTCGATTAAATAAGTCAAACCCTCGACTTATTTTTTCCTTTTTTCCGTGGCCCTCTCTCTTCCGGGAGGGAGGGCTTAACAAAAGAACAGCTCAATGAATTCCTCATTCATTTTGATGCCTTCAAGTAAAGAAGAAGCCCCTCGGTATAATACCGGGGGGCTTTTTCCATTGAGTTTGGTTTTGGGCGAACTATATGCACCAGGGAGAAACCAGTGACCGATAGTCCTATCGGTCTGATTGAATTGTAGCCCAATGTCACCATAATGTCACCATAGGAAAAACAAAAACCGTCAAACTGCCCACAGTTGACGGCTTTCTTTTGGTGGAGATGAGGAGAATCGAACTCCTATATGAATGAGAATGGGTGCTCACTTTGTCCGTATTTCGCGGACTTTCATATACTTAAGTAGGTCAATGTCCGTCAGAAGTGGACTCGGTGTCACCGAAATTGTCACCGAAAGTCAGGTCAATGACTTCAGCTGCTTTCCTGGACTCATCATCGAGAATGTGACCGTAGACGAGCGTCGTCTGCATGGAAGCGGAGTGTCCCACGATGTCTTTGATGACTTCTATCGGGAGCACGTTCTTCATGAAACTGATGAAAGTATGTCGGAGGGAGTAAACGCTTCCCGGAAGATCACGCTCTTTCTTGAGAGCGTTCCAGTGGTTCCGCATTGTCGACTGATTACCTTGTGAGCCGTCAGGAGAGCAGAAGATCCATTTTGTGTCGAGGTTCATTTCCTCATTCCTCTCGATGGTATATCGGAGGATTGATCCTGCGAGCTCTCCGATCGGGATCATACGTCTCGCGTTTTCGTTCTTTCCTTCCGTGATCTGGCCTCTCGAATTGATGGACCTCCGAATAATGACGCGATCGCTTGATTTCACATCGTCGACCGTAAGGCCGAGAGCTTCTCCCGGTCTCATTCCTGTCACGCATAAGAAACAGAAGAGTGGATGATACCAGAGCTCGGAAGGTTCCAGGAGCCGTCTGACATCGTCTTTCTGCAGCATCTCTTTTTCTTTCTTGAAGTGTCCTTTCGGGATGTATAGATCTCCGCGTGGCATCTCGCACTGATAATCTTCATAAGCGAACTTGATGATCCCCATGATTATCCCTCGGAGATTCTTGAGCGTCTTCTCGGATAGTGCCTTATTGCGCCCTGACGCTTCGTTTATGACGTTCTGCCAGTCCCTAAGTGTCATTTTACAGATTTTCCTCTGCTCGCATTTAGGCGCGATGTAGAGCCTTATATATCGCTCATACTGTTCGTATGCAGGAGATTCAGCTCCGCGTCTGGCTTTGACATCAGATAGGAACTCTTCAGCAACACGACCGACAGTCTTTTCTCCGGATGCTTCCCCGTAATACCACTGGTCATACTTCTTCAGAACTTCTTTTCGACCTTTCGCTCCAGGTACCGACGAAGAGAACGAGAAACGTCTTCCGTCTTTTCTCGCTTGAATTCTCCATCTCTGACCGTCCCATTTTGGAGTGACCATATCATTTCTCCTGTGTGTCGAGAAGTGCCTGATAGTATGCTTTTAACTTTTCTTTATTTATATCAGATAGTTTTCCATAGTCAATCGGGACCTCAATGGTCTGCTTTCCTCTCAATGTGTCGAGACTGACGTTGAAATAGTCCGCGATCTTCTCTTCAATTTCGAAGTTAGGCTGACGTTCCCCTGTCTCATACATTCCAACAGTCGAGGGACTGACTCCGATCGCTCGTGCGAGTTCAGCCTGAGTCACATCCCTCGAGGTCCTTAAGTATTTCATCATTTCGTTAAAATTGGTCATTTTGTATAGTTTCCTTTCCTCAATTTAATTATATGCACAAATCGTGTAATATTCAACGCAATAATTCACAAATCGTGTTGACACTTCTTCACGTTTTGTGTATAACCTAAACATCACGAAACGTGAAATACAAACGAGGAGGTCAACATGAACGAGAAACTAATCGCATTAAGAGGAAATCGCGGTCAGGACGAAGTCGCAAAGGCTCTCGGAATCAGCGTTTCAGCTCTCTCAATGTATGAACAGGGAAACAGAATCCCACGAGATGAGGTTAAGATCCGCATGGCTGCATATTATGGAATCTCCATCGAAGCTCTTTTTTTGATTTTGTTCCCCACGAAACGTGAAGAGGCGAAAGCATGACGGCTTCCGGTGGTTTATATCCTGCACTCGGAAAGCACTTCAAGAACCTGACCGAACTTGCTCACGCAGGAGTGATGTCGACAAGAAGGCTCCGCGACTGTCTCGACGGGAAAAAGGAATTCACCAGGGCAGAGAAGAAAGCGATCTCCGCGAACATAGCAGCGAAGCTCTTATCACAGCAGAAATTCGACTATGCGGATCTGGAGAAAGCAGTCAACGCATATCAAGGTCATTTTGATGATGTATATCGGAGGTCCGAAAAATGAGAGAAGAGACACTCATCAGGACAGTCAATTCACTTCTGGCTTTCGCATCGATTCTCATCATATACGGCACGATCAACATCGAACCTCACAAGGAAGTTAAGGAAGAAGTCTTCATCCGGGAAGAAGAAGCTGCTCCGAAGCAGGTACCGAAAATCGAAATTCCACCGACACCGAACCCCACGCTCGAAGCATACAGTCTCAAGATGGACGAGCTGAACGACATCGAGATCGTATATCAGACCATTGAGAAGACATACCTCACACGAGGCTACATCACCGCATACTGCAACTGTTCGAAATGCTGCACTTATGCGAATCAGCCGACGGCCTCCGGGAAGATGCCAGTGTATAGCGAAGATAACTTCGGGATCACGAGCTGCGCGATAGATCCGAGATATTACAAATTCGGTCAGCTGTTCATGATAGACGGGAAGATCTATCGAGCCGACGACACGGGAAGCGCGGTCCTCGGAAGAAAACACTTCGACCTATTCCAGAAGGATCACAAATCAGTCACCAAATTCAATACACATTACACAACAGTCTACAAAGTAAAGTTCGTTACACACAGAAAGGAAGGATGCACTCATGAACATTTACTTGATTTTATCCACGACGCTGGTCGGGTTGGCTTGCTTCATCCTCGGGATGATAGTTGAGTCCTTCCTCGAATCGGAGACAAGAAGAAAGCAGCAGAGCAAGATCGACAAGCTGACGATGGAAGTCACTGCTGCCAGGGCAAAGCCGGAGATCATCGAGATCGTCGACAGAAGAACACCTAATCAGGAAATCAAATTCGGAGGTTTTTAATCATGAAAAGCGGAAAAAAGGAAATGAAGATCGAAGTTTATGAGAGTTTGAGCAAGCATAAGCAGAAGTTCCTGGTCACGGGACCGTTTGAGAAAGCAGCAGATTATGACAAATTCGGAAAATACGCGATGCAATTCTTCAGATGCTCCGCATATCACCTTCAAATTGTCACCGGTTATCTCTACATGGGAAGTCTTTACTTCGAACAGCCTTCCAAAAAGGGCTTTAAGCGAGTAAATGTCGCTTACTATCAGAAGGCGGTGTGATATGGTCAACAGCAAGAATCACATCGTAATGATCCGCAGAGAGCAGCTGCATCCTCATCCGGACAACCCGAGAAAGGACCTCGGAGACCTGGAAGAACTTAGAGAGTCAATCAAGGAACACGGCATCATGCAGAATCTCACTGTCGTCCCGGACAAAGATGGTTATAAGATCCTGATCGGACACAGACGTTTTGCAGCATCGGAAGGAATACTCGAAGAGCTTCCTTGTGTTATTTCGGAGGGACTTACAGACAGAGAGCAGGTCGGGATCATGCTCTGCGAGAATATGCAAAGATCAGACCTCACCGTCTTCGAACAGGCTCATGGCTTCCAGATGATGTTAGACCTCGGTGATACCGTCGAAGTTATATCTCAAAAGACAGGCTTCTCAAAGCAGACTATTAAGCACAGGCTCGAAATCAGCAAGCTCGACAAGAAGGCAATCGACATCAAGACTAAGCAGGACATCAAAAGTCTCGGAGATGATTTCGAAGATTATCCCATGATTAAAAAACTGCTGCTCAATGTGTGGGCTGCTCTGGCTTCAAGTTATGCAAATAAATTCGTTGAGTGGAACTTCACAAAGAACATGAAGGTCCTCAAAGCTCATCATTCATTCGCAAAGATACTCAAGCACTTCGGACTGAAGCTGCATGAAGAACCCCAGGCAATCATTGACGGAACCTCGGACTTCTACACAGTGAAGCTCTGATCGGAGGTCCGGTATGGATAAGAACTGCGACAGCTGTCACTCATTCAAGAAGCGAAAGTGCTTTAACTCTGACGGAGTATGTTACGTCGTACCGTCAAAGCCCAAATTCGTGAAAAAGACAGGAACGTGCAAGTTTTGGAAAGAAAGGAAGGAACCAAAATGAAGCAGACAGAAAAGGTTAAAAAGTTCATAGAAGAGAACGGCAGCATCACTGCACGTCAGGCACTCGATCTCGGAATCATGAGACTCGCGTCGAGGATCTCAGAGATCAGAATGGAGCTGATCGGAACAGACCGCTTCGTTAAGACAGAGAACGTCAAGGTCCAGAACAGGGACGGCTCAACGTCCTGGATCGCGAGATATTCCATTCAGAAGAGAGGCGGTGACATCGATGGAAGAGAAACTGCTCAGAGTTGCGATCGAGCTGTCTATTGAGAACATCCTCAAAGAGCTTCGAAAGTTCTCCTCGGAAGGTCTCTCAATGTTTATAAGTATCAGCACGAGAACGAAAGACGAAAACACTGACGAGTACGGAATATCAATCGGAAACACCGAGTCGAAAGACGAGTCGTTCTTATCGGAGGGCTATGAGGTCAAATGGCACTTTGATCCTCGAGAGGGCGAAGGTATCCGTGAAGTCATTCCATTAGAAGGGAGTTTAAGAAATGAGTGAAAAGAGATTTTACTGGCTGAAGCTCCCGAAGGACTTTTTCAAGCGTCATGACATTAAGTTCATACAGACGCTCCCGAACGGAGACAAGACGATCCTGTTCTATCTCAAACTCATGGCTGAATCTGTCGATCACGAAGGTGAGCTCAGATTTTCTCCGAAGATCCCATACACGGAAGAGATGCTCGCATCTGCAACCGACACACCTGTCGAGATCGTCAAAGCAGCACTCAAGACTCTGAAGGACTTGGACCTCGTCACAGTCTCAAGGAACGGAACCATCAAGGTCGAGAAAGTGGCTTCAATGATTGGCTATGAGACCAAGTGGGCCGAGAAAAAAAGAGCCTGGAGAGACCAGCAAAAACAGAAGGACAACGAAAGGACAGACGAAGGACAAAAAGAGGACAATGTCCTCGATATGTCCTCACAATGTCCTCAAGGTGTCCTCACCATGTCCGATAAGAGTAAGAGAGAGAGTAAGAGTAAGAGAAAGAGTCAGAGTAAGAGTATAGAGATATATGAGAGAGAGAGTAAAGAGAGAGACACACACGCTCACTTTGAACCTCCGACAGTTGAAGAAGTATATCTCTATTGCGAACAGAGACACAACGGAATAGATGCTCAGAGATTCATTGATTATTACACGGCCCGAGGATGGAAAAATGTCACGGACTGGAGAGCTCAGATCAGAGTGTGGGAGAGCAGAGTCGGAGTCTCATGTGAGTCATAAAGAGAGGAGATTCTATGAAACTTGAGTTTATTATGCGGTTCCCGAATGGTATGCCGAAAGGGACCAGTCAGATGAAAGGCGAACAGCTCTGTTATAAGAAAGACGGCACTGCTTATGTCCATCACTACACAAGAAATAAAGTCGAAACAGCAGCGACACTCTTCGCTCTGCAGCTGAGAAAGAACAGACCAGAGAAGCCGATGACAGGCCCGATCAAGCTCTTCGTAGTTTTCTATTTCAATGTAAAGAGCCCGAAGAAGCTCTGGGGAAAGTATAAGACCACGAGACCGGACACGGACAACTACATCAAACTTCTGAAGGACGTAATGACCAAGCAGAAATTCTGGACCGATGACGCACAAGTCGCTGACGAGCACGTCATCAAGAGGTTCGCAGAGGAAGCATCAATCTATATAAGAGTTGAAGAAGCGGAGGAAGACACATGAAGAAGTTATCAATCATCATCCCGGTATATAACGAGGCTCCATTCCTGAGAAGATGTCTCGATTCAGTGAGCAACGCTCCGGACGACGTTGAGATCATCGTCATCGATGACGCATCGACAGACGGCTCCACTGAGATCTGTGCCGAGTATGCAAAAAGGTTCGATGATACTCGCTTTCACTTCGTCTTTTTCATGTTGAACAGAGGTGTCTCTTATGCGAGGAATTATGGCCTCAGTGTAGCAGAAGGAAAGTATGTGACATTTTTAGACTCTGACGATGAGATGAGAGTGGGAGGAATTCCCTCGATGCTGTATCACGTCGACAAGACTGACAAGCCTGTGATCCAGTTCAATCACTCGAGATATTATCAGAGGACCGGAACGATAGTCACGAAATACGTCAATAAGAAAGGCGAATATGACTATAATCTGCTGCCGCAACTCTGGTGCATGGTCTGGAATAAGATCTACCTCCGAGAGTTCATCGTCAAGAACATGATTATGTTTAAGGACAGGCTCCCGTTCGGTGAGGACGAGCTTTTCAATCTCAGATGCTTGAAGTGTCATCCGACGATCTACTGCGTCGACGAGATAACCGTCATTAAGCACTTCGAGAATCAGCAGTCAATCTGCCACACTTTGAACAAGGACAAGATTCTTGGTCAAGCCGAAGCTCTGACAAGGCTGCTCCGGGAAGACTGTTCTGACGAGTTTGCAGATTTAGTCAGGAGGGTTCTTGCGGAGCACTGGGCAAGCGAACCCTACAAGTCGAATCTCAAAGGAGGTAAGACATCATGAGAAAAGTTTTAATCAGGGTTAATATGAATATCCCAAAAGAAGATCTGGCAGAGTTAGAGAAAAAACTCAAAAATGACTTCGAGAACGGTCTTGTTATTATTCCCTGGTATTGCTCCGGATATGTAATCGGAGATGATATGACCGAAGGCGGTCTTGAGTTATGCGGTCCGACTAATCTCGATGAGCCTGTTATCTTACAGCAGAAAGAACCATTAAACCTGATAGCAGCTAATCTGTCCGAAGACTTAGCTCAAGAACTCCGAGAACAATTCAGCACTCAATCAATAACTGAACAGCTCACAGAACAGATTAAACAATCACTGACTTCTCCGGAACAGATAAAAAAGCAGATCGTTGACAGCACCGGGATAAATATCGGAGGCACGACATCATGACAGATTCTCAATACCAGGCGAAGCTCTGGCTCAGACGTTATAAGACGAACCTCGGTCAGCTGGAATCTGACAAGAAGCTCCTGATGGTCCGAGAGACAGTCGTCAATAAATGCACATCGACATATAAGTCAGACGGTGGCGGTTCCCGAGACATCGATGCTCAGAAGGGAAAGTATGAAGATGCTCTCGCTGACTTCTCAGAGATGAAGGTCATCGTCGAGAGAGAAGAAAGAAAGCTCCTGGATCTGTTCGATGAGATAACTGAGACATTGAGAAGACTCTCTGATCCTCTCCATCAGAAGATCGCAACTGATCTATATCTCAGACTGATGAAGTGGGACGCAGTCCAGGACGAGGAACACATAAGCAGGAGCACACTCGATCGTAAGCACCGGGATATGCTCACAGAGCTCGCGAAGCTCTTAAGGATCTGATCGGAGGTTCAATATGAATAATACGAGACCAGTCGACGCGATCCAGCTCATGCGTGACATGAGAGAGGCCCACGTCGGAAACATACCACAGGCGAAGCTCTTCGACGGAGCAACGCTCAGCAAGATTGAAACAGTAATCAGGAGCGCGAAGACGCTCGAGATCAGAGAAGATATGAGAGGCGGTGCGGTATGACAGATGCAGAATGTAGAGCAATCGAGCAAAAGTGCGTTGAGAAAGTCAGAAAGGCTCTCAAAACGATAACAAGCGGTGAGATATATGACGGAAGGGGCTATCTCAACGAGAAAGGCTACAAGGCACTTGAAGAAATTGAGGGACTTGACCTGTTTTGGATATGCGATCCGTTAATTAAGTTGGCAAAAGAAAGCGACGAAGAAAAGATTCAGAAAATCATCGACGATCTGAAAAAAAAGATCGAGAACGGTGAGGTGTATCTCGCTCCAGCTCCGGTACAGGCGACAGTGCCGATCCTGATCCATCACTCGGGAAAGACATTCCCAGGATATAACGACACTGCAAGAAAACTTATATTCGCTTCTGCTATTTCAGAAGAACTCGCGGAGCAGTTCGGATGGACGTGGGAGGAAGCAGAGGAGCAGAAGCTCGGAGGATAATAACCATGTTGATATTCTTTTGCGGAGCGTTTTTCGGAGGTCTCATCTCGTTCTTCGTTATGTGTCTCATAATAGCGAGCAGAGATGGTGACAATAAATTTTAACAAATTTGCATAAGTTGGGAATGTTTGGGACTTTTTGAGATAAGGAACTGTGCTACTCTAATAATGATTTATTATTTTTGTTAATCGGTTAAGAACTTCCTTTCTCAAAGCGCATCCGTAAAGGGTGCGCTTTTCTTTGCGGAGGAATAGACATGAAGAGCACTGATCCCAAATTCTATAAGTCGAAAGCCTGGGAAGCGTGTCGCAAGTCATACCTTGCATCACACTCGCTCTGTGAGAGGTGTCTTAAGAATGGTCATGTCGTTCCTGCGAAGATCGTACATCACAAGATTGAACTCAACACGGAAAACGTGACAGATCCGAGCATCGCTTTGAACCATCAGAACCTCGAAGCATTGTGTCAGGACTGCCACAACAAGGAACACTTTGGAGAAAAAGTCGAGACTCGCTGGAAGTTTGACAAGGAAGGTCAGCTCATCGTGAGCGGATAGCCCCCTTATTAGTCCCATTATTGGACTTGACAAGGGGAC
>Ga0265298_10005775_pt1 | contig 15416 bp, 28 predicted proteins | sample AusTroGonzalo_MG_3_FD_193486 | JGI IMG/M metagenome (GOLD analysis project Ga0265298, IMG submission 193486) | Bovine rumen microbial communities from tropical cattle in Woodstock, Queensland, Australia - Gonzalo_01 | ecosystem: Host-associated > Mammals > Digestive system > Stomach > Rumen ... | reverse complement strand
TTCAAAGGTAGACATGACAGATTTAGATGAACTTAACAAACTATGTATTGATAGTTGGCTACTTGCAACAAGGTGGAGTGAAATACAAAGCAATTCAGTAAAGCTATCAAAAGAGTTTGGCATAAATAAAACCGATTTTAATACATGGGCTTATCAAAAATACAGACAACTTCAAGAGATGCACATAACAGTTAGAAGCTGGTACAGAATGGCAAGAGAAGAATACAAAGCAAATCAAATGTTGGAGGGATAGTATGAATAAAGTAATTATAGCAGGATATATAGGACAAGATGTTGATGTAAAGTACACGCAGCAGGACAACAAAGCACTAGCAAGTTTTAGTGTGGGAACAAGAGAAAGCAAAGACAAAACAGAGTGGCACAGATGCGTAGCATGGGATAAGACCGCAGAATTTATTAGTAAATACTTCAAAAAAGGCTCGTACATAGCACTCACAGGAAGATTACAAACAAGAAAATGGGAAGATAAAGATGGCAAGACAATGCATACAACAGAAGTTATAATTGAAACTGCAGAATTTGGTGGAAGCAAGGCAAAAGAAGATAATGCCGAACAATCAACTGTTACAGATGCAGATTTACCATTCTAGGAGGCAATATGATTGAATTTGATCCGCAACCAACAAAATGCCACTTTTGTGGCGGAGATGTAATATTTACAACAAACGATAAAATATACGGCAAAAAATATGGGAATGGTATGTGTTATATGTGTACCAAATGTAAGGCTTATGTTGGAGTACATGACAATTCAAAAACAGCATTGGGCATATTATCAAACAAAGAAATGAAAGAGTGGAAAATAAAGTGCCATGACTTATTTGATGCAATTTGGAAACAAGGCAAATACAACCGAAACTACTTGTATAAAAAATTGGCTGGTCAAATGGGAATTGAAAGAAGCCATTGCCACTTCGGACATTTTGATTTGGAAGAATTAAAAAAAGCATATCAATTAATAAGAAGGTGGAATTATGACGTACAAAAGCAAGAGAAGTAAAGCAACTAATATACCAATGAAAGTAAAAAAAGCAGTATTTGAAAGAGATAATGGACATTGTATTTATTGTGGCAGAATAGGACAACCAAATGCACATTATATATCCAGAGCTAAAGGCGGACTAGGTATTGAACAAAATATTGTTACGCTATGTATAGGATGTCATCATCAATATGACAATGGGGAATTACACAAAGAAATAGAAGTATATATTAGAAAATACCTACGAGCCAAATATCCAGACTGGAATGAGCAAGATTTAATTTATAAAAAATGGCAAGACATTAATAATTAAAAAAATAAAATAATGTTTGACATTATAAACAAGTTAATATAAAATTAAAGTACGAAAGATAACCTGAACACAATTACATAGATATACAAAGCCTATTTTATAGACTTTTTATATACAAAAAGGACTTCGCTTTTCAGGTTACGTGAAGTCCTTTTCTTGTTTTTAGGAGGACAAAAGATGGGTGATAGAAAAGCGATAAGCAAAAAATTAAGATTTGAAGTTTTTAAAAGAGACAACTTTACTTGTCAATATTGTGGTAAGTCCGCTCCTGATGTAATTTTAGAAGTCGACCATATAAATCCAGTTAAAAATGGCGGAGATAATAATATAATGAATCTGATAACGGCTTGTTTTGATTGCAATAGAGGGAAAGGTAAAAGAAAATTGGCAGAAAATGAAGAATTAAAATTACAAATGGAACAATTGAAACAAATAAATGAAAAAAGAGAACAACTTGAGATGTTATTAAAATGGAAAAAAGAATTAGATAATTTTGAAAACGAACAAGTTGATAAAATAGAAGAAATATTATACAAAAAAACTAATAATGTATTTTCTGAATATGGGAGAGCAAATTGCAGAAAAAATATTAAAGAATATGGATTTGAAGAAGTTTACGAAAGCACAATTATTTCTATAAACCAATATTATGACGAAACAGACGAAGATAGTGTAACAAAAGTTTTTGATTATATTGGCAAAATTTGTTGCACAAGGAGAAGGCAAAAGAGTAATCCTTTGGAATATAAAATAAATTACTTATGTAAAATTGCAAAAAACAGATTCGGTTATTTTGACAATGTTGCAACTAGAACATATTTAAAAAAATATTTTGACATAGAAGATTTTGAAATATTAAAAGAAATTTTTATTTCTTCTAGAAATTGGACAGATTTAAGAAATAATTTAGAAGAATATTTTGAGGAGGACTTCTAAATGGCTATATATAGAAATATACATACCACGTTTTGGTCAGATACAAAAATTGTAGATGATTTTACTCCTGAGGATAAATATTTTATGCTTTATTGTTTAACTAATAATTATACTAATCTTTGTGGTTGCTATGAAATAAGTATAAAGCAAATGTGCAGAGATTTAGGATATAATGAGGAAACAGTTAAAAATTTGTTAAAAAGATTTCAGAATGTTCACAAGATAATTTATTACAATGAAGATACAAAAGAATTATTTATAAAAAATTGGCATAAGTATAATTGGACAAAATCTGAAAAATTAGACAAACCTTTATTAGAAGAGATAAAAAACATTAAATCCATTGAATTTAGTAAGGTTTTAACGAGTTTATACAATAATAGAGATACGGTATCCATACCGTATCAATACCCTATGGATACAACTGTATCTGTTACTGATACTGTTACTGATATTAATTTAAAAGTAAAAAAGAAAAATCCAACTTTAGAAGAAGTGGAACAATACATTAAAGAAAAACAATTAAAAGTGGATGCAAAACAGTTTTATGATTATTTTTCCGAAGGTAATTGGATTGATTCCAAAGGGAATAAGGTTAAAAATTGGAAACAAAAGTTACTTACTTGGAACAAATATTCAAAAGATGAAAATAAATCATCAACAAACAATATTTATCATGCTAGTAACAACCAATATGGAGATTTAAGCCAATTTTATGCGAATTAAGGAGGGGTATAAATGAATCTAAATAAAACTGAAAAAGAAGTTGAACAGATACTTGAAGAAGTCGAAACAACAAGAAAAAGCGATAATTTATTATTCGTAGCGTACTGGATGAAGAAAGCACCACACGTTAGTTTTATAGACTTTTGGAAAGAGCCACAAAAATATGGTGCAAGTTCATACAAGAGTGTCGAAAGATGCCGAAGAAAAATACAAGCTAGGCGACCAGAATTAAAGGATAGAAAGATTGCAGAGCTACGAGAACAAGCAGAGATGGATTATATTGAGTATGCGATAGGAGGCTAGAGTATGTTCTGGATAGGATATTTAGCAGGGGTAATAAGCTTGATACTATTCGCAATAATGTTGGCAGGAGATGATGACAAATGAGAGGATTTGAAGATTGGACATATGAAGATGTGATTAAGCACAACGCTAGAATAAGCAAAACTGAACATATTGCCGACATTGGCAAAAAGAAAAGCAAATACAATAATCGCAAAGTTGAAGTGGATGGCATAAAGTTTGATTCACAAAAAGAAACAAACTACTATTGCGAGTTAAAATTAAGACTTGCAGCAGGAGAGATAAAAGCATTTTGCAGACAAGCTGAATTTATATTAGCACCAGACTTGAGATACAAGGCTGATTTTATTGTATTCAATAACGATGGAACGGCGGAGATTATTGATGTCAAAGGGATGCAGACAGATGTTTATAAAGCGAAAAAGAAAGTATTTGAAGATAAGTTTAATTTGAGAATAAAAGAAATATGAGAGGAGAATTTTTATGAAATTTAACTGGTTAGCATTTGGAATAACAGTAGTTGTTTTAATATTTTTATTTACAATTTTGAGCATTAGCGCAGTACCAACAGGACACGTTGGAATTAAAGTGAGATTTGGTGCAGTACAAAACGACGTGCTTGTTGAAGGGTTAAACTTTAAAATGCCATTAGCCGAAAGAATAGTAAGGATGGATTGTAGAACACAGAGAATTGATGTTGAAGGAGAAGGAGCATCTAAAGATTTACAAACCGTAAACACATATATAGCAGTTAATTATAGCGTGAAAAAAGAAAGAGCGTTTGAACTTTATAAGACAGTAGGAACCGATTACGAAAAAATATTAATAAAACCTCTTGCGCAAGAATCTATGAAAACAACAACAGCTAAATACACCGCAGAAGAATTGATAACAAAAAGAACTGAAGTAGCAAATACATTAACAGAAACATTACAAGAAAAGTTAGAAGAAAAAGGTATAGTTGTTGAAAATGTCAGTATTGTAAACCTAAATTTCTCAGCTGCATACAACAATGCAATAGAGCAAAAACAAGTTGCTGAACAAGAAGCCAAGAAGGCACAGCAGGAACTTGAAAAAACAAAAATTGAAGCAGAAAAGAAAGTAGTTGAAGCTCAAGCGACAGCAGATGCGAAGATAATTCAAGCACAAGCAGAAGCAGAAGCAGCGAGAGTACAGAAGAGTGAATTAACAAAAGATTTATTGCAATTAAGATGGATTGAAAAATGGGATGGCAAATTGCCAAACACAGCATTGTCAGATTCAATACCTTTTCTAAATATCAACAATTAAAGAGGTGCAAAATGAATAGACAAGAAAGAAGAAGATTACAAAGACAAGGTGCAAGTGAAGATTATATAGAAAAACGCAGAAAAGATGATGTATACAACGAAGGTTACAAAGAAGGTATGCTGAAAGCAATAGAGATAACATTCTACTTAACTGCGTATACGCTCAACTACAAGATAGATTTAAAAGGACACGATTTAAGTGAAGCTATGTACTGGATTTATAACAATATAGATGCGTTTCGTACAGGACATTTAACAGCTGAAGATTTTAACACAATAAAAAAAGAAATTGAAGATATGGGAGTGAGGTTGAAATAAAGGAGAAAATTATGAATGAACTTAGTGCTATATACAATCCAGTTTATAACGACAAACAATATTACTTACACCATAGATGTTCTAATTGCGGATTTTGTATTGAGTTAGATGAGTGGCAAAAACAATTTAAGTATTGCCCTAATTGTGCAAGCGAGATTATAAGATATGGTGAGCCTGTATTTGATTCAAAGCCAGATTTTAGTTGGCTAGAGCCATATAAAGAAGTATACAAAGAACTAGAAGAAAAAGAAGATGAAATTGATAGGCATTTAGAATACTTGCTATTTGTAAAACTAAATGATAACACGAATGAGTTTTTGAAAAAGCTAGAAGTAGCTATTGATTATTGGAACGACAGGCCATACACAGAATACAGGCTATGCAATAAATTAAAAAGGATATGGTGTGAAGGTACACCGCATTACACAACAATTAGAAAATTAAGAAAGGAGTTTGAAGATGAATAAAGCAGATATTTATTTGAAAGATGGAGTAGAGTACAAAGAGGTATCGGAAGAAATTGCAAATTTTGTAGCAAAGAGAACAGTACCAACAAGTGAATACGCATCCAAGTTCAACGATTTGGTATTGGCAATAGATATATTTTTTGAAAAGCAAGCTAAACCATCTCTAACAGAAGATGAGAAAGTTATATTAAGATATGTGAACACTAATCTTTATACCAAAATTGGAAAACATACAAGCGGGGAAATAATATTTCGCAACATATATGACTCATATAGTGTGATTACACCATATTTTAATTTTGAAAATATGTTTCAATTTATCCAACCACGGAGAAGAATATAGTATAAAGGAGCTGTTAAAAGATGAGTAATGTTAAGGTATGCCCAGTGTGCTTGGGTAGAGGATTTGTTCAATCAGGGTTTTATAATAGTACATCAGGAACATATATTACATCTACTACTGGGGTAGAAACTTGTCATAGTTGCAATGGAAAGGGATATGTAATAATACCTGAATATAGTATTAAAGAATTGTTAGGAGATGAGTAGAGATGCGACTTGAAGATATAGAAAAATTGGCAAAGGAAACAAACAGCAAAATTAGCTATATTTTAAGTGCATATGACGGACAATGTTCAATAGTAGATATTAAGCCGATAGAGAAAAAGCAATTAGAATATAAAATATCAGATTTATTAGGAGATAAGTAAATGAAATGCTTAACTGAAAAAGAAATGCAAGAAGTAATTGGGTTAATTAAAAAAGCACATATAAATCAACTAACAGCTATATTTAATTACATAATCAATTTTGCATATAAAAACAAAATGGATAATGAAGAATATATGAAATTTCTAAAAGCAATAAATAGAATATAAAGGGTGGCAAGTAACGAATTAAGCTGATTCGTGAGGGCTTCAATTCCCTGTAAGTGATTAGGCTTGCAAAACACTCATCTACCAAGTAGTAGAAGGAGTCTACGTGCTAGTGCAGGAGAGCTTAATTCCTGCATTGGTGCTAATTTAAAGGAGGAAGAATAGATATGATAGAGTATCACAAAATAGAAACATTATTTGAGAGGGATGAAAAAACTAAAAAAATAATTGTTGACAAATACAGAAATCCATCAATAGAATTTTTGAAAGACAATGAATGGCAATTCACCGAAAAGATTGACGGAACTAATATAAGAATACTATGGGATGGGCATAAAATAACCTTTGCGGGAAGGACAGATAAGGCACAAATACCTGCAGAACTGTCTAATAGATTATTTGAATTATTTGGTGGTGAAGTTAATGAGCAGATGTTTGAGCAAAAATTTGGTACTACCGAAGTAATGTTAGTAGGAGAAGGATATGGTGCCAAAATTCAAAGTTGTGGAAGTTTATATCGTAGCAATCAAGATTTTATTCTATTTGATGTAATGATAGCAGGAAATTGGCAACCTAGAGATGTTGTCGAAGATATAGCAAATTACTTTAATATTGATGTTGTTCCAATAGTATTAGAAGGCACATTAGATGATGCTGTAAAATACGTTAGAAAAAAGCCAAGGTCAACAATAGGGACGGCAAACAGCGAGGGAGTCGTTGGTAGACCAAAAATAGAATTAAACGACAGAACTGGGAAGAGAATTATAGTTAAAATAAAAGTGCGTGATTTTGAGGAGGAAGAATAAATGTTTAGCGATCCAGTAGAAATAAAAAAAGCAAGGAGATATGAAGAAATGTATGAAAAAATAAGCCAAGCTGATAAAATGTTTGAAGAGTTAGGATATAAAAAAGAAAAATACGATAAAGGAATTATGTTTTATATGCCAATACAAAATTTTGATGATAAAACACAGGCAATAAAATTTTATAATGACAAAACAATAATAAAACATTCTGATAATTTTCAAGCAGAGGATATCACAATGCAAGAACTAAAAGCAATAAATATGAAATGTAAAGAATTAGGATGGAGTGATGAATAATGTTAAAAATAAAAGAAAATGTGGATTTAAAAGAATTAGAAAAGTTTGGATTTTTGAAATATGGTGGGTATGAGGAATGTTATCACCATCATTATTATATTAAAGTTTTAAAATCATATTTCTTTCAGTCGTATAAAGAACTGTTTATTGATGCTGATTCTAGGAATGTAGAGGTATTTGAATATGACTGTATTCTTGGAAAACGAAGACTGGAAATTAGAGCAAAAAGAAGATGGATTAAAGATTTAATTAAAGCTCGGCTTAGTAGAAAAGGTTGGTGATGAATAATGACATTAGAAGAAGCCAAAGAATTAAGTGGTAGATTTATAGCCATAATTGATGATACGAAAGATACAATGAGTGAATGGCACGGATATTGTAATGCAGAAATGCATCAAGTGAAAAGAATTATACAAACACTCATTAATTACATAGAAAATGAGAGTATACCTGAAGAGAAAGTGAAAGAAGTCTTAATGGGAGAAATTACAGCGAAAAATATTACAGATGGTGATATTGAACATGTATATGCAATTAAATTATTACAAGAACTTTTAGGAGATGATTAAATGAAAAAAGAGAATACGGTAGAAGAAATGACGATAGGGTTAGGCTTTACAATTCCATTTAATAAAATGCTGGACAAGTTAGTAGAAAATAATTACAAAGCTGAAATTGGTAATATATCAATAAAATATATTGGCGAGAAGAATGATAAGCAAGTATATGAGATAGTAAGAACTAAAGGAGATGATATAAATGGCATTTGACCTTGACGATGAAGAATTAAAAGCTACAAGAGAATTAAATGGAATTGGCGAAAAGATACCAACACCTGATAACCAAGTACCAATAGAAGAACAGATGGGACATTATTATGACACTGGTGTAAAGTTAAATTTGTATGAGGTTGGTATGAGTGAAGAAGAAGTGATAAACCAAATAAAAGATTTAATAAAAGATAGGGCATCATTTATTGGAACTAGTGCTAATGGCAACAGCGTATATAGGAAGGATAAAAACGCATTACAAACTATTTTAAGCCTATATCAACAAGAAAAAGAAAAAGTACAAGAATATGAAAAACAATTAGATTTAGACTATGTAGATAAAAACTATGTATCTAAAGAATATCATGATATGGTAGTAAAAGAACAAAATGATATTATAAATGATTTAAAAAAAGCATTAGATATAGTTAATCGTGATAAGGGAATATTTATAGAAAGTTATGAACAAGAAAAAGAAAAGAATAAAAAACTACAAGAAGAAAAAGAAGCATTTGAAAAAAGTTATGCAGAAGCGAGAGAAGATGAAGCTAATGTAGTTATGAATGCACATAAAGTTATAAACAATTTAGCAAAGGCAATAAAATTTATGGGAACAAATGAAGAACTTACAGAAGAAGATATTATTAAAATGTTTTCACCAGAAGAAATAAAAATGAATTTTGATGACTTCATGAAGCGTTGGGAGAGCGAACAGCACAAAAAAGCCAAGTTAAAGGAAAAAGTTATAGATATGACGATAGAAGATGTTTTTAATTGTTGTATACATGGTTTTAGCAACGCAGAACAAGTTAAAGAATACTATTTTAAGAAAGCTAGAGAAAACAAATTATAGTTTATAAAAATCTTATGAAATTATAAAGTATATTTTATGAGGTGAAGAATGAAAAAACAATGGAATACATATACGCAATGCCCTGAATGTAATGGTACAGGAATGGTAGGAGAATTTATTGAACTATTAGGAGCATTTGTAGATTATGAATGCCCGAAATGTAAAGGAAAAGGATGGATAAAAGCAGAAAAATGAAAAAGTTTATTTTATATTTAATTAGGTGGCAATTAAGCACAATAATATTAGCACCATGCATACATTACCTGCCTTTTGATACATTGACTAAAACAATTATTGCTAATTTAATAGGTGGTTGTATATTTTTCTGGATAGATAAATTTATATTTAAGGAGGAAAAAAATGAAAAATAATAGTGGAGTTTCGGAGATAGGGATTTATATTATAATATTTGGGATTATTGGTAGTATTTGGTTAATATTTACATTATACCCACGCATTATGGGGAATAAAACGTTTTTAGATACAAAATGTAAATATACAAAAGCAATAACAAGCATTAATGGGGAAAAACTAGAAATAGATATAGACACTTGGAATGATTATGAGGGGGAACAATTACAGATAATAGGAAAAGATGGTAAAGTATATTTAGTGTCTAGTTTTAATACAATGTTGATTGGAGAATAAAAATAGTTGACTTGTAGTTGACTAAAAATAGTAAATAGTGTATACTAAAAGAGGGCGGAGCTTATGAATTATGAAGAATTAATGTGTAAGTTTTGCAAGGAATGTATAGGAAAGAATTTAAAACAATATATAATAAAATCTAACAATAAATTCAATAGCGACACTATTGCTATTAGATGTGATAATTTTTACTCAAAAGATGAATTTAAGAGCAATATTGTGTAAGTATTGCTCTTTTTATATATTGCAGAATAGCCAAGTTGGTAAGGCACGAGGTTTTGAACCTTGTATGCGATGGTTCGAGCCCATCTTCTGCAACCAAGATAAAATGATATAGTAAGGCGGGTGATAATGTGCAAAAGGCAAAAATTGGAAATACAAATGCTTTAAAATATAAAAGTGAAAAAGAATTAAAAAAGGGAATAGAAGAATATTTTGAAGAATGCGATAAAAATAAAAAACCGTACACTATGAGCGGACTTGCATATTCACTTGATATAGATAGAACAACATTAATAAATTATGGCGAAAGAGATTCGTTTTCTACTCTTATAAAAAAAGCAAAAGCGAAAATACAGGCACAGCTTGAAGAAAATGCGCTTACTGGCAAAGGAAATGCAACATTTACAATATTTAACTTGAAAAACAATTATGGATGGCAAGATAAAGCAGAAGTCGAAATAAGAAAAGATCCTATTGAAGATTTAACACCATTAGCAGAACTTCTTAAAGGAGATAATAAATGAAATTAGTTCAAACTATAAATTGGTGTCCTTTTTCGCAAAAACATATTGACTACATTAAAAATGGATTAAAAAACATTATGAATGTAGCAGAAGGTGCTGTTAGAAGCGGAAAAACGATTGATAATTGTATTATTGCTCAAATGTATCTTGAAACTTGTAGAGATAAAATACACTTGGCTAGTGGTAGTACATTAGCAAATGCAAAATTAAATATTGGATATTGCAATGGTTTTGGGCTAGAATGCTTATTTAGAGGAAGATGCCATTGGGGGAAATATAAAGATAATGATGCATTATTTATAGATACTAAAACTGGAGAGAAAGTAGTGATATTTGTTGGTGGAGGTAAAGCAGACAGCTATAAAAAAATATTAGGTAATTCATACGGCTTATGGATTGCAACGGAAATAAACGAACATTTTGATGGTGATGATGCACAAACAAGCTTTATAAAAGTAGCATTTGATAGACAAATTGCATCAAAGGATATGCTTACACTATGGGATTTGAACCCAAGCTATCCTAATCATCCTATATATACACAATATATTGACAAGTGGCAAGAACAAGGGCTGGTAGGAGGCTATCAGTATCAACATTTTACTATTGAAGATAATTTGTCTATTACAGAAGAAAGAAAAAAACAAATAGAGAGTAAATATGAAGTCGGAAGCGTATGGTGGAAAAGAAATATTAAAGGAATGCGAGTAAGCGCAGAAGGAATAATTTACGTTCAATTTTGCAATCATCGAGAGTTATTTATTAAGAATGAAGCGGTTGACGAAGAAGGAAAACCTATAAATTTTATGATTATAAGTATTGGCATAGACTATGGAGCAAATAAAAGTTCTACTGCTTTTAAAGCAACAGGAATAACACCATATTTTAGACAAGTATGGACATTGGATGAAGAAAAGATAGAGGGTATTAATTCTCCAGAAGAAATATATAAAAAATTTGAAGAGTTTTATAAGAGAGTAGTTAAAAATTACGGCAAAGTAACTTATGCTTTTGGCGATTATGGATCACTTGGGCAGGTAATTACATTGGGAATTAATAAATATTTGCAACAGCAAGGAATACCATTGCAAATTAAAGATTGCGTTAAAGGAAAAATAACAGACAGAATACAGCTTGATTGCCAATTATTCGCAACAGGCAAGCGATTTATAGTAAAAAAGTGTAAGCACATGATTGAAGCATATAGTCAAGCAATTTGGGATAGCAAGCATCCAGACGAAAGATTAGATGATGGAACTTTTGATGTAGATAGTTTGGATGCTAATGAATATTCATATTTTAGCTTTTACGATAAACTTATGATGAATATGTAATAGTGAAATTATGTCGACATTGATAAAAAGCTATTTTTAAGAATTGCAATGTAAAAATATGGTAAAAAGTATCGAAAATTACCGAGGAAACACTTTAAAAAAGTTAAAATTATTAACATAATATAAATAAGGAGGCAAAAGATGAAATTAGAAGATTTTTTGCAGGCAAATTATGGATATAATCCAGATGTAAAGGATGTAATACAAACTTACATCGACCAATGGAAGAGCTGGTACAGAGGGAATGTAAAGAGCTTCCATAATTATTTTATTTACAATGGCAACAGAAAAGTAAAGCAGAAGAGATACACAATGAATATGGCAAAGGAAATAAGCGAGGACTGGTCAGACATATTGTGGAGCGAGAAGTGCAAAATCAATATGGGAAATGACGAAACACAAAAGCAATTTGATGAATTATTAGACAAGCTAGACTTGAATGTAATAATAAATCAGTCTATCGAGAAGTCAGGAGCTATGGGAACAGAGGCAACAGTAGTAAGTGTGTATGATATCGTTAAAGATGAAGATAGAATGATATTAGATGTATCAGAAGCTAAAACGAGAGTAGACGTTGTTGACATTGACTGGATATACCCTTTGACTTGGAACAATAAAGAAATAACAGAGTGTGCATTTGGAAGTGTTGAATACATCAAGGGTATAAAGTACGTTGTATGCTCTGTGCATAAATTAAACGAACAAGGCAACTATGTTATTCACAATCATTTATTTCAAGAAACTAATGGGAACTTGTCAGAGATAACACAGGAAGAAACAGAATCGGTATTTGAAACAAAATCGAATGTAAAATGGTTTAGCATATTTAAGCCACTTCTAACTAATAATTTATTCGATAACAGTCCTTTTGGAATACCACACTATGCTAATGCACTAGACAGCCTAAAGTTTGTAGATTTGGCGTATGATGCTTTAAAAGACGAAATACAGAATGGCAGAAGAAGAATATTTGTTAGTGCTGAAATGCTAAATTATAACGATGGCACACAGAAATATACTTTTGACCCTAATGATGTAACCGTTTATCATTTGCCTAAAGAAGCAAATAAAGACACAATGATACAGGCTGATGCTGACCAATTAAGAACAAGTCAACAAATTGAAACGTTAAACACTAACTTGAACATATTGAGCAACAAAGTTGGACTAGGCGACAATTTCTATACGTTTGATGGAGCCGACTTAACAACAGCCACCGCAGTAATGAGTTCAAACTCTAAACTAGCACGCAGAAAGAAGAAGCTAGAGATAGGATATGAAAGTGCTATTTATGATTTAGTGAAAGCGGTATGTTACGCATCAACTGAATTTGGTACATACGACATAAACACAGATGATATGGCTATAAAATTTGATGATAGCATAATTGAAGATACAGAAGCAATGAGTATAAGAGCATTAAGAGAATATAACGCAGGATTAATAAGTGGTGCTGAATACAGAGCTAGAATACTAGGAGAAACAGAAGAGGTTGCTAAACAAAAGATAGATGAAATTAAACAAGAAGAGCCTGAAACAGAGCAAATGCTAAATGAGTAGGTGATTAGATGATAACCGAAGAAATGCAGGATAGATTGATACAGAGCTTGCTAGATAGAGTTGAAGAACTTAACATTGAGATATTAGTTGAATTGGGCAGGCAAATTAAGCACATAGGGACATTGACACCGAGCCAAGCTCATAAATTGGCACAAATACTTTATTATGGCGAAAATGTGAACTGGATAGCGAGGCGATTATCAGAGATTACAAACTTGAATGTACGAGAAATATACCAAATACTAAAACAAGTGGCAATGGAGAATCAAGAGTTTGCAAGACCGTTTTACAAAGCTAGAAAGATAGACTTTATACCATACGAAAAGAATTTACTATTGCAGAAAGAAGTAAAAGCAATTGCAAAGGTAACAGCTGATAGATACAGAAACATTATGAATAGCACAGCGTATGTATTAGATGGAAAGTTAGTACCAATTAACAAGATATACACCGAAGTAGTTGACAAAGCAGTATTAAGCGTAAGTCAAGGCAAAGAGAGTTACCAAATGGCAATGCGTAAGGCAATGGACGAATTAACAAAGGCTGGCATGAGAGTACGAGTAGATAAGAATGGAGAACCAACAGGTACAAGAGTAGTTGATTATAAAAGCGGTATATCAAGGAGAGCTGACACAGCAATTAGAATGAACACGCTAGAGGGCATAAGGACTGTATCAAATGAATTACAAAAGCAATTTGGTGAGGAATACGGAGCAGATGGCATAGAAATATCAGTACACGATCACCCAGCACCAGACCATGAGAATATACAAGGGCATCAATACACCAATGAGGAATTTGAAAAATTAAATAGCAACCTAGAAAGACCAATAAGCACATTAAATTGTTATCACTATGTATTTAGTATTGTAATGGGCGTAAGTAAGCCACAATACACACAGGAACAACTAGACAAAATAAAAGAGGACAACTACAAAGGATTTGAATTTGAGGGTAAGCATTACACATTATATGAGGGAACACAACTTCAAAGGCGAATAGAAACAAAAGTAAGGCAATTAAAAGATAAACAGATAATATCAAGAGAAATGGGCGATACAGAAGCGGTGGGAAACTGCCAAAGGCAAATAACACAACTAACAGATAAATATAATGAATTAAGTAAAATAAGTGGATTAAAAGCTAAAATGAAGCGTATGACAGTAAGTGGATATAGAAGGGTTAAGGTGGGATAATATGAAGATTGCACTTTATTATACAAGACCTTTTGAAACAGGCGGAGTAGAAAAAACAATGCTTGAAAGAGGTAAATATCTAAAAGAACACGGACATGATATTACTTTTGTTTACGCAAGCAATGACAGCCCAATAGATATGCTTGAGAAATGGGCAACAGTTGGAAATGTAAAGCATATTGATATCTGCGAGAATGAAACATTTGATTATTGTATATATGATGCTGTGTATAATTTGCGAAAAGTTAAGGCAAGGGCATATATTCAAGTGATTAATGGCAATTTAATTGATAGTTGCGAGAACTACGAAGAAACAATACCATTCAACAAGTATGTTGCAGTAAGTGAAGAGGCAGCGAAGCAATTCAAGGAACGCAAATGCAAGGATTGTATAATTATACCAAACATGATAGATGAAGCGGAAGTTATACGATTGTCAAAAGAAAAAGTCGATATACCAAAGAAAAAGCATAATTTTGTTGTTGTGAGCAGAATAGATCCACAAAAAGGATTTTTAAGATTGCAACAAGTGATTGATAAGTGCGAAAAAATATATGGTAAAGACTATCAATTTGTAATTATAGGCAGTTGCTATCTGTATCCTAAATTTAGTGAGCAGTTAAAAAAAGATTGGGCAAAGTACAATGTGATTTGGGAGGGCAAACAAGATAATCCGTATAAATATATGGCGTGGGCAGACTGCTTATTTCAATTAAGTGATTATGAAAGTCAATGTATGGTAATGTATGAAAGTTTAATTTGCGGAACTCCTTGTGTATGTACGGACTTTCCTACTGCAATTAAAGAGCTGACAGATGGCAGAGGTATTGTGCTAAAGAAAGATATGTCTAATTTAGATATGGAACAAGTTGAGGGATTAAGAAAAGGCTTTGAATATCACTACCCAGATTATGGTGAGGAGTGGCTAAAAATACTTGAGCCTATTGAAAAGAAAGACCACAAATTTAGCATAATA
>Ga0265298_10005773_pt1 | contig 15416 bp, 12 predicted proteins | sample AusTroGonzalo_MG_3_FD_193486 | JGI IMG/M metagenome (GOLD analysis project Ga0265298, IMG submission 193486) | Bovine rumen microbial communities from tropical cattle in Woodstock, Queensland, Australia - Gonzalo_01 | ecosystem: Host-associated > Mammals > Digestive system > Stomach > Rumen ... | reverse complement strand
AGGCCGGCCTCGTCAATGGACTTGAGCTCGGCGCTCAGATGCTGTTGAAATTTTCCGTACATGGTTATTATGGCATTTATGCTTTCAAATTTAGCGATTTTATCTTGAATATATACTCAAAATGTAATAAATTTGCGTGGATAAAACGGAAATTATGAAGAATGTTCTGGTGATTGGCTCTACGGGCCAGATTGGATCGGAACTCACGATGAAAATCCGTCGTGAGGTACCTGGAAGCACGGTTGTCGCAGGTTATATCCCGGGCGCAGAACCCAAGGGTGAGCTTCTTGAAAGCGGTCCTTCTGCCGTGGCCGATGTCCGAGACGCCGCCGGCCTGGCCGCCATCGTGTCCGAGTACAAGATTGACACCATCTATAACCTGGCCGCCCTGCTGTCGGCCGTGGCGGAGCGCAAGCCCCTGCTGGCCTGGGACATCCAGATGAACGGCCTCCTGAACATCCTGGAGATTGCCCGCGAGAAGGGCTGTGCCGTTTTCACTCCGTCTTCCATCGGCTCCTTCGGCCCTGAAACCCCGCACGTGGGTACGCCGCAGGATACCATCCAGCGTCCCCGCTCCATGTACGGCGTCACCAAGGTGGCCACGGAGCTCCTGAGCGACTATTACTTCCATAAATATGGGGTAGATACCCGTTCGGTCCGTTTCCCGGGCCTCATCTCCTATACCACCCTTCCGGGCGGCGGCACCACGGACTATGCCGTGGAGGTCTACTATTCGGCCGTGAAAGGGGAGGAGTTCGTATGCCCCATCGCTCCGGGTACCTATATGGATATGATGTATATGCCGGACGCCCTGCACGCGGCCATTCAGCTCATGGTGGCAGATCCGTCCCGCCTCAAGCACCGCAACTCCTTCAACATTGCGTCCATGAGCTTTGAGCCGGAACAGATCTTCGCCAAGATCCGGGAATACATCCCCGACCTCCGCGTCCGCTACGAGGTAGACCCCGTACGTCAGGCCATCGCCACCTCCTGGCCGGACAGCATGGACGATTCCTGCGCCCGCGAGGAATGGGATTGGAAGCCCACCTACGACATGGATTCCATGACCCGCGACATGATCCGTCACCTCAGGGACAAGCTCTTATAAAACGGGTTATTCAAGAGTGAAAGAAGAAAAAAGGCCGATGCTTTCGAATTTTAAGCATCGGCCTTAATTTTGCTTTTAAATTATAAGTATAGTTAGTGGTCCTATAGTTTTGACATCTATACAATATGCTGATAAACAGTTAATTAAATCTTTTTAATAAGTATTCCAATCCGGAGTGCCAAAATTGGCTTATTTGTAACACCATTGAATATCAATGATTTAAGAAATTTTTAAAAAATTTTGTTAAAAAAGTTTTGAAAAAATTTGCAAATCCAAAAAATTGCCGTACCTTTGTATCCGGATTGAGGAAGTGAGGTTCTCTCAACGGAATCAGTCTATTGGTTATTAGTTTTAGTGTTATTAATTATGTGGTTAGTGAGAGCGTCCGCCTGAGACAGGCCGACACTCTTTTTTTTTGCCCACAGGGCATAAAAAAAAGGATATAATAGACATTTTCGGTTGGTGATTCCTTTATAAATCGTTTGTGGTTGTATCGGCCGGGGCCGGAAGGGCTTCCCGGGCCAGTTGCTCCTGCTGCGCTTTGAGGCGCTCTATCTCCCTTGACATATTCTCCAGGCGGGCTTCCATGGATTCCAGAAGGGCCTGGTTTTCGTCCAGCTCGGAGTTGGTGTTGGCGTAGATTTCTTCTATGATGTTATCCATATCCTGCTGGGACAGGCCGAAGGAATGCTCGATGAGGGTGAGTTCCTTTTGTTTGATGTTGTATCGGCCCGCCTTTACATAAATGCTGGCGCGAAGATCGTTGTTCAGGGGTTCGCCGGCGAGGGAGATCTCTGCCTTGCGGCCCTGTACACGGTAATCATATATATAGGTACGGGGCGCCACCAGGCGGTTGTTCTCCACGAAATTCTGCACGTTGCGCTCGAAGTTGTTGCTGCGGATGAGGGTGAAGGCACTCCAGATGCTGGGCACCAGGATGATGACCAGAACGGTGCTGATAACCCGTCGCCTGCGCAGGGCCAGGCCTTCCGAGATTCCCGACACCGTCTTGAACTTCAGGTACTTGACCATGAGATAGGTGGCCAGGGCAATGAATACGCTGTTGATTACAAACAAATACAGCGCCCCAAAGAAGAAGTGCATATTGAGGTGGGCCAAGCCGTATCCGGCGGTGCAGAGCGGCGGCATGAGGGCTGTGGCGATGGCAACGCCCGAGAGCACCGTTCCGCGCTCTTTGCGGCTGTTTTCCAGGATACCGGCCATACCGCCGAAGAAGGCGATAAGGACGTCGTAGATGGTGGGGCTGGTACGCGCCTCCAGTTCCGTGGGATTGACCAGCGAAAGGGGAGAGAGCACGAAAAAGATGGTGGAAGCCAGCAGGGAGATAATCACCATCACCAGCAGGTTTTTACTGGCCGATTTGAGCAGGTCAACATCGTTGGTGCCCAGGGCCAGGCCGGTGCCGATGATAGGCCCCATAAGCGGGGAAACCAGCATGGCGCCGATGATGACGGCGGTGGAATTCACATTGAGGCCGACGGAGGCCAGGACAATGGCAAAGGCCAGAATCCAGGCATTGGGGCCGTGGAACCAGATGGACGCCTTGATGCGCTGGGATGCGCTCTCCGTGTCAATCTCGTCGAAGATGTAGGCGTAGTATCTGACTACGCGGCGGAATCGGTTCCAGATAGGTTTGATGTCCATACCCCTTTAATTTTGCGAAAGATAAGCAATTTTTTTTGTTATATACCCGTGTTTGGCATTTTGGTTTTGTGAAGCCGGAATTTTAGTATAAATTAGTGGTCGTTATGTGTAAAAAACCCTGGAGTATGAAGGTGGGCTTCCTCCTAGGAGGTGGCCTTATTTGTGCGGGCCTGTTACTGCAAGTGATCCTGGGCCCTGTCAATTGGTACTGGCTCGCATGGCCGGTGAACCTGGCTGTGTTGTTCCTGTTGCTGGCAGCTGTGGGGGCCGTGTATGCCCTTCGCGGCAAGGTCTATGCTTTCGAATGGATGATGCATGCCGGTGCGGCCGTGCCCTGCCTGGTTTATGCAGCCTCGCTCACGATGCTCATGGGCCTTCTCCCGCAGGTTCGTGAGGGCGGAATGCCCTGGCTGAGCCAGATGCTTTCTTTCTGGCCCTTTGTCCTCATCTGGACCTGGATGATGTTTGTATCGGCCCTGGCGGCCCTTAACCATCTGCTTCGCTGGAAATGGAAAGAGATACCCTTCATCCTGAACCATTTGGGCGTAGTGATTGCCATTGTTGCCGCTACTTTGGGGAATGCCGATGTCCAAAGCCTGGAGCTCACGGCTTTTACTGGAGAACCGGAATGGCGGGCAGTGGACGAGATGGGAAGGGTGCATGAGCCGGGCCTTGCCATTGAACTGCACAAGTTTACCATGGAGGAGTACCCGAACCACATGCCCAAGCGTTTTGCCTCGGACATTTCCGTTTATACGGAGGATGGAAAGACGCTCCGTGGAACCGTGGAAGTGAACAAGCCCCTTAAAGTGAACGGCTGGAAGATTTACCAGTACAGTTATGATGTTAAAAAGGGCCCCGAGAGCGCCTATAGTGTATTGCAGCTGGTCAAGGACCCTTGGATTGCCTGGGTTTATCTGGGAATCTATATGATGTTGGCCGGTGCCTTGTGCCTGATGTTGTTCATGGCCCCTAAACCTGTGAAAGTATGAGTTGGGATTCCTTTGTTTGGTTTGCATTGGGAGCGGTGCTCCTGTGGGCCGCCGGTGCCTTTTTCGCCTGGAAAGGGCGCAAGACGCTGGTTTATGTGTGCACGCTGGCCGGCATAGCCGTATTTTTTGCTTTTATCCTGGGCATGTGGATCTCCCTGGAGCGCCCGCCGCTGCGGACGATGGGGGAGACCCGGCTGTGGTATTCCTTCTTCCTGCCGGTAGCCGGTATCCTTGTCTACAGCCGTTGGCGGTATAAATGGATTCTTAGCTTCTCCACGGTACTTTCCTTCGTTTTCATCTGCGTGAACCTGTTCAAGCCGGAGATTCATTCCAAAAACCTGATGCCGGCCCTGCAGAGTCCCTGGTTTGCCCCGCATGTAATTGTGTATATGTTCTCATACGCACTGCTGGGAGCAGCCACTTTAATGGCCATCTGGATGCTTGTCAGGAAGGATAAGACCACGGAAAAAGAAATCAACCTCACAGACAATCTGGTGTATGTGGGCCAGGCCTTCCTCACTTTCGGAATGCTGTTCGGCGCCCTTTGGGCCAAGGAGGCCTGGGGCACTTACTGGGCCTGGGACCCTAAGGAAACCTGGGCGGCCGCTACCTGGTTGTGCTACCTGGTGTACCTGCATTTCCGCAAAGCAAAACCAGCAGAATGGCAGGTTTCCTGCATCATTCTGCTGGTCAGCTTCGTTTGTTTGCAAATCTGCTGGTGGGGTATCAATTACCTTCCCTCAGCGCAGCAGGGCTTGTCTGTCCACACCTATTAGGCTTCTTCCCACTGGCTGCGGAGCAGGTTGGCGGCGGCTGTAATGGTTGCGACGCGGTCTTTGGACCGGCAACCGCATTCCAGACTCACGTAATACGGATAATCCAGCTCCTTGAGGGCGCGGAAGCCGTTTACGTAGTTATCGGCCTCACCGTCCTCACCGGGCATGACGCGGTTTCCGCGGCTGGCAATATGGACATGCTGGAGGTAGGGACCCGCTGCCATGAAAGCGGCATAATCGGAGGTCTCTTCCTGCATGTGCCAGAAGTCTCCCATGCACTTGACACCTTTGCTGTTGGCGTCGCGGCAGATGGCGGCGGCATCGGCCACCAGCCTCAGATAGAAAGCTTCCTTGCGGTTGAGCGGTTCCAGAATGACGGTTGTGCCGCAGCTGAGGGCGAATTCGCCCAGGTCGTGCAATTGGGCGCAGAGGTAGTCACGAGTCTCCAGGGTGTGCGGCAAGGCGGGCTCCTGCCTGTTGAATGCCGGTACCATAATCACGCCGGTAGACTCCAGTTCACCTGCAGCGCGCACGATTTCCCGCATGGTCGTGTCAAACTTGGCCTTTTCCACCGGATCCTCGGCCAAAATGAAGCCGTCGAAACCGGCGCAGATGGCCGATACATGGATGTTCCTGCCTTTTAAGGCCTCGCGGATTTCCTTGACACGGCCGGCAAGGCCACGACCGCCGGGTTCGAAACCGGTGACACCCAGTTTCTCCATGAAGTCGAGCTTCTCATTCAGGCTTTCGCCGGGTGTGAGGCCTTCCTGGAAGGAAAGCCGGAGGGGAGTGGAAGTTTTTTTCTCCTGCGCCTTGCAGGAAACAAGGGCGCCGGGAGCCACGGCAAGGGCCGCGGCCGATGCCAATGTGGTTTTGATAAAGGTTTTCCTATCCATATGCTATGCCTCTTTGCCTGTTCCGGGAACGGGAACGGTGTATGCTTTCATGTTCATCTTGCCCAGTTCGAGTTTCTCCGGCATGTAATCCATTTCGGAGGCGCTGATCTCGTCCCAGGTTACGGTATTGCCCGTGTAGGCGGCTTCGCGGCCCATGGTGCCGGCGAGGGAGGACTGGCCGGTTTCGGCGGCCTCTACGTGGGCTTCTCCCTTGCGGATATGGTTGACCCAGTCCACGTGCTCCAGCACGTACGGGTTGTGCTGCGTGAATTGTTCCTTGGCGGCTTCCTCGTCATACTGCCAAAGGATGTTGCCCTGGAGGTCGCGGATGGCGAAATCCTGGGAATTCCACGAGCCTTTGGTGCCCTGGATGAATTCGCTCACATTGGAGGAACAACCGTCGATCTGGCGGCAGAAACTGTGCATGTGGATGCCATTTTCGAACTCGAAATCGATGCTGAAGTTGTCGTACTGGTCACCGGTGATGCGACGCTGGCGGCTGCCGACGCCGGTAGCCTTGACGGGGTGGGCGCCCAGCATCCAGGTAAATACGTCAATGTTGTGGACGTGCTGTTCCACAATATGGTCTCCGGAGAGCCATTTCCAGTTTACCCAGTCGCGGATCATCCATTCCATGTCGCTCCAGCCGGCCTGGCGCTCGCGATACCAGAGCATGCCCTGGTTCCAGTAGACGTTGCCGCCCGTGATTTCGCCGATGAGGCCTTCCTGGATCTTCTTGAAAGACTCCACGTAGGCTCTCTGGTGGTGTCGCTGGGTACCCGTGACCACGCTCAGACCCTTGGCTTCGGCCTGCTTGGCGGTGGCCATGATGGTGCGGTAGCCCTTGGCATCCACGCAGATGGGTTTCTCCAGGAAGGAGTGGACTCCCTTGGAGGTGGCATACTGGAAATGGACGGGACGGAACACCGGCGGGGTGGCTACGATAACCATGTCCACGCCGGAATCGATGACCTTCTGATAGGCGTCAAAACCGGTGAAGCAGTGATCTTCGGGTACTTCCTGTCCGTGATTCTCGGAAATGGCCTTGCGGGTAGCTTCAATTCTATCCGGGAAAACATCTCCCAGGGCGGTGATGGTGATGCCGTCGGCGGCCTCCAGGAGGTCGTTCACGGCTCCGTTTCCGCGGCCGCCGCAGCCAATGAGGCCAGCCTTGAGGGGACGCCCGTCAATGGCCTTGTCCGGCAGTTCGGGGATGTAATAGGTGCCGGGCTCGCGGAGCGGTTTCTGTTTGTTGCCGCCCGAGCAGGAGGTGAGAAGTGCACCGCCCAGCAGACCAGCGGCGCCTGCTGCCGCGCCGGCAGTCAGGAAGGATCTTCTGTTCATTTTGGAACTCATGGTTAATAGTATTATATTATTATTCAATTGTTTCCGGTACTTCACAAACGATGCGGAAGCCAATGCCCTTGATGTCGGAATACCACCAGATGCTCTTGGGATTCTGCGGGTCTGTGCGAAGCCAATCGTCATGCTGCGTATGGCGGCGGGCGGCGCAGCGGACTTCATCTGCGGCGTCGGCATAGCAGCCTCCGCGGATCACGTACTCGCTGCCTTTGGCAGGGCCTTTGGGGTCAACGGCACCGTCCTGGATATGATCGTAGGCATCCGGGGCGTAATAATCGGCACAATACTCCATTACGTTGCCCAGCATATTTTTGAGGCCGAAGGGATTGGGCTTGACCTGGGAGGGCTCCAGCGTGCGGGCGGGGGAATTGCCCTCGTAAATGACGTAGCGGGCTATCATGGTGGTATCGGCCCCTCCCAAAAGGCGCCTCAGGCCCTGGGGGGCATACTTCTTGGGATTCCCTTCAAAGAAATAAGGGGTGGAAGTACCGCCGCGGGCGGCGTATTCCCATTCCGCTTCCGTAGGGAGCCGGTAGGTCTTCCCGGTCTTGAGCGAAAGCCACTGGCAGAAAGTCTCAGCAGCGTAGTGGGTCATGGTGATGGCGGGCCTTTCTCCCATACCCCAGCCCTGGTCCGGGAAACCGAAAGGCGGCGTGGGACCGCTCACGGCGTCCACTTTTTCGCGGCTGTTGGCTGCATAAATCACGGAAGGGGGTGTACGGCCTTCGGACATGGTTTCATTGTAGAAACTCCAGAACTGGCGCCAGGTAATCTCCGTCTCGGCCATGAAGAAACTGGAGACGCGGACTCTCTTCTGCGGGCCCTCGTCGGGACGGCGCCTCGGCTCGTTCTCAGGACTTCCCAGGAGGAATTCACCGCCCGGTATGGCTACCATGCGGATGGCGGCGTTGGTGCCGGGAACCGTTTCGGTAAAGGATTCGAAGTGCTCTACGGTGGCAGGAGCCTCATAGATTTCTCCGGGGCCGGTATCCACGGTGCCCTTCAGTTTCTGGTGGGTGTATCCCGGAATGTAGTGGCCGGCGTTGAGATGGCAGCTTACACAGTTGAGATTAAGCTTTTCTGCGTTTTCCTCATAATGGAGATGGGCGGCTACGCCGTCGTCGCTGATGCCTTCCGGGTACAGGTTCTGGTGGCATTTGACGCAGGAGGAATTGTATACGATGTGCTGGGCGTAGTCCTGCTGGCGTTTGGAGGCCCAGTCAATGTCTTCCGGATTTTTGAAGGTCTTGGCCCAGAGGTCTTTTGCGCCCATCTTGAGCTTGATCATGTAGTAACGGTTGAGTCCGTCTTCCTTCGGGGGGAGATGGCAGGCGGCGCAATCCGTAACCACTCCGCTTTTGCTCAGGTGGTGGGGCGACTGTTTCCACAGCCGGTCGGCCTCTTCATGGGAGTGGCAACTCATGCAGTAGTCGTTGGTAACGGTGCGGGAATCCACGTTGGCGAAAGCTATGACCAGCACTGCGGCCAGTGCGAATCCGCCAATAACGATGCTCCAGATGATGCCTCTTTTTTTCATATCCCCCAAATTTAAGAAAAAAAACCGATTTGTCCTACAATATTTCTTTAGCGCAGGATATGCATTTTTTCGTTATCTTTGTAAAGATATGCACCAAGCTATGAAAGAAATTGCAAAAGGAATCCGCTATATCGGCGTAGATGATCTGGATCTGGATTTGTTTGAGAGTCAATACGATGTCCCGGAAGGGATGGCCTATAACTCCTATCTTGTCCTGGACGGGAAAGTGGCCATTTTAGATACGGCCGATGCCCGGAAGGGAGAAGAATGGATGAAAAACCTGGAGGAGGCGCTGGAAGGCCGCCAGCCGGATTATCTGGTCGTCCACCACATGGAGCCGGACCATTCGGCCTGCGTAGCTCCCGTTCTGGACAAGTATCCCGGAGTGACCGTTGTGGGCAGTGCCATGGCCCTCAAGTTCCTGGGGCAGTTCCTGCCCGGGCGTACCATTTCCAACACCCTGGCCGTGAAGGAAGGCGACACCTTGCCGCTGGGAACCCATACCCTCAAGTTCTTCGCTGCCCCCATGGTCCACTGGCCGGAAGTCATGGTCTCTCTGGACACGTCCACCGGCATCCTCTTTTCGGCCGATGCCTTCGGCAAGTTCGGAGCCCTCTCCAAAACCGCTTTCTGGGCCGATGAAGACCCGGACTGGGCGTGCGAAGGCCGTCGCTATTATTTCAACATCTGCGGCAAATACGGCCCTCAGGTGCAGGCTCTGCTGAAAAAGCTGGGAGGGGAGAAGATTACCCTTATCGCCCCGCTCCACGGCCCCGTCATCCGCAAAGACCTGGGGTATTTCATGGATATTTATAACACCTGGAGCAGCTACGGCATTGAAACCGAGGGCGTTTTTGTGGCCTACGCCTCCATCCACGGCGGAACGGCCGAAGTGGCTCAGAAGGTGGCCGATAAGTTAAAGGCCCTTGGCTGTCCCAAGGTGGCCGTTGGCGACCTCACCCGCGACGACCGCGCCGAGGCCGTGGAAGACGCCTTCCGCTACGGCCGCATGGTGGTGGCCGCCTGTTCTTACGATGCCGGCCTCTTCACTCCCGCCTACGATTTCCTGCACAGCCTCCAGATGAAGGGCTACACCAAAAGAAAGGTGGCCCTCATCGAGAACGGCTCCTGGGCCCCCAGCGCCGGCCGCGTGATGAAGGAAATGTTCGCCGCCATGAAAGATGTGGAAGTAGTGGGAGACCTGGTAACCATCCGCAGCCGCTACAAGGCAGAGGATGAATCGGCCCTGGAAGCCCTTTGCAAAGCCATTTTGAAATGATAATAAGAAGTAAGGCACCCTTGAGGCTGGGGCTCGCCGGAGGCGGGTCCGATGTCTCTCCGTACTCAGAGTTGTACGGCGGCAATGTGCTCAACGCCACCATCAACCTGGCGGCCTATTGCTCCATCGAGCCCCTCCATCGGCCCGTCATGCGGGTCAATGCGGCCGATGCCGGAATCTGCCAGGAAGTGAGTCTGGGCACGGGTCCCGTGAATTCCGGAGCTCTGCTTATCGACGGCGTGTACAACCGCGTCATCCGGGACTACGGCCCCATTCCTTCGCCGGGTTTTGCCATTACCACTTATAATGATGCCCCCGCCGGATCGGGCCTGGGTACTTCGTCCACCATGGTGGTGTGTATCCTCAAATGTTTCGCAGAGTGGATGGGCATCCCGCTGGGAGACTACGAACTGGCCCGCCTGGCGTATGAGATTGAGCGCAAAGACCTCCTCCTGGCCGGTGGCAAACAGGACCAGTATGCAGCCGCTTTCGGCGGTTTCAACTTCATGGAATTCCTGCCCAGCGACATGGTGATAGTGAACCCGCTGCGCATAAAGGATTGGATTATATCAGAGCTGGAAGCATCTATGCTACTGTACTTTACGGGAAGGAGCCGTTTTGGCGGAGATATCATAGCCCAGCAGCAGCAAGCTACCCGTTCCGGGGAGAAAGTGGCCGTGGATGCCATGCACCGCATCAAGCAAAGCGCCATCGATATGAAGCTGGCCCTCCTGCAAGGAGATATGGCCCGGTTTGCCTCCATCATGGGTCAGGCCTGGGAAGACAAAAAGAAGATGGCCGGAGCCATTACCAATCCCATGATCCAGGAAGCCTTTGACGTGGCCATGGGTGCCGGTGCCACTTCCGGAAAAGTATCCGGAGCCGGTGGCGGCGGTTTCATCATGCTCATGGTACCGCCGGAGAACCGTGTGGCCGTCATCAACGCGCTTTCCAAGCTTTCCGGCAAGGTGGTCCCGTTCCAGTTTACGGAAAAAGGAGCCGTAGCATGGAAGTTATAGTCCTGGCCGGCGGCCTGGGCACCCGCCTCCGCTCCGTAGTCCACGAAATCCCCAAATGCCTTGCACCCATAGGTGGCAAGCCTTTTCTGGGATATCTGCTGGACTGGCTGGGGAAGTATCCCGTCAGGCATGTGGTGTTTTCGGTGGGATATCTGCGGGAACAGGTAATCGATTATGTGCAGAGCCGGGAATGGCCGTTTTCCTATGATTTTGCTATCGAGGAAACTCCGCTCGGGACGGGCGGCGGTATTCGCCTGGCGCTGGATAAATGCAATGAGAATCAAGTATTTGTAGTTAACGGGGATACGTTCTTTCCGGTGGATTTGAACGCCATTTCCTGTGCCCACGCGGTAACCCTGGCCCTCAAGCCCATGAAGGACCTTGACCGCTATGGAGCGGTTGAGATGGCCGGTCATCTGATCACAAGATTCCATGAAAAGCAGCCCTGCGAGGAAGGGCTTATCAATGGCGGGGTTTATCTTCTGGACCGCAGCAGGTTGGACCTCAGCATACTTCCGGAGAAGTTCTCCTTCGAGAAGGAAGTGCTGGAGCCCGGCGCCGCTATCGGCGAGATAGGCGGCTGGGTGTCAGATGCGTACTTTATAGATATAGGAATCCCCGAGGATTACCAGAAGGCGCAGTGGGCCATTCCGGCCTGGTTCGCCGTTCAGAAGGCCTCTGAAGCCGTTTTGAAGGCCGATGCCACCACCCTTTTCCTGGACCGCGACGGCGTACTGAACCGTCATTTGCCGGGAGACTACGTGCGTACGCCGCAAATGTGGGAATGGATGCCCGGCGTCCTCCAGGCCCTGGCCCAGTGGTCCCGCAAATTCAAGCATATGGTGCTGGTGACCAACCAGCGCGGTGTGGGGAAGGGGCTCATGACCGACGCCCAGCTGGCCCAGGTACACTCCAATATGATGAAAGACATCCTGGAGGCTGGAGGCCGGCTGGACCTTATCCTTACCTGCACGGCCGTTTCCGAGGAGGATCCCCGCCGCAAACCCAATCCCGGCATGTTCTACGAGGCCTGCAACCTCTTCCCGGACATAGACGCAAAAAGCAGCGTCATGCTCGGTGATTCCGAATCTGACGCCGCTTTTGCAAATAATAGCGGTATTAGTTTTATTCTTCTGAGTCCGGAAGCGGCTTCTTAGGGTTCTTGGGAACTCCCAGTTTGATAAGCTGCCGGGCCGATGTAAGGATGGAATTCCCCGATTCCCCAATCTTCAGGGACACTTTTTCGTATTCCTCCACCGCCGCATGGAGTTTGTCTCCCATGGCCGCATGGGCCTTGGAAAAGTCGTAGACACGGTCTACCATGGTCTGGGCTGCCTTGATGATCTTCTCCTGGTTGCGGGCCTGGTCGTAATTGGTCCATGCTATGCGAATCATGCGCAGGAAGGGCATGAGCGTCTCTTCCGTGGTGATGAGGACCCCTTGCTTGTAAGCCTCCTGGAAAATGTTGGGAGCCAGTGTCTTGGCCAGTTGAAGGGAACTGTAGTTGGGGATGAACATAATCACGTAGTCCAGCGTCTTGTAGCCTTCTCTCACGTAGTCCTGGTAGCGTTTGCCGGACAGACTCTTGATCTGGGTGCGGATGGCCAGCAGGTTGCGCTGGGCGGCATCTTCCTTCACGGCCGTATCTTCTGTGGAATACCAGTCCGAGAGGGCTTCCATGGAAGTTTTGGCATCGATGATGACCTCCGTCCTGTCCGGGTAGTGGAGAATGTAGTCCGGCCTCATCTTCTTCCCGCTGTCCTCGTTGTATACCACATTGCCCTGGGCGTCGCGCAGGGTTTCTTCCTTGTCAAAATCACGCCCTTCTTCCATGCCCTCGTTCACCAGCATGTTGTAGAGGATGATTTCTCCCCAGTTACCGGTGATCTTATTCTGCCCCTTGAGGGCCTGTGCCAGGTTGTCGGCTTTGGAGCCTATGGCCGATGTCTGGTCCTGCAAGTGCTTGACTGCCTGCTCCATGGCGGTCTTGAGGCTGGCGGTGCCTTCGGCCTGGGTGCGCTTCTGGGCATCGAAACTGTCCTGCATGGCCTTGAGGTCCTTGCCCAGCGGGCCGGTGAGGGTTTTGAAGGTCTCTTCGGCCTTCTTCTGCAAGGCTTCTTCCCGCTGTTTCAGCAGTTTTTCCGTCTCGGCCGATAATTGGCTGCGCACGGCCTCCAGTTGTTTGGAAAAGGCCTCCTGCTGCATCTGGAGGGCTTTTTCGTGAGCGGCCGATTCAGCCTCGCGGATGGCCTGCGAAGCCTTGAGGGCCTCCTTGGAAGCAATGAGTTCATTTTCCAGGATATTGCAGGCCTTCACCTCATGCGCATGCATGATGAGCCAGGTGATGACGGCGGCCAGGATGACGGCCACGATGGCCAGAATAAGAATCAGTTCGGTTGTCATAGGCTGTTGACTATGGATTGGGCGCAGACATAGCCGGTGCTCCAGGCGGCTTGGAGGTTGAAGCCTCCGGTAATGGCATCTATGTCAAGCACTTCGCCTGCAAAATACAGGCCCGGATGCAGTTTACATTCTAAGGTATTCGGGTTGATGTTGGAGAGTGCCACGCCCCCGGCCGTCACGAATTCCTCGCGGAACTTGCTCTTGCCGGCAAGAGGGTAGGAATCGGCCGTGAGGACGGCCACCAGGCGGTTGCATCCCTTGCTGCCCAGCTCGGCCCAGCGGATGTCGGGGCGAAGATCGGCCTTAGTTAGCAGATGGCTCCACAGGCGGCTCTGGAGCAGGTGAGTGGTGGAAACCTGCTTCTGAGGGTTCTGGCTGGCCGTTTCCTGTAAGAGTTCCCGGGCCCGGGCTTCGTTGGCGTTGAGCCAGTTCACCGTTACGGTTCCCTTGTAGCCGCTTTCTGCCAGATGGCGTGCGGCGTAGGAAGAGAGTTTGAGCGTGGCCGGGCCGCTGAGTCCCCAGTCCGTGATGAGAAGCGGCCCATCGGCCCTGAAAGAGGTGCCTGCAAGGCCGATGGAAGCCTCCACCACCAGCCCCATGAGGCTGCGGAGGGCCGGATCCGGGATGGTGAAGGTGAAGAGGGAGGGGACGGGCGGAACCAGTTCCAGCCCAAGCCCATCCAGGAAGGGAAGCCCTTTGGGAGCCCCGCCGGTGGTTACAACCACTGCATTATATGACTCCAGCAGGGTCCGAACGTCGTCTACGCGGGAATTGAGGCGAATATCGGCCCCTTTCAGGGCGCGGAGGAGGCAGCGGACTATGTCCATGGCGTCTTGAGACTGGGGAAACCAGCAGTGGTCCGGCTGGAGCACCAGGGGTACGCCCCGGCTCTGGAACCACTCTATGGTGTCTTCCTGGGAAAAGGCTTGCAAGGCCCTTTTGATAATGCGCTCTCCGCGTGGGTAAGCTTCTGAAAGTGAACGGATTCCTTCGAAGGAGTTGGTGAGGTTGCATCGGCCCCCTCCGGTAATGGATACCTTGGCGAGGGGCTTGGAGGCGGCTTCGAAGAGGGTGACGGACAGTTCCGGTGCCCGCCTTCTCAGCTCGGCGGCGCAGAAACAGCCGGCGGCTCCGGCCCCTATGATGGCGACGCTAGGCATCTTGCGTTTTGACCTCTACGATTTGATCGGCCACTTCCATGGCGGCCGGGCGGTGGGAGATGAACAGGATGGTCTTGCGTCCGTGGTAGATTCGATGGAGATTGGCGATGAGCGTTTTCTCCGTTTGGGCGTCCAGGGCCGATGTGCTCTCGTCCAGGATGAGCACACTGCCGGGATGCAGGAGCGCCCGGGCTATGGCGATGCGCTGGGCCTGGCCTTCGGAAAGGCCGCTGCCGGTTTCTCCGCAAGGGGTGTCCAGGCCTTTGGGAAGGTTGAAGACAAATGAGGCTACAGCCGTGTCCAGGGCCTCTTTCATCTCTTCTTCCGAAGCATTGGGGCTGGCCAGCTGCAGGTTGGAACGGATGGTGCCGCTCAGCAGCGTATTACCCTGCGGTACATAGAGGAAGTTGCCGCGAACGGCAGGGCCGGCAGGGATACCGTCCAGTGTGACGGACCCCTCCTGGGGCTTCAGTAGGCCCATAATGAGCCTTAGGAGCGTGCTCTTTCCTATTCCTGTATGACCGGCTATCACGGACAGGCGGCCTGCCGGGAAGGTGCAGGAGAAGTCTTTCAAAACGGGTTCCTGTGCGCCCGGATAGGCGTATGTGAGCTTGGAGACCACAATCTCCGGGGCTTCATCCAGCCGTACGGCTTTCTCCCGGGGTTCTTCTTCCAGGTCTTCCAGTTCCATGAGGCGCTCGATGGAGGTGACGGCCGTGATGATGGCGGGAATCTGTCGGCCGAATTCGGCAATGGGCCTTTGCACCTGACCCACCAGCTGCAGGAAAGCCGTCATGGTACCGTATGTCACGGTTCCGTGCAGGATGCCCAGGATACCCCAGAGGAAGGCAGCGGCGTGTCCAGCCTGGAAACCAAGGAACATAAGGCCACGCGCTACTGCATTATAATTAAGGCGTTTACGGGTATTGTCTTCAACGTCTGCTTGCAGCCATCCGAACATCTCCAGCACCCTCTCTACATTGGTGAGGGTAAGCACCAGCACGCGGTGTTGGAGGCTTTCCTGCATTACCTGCTGGAGTTCGCTCTCGCGGGTGCGGATGGCGGTCATGAGTTTGCGAAGCTGCCGGAAAAAGAGCTTGGAACCAAAGACGGCGGCGCACATGAGAATAAGCAACACCCACAGCAGATTGGGCGCCAGGATAAGCAGATAGGCCGATGCCGCCAGCAACTGCAGCGTAGTGACCACCAGACCGGGCAT
>Ga0265298_10005770_pt1 | contig 15423 bp, 11 predicted proteins | sample AusTroGonzalo_MG_3_FD_193486 | JGI IMG/M metagenome (GOLD analysis project Ga0265298, IMG submission 193486) | Bovine rumen microbial communities from tropical cattle in Woodstock, Queensland, Australia - Gonzalo_01 | ecosystem: Host-associated > Mammals > Digestive system > Stomach > Rumen ... | reverse complement strand
GTACATCCGTGGGAGTTCCGTGCGAAACCCGCTTGGCAACGCTTTTTCATCATCATCGGCGGCGTGTTGGTCAACTTCCTCACAGCCATCATTATATATATATTGATGTGCTTCACGTGGGGCAACGACTACATTCCGCTCAGCAGCGCCAAATACGGTCTTGAATTCTCACAGGAGATGCTCGATGCCGGATTCCAAAATGGTGATAAGGTGCTCATGGTGGATACCGTTCACCCGAAAACCCTCGGCGATTTCGCCAACACCGTGCTTTTGGACAACGTGAAGACCGTCACCGTGGAGCGTGATGGTCAAGAGGTGGTCATCAATATCCCGAAAGACTTGCCCCGCAAGGTGGTGGGCGCTGGTTCCTCTGCCCTGTTCTGCAATTACCGCATCCCGTTCGTCATCGACAGCGTGCTGGCAGGAACACCTGCCGACAAAGCTGGTTTGATGAAGGGCGACTCGCTCGTCGGCATCAACGATTCCGCAATGTTCTGCTTCTTCGACTTCAAGAAGGTCTTCATGGAGAACAAGAACAACGAGCTGCAAATCGACTACATGCGCGGCGACAGCCTCTGTCACACCATGCTGACCCTCGACTCCATTGGCAATATGGGCGTGGCCTACTGTCAGCCGGCACAATTCTTCGAGGTGGTGCATGTAGACTACACCTTCTGGCAGTCCATCCCTGTGGGTATCTCACAAGGATTCAGCACATTGGGCAATTATGTCAAGCAGTTCAAGATTGTCTTCACGAAGGAGGGCGCCACGCAGTTGGGCAGCTTCCTGACTATCGGCAGCATCTTCCCGAAAGTATGGGATTGGTACCGGTTCTGGAGCATGACCGCGCTGTTGGGCATCATCCTCGCCTTCATGAACATTATCCCGATTCCGGGTCTCGACGGCGGCTACATACTCTTCATCCTCGTGGAGATGATCACCGGCAAGAAACCCAGCGACAAGTTCCTGAGCGTCGCCAACACCATCGGATTCGCCTTGTTGATCATCCTCATGGTCTATGCGCTGGGGTTGGACTTCCGACGGTTCATCTTCAAATGATGACGTATGATGTATGACGTGTGACGTATGATATCACACGTCACACGTCTCACGTCTCACGTCTCACGTCATTTCAAGTCAAAATATGAATAATACCGATCTCAAAGCCGCCATCGCGCAGCTGAAACAACAGAAAAACGCCATCATTCTGGCTCATTACTACACCTTGCCCGAAGTGCAGGAAGTGGCCGACTTCGTGGGCGACAGCCTCGGTCTGGCCCGCAAGGCCGCCGAAACGGAGGCCGATATCATCCTCTTCGCGGGGGTGCACTTCATGGCGGAGACCGCCAAAATCCTCAACCCCACACGCAAGGTGCTCGTTCCCGATATGAGCGCGGGCTGCTCCTTGGCCGACAGCTGCAAAGCGGAGAAATTAGCCGCTTTCAAGGCAAAATATCCCGACCACAAGGTGCTGGCGTACGTCAACTGCAGCGCAGCGGTGAAAGCCCTCTGCGACTTGATCGTCACCTCCGGAAATGCATTGAAGCTCGTTAACCAACTTCCTGAGGACGAGAAGATTATTTTCGTTCCGGACGGCAACTTGGGCGACTACATCAACCGCATGACAGGTCGCGACATGATTTTGTGGGACGGGGCCTGCTGCGTGCACGACCACTACGAAGTGGAGGATTTGGAGAAGGCAAAAGCCGAGCATCCCAACGCATTGGTGGTGGCGCACCCCGAGTGCAGACGTGAGCTGTTGGAGAAGGTCGATTTCATCGGCTCCACCGCTGCGATGCTCAACTTCATCGGCGAGAGCGAGGCAAAAGAGTTCATCGTGGTCACCGAGAGCGGCATCATCTACGAGATGCAGAAGCGCAATCCCGACAAGCAGCTCTACACGCTCTACAACGGCGACCCGAAGCACGACTGTATCAATATGAAAAAGAACAACCTGCAGAACATCTACGACGCCATCCTGAACGAAGAGCCCGAGCTCATCATGGATGAGGAACTGCGGAAGAAGGCGTTGCTGCCGATACAGCGGATGCTGGAGATGAGTTAGCAGTTAGCAGTTAGTAGTTAGCAGTTATGGGTAAAGAGCTGTCTTGATGCAATTGTTATGGACAGTATTTTAAGACATATTATGGTGTAGGGGCGAAAAATTTCTCGTCCCTTTTGTGTATTAAGAAAAAACGTATTTTTGCGGAGACAAAAAGAATTTGTTATGAGCACTGAAATGTTAGAGACCATCCGCGAATACTTCAAGACCCAGCCGGTGTTGAAGGCATGGCTGTTCGGCTCGTTCGCCCGTGGCGAGGAGACAGAGGACAGCGATGTGGATATATTGGTGGAGTTGGATTATTCCCAACCCGTGGGCTTGGAGTTTGTTCAGATGCAACTGGATTTGCAATCTCTGCTCAAAAAGCCCATTGATTTGGTTTCCAACCGAGGATTGTCGAAATACATCAGACCCTATATTGAAACAGACAAAATCTTACTCTATGAATGCTAAAATATCTAACTCAGTACGACTATTGCACATTTTGGATGCGATTTCTGAAATCGAAAATTACATCCAAGATGCAGACAAGGATACCTTTGTCAACAATTCAATGATGTTCAATGCCACATTGCATCAGTTGGAAATCATTGGCGAGGCCGCCAATGGCTTAAGCGACGAATTTCTCATGGAACATCCAAGTATTCCATGGGCGCGCATCATTGGTTTGCGCAATCTAATCGTCCATGAATATTTTGGTGTTGACGACCAAACCATTTGGAGCATTGTCACCATTAATTTGCCCCCGTTAAAAGAATACTTGTCCAAATTGGACTTGACAATATAATCATCCCCAATTTTTCACTAAATCCCTATAGCGTATAGAGACAGGACAGACTTTTTAACATATTGACGGCGCAGAGGGCGAAAATTTTTTCGCCCCTACGGACCACGCAAATCGATTTGTCGCAATATGCCAAGGGCATCTATTTCGTGAAGGCCGTGGCGGACGGCAAAACCATCGCCGTACGGAAGGTCGTGAAACAATAATGGTGGATTCCGTAAACCATAAACCCCACACATTTTTCGCATTGTGTGGGGTTTTGTTTTTGCCCGCACACCTGACGGCGTGCGATTTATGATTTTACGACACTGGAAGCGTCGTCTCCTACTATCCCCAACTCCTAACTCCTAACTCCTAACTAAAAATTTCCTATCTTCGCGGCCTCAAAAAAACCGACTGTAAGATGAAGAAAAACGTATTCCTTACCGGTGCGACCGGCACAATGGGATGGGCGGGACTACAGGAGCTGCTGCAATATCCCGAGCAGTATAATGTGACCATATTAGCACGGAAAAGTCCTAAAAACGAGAAGAAACTGGCCCCTATTGCAGACAAAATCCGCATCGTGTGGGGCGATTTAATGAATTACGAGGATGTGCTTGCGGGCGTGACGGGTGCGGACATCGTGCTGCATGTGGGCGGCATGGTCTCCCCTCAGGCGGACTACTACCCCGAGAAGACCCTCAAGGTGAATGTCACGGCGGCAGAGCACGTGGTGAAAGCCATACTTGCGCAACCCAACGCAGACCAGATCAAAGCTGTTTACATCGGCTCTGTGGCGCAAACCTCCGACAGGCGCGTGCCGCTGCACTGGGGACGCACCGGAGATCCTATTTGCGCCAGCGAATACGATTGCTACGGTGTGAGCAAAATCATCGCCGAGCGTGTCTTCGCCGACTCCGGACTCCAACACTGGGTCAGCCTGCGACAATCGGGCATCCTCTACCCTGCCATCCTCAAGAACTTCGACCCCATCATGTTCCATGTGCCCATCAAAGGCGTACTGGAATGGGCTACCGTGGAAGACTCAGGGCGTCTGCTCGAGCGTGTCTGCCGCGACGAAGTGCCCGAAGAATTCTGGAACCATTTCTACAATATCAGCAGTGGTCCATCCTACCGACTGACCAACTACGAGATGGAATGCCGTGTCCTGAATGCAGTGCATTGCCCTCGTCCCGAAAAAATATTCAACGCCAACTGGTTTGTACTCAAGAATTTCCACGGACAATATTATTTGGATGCCGACAGATTGGAAAACTATCTTCATTTCCGTGCAAATATCCACGTGGACGACTACTTCCAACAAATGAGCGATGCATTGCCGAAATTCTTTAAATTAGCAAAGATCGCACCTCCATTTGTCATCAAATTGGCTTTACGCACCTTGGCAAATAAGAAAACCTACGGCACGCAATATTGGATCAAGCATAATGACGAACGCCGAATCCGCGCATACTACGGCAGTTTGGAACAGTACCGAAGCATTCCCGACTGGAAAGAGTGGGATTTGTCGGAGCCGCCGGGAGAAGATCAAGCCGTTCATATTGATCATGGATATGACGAATCGAAGCCGCTTTCCGCATTGACAATCAGCGATTTGCAAAAGGCCGCCGAGTTTCGCGGAGGTACGCTTATCTCCACTGAATACGATGGCAATCCCGAAAGAAAAATGACTTGGGAGTGTCACGATGGTCACCGCTTCGAAGCTTCCCCGAAACTCATTCTTGAGGGCGGCCACTGGTGTCCTGAATGTCTGCCACCGGAATGGAACTATGCAGAACAGGCAACACATAATCCGTTTCTTGCCCAAGTTTATCGTCCTTAAAGGCATCGATTTTGCGCCTTTCAAGGCCTCATCTCATATAAATATAGTATAAAGACAACAGAAAAAGACGGGTAAAAAAACGTCTTTTTCTAATTATATATCTAATTCACAGATCTTTACGTACTAAAAATAAAATTTGCAGCCATGGTCAAAGTAAAGCAAAAAAATACTACCTTTGCACGCTAATTTTTGAAATATAATGTATAACTAAAAATAACAGAATTTATGGCAGCAATTGGCGCAATTCGTAAGCACGGCGTGCTTTTATTGGTAATCATCGGTTTGGCCCTTTTGGCTTTCATTTTGGGCGACCTGTCCAACGTGACCCGCACATTCTCCAACAAGTATGTGATGGCCAAAGTCGATGGCAAGAAGATGGATCAGCAGTACAGCAAGGAATATGAGGAGAACACTGCCCTCATGAAACTGCTGCAGAAGAAGAGCTCCTTCGAAGACAACGAGATGTATCAGATCCACGAAATGACTTGGCAGCAGATGCTTCAAAGCAAGGCATTGGACAAAGAGTTGGAAAAATTGGGTATGGCCTATACCAACCAAATGATTGAGGATTACAAGGAGAACATGGTGGCTTCTCTCAGCACCCAGCAACCCAACCAGTACATTGCACAGTTTGCCAATGCACTGGCCGAAGCTTACGGTCCTGAGAATGCCATGAGCATCATCTCCAACATCGAGACGCTGGCCAACAACGATCAGACCAAGGACATCTACAACGCTTATCAGGCATTGGTCCGTTTCGCTATCAGCGCTGAAAAATCCCAGCAATATTTCGCTCTGGCACAGAATTCCGTATATTTCTCCGACCCGATTGCGAAGAAGCTGGCTAAGGACAACAGCACCGCTATGGTGACTCTGATGTCCGTCAATCCTGAAATGACCGCCTTCCAGAACATCAAAGCCGAAGTTTCTGAAAGCGAAGTCAAGGATTTCTACAAAACCCACAAGAACGAACTTTTCGATGTGAAGACTCGTAACCGCGACATCAACGTGGCGATCTTCCCCATCAACCCGACACAAGGTGACCTGAAAGCCATCGAAGACAGCGTCCGCAAGGATTTCGCTGAATTCTCCCAGGCTGCCAGCATCGCTGAATACAATGTCTCCAAGGGCAATGCCAACGTGGTGGACAGCACTTTCTACAAAGAGAGCGACATCACTCTGCCGGAACTTGACAGCCTCATCTTCAAATCTGCTGTCGGCAGCTACATTGAGCCCTTCACCTACGAAAATGTGAAATGGTACTTCGGTAAGGTCTTCGGCGTTGCCAACCGTCCCGACTCTGTGATGGTTGCTACCATTGAGCTTCCTTTCAAGACCGCTCAATACAAAGAGGCTCCCTATTCCAAGAAGGAAGCTCGTCTGTTGGCAGACAGTCTCCGTCAGGTGATCGTTTCCGGCACCTCCATTTTCTCCCTGCAACCCAATTACCTCTACGGTCGTGAGCAAGGTGACACCACCTTCTGGTTGCCTGAGAGAGGTACAATGCCCGAACTCTACAACAGCTTGTTGAGCACTCCTAATGGCGGCATTTACGTCTACAAGGCTCCCAACGGTTATATCGTGTTCCAAGTGCTTGACCGCACCCAACTCATCGAGAAACGTCAGTTCGTTCTGTATGATTATGACATCACCGCTTCCGAAGCTACCATCAATGCCCTGCGTTCCCAAGCTAACCAATTCGCCGCTGGCATCTCCAGCAATGAAGAGTTGATCAACAACGCCGCTAAACAGGGTATCCAAGTGGTCAATGGTCAAAATGTCACCTCTATGGCTGCTACCATCGGTCAACTGCCCAACTGCCGCGAAATCGTCAGCTGGTCTTTCGGTGACGATGTGGAGAAAGACGCTATCTCCGATGTGTTCAACATCAACAGAATGTTCTTCGCCGTTGCTTCTGTGGCTCAAGTTCGCGAAACTGGCATCCAGAAATACAAAGATGTGAAGGATGAAATCAAGGCTATGCTTGAGCGTCAAAACAAGGTGGCTTTGGTGGCTGAACAGCTCAATAAGGACCTCGCTTCCGGCGGTATGCAGGCTGTGGCTCAGAAGTACTCCATCGCTATGAACGACAGCGTGATGCTGAGCTTTGCCGGCGACTACTACATGAACCGTGGCGTTGATGGCAAGGCCATCGGCCAAATCTTCAGCTTGCCGAAGAACAAACCCACAGCAGTGAGCGGCAACAACATCGCTTACGTGGTCAACGTTCAAGAGACCCGCGACGGCCAGGCTTCTCAAAACCTGATGATGGAGAGAAATTACCTCCAGAACGCCGTTCTCGGCCGCGAGCGCAACGAAAACACCCTGTTGAGCTACTTGGTCAACCAAATGAAGGTGATCGACAACCGCGTGAGATTCTATCAGAGATAAGACGTGAGACGTTTGACGTCTGACGTAAGAATAAAAAAATAGGCTTCTTTTCGGAAGCCTATTTTTTTTATTTGTAAATAAACGATTGACTGATTACGCTTCGTCAATCATCTTCTTGAAGAAGCTTGCTCTTGCAGCGCCTTCGCCCGTGTTGAGAAGTACGGTTTCACCATTGTGGATTTGACCTTCATCCAATGCTTTGTAGAAGCCGGCAAAACAGACAATAGAAGCGGGTCCAAGGTAGATGCCGCGCTCATCCTTGACAATCTTGCCATAGCGAGCCAATTCGTTCTCTTTCACCTGCAGGAATGTGCCGCCACTCTTGCGCACGATGGGTGCCACAATGGGATACATGCCGGGATTTCCTGCAGAGAGGATGGAGACCATCGTCTGCGGATTCGGGATGACCGGATAGTTCTTTTCGTAACCGTCAGGGAAGCCAGCCTTTACCGCATTGTTCCAGCCTTGCACCATCGGGTCGCAGGTGTCTTGTTGGATTAGCAGCATACGGGGCATCTTGGTTTCCGGGAAGGTGGTCTGCAGGTCGCGGATGCCCTTGTCGAGGGCGATGGGGCCTGTGCCGCCCGCAACCGCCTGCACATACACATCGGGCATTTTGCCCAACTGGCGCAAGTATTCGAACACCATGGTTTTCTTTGCCTCCACACGGATGGGATCAATATTGCCCGTGGAAATCAGCACATGGTTCTTCTCGTGGAAGTCGTTGGCCTCCTTTTTGGCATCGCCGTAGTTGCCGTTGCAAACGACCACATTTTGGCCGAATGAACGGATGGCTGCTACAGAGTCGGGACACGCATCATGGGGCATAAACACTGTGAATTTGATGCCTGCTTCGGCCAAATAGCGGGCATAAGCGGTGGCCGTATTGCCCGTAGAAGCCACGCAAAACTCCTTCACGCCGTTCTCTTTGAAGAGAGAGGCAGCCAAGGAGGCGGCAATGTCCTTGAAGGTGTTGCTGCCGCCGTTCAGGTCGTTGCGATAGACCATCACTTTGCAGTTGACCCCGAATTTCTCCTGAGCGTATTTCTCCAAGAAATCCCACTCCTCAATCGGAATGGCACCTTCGCCTAAGGAGACGATGTTCTTCTCGTCCATTACGGGCAAGAAATCAAAATAGTGATAAAAGTTCGCAGGCTTATGCTCCGGCTTCGTCAGCTCGGTGATTTTGTGATAATCGGCACTATATACGACATCTGCGCGTTTGCAGCCGCACTTGCACTGCTGGTTCTGTGAAAACCAAGTGGCAAAGTCGGGAATGACTTCGCCACATTGGGTACATTTCAAGTGATATTTGTTCATACTATATTGTTGTCTTGATTTCAAAAGAGTTGGATTGGAAAGGCTTATTAGCTTACAGGCTTACAAGCTTAGAAGCTTAGAAGCTTACAGGCTTATTAGTTTACAAGTTTAGCTCCTAAGCTCTTAAGCTCCTAAGCTCCTAAGCTCTTAAGCTTCTAAATTTTATTTAATCAACGCCATATCCGGAATCGGCTTATCGTACTCGCCCCGGGCCTGGCGTTCCTTGATGTCGCGGAAAGCATCCAGTGTGCGTTGCACATCCTCCATGCTGTGGGCAGCGGTGGGGATGATGCGGAAGATGAGCATTCCGGGAGGAATGACGGGATAGGTGACGATAGAGCAGAAAATGTTGTAGTTCTCGCGGAGGTCAACGGCAATGTTGGCAGCTTCGTTGATACCGCAACGCAAATGCACGGGAGTGACGCAAGCCTCTGCCGGTCCGATTTCGTAACCGAGATCGCGGAAACCTTTCTGCAATGCGCGGGTGATTTCCCAGAGATGGGCTCTCAGACGGTCGCCCTCTTCGCTGCGGATGATCTCAAGGCGTTTCAGACAGCCGACCACGATGGGCATCGGAAGCGATTTGGCGTACATCTGGGAGCGCATGTTGTAACGCAGGAAGTTGATGACGCTCTTTTCGGAAGCCACGAAACCGCCGACGGTAGCCATAGACTTCGCATACGCACCGATATAGATGTCGATGTCGTCCATAACACCGAAATGCTCAGAGGTGCCTCTTCCGTGAGGACCCATCGCGCCGAAACCGTGCGCATCGTCGATGAGAATGCGGAACTGATATTTTTTCTTGAGGGCCGCAATCTGGTCGAGGATACCGAGGGCGCCGGTCATACCGAACACGCCTTCCGTGATTAGCAACACGCCCCCACCCTGCTCTTCGGCAATCTTACAGGCGTTGCCGAGAATGCGGTCACAATCCACGATGTCGTTGTGACGGAACTTGAAGCTCTTTCCGAGGTGCAAGCGGATACCGTCGCGCAGACAAGCGTGCGCCTCTGCGTCGTAGACGATCACATCGCGTCTGCACACCAGAGAGTCAATGGTGGACATAATGCCTTGATAGCCGAAGTTGAACTCGAAAGCAGCCTCTTTATGTTCGAAATCAGCCAACTCGCGCTCCAGTTGTTCGTGGAGAGCGGTTTGGCCGGTCATCATACGGCTGCCCATCGGATAGGCCATACCCCAGCGGGCGGCACCTTCCGCGTCGGCCTTGCGTACCTCAGGATGGTTAGCTAATCCCAGGTAGTTGTTGATGCTCCAGCAGAGCACCTCCTTGCCGTTGAAACGCATGTGCGGGCCCAGTTCGCCCTCCAGCTTCGGAAATGCAAAATATCCATCAATTTTCTCGCGGTATTGTCCAATCGGACCACCGGATGACTCTTTGATTCTTTCGAAAATGTCCTTCATTTTGTTCAATATTTTATTTATTTGAATTATCTTTCCGTTTCGCCTCTTCCATCTTCTCGTATTCCTCCAGGAACTGCGGGATATTAAACATATCTATGCGCTTGTTGAGGATGATTTCGTGGCGATCGTTGAGGATGAACATGGCGGGATTGCCCATTTCATAGATGTTGAAATATTCCAGATAGTCGATGTTGCCCTTGTTGCCGCCGACTTGCATCCAGGGATAGTTGTTCTCCTTCACATACTTCTTCCAACGATCAATATCGGCATCATTTGCTATAGCAAAGACATCGAAATTGCGTTTGCCGATGGCCTGCAGAGAATCATAGACCTCACGGAGTTTCTTAGATTCTTTCTTACAAGTCGGGCAATCCGGATCATAGAACCAGAGGATGGTGTAAGGTTTCTCCATCCGATAGGAAGAGTGCCATTTGCTCATGTCTTCAGTCAACGTGGTGTCGGGGATGATCAGTTCGGGCGCAATGTTGCCGATCAATATCGGTTCCAAACGTTTGCAGCGTTTCTGGTATTTGGCGATGACATCCTCATCCAACCAGTAACATTTGCCTTCCAGTTGATTCGTCTTGGCAATATGGAAAAACACCGCATCATGACCGATAACTTTGCTCGTTTCGAACTGGTAAGAGAGCCAATCGCAGCAATAATGGTACATGAACGTGTCTTTCTGCGTCTTGCTCAAGAAAAGATCAATGTATTTGTTAATGGTATCTGCCTCCTGATGATAGAGCAGTTTCAGGAAATAGTCCTTCATTTTGGGGTCGAACGAGGGAATGTAAATGAAGCGGTGGTCACCGAGGTCAAAGTTGTCCCAATAGTGCAGACGATAATAGGCAGCCTGCTTCTGATAATCGGGCGTGCCATCTTCGTTCTTATATTCCGGAACGTCAATGTTCTGGTAAGATTTCTGCATCTTGGAGAAGAGGTAATCCGGATTCTTGGCAATCAAATCATTGATAAAATCCGTCATCTCCTTGTTAATGTTGTTGAGTTTGTCTTTGTAGTAGTCCGCACTGTCCATCTTGCCGGCGGTTTCAAACTCTTTACGCTTTTTAGACCATTCGGCGGCATCTTTGGAGGCTTGGGCGGTTTTCTTCTGGAAACGCAGCATTTCCGCGTTTTCCGGAGAATTTTTCACGGAGAAATGCTCCACATTCATGGTGGTGTCCAAGTTGTACTCAAAATGCTGGTTGTTATCGAGGATGAAGTTCAGATAGAGCTTCTTGTCCATAGAAACCAGGGAATACATTCCGTCATCATAACGGTCTTTGCCCTTGAAGACGAACTTTCCTTTGGAGACAGGCCTTGTGGAGTCTTTCAGGATCAGCTTTTCGTTGTAATGGATGACCAAATAGACCAAAGTATCCTTTGAATCTTTGACATTGAAAATCAGTTCGTGACCGTCAGCATCGCGGTAATTCGCCGGATTGTTTCTGGATTTCTGCAGATTCTTAGGTTGGTTGTTCTGTGCAAACACGCCTACGGCACCGCAACAGAGCATTGACAGTAACAGCAGAATAGATGTTTTTTTCATACGGTTTAAGGTTTATTGTTTAAGGTTTCGGGTCTTTCCTAATTACTAATTATTCATTTTTCGCACAAGCTCTTCTAACGTCACTTGGCGTGCGATTATTGCATGATTTTTCTCATTATCTATCAACAAAATGACCGGCGTGGTGACAATATCGAAATAATCTATGAAGTCCACGCTGGTTTCGCCCATTGAGGTGCTCAGGTTGATCCAATCGCTGAGGCCATGTTTCTCTGAGAAAGCCTTCCAGCGGTCATAATCGTCGTTGACCTCCACGGCAAACACCTCGAAACCTAGCTCATCGGCCTGCTTTTGGTAGATGTCGTGCAGAATCGGGGTCTCCTCCTGACAGTGGTCGCAGTCGGGATCCCAGAACCACAGCACGGTGTATTTCGTCTTTATGTCGTTGGTGGAGTGTTGTTTACCATTGATGTCGTAGGCGGTGAGCTCAGGGATTTGCGCACCAGGGGCGAGACGACGAACACGATCCATCTGGCGTTTGATCCGACGTTCCATGTCCTCAGAAATCCAACCTCGGTCGTAGGTGTCGTAGATGTGCAGCATAATCGGTTCGTAATACGGGTCGCCAGTCTTGTCGAAGATTCTGAAGAGCCAACCAGCATACATGGCACACTGGTGTCTTCCACCGCGCGCTGCACGCACGAGAATGGTATCCACTTCGGTGAGGATTTCCTCCACAGACTCACGGTTCTCGGAAGTCAAATACTCTTTGATGAATGGGTAAAGCAAGGAGGAGGTATGGCAAAGTCGCGCATCTGTAAAATCCACCAATGACAGAACATGATGAAATTCAGAAGGAGAAGCACTTCCAATGGCGAAATAAACCGCCGGATCGTCCGACTGAGCCGTTTTAAGAATCTCATTCTGTAAACGATAGAATTGTCCCAAGAATGACTGCGGCATGGTAGATGTCAACTCTGCCGCCGCTTTCGCACCTTCAAATGCATCCTGCTGCTCATTCCAAGTGAAAGCAACAGTTTTCTTCAACTGATTTTCATCGGACTTCTTTATGGTATGATTAGTAAATTGATTGGGATTGTGTACATCCCATTCTATTTCAAAATTCGTTTGCTGATTGATTATCACCTGAATAGGGAACAAAGATTCTCCCGAAATATCATAGAATCCTTTATGTAACCATTCAGCAACTTCATCCTGAGATTTTGAGGAACTTTTTTTCCGAAACGTAGCTTTGCCATTCCTCACTTCGGTACTGTCTATCAGGCGCCAATCAGCAAAATCATAATCCCACAAGTGCAACACGGAATGATCCGACACATCTTTGATTTTAATAGAAATATTGTATTCGTCACAATAATCCCGCGCAATGTTCTCCTTGCCGTATTGAACTGTTTCATTCTGGGCATTCACCGAGCTTGCCGGCCATAAAACCACGGTCAACAACGCGCAAATTGCCCAAAATCGAAACCTATTGTTCATTATTCGAATTATTGTCATTTACATTCCCCGCATACCTAACGGCGTGCGAAAAACGGCTATCCGCCATTTTTTTTCTACCGAGCCCGGCAGACCTAACGGCCTGCCCTTAACTCCTAACTCCTAATTCCTAACTCCTAACTCCTAACTCCTAACTAATTACGCCATTAACTCCCGGATATCCCCCATCAGCTTCGTTGCGATGTTGTCGGCAACGGACTCGGACATGGCCTCGGCGTAGATGCGGATGATCGGCTCGGTGTTGGAGCTGCGCACGTGTACCCAGCTGTCGTCGAAATCGATGCGCACGCCGTCCACGCGGTTGACTTGATAGTTAGCGTATTTCTCCGCGATTTTTCCAAGTAACGCCTTGATATCCACGGAGCTGTCGAGCTCGGTCTTCTTCTTCACGATGAAGTAGTCGGGATATTGGGCGCGGATTTGTCCGCACTTCTTACCCGATTTAGCCATATAGGTGAGGAAAAGGGCGATGCCCACGAGCGCGTCGCGACCGTAGTGCAGTTCAGGATAGATGACACCTCCGTTGCCCTCGCCACCGATGACCGCGTTGGTCTTCTTCATCATCTCCACCACGTTGACCTCACCCACGGCAGACGGAGTGTAAGTCATTCCGTACTTGTCGGTTACGTCCTTCAATGCACGGGAGGAAGAGAGGTTGGATACGGTGTTGCCGGGCGTGTGCTGCAGCACGTAGTCGGAAACGGCCACCAAAGTGTATTCTTCGTTGAAGAGCACGCCGTTTTCGTTGACAATGGCCAGACGGTCCACATCGGGATCCACGATAAAGCCAACATCGTAGTTGGAGCGGTTCATGGCGTTGCAGATACCCGCCAGATTTTCGGGGATCGGTTCCGGATTGTGCGCAAAGACACCGTTCATTTCGCCGTTCAGCACAGTAAAATCATTGACGCCCAAGGCCTTCAGAAGGACAGGCAATGCCAAAGCACCGGTTGAGTTCACGGTGTCGAGAATCACCTTGAAGTTGGCCTTCGTGATGGCGTTCTTGTCGACCAGCGGCAAATCCAAGATCGCATTCACATGGTCTTGGATAGCCTGTTCGTATAATGTGTAACCACCTAATCTTTCAATGGTTACATAGGACAGGTCATTGGATTCCGTGAGGGTGACGATGCGTTTGGCCTCTTCGCCGGAGACGAACTCGCCAGTACTATTGAGGAGTTTCAGCGCATTCCACTGCATTGGGTTGTGGCTGGCGGTGATGATGATACCACCGTCGGCATGTTGTTGGATGACTGCCATTTCCGTGGTCGGCGTGGTAGAAAGACCAAGGTCGATCACCTCAATCCCCATGCTCTGTAACGTACTGCAAACCAATCGGTTCACGATATCGCCTGAGATGCGTGCGTCGCGTCCGACCACCATGCGCATTTTGGGCATACCTGCGGTCGCTTCCGCATTTTCATTCTCCGCAACGACTTTTTCCTGCTCTTTTTGCTTGTTCTCAAGCAAAAAAGTGGCAAACGCCGTTGTAAACTTCACTACATCGACGGGTGTCAGGTTCTCGCCGATAGTTCCTCCGATGGTTCCACGGATTCCGGAAATGGACTTAATCAGTGTCATAAATTCCTAGTTTTTTTCTTGATAAAATTGGCTGCAAAAGTAAGAAAAATCGGCATACCTGAAAGGGTTATGCCGAAAAAAAATTATCGCATGTCGTTGACCTCCACGCCGGGATATTTGCTCTTGTCAAACACGAACATTTTGTCGTCCAGCGGGATATCACTCTTGAACTGTTCAATATGATAAGTGTAAATGGTATTGTCTTTCTCATACACCGCAATCTTCGCGATTTTCTGCGATGTCTTGACGATATAGACGCGAATACGGTAGTAAGACTGTGCCGTTTTGGGGGTAAGGTCCACGATGCTGTACTGCACGTTGTTCTGGAACTCGTCGCGGATGAACTTGGCGCGGAAATGCGTGCTCCAATCCTTGAGGATGCGCTGCGGGTTCATCAAATTCTGGTCGTCATCAGGGTCGTACTCATAGACAGAAACTTCGTTGGCTGACTTGTCGTAGCTCCAGATGGAGGTCCCGTTGCAGAAAAGTTGCTGTCCGGCGAAGGTGGTCTTGTACTTGTTGCCTTTGAGGTAGAAATCGCCCTCGCTGACGCTCAACGTCTTGTCGTCCTTGGTGGTTTTCAACGTGTAATGGAACTGCAGGGTGTTGTACTTTTGGTACTGCAGAGCGACCTTCTTCATGAGGTCGGTGGCCCCGCCGTCAACGTTTTGGGCGGTGAGGGCGCTGACGGACATCAGCGCGATGATTATGGTGAGGAGTCTTTTCATGTTTATATTGACTTTCTGATTATTCATTTGTTTAATCCCAGGGCTCACAGTGTTCACCCTGGGTTAACATAGGTCGGGCTTTCAGCCCTTATTGAAATATGTTTCTATTCTTCATTCTTCATTCTTAATTATCAGCAGCACCGCCGCCAGAATGAGCACGATACCGCACACGAGGCGTGGGGTGAAGAGGCCGTCGAAGACGAGGACGGAGATGCAGACCGCGGTCACGGGTTCCAGCGCGCCCAGGATGGCTGTGGGGGTGGAGCCGGCGTGCAGGAT
>Ga0265298_10005769_pt1 | contig 15423 bp, 30 predicted proteins | sample AusTroGonzalo_MG_3_FD_193486 | JGI IMG/M metagenome (GOLD analysis project Ga0265298, IMG submission 193486) | Bovine rumen microbial communities from tropical cattle in Woodstock, Queensland, Australia - Gonzalo_01 | ecosystem: Host-associated > Mammals > Digestive system > Stomach > Rumen ... | reverse complement strand
TGAGGATTTGCAAAATCTATTATTATACGTCCCTGATTATCTCTTGGCAAATCTTTTGCCCTTTTTCTATTTGGAGAAATAAGATTTTTGATAAATTCAATATTTGTAATGAAATCTATAAACCATTCCTGAACTTCTTCTGGATATTCATTTAGAAGCTCTGCAGTAATGGGGGTTTGAAATTCATTTACTGGTATGTTAAAGTGCTCATCAATCATCTTCCATCATAGCTTTTTCCACAGTACCACGAACCTTATCTGCATTCTGAATTTCTTCATTCATCTTCTTTTCTGCGTCCATTATGTCAACAGTCAGTTTAGGCATTTTGGAAGATATTGAAGTTAGTTTATCCAATGCTGTCAACCTGTCTGTAATGTCTGTAATTTCTTCTGGATTAATTTCTCCAGACAACTGACGTATCTTCTGTATTTGTTTTTTCAAGTCCTCAAGTAATAATGCCGCCTCAGGCTTGAATCCTGCATAGAATTTCATAGCTGATTCAAGAACTTTATCGGGCTTCCATTCTTTAGGAAATCCCTCTCCCTCCTTGATTTTTTCAGCTCTTACATTTCTGTCCATGTACATCTGATAGTCACTTCTTGGGTCTTCCATAAAGTAACAATATCCTAATTCCATCAAGGCTTTCTGCTTTCCTTGGGACCTGTCCCTTTTCCACAATATTTGAAAAGGCTTTAAAAGAAAAGCCTCTTCAGATATTGTAAGATTATAACCTTCATAACGAAACAGTTTCATATTATGCAAGTATTTCTTTTTTCGGTGGTACTATAATCATTTGTTCCTTAATTTCCTCCTCCACATAATCCTCCACAACATAGTTAATGTCCCTGTCTTGAAGTAGCAGACACGGCTTGCCTTGTAATTCTATAATGTCAAACTCATACTTCAATACTGGATTACCTCCTTCTATGTCATTCTTTATAGAGTTTGGAGGATTCTTCCTTACTGCAAACCTTGTAGGATTTATGCTTACTACATCTCCTACCTTAATGTCCCTCACAGTAGAACCCACGGCAATTACTGTCTGAAGTTCCTTTATAGTGCCTTTCTTATAAGCATCTATAGCCCCACATTCTGCTTCCTCATAAACATCCATTGTTGTCACAATAGATGTGAACAAAGGTCTTATCTTATTTATCTTTATCTGTTTTGCCATTTTTTATATTTTTAATACGATTGAACTTTTTGTGTATTCTCTTATACCTGTCATAATCACACCATAATTTTCCAAGATGTTGAAATGTAAAACTTTTTACAGACTTATTGAAAGTTTCCTCAGGGATATTTTCATCAGTCCTTAGAGGTAAGGAATCCATATGATTCTTCACATTCTTCCAATATTGCCTGTACACGCTGATGACTACTTCTTCCTCTATGCCAGTCATCAGTGAAGCTTTCTTTGCAGCATCTTCAAGTCTCATTTGAAATCAAATAAGAATAATAGTTTGAAAGGTTCTTTTTCTCCCTTGATATTAGGAAACAACTTCTTGTTGAACTGATTATGTTCTAACACCCCTTTTTCTCTAAGTCTTCTTATAACATTGTCTATAAGGAAGATAGAACATCCCAGTTCCTGCATTATCTCTTGCTTTATCTCTTTTCCAAAAAGAATCTTATTCACCATATTCTCATCACTAATCGCCTTACTAAGTTTGTGTCTTTCCTTCAAAAAGGCGGCACAAACTTTTATTTCTCCAGCAGATAGTGAGTGAAAAGGCTTTAATGCAGTGAGCCAGTTTTCATAAAAATCAAGTTCTGAAGTACATGGAATCCTTATTGTGTTATTTATTTCCATCTGCATTTTCTGATTCTTTTTCATCCGTATTTTCAGGACGCTTCATTAGTTCTTGAATTTCTTTTGCAACTTCCTCTACATATTTAGCACTGAAAGCATGTGTATTCTCAAGAATCTTGAACAAAAATTCAAGACGTTTAAAAATGTTAAACATCTGTAATTCCTGCATTTCTTTCTGATGCTTTTGTCTTTCAAGATTAAATTGTTGAGTAAGTCTTTGCAATTGCATTGATAACTCACTTGCAGCTTTTCTTAATTCATCATAACTAAGCTGTCTTTTTACTTCGTCATTAGGAGTCATTGCTCCCTTGTTTTCTTCATTTGCCATATTTATAAAAATTTAATGTTTATCCTTTAATTTTTTCCAAGTATATATATCAGTTTCCTTTATATCTGTACTCCCACACTCGTCACAAAATGTAATTCCGTCTATATCTATTATTTTCAAAGACTTACATTGAGCACAATAGCACACGGGCTCTTTGTCATATTCCTCTTTTTTAATTATTCTTCCCTTCATATAACATTATGAATTGCCCATTATCATTGAATACAGACACTATCTGGTCCTTAGAAATCTCTTTCTTATTAGCCTCTTCTACAAGTTTTCTTACTGTAGCTGCTGTAATCACGTCCAATTTTTTCATACTATTTCCTTTTAGATGTCTGAGCAGCCCTGCCCATTCTTTGAGCACTTGTAGTCATTTGTTTTGCCAATTCAGTAGCCATTTTTTGTGCAGCTTTTCTTCTGGAAGAATCTTCCATGATAGCCTGATATTCCGCCATAGTTCTTGCATCAGACTCAGCCTGCCATTTTTTATCCATTGCACTTATCTTTGCCATAACATTTTGTTTAAAATTCTAGACAAATATAGTTAATATATTAGTTACATGCAAATAAAAAAGCAAAAAATTTTACAGATAGAAACAAAAAACCCTGCAGACTCACTCATGCAGGGCTTCAACTAACAATATAAACAATCATTATGAGATAAAAGAACTAACAATGCAAATATAATAAATTATTTTAATTATCTTAACATTTGATAAGAAATAGGTAGTTGCATAATTGGTTCTTTGTCAAATAAACGACCACCATCAGCTTTCTTTATAAAATTATGTTTTATAGGTACATATTTATTAGGGTCATAACCTGACATTTTAAAGGCTGTTTCATAATCAACGCCTGTAGCATTCACTATATTGTCAATTTGTTGGTCCATTATGTCATTATATTTGTCCAACTGCTGACCTTCTAATGGTATTTTATTATATCCAACAGTTTTTAACGTCGTATATTTAGGTTTTGTAGGATTAAATGTTTGTCTTTTTCCTGGACCACTAATTGAATTATCATAAAAAAGTTCCTGGTCTTTTGGTTTAGTAATGCCAAGACTTACCATTTGTCTGATAAATCCTGCCCTGTCTTTTACACTCAAATCTTTCCAAGCCATACCTATAAATTTTCCACAAATATAACATATAATATAAAGAAAAGAAAGAACCAAAGAAAAGAAATCCTACATATATAAAATAAAAAAATCTATTTCTATGTATGAAATAGATTTAAAGAAGATACCTGCAGGTCTTTCACCAGCTTTCCTATAAAGTATCTTAGCAGTTAGCCCCGTTTATATATTATTAGTTCTCAACCTTGTTATCCCTAGTCCTCACTTACCTGTGCCACACTGGGCGGAGGAAAACTAACTACCTTAATACAGGTATGGCAAATATACATTATTAAAATCTCCAAATCAAAATTTTTTTAAAATTTTTTTTTTGAAATTTTTTTTTCAAAGGGGAGAGGGGGGTATTAGAAAAAAAATTTAAAATTTTTAGAGGCAAGAGGGGGGTATTGTATCTTACACCTCCCCCGTGCTTGAGTAGAATTGGGATGGTCCCCCCTGGGCTTTACACATCCCTTGCTTCTGCTCAATTGACTTACTGACCATCAGAAATGATGGTGGTAAGCCAGACACAGGCACAGTCAAGGTCTGAAAAAACTGTGCTATAGACATAGACCTATTCTGTGTGTGAGTTACACATCCTTAACTCATGCTGGGTAATCAGCAGCATAAGTTCTGATTACAGTTGGTTACTAATAACCATTAATTGTCTAACTTAAAACTATTAATTATGAGATGGTATGGATTTAGGTTTGGGTGTGATGACTCAATTAAATGGATTAAAGCAGAATCCAAATCTGAAGCTGTAATGCTGTTACATAGATTTTGTAATAGTAATTGGGCTAATCAGATGTTTGATTCTGGTAGAGTTCATTTAGTAGATAATTACACTTATCAGAACAAAGAAACAATTTATTAATCTATAAAATAATAAAACAATGGAAAAATTCAAATGTAGAATGTGTGGGTCTTTAGAAGACACTACACGATGGATTAATGGTCCAAAATTAGAAGAAAAACAGTTATGTCATGATTGTAACTTTTGGGATGAAATAATCCCTTCTTACAATGAAGGCAAGCATTTTGTTGACCAAAATAACGGGTGTTATTTCATTGGTAATGAAAATTCCAAAGACTATTTCAGAGGCTTTGGAGGTGCTAAAACTACCATTACATTCAATAGTGGTAGAGTAGTAAAATCTACCAACTTATGGTTTAGAGGAGAAGTTCCTGAACATTTCAAGAAATTACTTCCTCAAAATGCTCAACTTGAGTGGAAATAAGTATAGAAAATGTTTAATCTAAATAAATTGAGATTTGCTATGATAAGACATAATTATGTTGAAGATTTTCTTCTAGAAGAAAATATCAGAATTTCTAATGATATGCCTACTCTTACAGAATTAAGAGATGACTCTAGGGAGTATAATCCTCTTAATGATAAGAAATGGCAAGAGTTCTGTAGATTACATAACCTCAATTATCGAAAGGTTTATAAAAGTGCTTATAGTAAATTCTATAATATGTATTTACAATTTTGTATTGAAGGATTAATTTAATATTTAGATATATGAAGAAAGTATTTATGGCAATTGCTACTGTAGCAGTAGCATTTGCAATGGGTTACTCTGCCCATAGTACAGAGAAAGTGTATGTTCAAGTTCCTACTGATACTATTGATTGGTATGGATTACCTCAAGACAGCATTAGTGAATATATCTTTATGGCTGAAGATGAATATTGTCAAGAAATTGATTCTCTTTGCTTAGCCAATGGATGTGAAGTAGATGCTGATGCTTGTGATATTGCAAATTCTCAACAAATGGAAGAATGGGCTATCAAACATCTTGGCAGTGGATTCTTCTATCATTGGAGACAAACTCAATCCAAAACTGCTCGGGAATATGATGTAATGATTGCAAGATATTGTTATTAAAATTATTGTTTAACTAAATAAAAATAATTATTATGAATTTCTTTTATGTTGAGATTAGACACGCTGAAGCAGTGGAGTCTAAGTATTTGCACGTTGTGACTCATTTGAACAAAAAGCAAATGTACAAAATTACACAAGCTTTTGTAAATGAAAAGTATCGGATAGTCATCAAGCCTTGTGAATATAAGGCAACTTGTGAGTATTTGGGCTATGACCCATTTACAGGACTTGATAAGTTCCTGGAGAAATGTGAAAATGTTAAACTTTATAAGAAGATTAACATTTGTATGGTAATTCCTACTACAAAAAGTATAGTCTGTGATTTCTCACAGTGGTATGATTTGATTGAAATTGAATCTATTCATTGTGCATATGACAGATGCTTTGTAAATTTTGTATCAAAGAATCCTTTAATGGAGATTAAACAATCTGAACTATTATCATGGCTACATGTTAATACAGGGACTCCTTGGGCAGTGTCTTCATTAGGACATTATTATATTAAAGACACAGGGCAACCTGTTACAGAAGTCAAGATTTTGGATTCAAAAGAATTATACATATTGAAGAAATGTGTTGACATTGAGTCTAAGGAAGGATTAGAAATTATTTAACAATTTAAAATAGTAAAAATATGAAAATAAAACAAATTAATGGAGAAATTGAAGAAATCTTATTTCAAGAATCTAAATATGATTTTTTCACAGATGAAGAAACAAAAGGCATCAATGAGTGGGCAAAACATATTGATAACATCAATGTACTTTTATCTGATTTTCACGATAATGTTGCTCAAGTAATTTACTTAAATGGTGCTGAAGAGTATTCCATAGATGTTAGGAATGTTGAAGCAATCTCAACAAATTTTCATTCAAAATATGGAATTGGTACTAAAGTGTGGTATAAAGTAGTTACTGCAATATAATTAATGAAATAATAAATAAAACAAGTAAAAAAAATAAATCATTATTATTAACAATTTTAAATTATTAGAGTTATGGAAGTATTAAGTTTATTGAAGAAGTATGGCAACGGTTTTGAAGTTGTTGAAGATGGAAAGATGGACCCTAAAGACCGTCAAAACATCAAAAGTGCTGAGTTTGTAAACTCTGAGTTTGGAACTTCAGTGTGTCTGCACCTATATCGTGGTGGTATAGCATATATACCTCTTGATAAGGATTGTCCACTTACTACAAAAGACACTCCTAACTTGGATAAAGCTCATGTTAAAGCTTTAAAACAAGAAGGTAAGTCTGAAATGATATTCAGATATTATGAAGCTGATTAATTAAAGTAAGGAGGGGGGAATAATCCCCCCTCTTTATTTTTTAAGACCCCTAGTGCTACATTGTGAGATACTAGTAATACACAGTTAGATAGCCCAGCAAGAGCCATAAAGTCAGGAGCCACCAAGACAATCCCATTACCCCTCCACAGTTTGTGCGACAAAACACAAGTGGTGCCTAACGTGTTATGTCGTAAATTTAACTTATTACAAACAACAAACAATCGGGTGTGCCTGATACCCTAAACAAATCCTAAAGGCATAGGTGTAGAAAAAATGGCAGAATCATTTTTTGCAGGTAAAAAGTCTTACGGCGAAGGCTGGAGTGTTAAATCTGAAGTAGCTTTCTCTAAGGAAGACGCAGCATTAGTAAAGAGTGCTGAAGTTGTGCAATCTGAGTATGGTTTAAGCGTATGCTTCCATATGCACAAAGGAAATTGTTTCTTTACACCAGTTAGCAACACAGTTACTACAGCTGTAGGAGAAGTTGTTGACTTGGCAAAAGCAAAGATTATCACTTTGCAGAGAGAAGGTAGTGCAGATATTGAGCGTATTGCTTGGTAGTAACTACTTGAAAATCAACAATATGAGATAGGACTTATCCTATCTCATATTTTTTTGGGCTACTAGTCACACACAGTTAGATGACACTCATTTTAATAATATGACATTTTGTCCTATCTCTAGTACCCCTCAAACTCAAACTTTACGAAATTTCTTTAGTCAATAATACATAAAACGAACCATAAAAACTTAAAAAAAATGAAACAAATTCAACCTAAACATTTGGAATCTTTTAGAAAGACAGCCAAATCAGTTGACAATCTAATCAATGTATTAGGTTTCAAAGTAAAGAACGAAGTGACAAAGACTTCTTATCTAATAACCCCATGGTTACAGGCAATGATAAGAAGTGCTAAAGTTACAAAGCAGGATGACTCGGTATGTGTGTCATTCTTTATGAGAAATGGAAAGACTCATTCTTATCCTCTCATAAGCAATGATACTCATAAACCTGACATGTTGAACCTTATGGCAAGGAAAGAAGTGGAAATTACAAACTTAAACCACCTTACTTGCCATCAGGAAGGAACTAATATTTATTATTCCTTCAACCAATAATAATAAGGGGATTTAGTTCCCCTTATTTAACTTTGTAATAACAAATTTCTATATTTACACTTATGAAACAAATCATATGCAAGTTATGTGGAGCTTTAGAAACACCACATAGATATGTCAACAGTACTAATTTGATAGAAAAACAGTTATGTTTCAGTTGTAATTTTTGGGATGAAAAAATACCATTATACAATAACAAGGACAGGTTTGTAGCTGACGGAATAATGTATTATATAGGTCCAGAAGATTCAAAGGACTATTTCAGAGGTTTCGGTGGGGCACATGCTGTTATTACTTTTATGGACGGTAGTGTAGTACATACTACAAACTTATGGTGTACTGGTGATGTACCAGCTCATTTCAAAGATGTATTAAAAGACAATGCAAAACTGACTTGGGAAGGTACTGACATTAATGTAAAAGGTTTATTGGAAGAAGAGTCAAAAATATTTCATGTAGATGGATAATAATGATTTTGCTGTAGATAAGTTCTACAGGGAATTACGAGAAGCTAGGCAAGAGCTCGATGCATATAGAGCTCTTCCTTCTAATAAACGTAATTTAATAAAACTACAAGAGCTGAGAGAAAAATATGAGGCTCTTGAAGAGATTGAAAGACAATGTTTCTAATTTAAAAACTAAAACAATGTATGAATTTATAAAATTATTGTATCAAAAAAGTGGAAACTTTAGATTGTTTGTTTGTTTATATATGAAATATGTCTATGGAAACATAGAAGCACGTTACGAAGATGCAAAATACAGACATTTTTTTATTTACCTATATAATCACTATATGGGATTTAAGGAGAAATGTGAATTTCCTCTAAGTATTCTTCCAATGGCTTGTAATGAATGGACATATAAAGGATGTTCCATATTAGTGACATGGGAAGGAATGTTTAAGATTCAAACTTCACACCTCTTTAAAAAACCAAAAAGAGAGTTCACCTCTTTAAAATCGTGTAAAACTTATATTGACAAACATATAGTCTTCAAAAAAGTAAAGAAAGATAACAAAGAAAAAGAAGCAAGGGAAATTGTAGAATGTTATATATGCTGGTGGATGGGTAACATATGTTTCAAAAGTCCAAAAAGTCCTCTAATAGATTACAAAAATCTATCTGATGAAGAAATTATAGCATATATGACAAAAGAATCGGAAGATTGGCTACATTGCACTTTGTAATTTAATTATTAAAAAACAAAAAATAAAACAATGAAAAAATTCTTATTAGGGATAGTAATATTCCTTGCTATGGCACTAGGTGCCAATGCAGAAAATCAAAGTGACACATTGAAAGTCACAACCAACAATCTAGAGTTCACAACAATAGATGATGGAGTGCACAAAGCACAGAAAGTTGTTACTTATAATGGCAAGGCATACACCTATACAGGTAGTATAACTGCCTATAAAAGACAACTCAAATACTTTGGAGATTGTAGAATCCTCATAGTTGGAGATAAAATCATTATACTATGACGGAAAAAGAACCTACACTAAGAGTAGGAGAAAAAGTAATGGTGGCAGACCTAAGAAATCTGCCAAACATTACTCCATTTGGAGTAAATCTGGATATGTTTAAATATAGTAGACAAGAAGCTACTATTACAAAAGTATATCCAAATGCATACATATCTTTAGAAAAACATACAGTTGATGGTATGAAATCAGACCAGGCACGGTACCTAATTGATATAGATAATGGATATTTCATGTGGAGTAACATATCATTACGTAAAATACAAAATCAATTAAAAGTAGTGGAGGAAGAACTATGAATATGGAGGTCATTACAGCAAACTATTTATTACAAATTTTAAGTTTTACATCTGTATTAAAATAGTTCCATGACCTCTGTAACTTTAATCATGGTAGTCATTACAGCAAACTTTCTTTCATCAAATTTAGGGATTTTGATTTTTTGACTACTGTTCTTAAGGACCTATGAAAGACATTACAGCAAATTCAACAACATTATTGGATAGTATGTTTAGTCTTTTGTGGTCCTTTTTTTCTTTGTAAATAATCTAATAACTAATAAAAAATAATAACAAAATGGAACTAACAGATGCTTTTAACAACGCAAAGTTGACAGAAAATGGAGATTTGGCTTACAAGTCTACTACCAACAAACTTCTTGACATATTATTCATGTCAGAGTATTACAAGAATAACACAGATAAACTTCCTAACATAGTAGGAGAGCCACAGGCAAACATATTTGCCTCATTTATGAGAGACCCAAGATTAGGTATGGGTTGCAAAAATGTGGGAAGAACTCTATTAGGACAAGTAAATGCTAGTCCAGAAGAAATCCTGGCATGTGGAAGGGCTGATGACCTATGGAGAATAGGACAGCAATTCATACATCTGCAAAAGAAGATGTATGATTTCCTTTTTAACGAGTGTCAGAATAATAATGCACTTGTAAAGAAATGGATGCCGAGATATTCTTCAAAGAACCTGATGATTGCAAGACAATTGGCAAAATACTTTGGTTTAAACAAACAACAGTATGGTCATTTTGTAAAAGTGACTACGACTGAATCTCAACTTTCAGAACATAAGGAAGCAGAGATTAAGTTTGAACAAGTACCTTCACTTGCTGCAATCAAATATGCAAAAACCTTCGACAAAAAACAGCATGAAAGATACCAACAATATCTTGAGGATGTAAGAAACGGAAAGAAGGAATTGCATGTATCCACTACAACTATTTATGATATTTACAAGAACCGTACAAAGATAGATGCGGACTTGTTCATATCAAAATTAGATGCAGTACCAGGCTCTTGGTTGCCAATAGTGGATGTATCAGGGTCTATGTGTGACAGTCATGATTCTATAGGCAAGGCATTGTCTGTAGGATATTACTTGTCAATAACAAGCACATTTCTTCCTAACCATTTCATTACATTTAGTGATTCTCCAGAATTAGTAAAACTAGACGGTAAAACTTTCTCTGAAAGAATACACCGTATGAGTAGAGCACATTGGGGATGTAACACAAACCTTGCAGCAGTAATGAATCTGTTACAGAAAGTGGACGGCAAACTTCCAGAATATTTGGTTATTCTTTCCGATATGGAGTTTGATTGTGGTTCTTCCACAAGTAAGGATAATCTTATGAGAGTTTGGAAAGAAAGAGGAATCACCACTAAGATAGTCTGGTGGAATTTCAATAGCAGAAATACCACTTGTCCTGAAATAGACAGTGATGGAAACATATTCATGTCAGGATATAATCCTATGTTGCTTCAATATCTTGAAGCAGGATTTGACGGTAAAATGTTTCTTAACAAGCTGTTGAAAGTATATCAACAAAAGAGAGGGTTGTAAGACCCCCTCTTTTTTATTCTTGAATACTATGAGATATAAAGAAGTAGTAAGAGTAGACCTGAAGCACATAGTAGGATTTTCAATACATAGCATACAATTGTATGCAGCTTACACATATGGATATGAAGAAATCTTCAAGCTAAAAAATCTGCAATATGATAAACAGCAAGGAGATTTATACATATTTCCAAGCAATGTGATAGTTGCAAACACGACAAGTTATGTATTGATACTTCAGGAATTGGATTAAATACACATAAGACAGACATTACAGCAAAAATAAAAAATGTTTTTTGTTTTCATAAATTTTGTAGGTTTGTTTCATTTAGCCTGTTGTAAGTGTATTAAAGCCATATCAAGGAAGGCATTACAGCAAACATTAAGCAACAATCTTTTAAATTGTACAAGCTTGCCTTCTATTTTTTAGAACAATATATAATCAGGTAGTGAGTTACATAGGATGTAGCCCAGTGTCGGGCAGAACTTTAATTGAAATTTACTGGTAGTACCTTAACGATTTCATATATTCCTAGTACCGAAACATCTTTAATCAATGTCCTTATGGAATGAAACAGATAAAGTAGAGAACGAATATCCATAATCCTTGAGTTAGTCTTATAACTAAGAGAAAGTAAAAGTGGTGACAATACCTATCGGATTTATACTACTGAAAGACCGTACAGCAGATTTTTTCTAGGTTTCAGAACAAATAGTGTCTTTCTTTCTTTTTTGCAAATTATTATTATTATTATTAACTATTTAAATTATTATCAAAATGAAAAAATTTTTTATTTTCGCATTGATGGCTATTGTAGCAATGGCTTCTTGCACACGAGTTGATTCAGGTGAAGTTGGAATCAAGTTTAAGAAATTCTCAGTTACCGAACAAGGTGATTTACAGGCAACAAACTGTAGTGGATATACTTGGTATAATCCATTCACAACTTCAGTGTACACATACCCTGTATATCAGCAACAAAAAGATTATCAACCTTTTACAGTAATGACTAAGGATGCAGCAGTCTTTAGTATGGACCCTTATTTAACTTATTCCTTACAAAGAGAAAAGGCAATTGACGTATTTAAGAAATATAGAATGAGCCTTGAAGATATTGAGGATAGATATATGAAGACTTGTATTTATGATGCTTATAGGATATGTGCTAATAAATATACATCCGATGAGTTGATGAGTAATAGAGAAGCATTTGAAAATAATGTAAGAGCAATGTTAGATTCATCATTGATGAAAGAAGGATTCCATGTTGATGAATTTACTTCTCAAATTACTCCACCAGCAAGTTTGTCACAGATGATTGATGCAAAGAATGCTGCTGTACAATCTGCACTTAAGGCAGAGAACCAAGTAAAAGAGGCAGAAGCTAATGCAAAGATTGCTGTTGCAAAAGCAAAAGGTAAGGCAGATGCATTAAAGATAGAAGCTGATGGTGAAGCATATTACAATCGGACTGTTGCACAGTCATTAAATTCATTGCTTGTACAACAATATGCTCTTGAAAAATGGGATGGTAAATTACCAAACACAAATGCAAGCAATTCTATTCCTTTCTTAAACATTAAATAATTATGTGTATGTGCAACTTTTTTGGAATCATATTACCAGGAATACTGTCATATCTTGTATGGACATTGCACTTTAACGCAACAAGAAAAAAGAATATCTTAAAAAGTATTCTGGTGTTAGCATGTTCTATTTGTCCTGTCCTGAATTGGATTTCTTTTGGTCTCTTTGTTGTTATAAGAATTATATCTATATATGATGATGAAGGATTTAATCCATTTAAGGAAAATCAAGAAGATGAATATGAAATAGGTCCTTTTGCAATGTTTGTTCCATATGACAAAACGACAAAATCTGGAAAAATAATCATGTGGTTTGTAAAAGACAGATAAATAGTATTATATTTGTAAGTATTTTATGGTTCATACTTAGAGGCAGGCAAGATTTCTAAATCTTCTACTTACTTACGCAAGGAAGGGTACTGCCAATAGCCAGACAATAGTAGTGAGTCTGGTATTTTTTAACATTTATATAAGCAAGTTAGAATCGCTAGATAAAATAATGCGTGTGAACAGGGAACAAAAATTGCCCACTTGCTTATTTTTTGGTCCTATAGCTCAACAGGACAGAGCCCTGGTTTCCTAAACCAGAAATCCAAGTTCAAGTCTTGGTAGGACTACCCTGCACAACAGATTATGTGTTTCGTTATGTATTTTTGTTTTTAAAATTTTGTTAATACTTTTGTGACCTGAAATCTTCCTTTTGCTGTTGGGAGGAAGATTCCTTTTGGATATATAGCTCAGCTGGTTAGAGCATCTGACTGTTAATCAGAGGGTCGAAGGTTCAAATCCTTCTATATCCGCAAACTAGGTATAGAGGAGCTAGGTTTATCTCGCCTGCATTGGAAGCAGGAGCACGTGTGTTCGAATCACACTACCTAGACTAATTTTGGAAGAGAGGCTACGATGGTGGAGTAGCACTGGACTGTAAATCCAGCACATTAGAAACGCAGGGAGTTCAAATCTCTCCTCTTCCACACATGGTGTTAGTAGTTCAGTTGGTAGAACGCTGGTTTGTGAAGCCAGTAGTCATTGGTTCAAATCCAATCTAGCACCCAAAATATTTATGGGGATATTTGGCTTTGATTGCATTGTAGTGGGTAGAGTCTTATGCAGAGTTTGGTAAACACTCTTAAAACAGACCAAAAAAATAAAGGTAAAAGATTCATTGAAAAAAGTAAACAACAAGGTTGTAAACTTTGTAAATCGTTTGGGAGATATTAGAATTTCTCCTATGGCTGACATGAGAATGGCAGCTTAACCTTTAAGATTTCCTTGTTAGATTAAATAAGGTGGTGGTGCTGCGTTGAGCATGAGTTTGGAACTTACTCTGAAAGTTATCCTAAGCATATGAATAAAGACTTTATTTGACACATTGTAAGACGTGGGTTCGACTCCCACTATCTCCACTATTTTGTCCTTTGGTGTAATGGTAGCACAACTGGTTTTGGTCCAGTTAGAAGAGGTTCAAATCCTCTAAGGATAACAACTTAGTATTAACAATTTAAAATAACATTATAAATATGGTACAAAAAGAAAAACAACTATTAATTTAAATTTAAAATTATGAAAGTAGAAGAATTTATATCAAATGTAGTTATGTTAGCCAAATATAATGGCGATATAGAATCATACATGAAAGAAACAATAAGAAAAGTTGAAATTCCATTTTCGTTAAATGATAGTTTTACTGGAACATTGACAGAAACAGGAATTAACGACTGTTCAAAAGGTAAAGTTGGAGAAAGAGTAAGATTACAATTTCATGATTTAATGCGATTTAAACCCACATGTGGGGCAGAATTATTACCTCTTATAGATTGTGTATTAGGGTAAAGGACGATGTTATGAAAAAGATAAAAATATAGAAAAATTATGTTAGTGTGTGCTATGACGAGAAATCTCATAGTAGAATCTTCCAAATTCGGTGGAAGTCCACTGTTTTAGTACTTGATTATTAAAACAAATAAACTAAACAATAAGGTATGTGGATAATACCGAGCTAAGTTGAATTGATGCACTTATAAACTATGATTTATATACTGCTATAAACAATTCATAAATGTGTAGAGAGCAGAGGGAAGACACCTATAGTTGAAATTTATATGATAAAAAAAGTCTATGGTGTAAACGTGTATTAGCACAGTTTTTCATATATCTTGCAAGAATTTCAATATGGTGATGGTGTGCTCCAGACCACAAATGTATTTTCATTGGTTCGAGTCCAATACTGTCCACAACCTATATGGTGGCTAATGTGGGTGGTAAACGAGCAGTCGTTGTTGGTTAGAATATGTGCTATGGTAACATAGTGTGGTAAGAGTTTCATATCTTATTATTGTGATTTAGATACAATATCATTGTATCAAGTAATCCAAAAGAACTTTTTATATCTCTCAAAGTTCACCTGCTGAGAAGCGGATATTAGATGAGAGATATTTTCAATTTAATTACAAAACAATGTATTATGGAAGAAAACGAATTAATGGAAGAAAACGAATTAATGATTGATGATTATGTCAGAGTACCATCCGAGTTAAATAGAATCAAACAAATAAAAAGTACATTTGATTTAGATGATGCTATATTATATAAGCCAATAAAGTTGACAGATGAATTATTAGCTCAATTAGGATTTAAAAAGATTGACGATAAGCATTGGACTTTTTATAAAGGATTTCATTTATACAAAAGTTCAAAAGGTTATTTTGTTGAGGACCATGTGTTAATAGATATAATCTATTTACATGAGTTACAACATATGTTAAAAATGTGTAATGCCAATATAACAATAAAATTATAAAAGGCATAAGAATGCAAGGTTGAAGTGGCATGTAATGATTAAATCAAGTTGAAAGTATATTAACATAGTTGCAAATATGTAATATATGAGTAAGAAAGGAAAAAGTGATGACTTGAATGAACGTGATTCAG
>Ga0265298_10005768_pt1 | contig 15423 bp, 13 predicted proteins | sample AusTroGonzalo_MG_3_FD_193486 | JGI IMG/M metagenome (GOLD analysis project Ga0265298, IMG submission 193486) | Bovine rumen microbial communities from tropical cattle in Woodstock, Queensland, Australia - Gonzalo_01 | ecosystem: Host-associated > Mammals > Digestive system > Stomach > Rumen ... | reverse complement strand
AAGACTACGGCATCTCCGGAGTCGGCCGCAAGGCGGATCCCGAAACGGGGCTTAATCTATACGATTTCGAGTAGTTATTTTGCAAGGGAAATGGCGCCGAACACTCCGTAAGACGCCACGAGCATTATCGCGCCGGCCAGCAGGACGCCCAGCATCACATAGAGCACGCTCTTCTTGAAATCCATGTTCAGGATGCTTGCGGCAAGCGTCCCCGTCCAGGCGCCGGTCCCGGGCAGGGGGATTCCCACGAACAGCAGCAGTGCTATGTAAAGGCCGCGTCCGGCCTTCGATTCAAGTTTGCGGCCGCCTTTTTCTCCTTTTTCAAGGCACCAGGTAAAGAAACCGCCGATGAAACGCTTGTCTTTCCCCCACTCAAGCACCTTGCGGGCGAAGAGGAAAATGAACGGCACCGGCAGCATGTTCCCGACTATCGCAAGGGCAAGCGAGGGCAGCAGCGGCAGATTGAATCCTACCGCATAGGGGATGGCGCCGCGCAGTTCAATGAGCGGCACCATCGAAATCAGAAATACAATCAGATATTTCCTGATCATTTCTTTTCCTTCACAAGATAGAGCTCTTCCTTGTAGGTAAGGCCCATGAAGAGTATGGCCAGCACGCATGCGCCGAGCAGCAGAAGGAAAGTCCAGTTCCATCCTGCAGCCTCCGCAATGGCACCTATGACAACGTTGGCAAGAATGGCGGTTCCGAAGAAATAACCGAAGAATCCGGTGAGCCCGGCAGCGGTTCCGGCGGCATTCTTGGGCGCCAGGTCAAGGGCCTGCACTCCTATCAGCATCACCGGCCCGTAAATGAAGAAACCTATGCCGATGAGAGCGATTATAACCACCGTGAGGTTATCGAGGAACAGCCAGTAAAGCGCTATGAACACTGCAACCAGAGCCATGAAAATCATGGTCGGAAGGGCGCGTCTGCCCTGGAAGACTTTGTCTGAAATCCAGCCGCATATCAGCGTGCCGGGAATGGCGGCGAATTCATAGGCGAAGTATGCCCAACCGGCGGATTTAAGGTCGATACCCTTCTCTGTGAGTATGGCCGGAGCCCAGTCGAGGCAGCCGTAACGCACCATATATACGAACGCGTTCGCCAGAGCGATGAACCACAGGAACTTGTTGTTCAGCACGTATTTGAAGAATATCTCCTTTGTGGTCAGCGTCTGCTCCTGCTTTTCGGAATAGTTCTTGGGATAATCGTTGCGCCATTTTTCAATGGACGGCAGGCCGCAGGACTGAGGGGTGTCGCGCAGCAGCACGTAGGCGAGCACGGCGATGAACAGGGCGACAGCCGCAGGGAAGGCAAAGGTACCTATGAGGAAGTAAAGGTCCGTGTGAGCGCCGTAGAACCAGCTTCCGAACCAGGCCGCACCGTAAGTGGCCATAGGGCCGACGAGGGCGCCGCCAACGTTATGCGCGCAGTTCCAGATGCTCATCATGGTGCCGCGTTCGCTTACCGAGAACCAGTGCGTCATCACCCTTCCGCAAGGGGGCCAGCCCATTCCGTTGAACCAGCCTACCAGGAAGTTCAGCACGGCCATCACCACAATGGCCATAGCCTTGTGGTCCGCTCCGATAAACTGGATCGGCACTATCATGAAAGCCATGGATATTGCGCTCAGGATGAGTCCGAGTGGCAGGAATGCACGTGCATTGCTCCTGTCGGACACGCTCCCCATCAGGAACTTGGAGAGCGCATAGGCCACTGCATTCATCGAAAGCACCACCCCGAGTTCTGTTTTGTCGAAACCCAGAGGAGCCAGGGCCGGAATGGCCATGGAGAAGTTCTTTCTCACCAGATAGAATCCGGCATAACCGATAAAGGCTCCCAGGAACACCTGGAGGCGCATTTTCTTGTATCTGGCATCCGCTGCCGGGCCAGTTTCTTCCGCCTTGTATGCGGGTTGTTTCAAAATATTCAGCATATCAAGGCAAATATAAGCATTTTTTTACAACTCGCCGAAGTTGCGGCGGTCAAGGAAACGGTATGAGGCTGCTTCGGAGATATGCTCCGGCTTTATGTCCGGCTCGCCGGCGAGGTCGGCGATAGTGCGGGAGATTTTCACAATCCTTGTGTACGCTCTTGCCGACAGGCCCAGACGGTCGATAATCTTTTCCAACAGGTCCCGGCAGTCGGAAGACAGCGGGCAGAATCGCTCCATTTCGGAATTTCCCATTTCGGCATTGTTGTTCACGGGTTCTCCGCGGAATCTCTCCTTCTGGATTTCACGGGCACGGGCAACTCTTTCCGCAACCGCAGCACTGCTCTCCGCTTTCGGCCTTTCCAGAAGGCTCCTCGTCTTGACCGGTGAAACCCATACCTGAAGGTCCAGCCTGTCGAGCAAAGGCCCCGACAGCCGGTTGAGATAGCCCACGCGCTGCCCCACCGTGCAGGTGCAGCGGTCGCCGTAGCCATAGTAACCGCAGGGGCATGGATTGGTCGCAGCCACCATCATAAAGGAAGCGGGGTACTCTATTTTACCCCTCAGACGGGAAACCACTACTTTCCTGTCTTCCAGCGGTCCGCGAAGGGCTTCGATAATACTCTTGGGCACCTGTGCCAGCTCATCGCAGAAAAGTACGCCGTTGTGAGCCAGCGAAACTTCCCCGGGCACGATATTGCCCCCATTTCCGCCCCCTACGAAAGCGGCTATCGAAGCACTGTAGTGAGGGGCGCGGAAAGGCCTTCGATGCATCAGCCCCGCCTCCCGCGAGACAATGCCGGACACAGAATAAATCTTGCTCGTAACCAGCGATTCTTCCAGGGTCATGGGAGGCAAAATCCCTGTTATCGCCTTTGCTATCGAGCTCTTTCCGGAGCCAGGAGGGCCAATGAGAATCAGATTGTGAAAGCCAGCTACGGCCACTTCCGCGGCTCTTTTTGCCGCTTCCTGCCCGATGATTTCCGAGAAATCCATCACCCCTTGACCGGGCCCTGCAGCCACTGCCTCCGAAAAGAGCCCTCTGCGGTTCCGCACCAGAAGGTCCGAACAATCCTCCCGCTCCTCCAATATGTCCAGCACCTGCGCCAGACTGTCCACTCCGTAAATCTCCGTCCGGAGGAAATCCATTGCTTCGAGAGCCGACTGCGCGGGGAGTATGCAGCCTTTCAGCCCGAGGCCGGCAGCCACCTCCGCATAAGGCAATGCTCCCGGCACGGGACGCACGGACCCGTCGAGACCCAGTTCTCCCATTATCAGGTATTTTTCCAACCCTGGCAGTTCCCTCTGGCCGGATGCCGCAATAATTCCGAGTGCTATCGGCACGTCATATCCGCTACCGTTCTTGTGAAGATCGGCGGGGGCCAGGTTGATGACAATCTTCTTGCCCGGAACATGGAAATCCATCGACTGCAGGGCGGTGATCGTCCGGAGAAGGCTTTCCTTCACCGCCGCATCGGCAAGCCCCACCAGATGTATGCCGATTCCCCTGTCGATATTAACCTCAACCGTAACAGGGACGGCGTCTATCCCTATGCACTTTGCGCCCGTTATATTAATCAACATATTTTTTAGTAACTTTGCCGGCGATGAAACACCGCCTTGTAATTCATAATCTTTCTGAAGCGGAGCAGGTCGCGAGGCAGTTCCTTGCCGAGGTCGGCAACTCCCGCATCATCGCTTTCTACGCCCCGATGGGTGCCGGAAAGACGACTTTCACCTCCGCTGTCTGCAAGGTGCTTGGAGTGAAGGAAGATGCCGTTTCATCCCCGACTTTCGCCATTGTAAACGAGTACCGTACGGCCTCCGGCGAATCCCTCTTCCACTTTGATTTCTACCGCATCACCAAGATTGAAGAAGCTCTCGACATAGGTTTTTTCGATTATATGGACAGCGGCTGCCTCTGCATCATCGAGTGGCCTGAAAACATAGAGGAGATTCTTCCGGAAGAAACTCTCCGCATAAGCATAGCGGTGGCCGATGACGGTAGCAGGATTCTCAGCTGGGAGGACTGACCGACACCGCTATTCCCGTCAGGAAGCCGCTGATACCGAAAAAAGACTCTTTTCCATCGTGCCACACAAACGGTACGCACTCCCTCTCTTTGGGGTTGACTACCAGGAAAGCATCTTCTCCTTCAGCAACGACGCAGCTCCTTCCGAAAAAGAAGGTAGAGTCCCTTGCATAAAGATTTTCTCCTCCCTCTTTTGAAAGCGTCAGCAAACCATCCTGGCCGGATACGGAGAAATACGGCCCGCCGCGGCGGATTACGAAGTTGTAGTTCCCGTCGAAAGATACTCCTGAGGTTTCGTCCGAAGCGTGCTGCAACGATCGTATTACGGTACGGGCCGGGTTCAGAAGGTCTGCAAGCAGATATGGAGCTCCGTCAACCACGGTTATCTTAAGGTCGCTGTGCTCCATTGCCGTCGGGAGATAAAGGGTTCGCTGCGGAGAAAAAATCATCGTGGCCCGGGAATAGTCCGCGATGTAGTACAGGTCGGAATTAAGGATGCGCATGTCCACTACGCCTTCCGCCGACACGGAAAGCCTGATTTGCGTCATCACTCCGTCCGCAACCTTATAGCATGAGCGTGAGTCCTTGAAACAGAAACAAACCTTTCCCTCATCTTCATAAAGCGCTCCGGTTTCGCCATAGGCGGAATCCGAAAAGTCTCCGAAGACTTTTCCCGACGGCTGACGGATTATGATTTCGCCATTGCGCCTGAATGAAAACCCGTTGCCGCCTTTGTGACGTCCTATGGTAAACATTTCCCCGGGACGCACAATCATACCGCTCAGCACTTCCGGTTCCGGATAACGGAACATCACTGTCCCGTCCATAGATATGATTGTTTCCATATCTGAGGCGTATTCCGTGTACAAATGGCCGTCAATTATATGATGTGTCGACGGATTCGCACCGATGAATGTGCCTGGGCCGGCATCTGTCGAAAAAAGCATTTCGTTATTCAGATATAAGGCGATTTCGCACTTGACGGCGCCGCAGGCGGTATCGCGGCGCCAGTCGTACGATTCCGGCACAAGAACGGCAGATACATATACATTTGTATCAGCACACGGTTCCTCTGCAGGAGGGGTATTGTCTGAAGAAGTATCATCCAGCAGCAGACCGCGGTAATAGCGGCTCGGCTGGAATTTTTCACAAGCCGGCGCGAGAAGTATGAGCGCCAGCAGTAAAGGCAATCCGAAAGTTTTCATAGTCCTGTCGTTTGCCGCAAAAATAGCATGAAAACAAACACCCCCGGGGGTTTAGTCCGGGGGTAAATTCAACAATTTCTGTTTCCACCAGATTTTTTCGTTGAAAACCAAAAGGTTAAAGGTCAAATCTCAAACCGGCCCTGAGAACAAGTTGGAACGGCTTGTCGGTTCGTATGCTCTTCGGCTGACCGCAGTCGAAATAGTATCTGACGCTCGGCTCAACAAAAAGCCCTGTCCTTACGCCGAGGGCATACTCCATTCCGAGTCCTGCGCCTACCGACCACTGCAGTCCCTTGACTTTACCATCCACCACTTCTCCCGTAGTCATAATGGTGTATTTGTTGGAGACGGCACATTCAAGTTCCACTCCGGCATTGGCATAGAAGCCAAGGTCGTTGGTCTTGAGCAGAGTCGCGAACACGTCAAAGGGGACCCCTATATATTGTACTGTATGGCGGATGTCTCCGGTTACCGGAGTTCCAGCCGTATACGTTCCTTCGAACGTGCGTACAAGCAGGGAATAGTCGATTCCGGTGCCTATGGAAACCATGTCATTGACTTTGCAGCGCATACCAAACCCGAACGTGACCGGCAGCCCGTAATTGGACTGTGATTTCTCGGAGATTGAACTCTGGGCATAGGCTCCGGGAGCGGCCTGCACAAAGAGGCCGCTGTTGGCGTTGTTGTTGCTCATGCTGCCGAGAAGCACCGCGGACACTCCGTTGTGACGATTCTTTGCCCTGGCGTCTTCCAGCGCCATCCTGGCAAAGGGGTCGGGGGTGGCGGCGGTTGTTCCGGAAATGGCCGGTTTTTCGGAACCAGCTGCCTGGGGTTCAACGACCGTGGCCGTTTCGGCAGCGGAAGGAGATTTCTCGACTCCGCTCGAAATGACATCGGGGGTAGTACTCGAAGCAACTTCGGAGGCGGTGCTCGAAGCAATTTCGCGGGAAGCGGCCGGAACTGCAACAGGGACGGCCGTTTCGGAGACGGAAGGAGATTTCTCGACTTCGCTCGAAAAGACATCGGGGGCAGCGGTCGAAGCAACTTCGAAGGCAGCGGTTTCTGCTACAAGGGCGTCGCTGCTGTTTATATTGATAAGGTTGGAATTGCTTTCTTCAGGTTTCCAGAGGAAGATGCCAAGGGCAACCGATGCAGCCATTGCAAGGGCGGCGCCGGCCCAGTACCACGCGCGGCCGGGCCTGGCCGAAGGTGTCACTTTGCGTACACCGGAGACCGCTGCAGCCGGGGCGGCTGATGCAGCAAGGGCGTCAAGACGGGACGAAATGGCTTCCCAGGCCCCTGCCGGTGCAGGTTCCTGAGCCCCTTCCATCATCTGCCTGATCTGAAGGTCGAATTCTTCGTTAAAATCCTTGCGCATCTTAAAACTTGTCTTTGATCTTGCCCTGCAGCAAAGTCCTGGCTCTCTGGAGCTGGGACCTTGATGTGGTTTCCGAAATTCCGAGGGCCTCGGCTATCTCTTTGTGCGAGAATCCCTCCACGATATACATATTGAAGACCGTCCGGAAGCCCGGCGGCAGGGCTGCAATCATCTTGCAGAGCTCCTGATAGCCGATATTCTGTATGGGTGTGGGGTCTTCTGCCCGCACTCCCCATGCCGCTTCCACGTCTTCCGTCTGTCTGAGTACGTCTTTCTTCCGCAAACTCATCAACGCTGTATTGACAAAGATCTTGCGAGCCCAGCCCTCGAAAGATCCCTCTCCCGAATAGCTGTCCAGCTTGGTGAACAATGTCACGAAACCATCCTGAAGGATGTCCGCCGCCGCTTCCCTGTCCCCTCCCATGTATCGCATGCAAACTGCATACATCTTGGAAGAAAGGGCATCGTACACGGCTTTCTGTGCGCGCCTGTCGCCATCTTTGCATTGCAAGATGACATCAGGATCCACGGCATTGCCACTCTTACCGGGTGTCCGTTCACGACTTTTAAGATGCTCTTTGTTGCCAAATAGTTGCATCTGTCGAAATACTAAATGCAAAAATAACCAATTAAAGGCAAAAATGCATTATTTTTGTAATAGTTCCCAACAATGAAACTTTTGATTCATCTACTCGCTGCTTTACTGCTCCTGATTCCGGGAGGGCTTGCGGCGCAGTCTGAGAGGGACAGTTCTTTCATCGAATCCGTCGTAGTCCGTGCAGTCACCCTGATGCAGGCCGGGGATGTTGAAGGCGCGGTAAAACACCTTGAATACCTCGACAAGAAGTATCCTGGAAACGATGCCGTCAATTATTATCTCGCCGTCTGCCGCATCGCCTCGGGAAAACTGGATGAGGCGGAACAGCTTATGGCGAAGGCCATCGCAGCAGACACCTCCAACCTCTGGTACAAAGATTTTCTGGCGAATATCTATCTGAATGAAGGCAAGACGGATAAATCCTCCGAAATCTATCTTGACCTGCTTTCGAAGCATCCAGAAAAATACACCAACGCCTACACCCTGACGCTGCTTGGCAATAAGGAGCTTTCGGAATACAGGGATTCCCTGGCGATGGATAATTTTGAAAAGGCCCTGCTGATTTCTCCCGATTATACTCCGGCGATTCTCGGAAAAAGCGAGATTTACCGTATGCAGGGCAACTTTCCCGCCTACTTCTCAAGCATCCAGCAGATTGTGCAGAATCCGGATGTCAATCCCAAAGCGAAGACAGAATACGTCCACAGGCTTCTCCAGCATATTGACTATAATTTCTACCATGCATGGGGCGCCCAGCTGGATTCGCTTGTCGCCGGATGTGCCGCGGTGCATCCCTCCGACAGCGCTTCCCTTATGCTGGCAGGCAACTGGTTCTATGGCACCAACCGCAAGGAAAAAGGCCGGCAGTATTTCGACAAAACGCTGCAGGCCTTCCCCGACAAGGTTTGGCCACAGTTCCTCAATATGCAGTTGATGATGGAAGACGGAGCCTCTGCAAAGCAAATCATCGACAAATGCGAGGAGATTATCGCCGTTGGTGGGGAAAAGAATCCGGAAGTGATGCCGGCCCTCTCCATAATCGGGGATACCTATTATAAACTTGGGCAGAAAACCAATGCCTATAAGGCCTACGAAAGGGCTCTCAAGGCTGACCCGGGATATCTGCCGGTGCTGAACAACTACGCATATTATCTCTCCCTTGACGGCAAAAAACTCAAAAAGGCAGCCGCCATGAGCAGGATTACCGTAGAAAAAGAGCCTGACAACGCCACATATCTGGACACCTACGGATGGATACTTTACCTTCAGAAGCAGTACCAGAAAGCGAAACCCTATTTCAAGCACGCCATGCTCTATGGCGGACGCGACAGCGCAGTAATCCTGGAGCATTACGCGAAAGTACTGGAAGCTCTCGGTGAAACCGACCTGGCGAAATCTTTCATGATCCTTTCCGAAAACAAGAAAAAGACTGAATGAGAAAGGTGGCCGCCATACTTATTGCTTCGTGCGTGCTTTGTTTCCAGGGCATGGCTCAAAGCAATTCCCAGAAAAAGGCCAGACTGGAACGGGAGATTGCCATACTCGACCAGCAACTAAAGGAAAATGCCGGAAAGGTCCGCAGCGCCAATACCGCACTGAAACTTACCCGCAGGAAAATCAGCGCCCGCAAGGGGCTGGTGGCCGAAAGCAATGCCCAGATTAATTCCCTGGACAGGCGTATCCGCGAGAAAAACGACAAGATAGACAGTTTACAGAAACGTTACGACCTGATTTCAGCCAATTACGGGAAACTGGTACGCACTGCCTACAAGAACAGAGACACCCGCATATGGTATATGTATCTGCTTTCGAGTGACAATCTTGCGCAGGGGCTCAGGCGCTACGGGTACCTTAAGGGCATGGCTGCCGGACTGAATGCGCAGGCTCTCGAAATCAGGGAAACCCGCAGCAGGCTGGAAGAAGAACGCTCGGCACTTCACAAACTGCGCGAGGAAGCATCGGTACTCCGGTCATCAAGGATGGTGGAACTCCAGAAACTGGAAAAAGACGAAGACAGTTCGCGCCAGCTGATTGCAAGTCTTGGGAAAGACAAGGCAAGATACCAGAAAGAACTTGCGGCAAAAAAGAAACAGGTGGAGGCCCTCAAGGCCGAAATGAACAAGATGGTCAAGAAGTCGTCAGGCAAGCCCAAGACCGCCGTCGACGAGAAGCTTGACAAAGAGTTTGCGGCGAACTACGGCAAACTCCCATGGCCTGCGGACGGCCCGGTGGTGGATTCTTTCGGCAAGCATTATCATCCCGTATACAAGAATGTAGAGCTTCCTTTCAACAACGGCATGAACATAGCGCTGTCCAAGGACACCGCGGTCAAAGCAGTGTTCAACGGCACGGTTTGCAATGTCGTGGTTATTCCGGGATACAATCAATGTGTGCTGGTGCAGCACGGCGGGTATTTCACTTTCTATTGCAAGCTCGCGAGCGTTAACGTAAAGGCCGGCGACAAGGTCAAGACAGGGCAGGTTCTGGGGCGCGTGGATACGATTGCCGGCGAAACCCAGCTGCATTTCGAACTTTGGGAAGGAAAGACGCCCCGCAATCCGGAACTCTGGTTAAAATAACCCTGTTCCGGCAGTATAGCCGTTTACGGAAGTTTTTTGAGCGGGCCTCGTGCGTGGCGGTAGCGGAGTAAACGGCTATACTGCCAGAACGCGACCATTTACTATATCAGCAGTGTGCAGACCAGTTTTCCGAGCCAGGCGAACACCCAGGCTACGGCCATTGTGTATGCGCAGATACCCCAGGCCCACGCCCAGCGACCGGTTTCGTTCTTGATTGCCACGAACGTGGCGATGCAGGGAAAGTAGAGCAGGATGAATATCATGAATGCCACGGCGACTGGAAGCGGCACGGTGCTCTTGAGCGCGCTCTGCAAGGCAGTATCGTTTTCGTCAACCGTATCTCCTTCTTCACCCGCATACATCACCCCAAGTGAACTGACCACCAGTTCCTTGGCAGCCACGCCGGTAATCAGGCCGACATCCATGCGCCAGTCGAATCCCAGCGGATCGAGAGCAGGTGCAACCGCCTTGCCGATATACCCGAGCCAGCTCTGCTCTTGCTGCTCCGAACGCGGTAGGGCATCGTTCTTGGGATAGTAGCCCAATGCCCAGATTACAACTGAAGCAATCAGAATGGTGGTCGCCATCTTCTGCAGATACTGCCTGCCCTTCTCCCAGGTATGCCGCCCTATGGCCTTGGCGGTGGGTATCCGGTAGGGAGGAAGTTCCATTACGAAGGGGAGGTCGTCATCCCTGATAATATGCTTCATCACCAGAGCGGAGAGAATTGCCAGCACCACCCCGAGGGCATAGATGCACAGCAGGGCAAGGGCGGCGTGTTTCGGGAAGAAGGACCCCGCCAGCAGGACGAATATGGGCAGCCTGCCCGCGCAGGACATGAAGGGAATCAGCGCGATGGTTATCAGCCGGCTCTTCCGGCTCTCGATGGTGCGGGTGGCCATGATGGCAGGCACGTTGCAGCCGAATCCCATTACCATAGGGATGAAACTCTTGCCGTGCAGCCCGAGGTGATGCATCAGCTTGTCCACGATAAAGGCCGTACGGGCCATGTAGCCGCTGTCCTCCATTATTGAAATGAAGAAATAGAGGATGAGAATATTGGGAAGGAACACGAGTACACTCCCCACACCGGCGATTATGCCGTCCACCAGGAGGTCTTTCAGCCAGCCATCCGGCATCAAAGCCGCAACCATGTTTCCGAACCTACCCACAAGCCAGTCAATCCAGTTCATGGGGTATGCGCCAAGGGTGAAGGTTGCCGTGAAAATGAGATACAGTATGGCAATGAAGATGGGGAAAGCCAGCCACTTGTTGGTGACAACTGCATCTATCCTGTCTGTAACGGTATGCTTGGGAGCGCCTTCGGCATGAGTCCACGTCTCAGCGAGGGCGCCCTGGATGAAGGCGTACTTTGCATCCACGATGGCAGACTCGGCGTTGTTGCCGAGAATCCTCTGGATGCGGGCGTTCTCCTCGTCACGCACCGCCTTAATCTCATCAGCAAAAGGCAGCGTATCAATAACTTTCTCTATATCGGAATCCCCTTCCAGAGCCTTGATGGCCAGATAGCGGGTGGAGAAACGGGCGCGCAGGTCCTTGTCGCGCTGGAATATCAGTTTGATACGGTCTATACTGCTCTCCAGTTCGTGCCCGTGATTGATGTGAATATGGCGAGAAAGGCGTGGCGAAGGATTCTCGTACATCTCCACGACAGTGTCGAAAAGATCGCCGATTCCCTGGCCGTCACGGCAGACCGTAGGGCACACGGGCATGCCGAGAAGGTATCCAAGTTGTTTTATGTCGACACTGTCGCCCCTGGCCTTCAGTTCATCGTACATATTTAGGGCCATCACCACGCGCAGGTTCATATCGATGAGCTGGGCGGTGAGGTAGAGGTTGCGCTCGATGTTGGAGGCGTCCACCACGTTCAGCACTATGTCCGGAGTGTGCTCAAGCAGGTTCTTGCGCACATATAGTTCTTCCGGACTGTAGGCGGAAAGCGAATAAGTGCCCGGGAGGTCCACCAGGGTAATCTTGTAGCCTTTGTGTTCGAAATGGCCTTCCTTGGCATCGACCGTTACCCCGCTGTAGTTGCCGACATGTTCGTGGGCGCCGGACGCAATGTTGAAGAGCGACGTTTTGCCGCAGTTGGGGTTGCCCACCAGGGCCACGCGGATGTTGCGCCCGCGCTCCTCCGCAAGTTCGGATATTTCGCGGTCAAGGATGGCCGGGAGGGATTCGCCGGCATGCTCCGCAGCGATGTGTACCTTTGCTTCTTCTTCGCTGATCACCTCTATCTTGGCCGCTTCTTCGCGACGGAGAGACACCTTGTAACCAAGTATTTCGTATTCTATCGGATCTTTAAGGGGGGCGTTAAGGATCACGCGGACAGCCTTTCCGCGTATGAACCCCATCTCGATAAGGCGTTTGCGGAAACTTCCGTGGCCGGACACCTTTGCTATGACGGCCTTTTCGCCGGTATGTAGTTCTGACAGTTGCATTTTATGGTACAAAGATACGGCTGCGAACGGCGCGTGTCAATCCCAAATAATTGGTATTTTATTTGCAGGGATCTCGTTTGCTATGGCAGAAGAAATCAAAACTTCGCGCAGGATCCAGACATCTTTCCTCAACGCGGCAGAGCACAAGGCTCTGGTTTGGCTCGCGGCACGTCAGCCGCGCTGGGTTACGTCCAACACCCTCACGTGGATAGGCATCATAGGTTCGGTCATAATCGCGGCCGGATACATATTGTCCAACTACAACATCAACTGGCTCTGGCTGGCTTCGTTCGGGTTCCTCGTGAACTGGTACGGGGATTCCCTGGACGGCAACCTTGCCCGCTACCGCGGCACCCAGAGGCCGATTTACGGGTATTATCTGGACCACACCGTGGATGCCATCAACGAAGTGGTGATGTTCATGAGCATAGGTATCTCCGCCCTGCTCAACATCTGGCTGGCGGTGGCCGGTCTCATCCTCTATCTTCTGCTGACTCTGAACGTGAGCATGAACGCACATCTCAAGAAGGAGTTCAAACTCACCTATATCAAGATGGGGCCGACGGAATTGCGTCTGATTCTGATTATCGTGAATACGCTGTTCATTTTCGTGCGACCTCTGCGTGAATTCTCACAGGAGATAGTGGTACTCGGGCAGCCGTTCACCATCGGCATCTTCGATTATGTCGGCGCCGTTATCGTGGTAATGCTGATGCTTGTGTATGTGGTAACGCTCCTCAAGGATCTGGACGAGTACGCACGCATTGATCCGCCAAAGCCATGGAACGGCTGACGGCACTGTTTTCCTTCTAAGGTAATATCTATTCTGCAAGGCAGGAATCCATCACCTGTTTGATGAGGGCTTTGTCCAGATTCTGACCAATGAAGACTATTTTCTGCATGCGGTCGCCGTAGGCAGGATCCCAGTCGCGCTGGAGCGCGGCGTCCTGAAGCAACATTTCGGCCAAACGGTCCTTGGGCATTGCGGCGTACCAGAGGCCTGCCTCGCGAAGCGTTTTCTGCACTCCTGCCTGCTCGAAGAGGTAGCACTTGTCAATGTCCGTGGTAAAATAGCAGAGTCCCTTTGCCCGGATGATGTTGTTCGGCCACAGACGCGCCACGGCATAGTCGAACTTGTTCAGATCCATGGCCGGACGCACATTATAGACATAGGTGCCGATATTGTATTCTTCCACCTCGCCGCCTTCATGTTCATGATGGTGGTGATGATGGTCATCATCGTCATCATCATCCTCGTCGTGATGGCCTTCTATCTCGGATATCCAGGCAGCGGAAGTGGCGACCTTTTCGAAATCGAAGCGACCGGTATTCACCAGTTTGTCCAGATCCACGTCGCCGTAGTCGCACTCCATAATCTCCACTCCCGGGTTAAGCGTGCGCACTATCTGCCTTACGCGGGCCAGTTCCTCCGGCTTCACCTCGGAAGCCTTGTTCAGCAGCACTACATTGCAGAATTCTATCTGCTCAATGACCAGACGCTCGAGGTCTTCGTCATCGATATCCGGGCGCTTAAGCGCATCGCCGCAGGCAAACTCGCTCTGCATCCGCAGTGCATCCACCACCGTCACGACACAGTCCAGTTTGGGATAGATGCGCTGCTTCGGGCCTATCTGAGGCACCGAGACGATAGTCTGGGTGATGGGGCCCGGTTCGCAGATACCGCTGGCTTCGATCACTATGTAGTCGAACTTATCCATGCGGCACAGGTCGCAGAGTTGCGACACGAGGTCCATCTTCAGCGTGCAGCATATGCATCCGTTCTGCAGGGCGACGAGACTGTCGTCGCTGCCACCCACTATACCTCCTTTCTGAATCAGGTCGGCATCTATGTTCACTTCGCCGATGTCGTTCACGATTACGGCGAACTTTATTCCTTTCCTGTTGGTGAGGATGCGGTTCAGCAGCGTCGTCTTGCCGCTACCCAGATAGCCCGTGACCAGGAGTACAGGAATTCTCTTTTCCTCGTAATTGATAGTCATTTCCTTTTATTTGATAAGGATTATATTGGGGACCGCCCGTTGTCCGTAATGGTCAAAGCGGCGGTTGTCGTAAGGATGCGACAGCACACCCGTCGCTTTTGTCCAAAGAGTGCTTGAGCCGCCTCCGTCAAGATTAAGGACATCCTTCAGGCCGAAAAGCTGCGCAATCATCGCGGTTTCGTGGATAGTGGCACCTGTTCCCTGGCCCTTGAAACGACCGTCAATGACTATCAGATAAACCCATCCGTCATCCGTGGTGCCTATCAGGGTACGGGGATGCCTTTTCGTGTAGAATTTATCGAGAGGCCACTCGGAACGGGCTTCCTGTCCAGCTATCAACAGCACGGGGCCGGCAGCCATAGCTTCTTTCCGGCCACGGGCAAGACTGTTGTAATCCGTGGTGTCAGACAGGCTTATTTCAATCTTCCTGTGACGGACCGCCATCATCCCGTCTACGCGGTAAAGTTCCCTGGGCGTTGTCCACCCGCACTGCCTGCCGGCATCCTTTACGTAAGTGGTCGGGACAAGGGTTTTCATATTGAAATAACTCCCGTTTATGGCAGCAATCGCTCCGTGGGCGCGTGCAAGTGCCTCGGTGCTGTCCGACATTGCGGCCGGGGCGTCGATGATATCGGTACGGAAGCGTTTCGCCTTGTATTTGATTACGGAAATGTGCTGGACTGCACCGAAAAGCGTAAGTTGCGCGTATCCGGCCTCGGCTCCGCGTCCCAGCGGCTGCCAGTGCCAGTCAGCAGCGGCAAAAGCATCGGCATCCATCTTTTCGGGCGTCCCGGCAAAGGCCAGGCAACCAAAGAAAGCCGCAACGGCGACAAATAATGTTTTCTTCATAATACAGATAGCAAAAAAGGCCCTGGGCATCAAGCCCGGGGCCTTATTGATGTGGAGATAAGGAGATTCGAACTCCTGACCCCATGCTTGCAAAGCATGTGCTCTACCAGCTGAGCTATACCCCCTTATCGGTCGTAGTCCCTCGCGGAGTTGAACCGCGGACCTCCACATTATCAGTGTGGCGCTCTAACCAACTGAGCTAAGAGACTATATAATAATGGAAGAACAAATACGCGCTTCTACCAAGAGTCCTTGTACATAGACCGCGAGCGCGTCAGCGTCATGGAGTCTCGCTCCAAAAAGGAGGTGTTCCAGCCACACCTTCCGGTACGGCTACCTTGTTACGACTTAGCCCCAATTACCAGTTTTGCCCTAGGCCGCTCCTCT
>Ga0265298_10005767_pt1 | contig 15424 bp, 12 predicted proteins | sample AusTroGonzalo_MG_3_FD_193486 | JGI IMG/M metagenome (GOLD analysis project Ga0265298, IMG submission 193486) | Bovine rumen microbial communities from tropical cattle in Woodstock, Queensland, Australia - Gonzalo_01 | ecosystem: Host-associated > Mammals > Digestive system > Stomach > Rumen ... | reverse complement strand
TTATTTTTCGTATTCGCCGCCCACCGAGCGGTCGACGATGATGAGGTCAGGGTTGTTCTCGCGAGCAATTTCGGCCACCGTAGGCATGTCGATGTCCTGAATGTAGCCTTGGCAGCCGAGCCACGACCTTGTTTCCTCATTCACGCTCCACTCTGGACGTACCCAACCGCCGTCGAGCCATAGGATATCGATGTCACCGTAGTTGTGGGTGAGCTCACGTATCTGTCTGTGGGTGAATTGCTTGTATTTCTCAAAACGCTCGGGTTTCTCTTTTGGGTCGTAGTTCACGTTGCGGTCGGGGGTGGCCCATTCGTGCGCCCAGTAGTCGTCGCAGTGCCAGTCGGGTTTGGAGAAGTATAGGCCTGTCCAGAAACCCTTCTCTCGGAAAGCCTTCACCACTTCACCAGTGATGTCGGCTTTGGAATTCTTTGAGAACGGACAGCTGGCATCAACGGTGGAGTAATGGGTCTCCTTGGTGTCGAACATGCAGAAGCCGTCGTGGTGCTTCGTGGTGAAGACGACATACTTCATACCCGCGTTTTTGGCGGCCTCGGCCCATTTTGAAGGGTCGAAGTGCTGTGGGTTAAAGGTTTTATTAAGGTTCTGATAATCAGTTTTGTATTGATAATAATCCGCGCCGTTGCGGTTAATCCAAGGCTCGTTGCAAATCGACCACGACTCAACGACTTCCCATTGAGCATAGATGCCCCAGTGCATCATAAAGCCGAACTTTAGGTCTTGCCATTGGCTAATGCGGTTCGTGATGACGGGGTCGGTTTCGGGGTGTTGGTCGTCGGATTGGGCGAAGGCGGATATGCAGAGAAAGCCAAATAATAAGAGGAGAAGTGTTTTTTTCATCATTGGAAAGTCATTTTATGGCGCCAAAGATACGAAAAAACCACGATTCGCAGGGCAAAACCTGCAAGTCGTGGTAGGGATTCTATGTGCCGAAGGAGATTATTCCTGTTCCATCATGGCTCTGACTTCCTTGGCTTTCACGGTGTAGATGTTGCCGTCGGCATCGCAGAAGCAGAAGGAACCGTTGTGGCGGCAGCGCAGAGCCAGCAGGCGTTGCGCTGAGAGGTCGAGGCCGCTCATCAATTTCCTAGTGAAGGACGAAACTTCATTCTTCTTGGCATTCACTGTTACTGTTGTCATATTGTCTGATTTTTTTGAATTTTTCTTCGTTATAAAACTTGATGGATTTGATGTTTCCTTCGGCGATGACTTCGGAGGGCATGATGCTATTGTCGATGAACAGGAAATAGTCAACGACAGGGCAATAAAGGTTGAAAAGGTTCTTGATGCCCGCTCTGTAACGCCTGCGGATGATACTGTCGTCCACATGATGGCCGCCGTGTTTCACACGCTCCGCCACACGCTTGATGGCCAAGTCGGGGCTTTGCAGCCAGAAATAAATCAGGCTGGCTTTATAGCCCTCTTGACGGGCTTTGTTGATAAGGGCGTGGTAGGATTTTGCGGCCAAGGTGGTCTCGATGGCAAAGTCTTCTTTGTCAGCGATGAGTTTCTTGATGCGCGACAACATCAGACGGCCTGCGGCAACTTTGGCTCCATCGGGGTTGAGAGGCGACAGACCTTTGGCGATTTCGTCGCAGTTGACGAACTCCTTGCAGTTGAGCGTCTCGGGCAACACAGTCAAGGAAGCGGTCGTCTTTCCTGCGCCATTACAGCCTGATATGATATATAAACTCGGCATCAAATAAAAGTTCTGCTCGTTTCTGTGAAGGCATATTTCGTGCCAATTCACGCTGCAAAGATACAATAATTGTGAATATGTCAACACTTTTCCACACTTTTCCACGATTTTTTTTGAGACAAGTCCATCTAATGTGCTGATAACCAGCCTTGCCACCCTTATGAAAAATGTTGTGGCGGATTCCCCAAAAAGTTGTATTTTTACCGCCTCAACTGAAGACAATGAAAAAACGGTATCTCATCGGACTGCTTTTTGGGGCCTTGGCAGTGTGTTCCTGCCAAAAGCCGGTCGAGTATCCCATTGAGCCAAAAATCACCTATGAAGGCTTCACCTATCTGATGAATCCCGACAGCACCTTCAGTGGCGAGGGCGTCATCTCATTTTCCTATACCGATGGCGATGGCGACCTTGGCCTCGACGACAGCGACACGCTCTCACCTTTCGGTTTCAACGACGCACATTATTATAATATGCTGGTCGACTACATGAAATGCGTCAACGGCGAGTTTGTGAAGACGCCACTGTTAAGCTGGAACGTGCAGACACAGACCTACGATACGATTAGCTTCAACGCCCGCTTCAAGCGGCTACGCGATTCGGATGACCCCAAAGCCATCAGCGGCACGATGGACTACAAGCTCATGGTGCAGAATCCCTTCTCTCCCAACGACACGATAAAGTTTGAAATCCGCATCCTCGACCGCGCCTTGCACGAAAGCAATGTGATTCAAACCGAAGCGATATATACGAACCCGATTAGTAAAAAACAAAAGGCCAATAGCCCATGGCCTATGGCTTATGGCAATCGCGACACTGCCATAGGCAATAGGCCATAAGCTATGGGCAAGAAAAGCAGATATAGAATGAAAAAACTACTAGTAATCTTAAATCTTTTGTTATCGTTCGTTCTGAACGCTCAGACAGCTGGTGAAGGCATCGACGTGACACATTACGGCATCCACCTCAACGAAGTGAACTTCGCCAACCGCACCTTGCAAGCCGAGACCTTTGTTAACTTTACGGCCACGGCCAATGTGCAACAAATCGTCCTTGAATTGAAATCATTGGACGTGGTTTCAGTGACGTCCACGGATATCACGGTCTCGGACTTTTCGCAAAACGGCGACTTTCTGATCATCAACTTGGCTGCACCTATGGCCGTTGGTAGCACGGCTATCCTGGATATCGTTTACGGTGGCAACACCTTCAGCGAGACCTGGGGCGGCGTGGTATGGTGGGGCAGCGACTACGTCTACAACCTGGGGGTGGGCTTTGACAGCCAACCGCACAACCTCGGCAAGACCTGGTTCCCCTGTGTAGACAACTTCACCGACAAGGCCGGTTACAATGTGTTTGTGACCACCACCAACGACAAGAAAGCCATCTGTGGCGGCAATCTGGTGGCGACCGTTGACAACGGCGACGGCACCTCCACATGGCATTGGATTACTCCTCAGGAGATTGCCACCTATCATATCTCGTTCGCTGTGGGCGATTTCGTCCTTTGGGAGGATTTCTATCACGGTATCGAGCATGATATTCCGATTGAGGTCTATACTACGCCTGCTTTGAGTGATCGGGTGGAAGCCACTTTCGTCCATATCAAAGAAATCGTAGCTTTCTTTGAGGAGAACCTTGGCCCTTATCCTTTCAACCGCATCGGCTATATCAGCACAAGCAAAGGATGCATGGAGCATACCGACAATATCGCCTTGGCCACCAGCGTCATCAGTGGCAACACCAATAACGAGGAATACTTGGCTCATGAGTTGTCGCACATGTGGTCTGGCAATATGGTGACTTGTGCCGACGCTGGCGACATGTGGCTCAACGAGGGCTTCGCCCAGTTCTGGGGCGCGTTTTATGAAGCCGGTGTCTATGGCGAGGAGACCTTCCAAAACACGATTTCAAACAAGGTAAATGCCATCACCTCATGGTGCAATAGCCCCTCCAACTGGATGCCGCTCAACAACATGCCTTTGGACATGACCTACGACGGCGATGCAGTCTATGAACGTGGTGCGGTCATCGTCAACACGATGATGAATTACATGGGTCGTGAGAACTTCCTTGCCGCCATGCGTGCCTATTTCCAGCAATATGCCTATCAGACGGCCACTTCCGAACAGCTTTGCGAAGCTCTGACCCAAGCATCGGGCATCGACATGCACGACTTTTTTGACACATACGTCTATTCGAGCGGCATGCCGAACCTTTATGCCTCAATCGTGTCAGTTGAGCCAGCCGGCAATCAATTTGCGGTCACGCTCGATCTTCATTACCAACACATCGGCGACACCCACGTCGGGCAAAGCAATGTCTATGAAGTCACTTTTATCGGCCCCGATTTCCAACTGGCCACCGAAAAAGTGAACTGGGACAACCAACACAGCACTGTAACAATCAACCTTGACTTCGAACCCATCGGCATGGTTTGTGACATGAACAATAACTGGTTAGATGGCAAGCTGCAAAAGCACTTCATGCTGAAATCGTCGACTCAACAGGGTGTTAATAGTTTCAATTGCGAGGCTACTGCCTTGACGGATTCCGTATTTGTTGCTGTCGAGAGTAATCTGATAGGCACTTACGACGACCCCCTGATTCCCTATCTGACGCTTTCCACCAAACGTTTCTGGGTCATCAACCGCTACGACTTTGGAGAAGCCGAGGTAAAAGGCATGTTTGACTACTCAAAGGGACAAGAAAACGACATCATCCAATCGACCAACGACTCGATTACCTTGCTTTACCGCAAGGACGCCTCTGAGACCTGGCATGAAATCGCCCATACCTTCTATCCTGGCTCCACTTGGAGAGTCGGGCGGATTATCATCGACAACATCGAACCGGGCGAATATGTCTTCGCCACATGGGACAAAGAAGCCCTTAGTACCGAGGAACAGGCCGAGCCCGAGAAGCACATGCAGCTGTTTCCTAATCCTACCAAAGGCCATATACGAATGCGTTGGGACAACCTTTGCGACGGCTCTATCCGTATCATCAGTATGGACGGAAAAGAACTGAAAAACGCCCCTTTTGTGCAAACCGACAGCCTTGAGCTTTCAATTGCCGACTTGGTGCGAGGGTGCTATACCGTGATGCGTCTCAACGGAGACGGCACTGTTTTGGAAACCAAGAAACTAATCGTCAAATAAGAATTAAGATGAAGAAAATCAATTGTTTGTTCGTTTTATTTATATTTTGTCTCTTTTTCGTTTCATGCGAAAAGCCAGAGGAGAATGAATGGAACAAGTATTATGGCTACAGTAACGAGGAAATTGCCGGAACATACTCCTTTTCCAACATTTCAGATGCCTTTGACGGCTTGACAGAGAGTGCCTATTGCCACATCTGCGAAGACGCCACGATCAACATCACGGCAGCGTCAGGCAGCAGCATCGAGTTCAAGGTGAATTGCCCGAATGAGACTTTCAGCCGGACATTTGAGGGTAAGCCCCGTGTGGACAATGACGACTTCCTAATCAACCTGACAGCTCCTTCTTGGGGCACGTATCCTGACTATGAACTGACCGTTAGTGTCTATAAGAATGACCAAGGCGACACCCGCCTTCACGGTTTTGCCAGACGCATCATTTATGAAGTTGTGACTAACCCGAATGGTATAACCGAGCATAGGATCAAATCAAAGATCAATTATTATTTCGATGTCATTAAAAACTAAACACTCAATAATATGAAAAAAGCATTGTTTACTCTGGCCATTCTTGTGATGGCGTTTGGAAACATGAGCTTTGCTCAGAGCAAGGCTGAACTGAGAGCGAAGACTACCGAGAGGATCTTCAAACAATACGGGCTGACCCGTGATAGTTACTATGTGCCGGAGGTGGCCAACTTCTACGAAGTCGACGGTACACAACACCGCACGACCTACTACTACGACGAGTCGGATTACACCCTTACCACGGAACTCACAGAGACTTACTATGATTCCTGGACGAACGAGTCGCGCATATCCTATGATTATGATTTTAACGGTAACGTGTTCGAGGTGCTCGTGGAGACTTGGGATAATGGCGACTGGCAAAACGAGATGCGGGCTTCCTATAGCTATAACGGCGATGTTATCAGCGAGATAGTCTGCCAATCCTTCATGGATGGTTCATGGGTGAACACGTTGAAGGAGGTCTACAACTTTAATGGAGACCAATGGACGGTGCTCTACTGGTTGTGGAATGGCAACACCTGGACCTCGTTTGAGCTGTACACCTACACCCGGGTTTCCAATGTCATCGAACTGCTGATCCAGTATATGGAAGGTGGCGCATGGCAAAACGAAATGGAGGAGATTTACACCCTCGACTTCGACGAGAACGTCACGGAAATTCTGTATAGGACATGGGATCCGGAAGACGTTCTCTGGATAGATTATGAGAAGATGACCTATGTTTATGAAGGTGGTGTCTACACCGACCAGTATCAGCAAAGCTGGGACGGTGCCGAATGGTATGACGAATATCACTACACCTATGAGTATGACGCGGACGGCAATGCCAAACACGGAATGTGCTATGGATTTGGTGGCTATGATTGGGCACCCGACGATGGCGACATCGAGATGGCATACGGCTACAATGCCGAAACCAAGTCGTTCTACGGCAGCGAAGTGAACATGGTTTACGTCGACCTCACCAATGTCAAAGAGAATGCCCAAGCCAATTTCAAGGTGTATCCCGTGCCTGCCGAAAACGAACTCTTTATTCAGGCCGAAGATTTCCAAAAAGCTGAAATTTTTAGCCTTAGGTCAGAAGCTGATGGAAAGCACGACGGAATCGATGAACGTCAGTGCGTTGAGTCAAGGCGTTTACCTGCTGAAGGTCTATGACCAATCGGGCAAGACCGAGACGCAACGGATTGTCGTGAAATAATTGTTTTGTAGGGCTGTCGTATCACGGCAGCCGCCTAGGGTGACCCCAGCGGCTGCCACCATGTGACAGCCCTACAAGTATCATTTCTTCAGGGTAATACGGAATGTTGTCCCTTCACCAACCACAGACGATTTCACGAAGATCTTGCCCTTGTGGTAGTCTTCGATAATGCGCTTGGCCAACGATAAGCCTAAGCCCCAGCCGCGCTTTTTGCTCGTAAAGCCCGGATTAAACACCTGCTTGATTTGTGACTTCGGGATGCCCTTGCCCGTGTCGCTCAAGTCGAGGTGGATATGGTCGCCGTCGTCGATGAGGTCGAGGGTGATTTTGCCGTGGTCGCCCATGGCGTCGATGGAGTTTTTGGTCAAGTTTTCAAGGACCCAACGGAACAACGAGGGTATCAAAGGCATAATCATTTCGCCTTCAGGAAGGTTGACTTCAAACTCAAACTTCTTGGAAAACCGCTTTTGCAGGTAGTCCATCGTGTCGTGGATAAGGTAAACGATGTCAGTAGGCTCAGGCACAGGCACGGAACCGATTTTCGAGAAGCGATCGGTGACGATTTGCAGGCGCTCGATATCTTTTTCCATCTCATGAGTACCCACGAAAGGCTCGTCTTGCATCTTCAAGAGCTCAATCCATCCCATTAGTGAGGAAAGTGGCGTGCCCAGCTGGTGTGCGGTCTCCTTGGCCATACCGGCCCACACCTGGTTCTGCTCCGAACGGCGGGCATAGCTGAAGAGTAAGTAGGCAATCAGAAGAAATAGTGCGAAAACAACGAACTGAATGATAGGATAGTAACGCATCTGCTGCACCAAGTCAGTGGTGCGGTAGAAGATGGTGGCCTTGCCTTTGTTCATGAACTCAATTTGCAGTGGGTCATTCTCGTTGCGCATGATGTCGAGCTGCTGCCGCACATAATTGGAGTCCTGCATCATGAGGGAGTCGAGGTTGCCGAAGCTGAGGATGGTGTCTTGGGTCTCATTGGTGACGATGACGGGAACGCCCATGGAATTAAGCGTGATTTCCTCCATGAAGTGGTCCGACATGTCTTCCAAAACGGCTTTCAAATCAGTGTATATCCGCGACTCGTTATAATATAAATATTGAACAAAGCCATAACCTGGGTCGATTTTGATGGGCTGAAACTTCGAGTAGGCTTGTTTCATCTCGGCGTCGAAGACCTTTTTCCCCTCCTGCTCAGGAGGCAGGTTGTTTGACGAAACAATATTGTCTTTTTCATCGGTCAGCACCAGCGGAATGCTGATGTTATTACGGATGATATCCACATAGACGGCGGTATTTTCGTTGGATGAGATGTCCATGACGCGGCGGTAGGCGTTGGCCAACAATTCGACGCGCAACTGTTCCTGCTCGCTCACCTTGTTGAAGAATTCCTCCGTCGATTTCATCATCACGGCATGTTGCTCCATGGCTGCGGCCCACATCTTCACCTGCTTAATCTCTTGATCTGCAATTGATTTTACCAAGTGGTTGGTGTACCACAACGAGGCACCGATAATGAGCAAGGCGACAATCGCCAAAGCCCATTTCCAGTGTTTTTTGTTGGTGTAGAGGTTCGTTTTCACAACGATAAAAACGATAATGTTCTGAAATTATTATAGTTCGGTCGGATTTGTAATCCGACCGTGTTGAAAGGGGGATTTGCAATCCCCTTCGTCAAATCTTTTTTCTCATCCGTCCCACAGGAATACCCAACTGTTCCCTATACTTCGCCACGGTGCGACGTGCGATGGGATAGCCTTTCTCTTTCAGCACCACCATCAGTTGCTCATCGGTCATGGGATTGGCCTTGTCCTCATTGTCGACGGCATCCTTCAGGATTTTCTTGATCTCGCGTGTGGAGACCTCTTCGCCCTCTTGGTTGGTGATGCCTTCGCTGAAGAAGAACTTCAACAAGTGGGTGCCGTAAGGCGTCTGAACGTATTTGCTGTTGGCCACACGCGAGACGGTGGAGATGTCGAGCCCCACCTTGTCGGCCACATCCTTTAAAATCATGGGCTTGAGTTGGGTCTCGTCACCCGTCAGGAAGTAATCCTTTTGAATGTCAGCGATGGCTTTCATCGTGATGTAGAGTGTGTTCTGTCTTTGGTTGATGGCGTCAATGAACCATTTGGCAGAGTCAATCTTCTGCTTAACGAACTGCACGGCTTCCTGCTTGCCTCGGTTGTCCTTGCTGTTGGAGAACTCTTCCAGCATCTTCAGGTACGACTTGCTGACACGCAGTTCAGGAGCGTTGCGGCCGTCCAAGGAGAGCTCCACCTTGCCATCTCTGACAAAGACAAAGAAGTCGGGTGTGATGTAGTGGATGTTCTTGGTGCTGGAGGTGGATGCATCGGCGGGCTTGGGGTTGAGTTTGAGTATCTCATCCAAGGCGGCTTTCAGGTCGCGGTTGCTGACTTCCAGCTTCTTGGCGATTTTATCGTAATGCTTCTTGGTGAACTCTTCAAAGAAGTCCTTGACGATGGTCATGGAGAGACTATAGTCCTTGTGGAAGGGGTTGTCTTCCTGAAGGCGTTTCAGCTGGATAAGCAGACATTCCTGCAGGTCGCGGGCAGCGATGCCGGGCGGGTCGAGCTGCTGAACGATACGGAGCACTTCCATTACCTCTTCCTCGGTGGTGGAGACGTTCATCGTGAAGAGCATGTCATCGACGATGTTGGGAACGGGGCGGTTGAGGTAGCCGTTGTCGTCCAAGTTGCCGATGATGTATTGTCCGATCTCGAGTTGCTTCTCGGTCAGGTCATGATAGGCCAGTTGTTGGTTCAAGTAGTCTTGGAAGGTCTCTTCATTGACGATGGGTGCTTCATAGTCGTCATCGTCGCCACTGTAGTTGTTGGCTTGCAGCTTGTAAGAATAGTCTTCCAGGTCTTCTTCCGAGAGGTAGTCGTTGATGTCGAACTCGTCGTCCTTGCTGAAGTCCACCTCGTCGTCGTTGTAGTCGTCATTTTCGCCGTTGTCGTCGTCGGTGGGCTCGTCAACGGTTGGCTCGTTGTCGTCATAGTCGTTGTCGCGAACGTCTTCGAGGGCGGGGTTGATTTCCATCTCCTCCTTGATGCGTTGCTCGAGTTCGATTAATGGCAGTTGCAGCAGCTTCATCAGCTGGATCTGCTGCGGAGAGAGCTTCAGCTCCTGCCGCTGGGTTTGAGTCAATCGTTGGTTGTTCATCATCTGTTGAATTATGAATGTGGAATGCTGAATGCGGAATGGCGCGAAGCGATGCTGGGCTTTGCCCTCATTCTGCATTCATCATTCATCATTCAGCATTAATATAGGCAGTTCTTTGGTGTACGTGGGAACGGGATGACGTCACGGATGTTGGTCATGCCGGTGATGAAGAGCAGCAGACGCTCGAAGCCGAGGCCGTAGCCCGAATGCGGCACCGAGCCGAAGCGACGGCTGTCGAGGTACCAGTCCATGGAAGCCTCGGGGATGCCGACTTCGTGCATGCGGTCAAGAATCTTGTTGATGTCAGTTTCGCGTTCGGAACCGCCAATGATTTCGCCAATGCCGGGGAAGAGCACGTCCATGGCGCGGACGGTCTTGCCGTCTTCGTTTTGTTTCATATAGAAGGCCTTTATCTCCTTCGGGTAGTCGGTCAGGATGACGGGCTTCTTGAAGTGCTTCTCGACGAGGTAACGCTCATGCTCCGACTGCAGGTCGACGCCCCAGCCATCGACGGGATACTGGAACTTGCCCTTCTTGTTGTAGTTGGAATTGCGAAGGATGTCGATGGCCTCGGTGTAGGTCAGGCGGACAAACTCATGTTCGAGCACGAAGTGCAACTTGCTAATGAGTTCCATCGACTTGTCTTCCTCCTTCTTGCCCTTCTCTTCGTCCTGCAGGCGCTTGCTGAGGAACTGGAGGTCGTCCATGTTGTTGTCCAAAGCGTACTGGATCAAGTATTTCAGCATCTCTTCGGCAAGATCCATGTTGTCGTTGATGTCGTAGAAGGCCATCTCAGGCTCAATCATCCAGAACTCGGCCAAGTGGCGCGTGGTGTTGGAGTTCTCGGCACGGAAGGTAGGACCGAATGTATAAATCTTGCCCAATGCTGTGGCTGCCAGTTCGCCTTCAAGCTGACCCGACACGGTAAGGTTGGTCGACTTGCCGAAGAAGTCCTGCTTGTAGTCGATGTTGCCTTGTTCGTCGCGAGGGATGTTGTTCAAATCCAAAGTAGTCACTTGGAACATCTCGCCGGCACCTTCAGCATCGGAGGCGGTGATGAGCGGTGTGTGGACGTTATAGAAGCCCCGCTCGGTGAAGAACTTGTGGATGGCGAACACCATGGCGTGGCGTAGGCGCATCACGGCACCGAAGGTGTTGGTGCGGAAGCGCAGGTGGGCGATGTCGCGCAGGAACTCCAAGGAGTGCTTCTTGGGTTGTAGCGGGTATTCATCGGGGTTGGCGGGGCCGAATAGACCGATCTCCTTCACGGAGAGCTCCACGGCTTGGCCACTACCCATCGAGGCGACGAGAACACCCTTGGCCCAAAGGGATGCGCCGGCATGCATTAATGCCAGGTTTTCTTCCGGGATGACGTTCAGGTCGATGACTAATTGCAGGTTATTAATGGTGGAGCCGTCGTTGAGGGCGATGAAGGCCACGTTCTTGCTGCCGCGCTTGTTGCGCACCCAGCCCATCACTGTAATCTCATTGTCAGAGGCTTGCATCTGCAAGGCTTGTTTGATTTCTACTCTTTTCACTTTATGATGATTTTATTTGTTGCTTATTGTTGCTTGACTCGGGACTTCGGGACGCGAGACCATTATCGTCCCGTAGTCTCATGTCTCGAAGTCACCTGTCTAATTTTGTGCAAAGAAACGAAAAAAAACGCAATGGTCGGCCAAAATTGCCGTATAATTACAAAGTGCATTGGATTGCGGTCAATACTCTACCTTATCCTCTTTCGCCGCCCAGGCGCGGAAGGTCTCGATGGCCTCATCGCGCAGCAAGGGAATGAACGGCACGGAGCGTTCCTCATACGGAGTATCCAACTCCTTGTATATGAAGTCGTCCGCAAAGTCGATGTCGGCGGCATCTTTTTTCGTGTTGCCGTAATAGATGCATTTGATATGTGCCCAATAGATGGCACCCAGGCACATTGGGCAAGGCTCGCAGGAAGTGTAGATGACACAGTCCGACAGGTCGAAGGTGCCCAGCTTGCGGCAAGCCTGACGGATGGTGTTCACCTCGGCATGGGCGGTGGGGTCGTTGTCACGGGTGACGCTGTTGGCGCTGCCCGCCACGATTTCTCCATCTTTCACGATGACGGCCCCGAAGGGACCGCCACCGTTTTTCACGCTCTCATCGGCGAGGCGGATGGCCTCGCGCATATAGTTTTTGTCTTTTTCTGTGATGTTCATGGTAGTCTGGTTTTGAGAGCAGGGGTTGCGCTGCGCTTCACCCCTGCTTATTATCTGTCGTCCCTACGGGACTCCTTATTTTCTGTAACGGGTTTCAAGTTCTGCGCGGTATTTGTCGGCAATCTCTTTGGCTAGCGCCACGCCGTCGCCATGCGGCTCGGCGCTGAAGGTGCCGAGGCGCTCGCGCCACCATTGGCCTTCGTATTTGCAAATGCGCTCGTGGTAAGCTTTTTCATCGAAGGGCTTATTCGCATCAATGGCGGCATCCACATCCTTAAAGAACTCCTTCCAGCGGTAAGCGTAGTAGGTCGCGGTGAGACCCGCCCAAGCTCGGCTGGCGTATTCGTTGAGCAAGGCATCTTCCTCGCCCCAGGTGGTGATGATGTTGCGGGCATTACTTTCAAAGTAGTCTTTGTCTTCTTCGGTCGTACCTATGGCTCTAGCGTCACGAATCCAACGACCTACGAGGAAGGCACTCTCTGTGGCCAGAATCTTATCCGTGTCATCAAGGATGGAGGTCATCGTCTTTTCTAATTCATGCACCTTCTCATAATCATCCTCGCGGTAGGCCTTCACATAATCGGCATAGAGGTCGCTGAAATAGTTGCCCAGCAACTGCCTCGTGATGTTGACCGCATCGAAATGACGTGTGCGGGTGTTGCAGTCGGCGGCGAGCAGGTCGTCCAAGACGTCCAACAGGGTGATATTGTTATACTTATAGGTTGGAGCGACATAATACTGACGGTATTTGTCGATGGTGCCCATGGTCGGCCTCTGGTTGATGCGGACGGTCTGCCCCGGCGCCGACACCTTATTATATACGCTGTCGGCCAGCAAGATCCAAGCAGCTCTCATGTTCGGGTCTTCCTTGCCGGCACGTTGGTCGGCGAGGCGCAGCACCCAGGCATCCACATCCTTGGTGAGCGGGTTGTCCCAAGCCTTTTCGAAGACATATTCATACATGAATGGGTTGCAGTCGAAGCCCTCCAGCGTGGAACCGATGCCGACGAAGTTGTCGCCACCCTTCTCGAAGGCGCGCTCAATCCTCACATTCACGGTGTCAAGATTGCCAGCCAGCATGGAGTTGCCACCGAAGTTGCCGAGATAGCACCAGATATAAGGCACGCCATAATAGGCGTTGGTGCGCTCCCACACAGGCTGTCGCTCGCAATAGTAATCGAGCATGATATGTCGGTCTTTCGGCATGGAGGTGATGTAGGCCTCAATACGGTTATCGACTTCCCAGTATTGACGCTCGTTCCAGAACAGCCATGCCATCTCGAGCCATTTGGCATCAGGGTCGGCGGCTTCGAGCGACTCATATACTTGACGGCTCACACGACCAAGGTATTCAGGTTCCCAGCTAGGTGGAATCATCTCGTTGAAAATGTCGATACCATAGATATGGTCGGTGCCGTAGAACTCGATTTCTTTTTCGATGAACTTCTTCTGGATTTGGGCGTACAACTCACACTCGGGGTCGAGGAACTTGCACCAGCAGATGCTGTCGAAGCCGGCCCAGTCGCCCAAGGAGGCCAAAGGTGCATCGGGGTAAAGCCTTGTGATGCAAGGCGGCACATGGCCAGCAAAGCCGGGCAACACGGGTTTCATGTTCAGCTCACGCTCGCGAGCCACGATTTGCTTTTGCAGTTCCTTTTGGTTCTCGAGCCACGACATGGGCAACGGTCCACCCCAGCGGTCGATATTTTGCATGCGGTGCCACGGCAGGTGCGCCGGACCCGTGAAGTAGCTGCGGATCTCCTCATCGGTGAGGCCCAAGTCGCTCCACACCTCATACCAAACCGACTCCTGTCCCGTGATGGCTAAGGGCAGATTGATGCCGTTGAGTGCCATCCAATCGATGAAATGCTCCCATTCCGACCAATCCCACCAAGGCAGGGTGTAGCCAAAGGTGCAGTAGTTGAGGAAGAAACGGTCGGGCACACGGGCGCTCAGACTGACCTTCTCAGGCACCGCAGGCATGGTAGTAGGAATCTGCAAAGGCTCTTCCTTGAACCAGGAGTATTGCGCCATGCAGTAGTATTTCAAGTAGTGGTTCAGACCCACGGCCATGCTGTTGGCGTTGTTGCCACGGATAATGAGATCATTGCCTTTCGTTTCGATTTCAAATTTGTCAACTGTGTCGTTTTCAAGCCGTTCGAGGACGATGTTTTCGGAATACTCAGGCACAACGCGGTTCACCAGTCCGCGCATGGCGATGACTTCAGGGTCGGTCTCGGCCTTCTTGGTGCAGGAGAAGCACAGCACGAGGCTCAACAGGGTGATGAGGGATAGCTTTTTCATTGGATTACATTTATTGTTTCTTCACAAACCTTCTGACTTCGGTGGCGTTTTGTGTCGTCATACGGATGATGTAAGTGCCAGCAGGTAGCGCAGCAGCCTGGATTTCCACCATATTACCACAGTTGCATAGGCTGCAAACCTTAGTTCCCAAGAGGTTATATATTTCAAGACAATCAATGTCCGACACCGCTTCAACAATCAGTTTGTCGCTGACAGGATTAGGGTAGAGATTGAAGCCTATGTTGGCTTGTTCGCCCACACCATCAACGTATTGAAGGTTGGCGACAAGGTTTCGGTTGCCTGTGACTGTGAAAACGTATTCTTGCTCTTCCGAGACGACGATGCCGTTTTCGGTCCAGTTTTGGAAAGTGTAGTTTTCGTTGAGTTCAACTTTGAGGGTCGCCTCCTCGCCATAGAAATAGCTTCCGCCTCCCATCGCAACACCTCCTTCCGAAGGATTGACGACAGCGGAAATGACATAGGTGTTTTCGTTAAACTGTGCGACAAGGTTTCTGTTGCCAGTAACGACAAATGTGTAAGTGGCTTCGGTGGACAACACAACCTCGTTCTCCATCCATTTAACGAAGGTATAACCTGGGGCTGGGGTAGCTCTCAAGGTGCACGACTGTCCTTGTTGGTATGTGCCGCTACCGATAATCGACCCGCCATTGGTAGGTTTGACCAACACGTTAATCGTATAAGTGGGTAGCTGGTTTTCGGAAAAGTGAGCCACAAGGTTATGGTTACCGTTCACTGTGAAAGTATAGCTGACATCGGAAGAAACGAAACTGCCGTTTTCAGTCCAGTTAATGAAAGTAAAGCCATTGTTGACAGAAGCGGTAACGGTGCAACTCTGTCCATAAGTATAAGTGCCTCCTCCGCTAACCACACCACCGTTGATAGGGCTGGCCGCGACACTGACGGTATAAGTATTGATGGAGAAGTTGGCCACCAAGTTGTGGTCTTCGTTCACAGCAAAAGTATAGGTGGAGTTGCCCGAGACCACATTGCCGTTCTCAGTCCAATTCTCGAAGGAATAGCCATAGTTGGCTGTGGCACTGACAGTACACGATTGTCCTTCCTCGAAGGTACCACCACCGCTGACGGTGCCGCCTTCACTCGGGTTG
>Ga0265298_10005766_pt1 | contig 15427 bp, 13 predicted proteins | sample AusTroGonzalo_MG_3_FD_193486 | JGI IMG/M metagenome (GOLD analysis project Ga0265298, IMG submission 193486) | Bovine rumen microbial communities from tropical cattle in Woodstock, Queensland, Australia - Gonzalo_01 | ecosystem: Host-associated > Mammals > Digestive system > Stomach > Rumen ... | reverse complement strand
GGTCGGGTCGCTGCCGTTGGTGGTGTAGCGGATGGTCGCTCCTTCGGTGGCGCAACTGATGGTGACCGTTTGCGTCTGCTCGTAAGCGCCGCCTTCGGGGCTGAAGGTCGGGGTGGCCACGGTTTGCTGTGGTGCGTCGCCCGTGCAGTACGTGACTTCCATGGCTTTGATTCTTCGGTGGCCCGATGTGCCGCCGATGGTGAAGTTCACCGTAGCGGCATTGCCGTTCCACGTCGGCGACTCAAAACTGCCCACGTCGGTGGTGATTTCGTTGGTGCCGTCGCCCGAACCAAAGGTCAGCGTGACGCCTGAAATGTAGCCTGACGAGGTTGTGACGGTGAAATAATTCCCGCCATAGCACCTCACAGCCGTGCCCGTGTTGTAATACTTCGGTGTGTTGCTGTTTGAGCCTTTGTGGAAGGTCAAGGTGACGTCATGGTTGACGGTAATGTCCACACCGTCAAGGTTCTGTCCGTTTTCGTAACCCTGTTCCGAAAGGTCAATGGAGGTCATGTAACATTCCTGCCCCCATAGGGTCATTCCTGTCAACAGCACGAGGGCCGTCAACAATAAAGTTAGTTTTCGTTTCATTTGAACTTAAATTTAATTATTTGATACTTAATGATTTGTCGATAACTCAATGCGTCTTGCACGAAAAGTCAAAAATAGGGATTTGTCGACTATCGGAAGGTGGGGAATCGTGATAAGTTTTCAACACGGATTGTTGATAACTTGTCGGATTTATTTGGCGCAACAGTGCCTGATTTGCCGAAATTTTGTAGTTTTGCACCGTTATAACACCAAACATCATGAAAAAAGTAGTACGTACAGTTTGGATTGGCGCCTTGTCGGGCCTGGCGTTTTTGGCCGCTTGCTGCACCACCAAAGGCGGCATTTCGAAGGCTGAGCGCAAGCAACTCATCAAGGAGCGCGACTCCATCCAAGAGATTCTCAGTAGGCGCGAAGGGGCTGCTATCTATGGCACACCTGAAATGATGCAGCGCTATGGCCTTGAGACCTTGCGTCTCCGCAACCAATTGGACTCCATCAACTACAAGTTGGGTGAGGATGTCGATTTGGAGAAAAGCGCACAACAACTGAGAGAAAAAGAAGCACGTATTGAGAAGATGCAGAGAATCAACGAAATGAGGGATAGACTCGAAGTCCTTCGGAACACCATCCGCGAACGTGAAGGCTCCTGCGTTTATGGCTCGCCCGAAATCATCGAGGAGTACGGCCGCGAGACCCAGCGATTGAGGGACGAGGCCAACGAGCTTGAACTGCAGATCCGAGAAATGGAGAATGAGTAACAAACTTGGTTTTCAGAAGAGAGTGATGCTCGAACTCAACCGCGCTGTGCTGCAAGAGCGGGTTGAGAAGCATGAGCTTCACCAACTTTTTTGGGAATGCACCCTGCGCTGCAACCTCAACTGTCGGCATTGCGGCTCCGATTGCCGTATGCTCTCCGAGACCGCCGACATGCCACTTGACGACTTCCTGAAGGTACTTGACGAAATCAAGCAACACGAAGACCCGTCGAAGGTGATGGTCATCACCACGGGCGGCGAACCCACAATGCGTCGCGACTTGGCACATTGCGGTGGCGAAATCTCGAAGCGTGGCTTCGTGTGGGGCATGGTCACCAACGGCATGATGCTCACTTCAGAGAAACTTAATGAATTTGTTTCCAATGGGTTAAAGTCCATCGCGGTCAGCTTTGATGGCTTCGAGGATGACCACAACTGGATGCGCGGTAACCCTAATAGTTACAAGAACGTATTGGTAGCCGTGGAAGCCTTGAAACAGCATCCTGGCCTCACTTGGGATGTTATCACCTGCGTCAACCAACGCACAATCAAATACTTGCCGAAGTTCCGCGACTTCTTGATTTCATTGGGCATCAGAAGGTGGCGTTTGTTCACGGTGTTTCCCTTTGGGCGCGCCGCCAACGAGCCTGACTTCAAGCTTTCCAACAGCCAATTCGTTGAGATGATGGAGTTTATCAAGCAAACACGCTTGGAAGGCCGCATTCGTGCCGACTATGGCTGCGACGGCTTCCTCGGCAAGTACGAGGGCGAGGTGCGCAACCATTACTATTCGTGTAGCGCGGGCATCAATGTGGCTTCGGTGCTGGCCGATGGCGCCATTTCGGGCTGCCTCAGCATCCGCAGCGACTACCACCAAGGCAACATTTACAAGGACAGCTTCTGGGATGTGTGGCAGAACAAGTTTGGTGTTTACCGCGACCGCAAATGGATGAAAACCGACTGTTGCGCCGACTGCAAGATGTGGCGCTATTGTCAAGGCAATGGCTTCCATCTCCGTGATGGCGACGGAAAGCTACAAGTATGTCAATACCAAATGATAGTTGGGAGTGAGGAGTGAAGAGTTGATAGTTGTGTAGGGACGCAACGCTTGCGTCCGTAATTTTGAATTTTGAATTTTAAATTTTGAATCGAATCTACATAGTAGGCTACATGGGCGCGGGCAAGACCACTGCCGCGAAGCGCATTGCCAACCGCTTGGGCTGGGAGGTGGCCGACACCGATGACTTGTTTGAGGAGAAATACCGCATTTCCGTCCACGATTTTTTCCATAAGTACGATGAGACATTGTTCCGAAAATTAGAGTCGGAAGTGCTGAAAAGTACTGAAAATATGCAACATACGGTCATTTCGACTGGTGGCGGACTGGCCTGTTTCTTGGACAACATGGAATGGATGAACCAGCACGGCCTGACGGTTTTCATGCACATCAGTCCCGAAGCCGCCGCCGACCGTATTTTGCACTCGAAGCGCAAGCGCCCCCTGACAGAGAACAAGACCGAGGCTGAACTGGCCGAATACATACAACAACATTATGCTTCACGGCTGCCGTTTTACGAGCAAGCCCAAATCACCGTGAAGTCTGAGAATTTTGATTTGGATAATCTAATTCAATTAATTGAAAATGAAAAAGATAATTAACCTGTTGATGCTTGTGGCCTTGCTTTCGGCCTGTGCTGAAAAGCCCTTCACTGAAATCGACACCTCTATTAATTATGCCGACACCGCGTATTGGTATGCCTTTGGCGAAAGCGACAAAGCTGCGGATGTGTTTTATGTATATCCCACAGTCTCAACGATTTCATACGCTGATAACGGTTCCTCATGGTTCACCGACATCACCTTGCGCGAGGTGAGGGAGGAAGCCCATGGAAACCAACGCTTTAACAAGATGCTGTATGACGACTACAACTTTTATGCGCCTTATTACCGTCAGATGATTTTTGAGTCTTATTCTCAGGATGACAGCATTTTGCGTGAAAACACCGCTTTCGCTGCCAATGATGTGAAAGCCGCCTTCCAATACTACATGGTGCATGGCAACTGTGGTCGTCCGTTTTTCCTCGTTGGGCACAGCCAAGGCTCACAAATGCTCATCGAACTGCTGAAATCAGGCATGACGGAGGAGCAACGTAAGCTGATGGTAGCTGCGTATTGTATTGGCTATCATGTTACTGCGGAGGAATTGGACAAATATCCTGAGCAGCTTTGTCCCGCCCAAGACAGCACTGAAACAGGCAAGCTCATCATTTTCAACTCTGTGACCGACACGACGGCTATCGGCATGGTGTCGCGTGACGATGTGGTAGGCGTTAATCCTACTGTTTGGACGATGAATGCGGATACGGTTTCGGCTGAATATCAGCTTGGCATGGCCAAATACAACACGACCCGCGACAGCGTCCTAATAGTTCCTTGTCCGACAAGAACTTGCCTCTACAAGCATACCACCGTGTGTCCTGACCTCGACCCTGAAATGGTCTTCATTCCGGCTTACCAGGACATGTTTCCCAAAGGCAACCTGCATTTCGCTGATTCATGGCTCTTTGCGGGCAATGTGAAGCAGAATATGGCGTGCAGGCTCGCCCATTGGCAGATGTCCCGCAGATAGCGACACATCAAACCATTCTTGGCGGTTGATAAAATTCGTCATTTTGCCATTGGGCGGGATTATTAACGATGTAATATGCAATGGTTTGTAACGACATATCATCGCGAATGATGTGTTCGTAATAATTGCGTTGCCACAATTTCCGGTCGAACGGCATCCACCCCAATTCATTCACCCCACGGATATATTCATTGGTGGACATGGTTTTGAACCATCGCACCACCGCCGACAATGGCGAACCCGTGTGTTCTCCCAAATCCACCTGTAGGGGCGCACCCATGTGTGCGCCCTCAATATGACCCACGTGTGCGCCCTCATTATTAATTTGTCCGCCATCATTTGCGTGTGCGCCCTCATCCCGACCGTATTTGTCAACAATAATGTTTGGTGCATTCAAATCCATGTCGTCCAATTGTAGGGGCGCACCCACGTGTGCGCCCTTTATCCCATCGCAATCATCAATAACAATGTTTGTTGATGGTTCCATGTTTTGTTTGGGAGAGCGGACACACGGGTCCGCCCCTACGGACGACCCGACGTTTTTCCAAATGCAATGGAAATGGTTTGGCATGATGATCATTTCATGGCAAATGATGTCGGGGAATTTGTCTTGCGTTTTGCGATACCATTTATCCACCATGCGCCCGGCGTCGTTCAACACCATTTCGTCGTTTTTGATTTCGCCAAACAGACATTCGCGGTTCTGCGTGCAAATGGTGACGAAATACAGGCCTTCCGAGGCGTAGTCGTATCCATTTAGGCGAATGGAACGGCGATGGTGGATGTTGGGGTTATAGTGGGGCATGGGATATTCGTTGGTTTTTCGTGACAAAAATAAGAAAAAATTTCTTAGTGTACCGTGATTTGAAACAGGTTCGGTTGTATCTTTGCAACGGAATTGCGAAAACAATTGAAGAATATGGAAATCATATCACATATTAGACCTGAAGATTGGGCAATTCAGACCAACGAAGCGCATCAGGAAGGAGTGGCGAGGCTCGCGTCTCAATTTGCTGCTGACTTTGGCATGGCGGAATGGGGACGAGTGTTAGGACTACTGCATGACAAAGGCAAGGAGAAAAAAGCCTTTCAACAACACATTATTAAAGAAAGTGGGTTGGATTCAACCATCAAAGTTGAAGGCGACTACCGGCACGCATACGTTGGCGCGTTGTTGGCAAAAGAATTGTTTCCAGAGTTTCATCCATTGATTGACAATGCCTTGATGGGGCATCATCGGGGGCTATATGATTATGGTGAAATGGTAGAGGTGTTGAAAACTGATGTGCCTTATGAAGTCAAAAAAGAACAAATCCAAGCCAATTTGACGCTTCCAAAGATTGGTTCTCCCAAAGACATTCATCACGTGCAAAGGATGTTGTATAGTTGCCTTGTGGATGCAGACTTTTTGGATACAGAAGCATTCATGATGCTCGAACAAAGCAAATTGAGGGGAAATCGTGCCACGATGAAACAACTGGAAGAGAAATTGGATGCGTTTCTTCGGGTGCTTAAAGAAAACGCTGTTGATTCTGAGGTGAATAGGATTAGAAACGAAGTTCAACAATATTGTTTGTCTGAAAGTGCAAATGAGGCTGGTTTTTATAGCCTGACAGTTCCGACGGGTGGTGGAAAAACACTTTCATCTGTTTTGTGGGCAATTAAACACGCATTGAAGAATGATTTGAAAAGAATCATTATTGCAATTCCATATACCAGTATTATCACCCAAACGGCTTCCGTGTTAAGGGGCATTTTTGGTGAGGAAAATGTGTTGGAGCATCATTCCAATGTGAACCTATCGGATGACGAAAATTCCGAAATGAGGAAAAGGCTGAAATTGGCAACCGAGAATTGGGATTATCCAATTGTGGTGACTACCAATGTCCAACTCTTTGAGTCGTTGTTCAGCAACAAGCCTTCAGATTGTCGCAAACTTCACAATTTGGCAAAAAGTGTGCTGATTCTTGATGAGGTTCAAACGCTACCTGTGGAATTTTTGCAGCCTATTGTTGACACGTTAGATACTTTGAAGCGGGTGTTTGGCACTTCGATTTTGTTCACTACCGCAAGCCAACCTGTTTTGACTGGGAAGATTGTTGGAACAAACAAAATGAACTCTTTTGAGGCTTTGCCTGAAATCAAGGAAATCATTCCAGAAGAAGCGCGGTTGCATGACCGTTTGCGGAGGGTAAGATTGGAATTTGAAGATGCGCGAAGTAGTTATGATGATGTTGTTGAACGGATGACGGAATATCCGCGTGTGCTTTGCATTGTGAACACGAGAAACGATGCCAAAGAAATCTACAATCGCTTGCCTAAAGACGGAATTTGTCTGCATCTTTCAAGGATGATGTGTCCTGACCATGTTAGGACAACGATTGAGGAGGTGAAAACAGCTTTAAAAGATAACAGCAACGCTGTTGTTCGTGTGGTCGCTACGCAACTGATTGAAGCGGGTGTTGATATTGACTTTCCTGTAGTGTTCCGTCAGGAGGCAGGGCTTGATTCCGTCCTTCAGGCAGCAGGCAGATGTAATCGGGAAGGTCGCTTGGAAATGGGCAATGCTTTTGTGTTTGGTTTGCAGAAGCCGTTGCCGCCGGGCTTTATCACACAAACCAATAATGCCCGATTGGGCATGGGAAAACAACACGATTGGTTTTCGCCAAAGGCGATGACGGCTTATTTTCTACAATTGTATTCAAGGATTGAAAATTTTGACAAAGCCCATATCAAGGAACTGCTCTATAAACAGGAAATGCAGTTTGAAACTGCTGCCTCCGAATTCCGATTGATTGACGACAATACTACCTCGGTCATCATCAATTGGAAGGACAGCATGGATTTGGTTGAAAGGCTCAAAAAGGAAGGCCCTACATATCGTTTGATGAGGGCCTTGTCGCAATATAGTGTAAATGTGAGGGAAAGGGACATGAAGAAATTGTTTGGCATAGGCGCGATAGAAGAACTATTTGAAGGCGTGTTTGTCATTAGCGACAAAGTCTTTTATGACGAGCAAGTTGGGCTGGTATTGGAAAATCATTGGTTAGAAGAATCATTAATAGTTTAAAATATGGAGTATTACGATAAAGAGTTTTGTTTGGAAGTTTGGGGGCCGATGGCTTGCTTTACTCGACCAGAATTAAAGGTGGAGCGGGTGAGTTATGATGTCATCACGCCCTCAGCGGCACGAGCCATTTTTGAGGCGATTTTTTGGAAACCTGCCATCCATTGGCAAGTAACTAAGATTGAAGTGCTGAATGAAATCAAGTGGACGACCATCCGACGAAATGAAGTCGGTGCGGTTGCAAGAACTACACCGTTATTTATTGATGACGGAAAAACTCGTCAGCAGAAAAACACATTATTGCTACGAGATGTCCGTTACCGTCTTTGGGCAAAACTGGAGTTCATTCCACAATGGAAGAGAACCGAGAGCAAAAACCCTCGAATTGATTCCGAGGAAGCGGAGTTGTTGCGCAAGGATGAAAACCCGGGGAAATACAACGCCATGTTTGAGCGTCGAGCAAAGAAAGGACAATGCTTCAATCAACCCTATTTGGGGACGAGAGAGTTTTCGGCCTCGTTCCGTTTGGTTGACCCTGAAAATGAATCGTTGGTTGACCCTATTTCTGAAACTCGCGACTTAGGCATCATGCTTTACGACATGGATTTTGAGGGGAATCCTGAAAAGCCCGAAGCCATGTTCTATAGGGCAAAAATGGAGCACGGAATCATTATCGTACCACCAATAAATAGCGAGGAGGTATTGAGATGATTTTACAGGCTTTATACGAATATTACAACAGAAGCAAGGGAACACTTCCTGCTTTTGGACGAGAATTGAAAGAGATTGGCTTTCTCATTGTCATCGACAAAGACGGAAATTTCGTTCGATTTGAAGACCGCCGTATTGACAAAAAACATGCTCAACAGTTTTTGGTGAAAAAGCATGTGGGACGTACAAGTGCGATGGCTGCCAACTATTTGTACGACAATAGTGCGTATGTCTTTGGATATTCGGAAAAAGGGAATGAAGATGCTTCAAAGTATCTTGAGGTTTTCAAGGAAAACGTGCAAGCCATGTCTTCTGCCGCTCCTGAAAATGAGGATTTGAAGGTTGTGCTTTCATTCTATCAACACAATATGGAAGAAGTTCGTGAACAAATGTTTGCGGATGCCTTGTGGCCTGAAATCGAAAGGAACTTGAATAAAAAGTATTCAACTTTTTCGTTCTTGATAGAAGGTGATACGAGGATTGTCGCTGAAAAGGATGAACTTCTGGATTTGTTGAACTATGATATTTTTAGCGCTGATCAAATCTGCTTGGTTTCGGGAAAAAGAGGTAGAGCTGTTGAAACGACGACGGCAACCATGATTCCTGGAAGTCAGGCAACAGCCAAACTTGTCGCTTTTCAAACGAATTCTGGTTATGATTCATACGGTAAGCAAAAAGGCGGCAATGCGCCAATTAGTGAAGAAGCTGAATTTGCATATACCACAGCATTGAATCACATGCTTCGTTCTGATTCGAGAAACAAGTTCCTTATAGGCAACCGTACCTTCCTTTTCTGGGCATCAAAGAACGATGAAGCAGGCAAACAAGCCGAAGAAAGTATATTCGGCATGTTCGGATTCAATGAAGAAGAGGATGATCCCAACCGAAATATCGAACAAGTAAGGAAAACTTTCAATGCCATTTATTCTGGCAGTCTGAAAACCTCACTTGATGACAAGTTTTATATTCTCGGATTGGCTCCCAATTCGGCGAGAATTGCCGTGACATATTGGTCGGAACTGCCTCTGAAACAATTTGCAGCATTGATTTTGCGTCATTTTGATGACATGGAGATTGCTGATACCCGAAAGGAGAAAAAACCTTATATGGGTTTGAGATCAATCCTTGCAGCAGTCACTTTGGGAGGCAAGTCATCCGATGCCACACCCAATTTGCCTGAAGCCGTTGTGAAGAGTATCTTCCAAGGCTTGCCATATCCTTACACGCTGTTTGCAGGGTGCATTAGGCGCATTCGTGCCGAACAAAGCATCAACATTACGAGAGCCGCCATCATCAAGGCTTATTTGAACAGAAATGATAACCAACAAAAAATAGAAGTTATGTTAGACAAAGAAAACACCAACCAAGGCTACCTCTGTGGCCGCTTGTTTGCCGTACTTGACAAAATTCAAGACGATGCCAACAGGCAACATTCCATCAGGGAAAGGTACATGAACGCGGCAAGTTCTACGCCTGCCACGGTCTTTGCCACCATTCTTAATTTGTCTTCCCATCATTCCGAGAAGTTGAACGAGGGGAGGAGAATCTTTTTTGAAAAGACCAAACAAGAGATTATTGATAAAATTAGTGCAGAAGGTTTCCCCAACCATCTCGACTTGCAAGATCAAGGCCGATTCTTTGTCGGCTACTATCATCAGATGCAGTCTTTCTTTACCAAGAACGAGGAAGAACAAGAAACAGAGTAATAACAATTTAAAACAATAATACTATGTCAGAACTTAAAAACAGAATCGATTTTGTGTACATCTTTGATGTGCAAGACGGCAATCCGAATGGCGACCCCGATGCAGGCAATTTGCCTCGCGTGGATCCTGAAACAGGCATGGGTCTCGTGACCGATGTATGCCTGAAGCGTAAAGTGCGCAACTATGTGCAAGTGGCAAAGAGCCTTGTTCCCGGGTACGACATTTTCATCAAAGAAAAGGCGGTGCTGAACACGCTGATTGACAAGGCACACGAGGAAGACAGCGTAAAAGAGGCCAAAGACAAAACTATGGCTGCCCGAGATGTGATGTGCAAGTCGTACTATGACATTCGCACATTTGGTGCGGTTATGTCCACTGGAAAAAATGCAGGTCAAGTTCGTGGTCCAATCCAGTTTACTTTTGCTCGCTCCGTAGATGCCATTGCAACAGCCGAACATTCCATTACCAGAATGGCAGTCGCAACGGAAAAGGAAGCGGAAAAGCAAGGTGGCGACAATCGCACGATGGGTCGCAAGGCGACCATCCCATACGGTTTGTATGTTTGCCACGGCTTCATTTCCGCCAATCTTGCCAAACAAACAGGTTTTTCGGAGGAAGATTTGACCTTGTTCTGGGAAGCATTGAAAAATATGTTTGATGTTGACCGCTCGGCGGCTCGAGGGTTGATGAGCGCCCAGAAACTGATTGTTTTCAAGCACGATTCCGTGTTGGGCAATGCACCTGCCAACAAACTCTTCGACCTTGTGAAGGTGGAAAAGAAATCAGAGAGTGCACCTCGTTCGTTCAATGACTACGAAGTGATTATTGACAAGAAGGGCATTCCTACTGGGGTAACATTGGAGGAAATGATTTGATAAACATGTCGCGCCCCGCGTGGGCGCGTGGATTGAAACTAATACCACGAGCCATGATTAACATTCAAAAGTGTCGCGCCCCAGGTGGGCGCGTGGATTGAAACTCTGGCGATGTCATTAAGGATGCCGAGAACTATTGTCGCGCCCCGCGTGGGCGCGTGGATTGAAACCTTGCTGACAGCGGCATAACCCATGTGCTCGGAAGTCGCGCCCCATACGGGCGCGTGGATTGAAACAACGGATTGAACAATGTAATGATAGAGTGCAACTATGTCGCGCCCCGCTTGGACGCGTGGATTGAAACGACTACGGCGCATTGATTAACTGGCTCGTTGCTGGTCGTGCCCCGCGCGGGCGCGTGAATTGAAACCAGATAATTTGCGGCAGACCGTGAACCCCGTAGCGGTCGCGCCCCGTGTGGGCGCATGGATTGTTGAAGGGCGCACACGCGGGTGCGCCCCTACCGCACAATCCGTCAATAATAAAATACAATATCAAATCGGCATGGCGCATAATGGAATTGGCGAATGTTTGGGTTCGGGGTATTGTAGGGGCGGACCCATGTGTCCGCCCATTATAAAACATGTCCGCCCTGTTGGTTGGGATATTTACATTGTTTAGGGCGCACACGTGGGTGCGCCCCTACCGTGCAATCCGTCAATAAAAAACCCAACATCAAATCGCCATGGCGCATGATGGAATTGGCAAATGTTTGGGTTCGGTGTATTGTAGGGGCGGACCCATGTGTCCGCCCTTAATAATGCGTTCGTCGTTGTCGACAATAGGGCGCACACGCGGGTGCGCCCCTACATGATGCGAAATTGTTGATTGGGCGCACATATTATCGCAATTCCAATAAGACAACATTCTCCACATGCTGCGTGTGTGGGAACATGTCGACGGGTTGCACGGCCATGACTTTATAGGCCGAATTGAGCAATTGTAGGTCACGGGCTTGCGTGGCGGGGTTGCAACTGACGTAGACGATTTTCTTGGCGCGGATTTTCAATAGTTGCTCGACCACCTTTTCGGCCATGCCCGCGCGCGGCGGGTCGGTGACGACAAGGTCGGGGCAACCGTTGGAGGCGATGAAGTCGTCGGTGAAGACCTTGGCCATGTCACCGGCATAAAACGTGCAGTTGGTGATACCGTTGATTTCCGCATTGACCTTGGCATCTTGTATGGCAGCCTCAACGTATTCAATACCCACAACTTTCTTCACGAAACGCGAGAAATACTGCGCGATGGTGCCCGTACCCGTGTAGAGGTCGTACATCAGTTCGTCGCCTTGCACGTGAGCCAGGTCGAAAGCGGTGCGATAGAGCCTTTCCGCTTGATACACATTGGTTTGGAAGAACGACACCGGCCCGATGCGGAATTTCAAGTCGTCGAAACCAGGTCGGGGAGAGGCCATCGTTTCAATCAGGTAGGGTTCTCCTTTTAGGCATTCAAAAGGCAGGTCGTTGATGATGTCGTTCAGTTTCGGGTTGACGACCAACAACAGCGACACGATTTGCGGGAAGGCCATCTCCAAGGCGGGAATCAGCTCGTGGCGCACCATGGCGTTTTCCTCGCTGATAACCAAAATGACCATGAACTCACCTTTTGAGTTGCAGCGGATGACGAGGTTGCGCATCAGTCCTTCGTGGCTGCGGAAGTTGTAGTAGGGGAGCTTCCATTCCATCGTGAACCGCCTGACAAACAGCCGAATGTCGTTTGACGGGTCGGCCTGGAGGTGGCATTTTTCGATGTCAACCACGCGGTCGAAAAGTTGGGGCAGGTGGAAACCGAGGCCCTTGCAGGCTTCTTCGTTGTGGGTGCCTGTGGAAGCGCCATCGGTGAGCCACTTGCGGTTGGAGAAGGTGTATTCTAATTTATTGCGGTAGTGGAATTGCCGTTCGCAGCCTAAAATCGGGCGGATTTCAGGGTATTCGATTTTCCCGATGCGGTCGAAGTTGTCCTTCACTTGCTTCTGCTTGTAGTAGGTCTGCCACTCGTAAGCCATCTGTTGCCACTTGCAGCCTCCACAAAGCCCGAAATGCTGACAGACAGGCTCGGTGCGCTTTACGGACATCTTCTTGAAATTCAATATCTTGCCTTCGAAGAAGTTCTTCTTTCGCTTGTAGACTTCAATATCGACCACGTCGCCAGGCACGCCAAAGGGGATGAAAACCACGCGACCTTCGGGCTTCGCCACCGACATGCCTTCTGAGCCGGCATCGACAATCTCCACGTTTTCAATGTATTCGGGTTCCCGTTTTATTTTATTTCTTGCCATAACTCCCAAGTTTTTTTCGCCTGTTCCTCAAACATCTGCATTCCATTGTACACCTTGGCGCCCCAAGTGTGTCCCAACTCCATGAAAGCGGTCTCTTTCGGATTGTAAATCAAGTCAATAAGGATGTGCTTGCCGTTCAGGACTTGATAGTGCAGGTCGGGGAATTCGTAGGTGCGGGGTAACATGCCCAAGGGGGTCGCATTAATGATAAGGTGGCTCTGTTTCAGGATTTCATCGGTCAGTGCTTCGTAGGTGTAATCGCCCTTTTCGGCACTTCTGCTGACGGTGGAATAAGGTATATTCTTCTGTCTCAGAACGTATTGTACTGCTTTCGAGGCACCACCCGTACCCAGCACCAAGGCATGATCAACAACTCGGCCTTTCAAGGCACGTTCCAGAAGCTTCTCAAAACCGTATATATCTGTATTATAGCCTTTTGTCTTGCCTTTTTCGACCTTCACCGTATTGACCGCGCCGATTTCCTTGGCGGTGTCGTCCATTTCGTCCAACAGCGGAATGATGGATTCTTTGTAGGGATAGGTGACGTTGAATCCGCAAAGCTCAGGATGCTCGGCGATGATGTCGCGGATGCGCTCAACTGACTGGATGTCATAGTTTTGATAGCGACAATCCAAACCCTCATATTGGAACTTTTGCGTAAAAAGGTCGCGCGAGAAGGAATGTTTCAGCGGATGCCCGATGAGTGCATATAATTTCATTGTAAATCAATTATTTAATTCCAAACAAGGCCCCGAAACCGAGGGTGCAGAGCACTCCGACAATCACGCTGGCTAAGATGACGCCCCCAACGACGGCGAGCACGCTTTTCTTGAAGTCCATGTCCAAGAAACTCGCAGCGAGGGTGCCCGTCCAGGCGCCAGTGCCAGGCAGCGGTATGCCGACGAAAAGCACCAAGGCCCAATAAAGGCCACGACCTGCTTTGGCTTGCAGTTTCTGGCCGCCTTTCTCGCCTTTTTCGAGGCACCAATTGCAGAAATTCCTGATAAATCCAACATTGACGTTCTTGCCCCATTCCAGCACTCGGCGGGCGAAAAAGTAGATGAACGGCACGGGTAACATATTGCCGATGGCAATGACAATGTAAGCTGTCAAAAGGTTGAAGTCGGGGTTGGCGGTGTGGATGCCGTAGGCCACGGGCAACGCGCCGCGCAGCTCAATGAGCGGCACCATGGCGATAAGGAAAATGTAGATGTAGTTTTTCATGGGAGCAGGTTGTTTGTATTTGGCTCGTTGCCTTGGTTGTGTTGTTGTATCAATGCCATGATTTCCAAGTCGTTGGCCAAAAGTTCACGGTCGAATTCGAGGAAGTCGGAATAGGCCTCGAAGTCGGCGTCCAAAGCGCGGTCGAGGGCTTCCATTCCCAAGCCGTGGCAGCCTTTGACGAAGTAAGCGTAGGCCAAGAGATACAGCAGTGCGGAGTCGTTGTCGGTCTGTTGCAGGCCGTAAACCAACGTGTTAATGGCCTCGTCGATCTTGTCCGTCGCGCCGTAGAGGTCGGCAATGTAATAGTAGGCGTCGGGGTCGTTGGGCGTCATCTCTTGGATTTTGCGCAGGTATTCCATCGAGGTGTCGAAGTCCTCCATCTTGCGGTATTCGGCGGCGATGGAGTAGAGGTAGTCGGTCTCCCAAGGCTCCAAATCAAGGGCTTTCTCGAAGAAACGGATGGCCTTTTGGCTGTGGCCACGGTCGCTGAACACATAGCCCAAACCTGCCCAGCCGCTGCCCACCATTGGGTTGATTTCCACGGCTTTGTGGAAGTTGTCTTCGGCAGTCTGGAGGTCTTCCAAGCGGTAGTAGCAATCGCCAAGTGCAGCGTAAATCATGGAGGTCTCCACGCCGTTGCGCAGGGCTTCTTCCAACGTGTCGATGGCTTCCTTGTAACGGCCAAGGTCGTAGTAGATGTCGGAGAGATGGGTGTTGGTCCAAATGTCGGTGGGGTCGATGCTGAGGGCGAACTCGTAAGGGTCGATGGCATCTTCATATTGCCCCATCACGCGGTAGCAATCGCCGATGCCGGCCCAGGCCTTGCTGTTGTGCGGGTTGTCGTCGACCAACTTCTGGAAAAAAGCGATGGCTTCCTTGTCGCGTTGGGCGCTGAAGTAGCAACAGCGGATGTCATGGTATATGGTGTCGTGTTCGTTGGCGAAGGGCAGGGCTTTCATGTAGAACGCGAGCGCAAGGTCGAACTTTTCAAGTCGCTGGTATTCGTATGCAATGGCGTTGTAGAGGTCGAATTTCTCGTCTTCGTCGAAGTAGGGCAGGGCGTTGCAGTAGTTTTCGATGGCTTCCTTCGATTTTCCAAGCAGGGCGAGGCATGAGCCGAGAGTGAGGAAGTAGTCGGGCTCCTCATCATCGAGGTCGACGTGTTGCAGCAGTTCGAAGGCACGTTGGGCATCGTTTTCCAAGAGATATTGGCGTGCTTCCTTGATTTTCAGCAAGTTGCTTTCAGGATGCTGCGCCATGGCGATTTCCACGGCCTGCCGCGACTTCTTCAGCTCGTTTTGCTCCGTGTAATGGTCGATGATGTATTCAAACTCCTCGCTGTCGAAGTAAACCGAGTTGTGCGCCTCCAGCATGTTCTCATACTTTTCAACGGCGGCCTTCCGGTCCTGTTCTTCTTCAAAATAATCGTCGAAATCTTCGTCCTCAAACATATTTTGTCTGAAATTTGGTGCAAAAATAGTAAAAATGTGAGTTAAGTGGCTTTTTATTGTGTTTATATGCTTTCGGCAACATTTCGCAATGAGAGGAATGCTTCTTTCAGTGGCTGTGAAACAGAACTTGTAGGCTCTTGCAGCACAAAGTTTTGATAATGATTTAAGAAAGAAGTCCT
>Ga0265298_10005765_pt1 | contig 15427 bp, 15 predicted proteins | sample AusTroGonzalo_MG_3_FD_193486 | JGI IMG/M metagenome (GOLD analysis project Ga0265298, IMG submission 193486) | Bovine rumen microbial communities from tropical cattle in Woodstock, Queensland, Australia - Gonzalo_01 | ecosystem: Host-associated > Mammals > Digestive system > Stomach > Rumen ... | reverse complement strand
ACAAACAACCACCAGGAGAAAAATGCCCGGCTGGTAGAAAGCGCGGGCGGCGCCAAAGTGCTGCTGGAAGGCGAATTTGACGAAGAGCGCTTCCTGAAGGAAATCCGCGCCTTGCTCCGGGATACCGAGCGTCTGGAGAGCATGTCAAGGGCCATGCGGGAGCTGTCGGTCCCGGATGCCCTGGACCGCATCGTCGACGCCGTGAGAGAGTACGGGGGAAAACCGAATTCCGGACATGACATTTAGCTTCCTCTTCTGCCCAATCCCGACAGTATAGACGAATTATAATCTTCACAATTCCAGCAAGCGGCCATCCACATCGGATGGCCGCTTGCTCGCGTGTCCCCAATTCCCAGAAAGTTCCTTCTCGTCTGATTTTTGGTTGTCATTCGTCATTTTCTATGTCTCATGGAAAACATTTGTCTTCTTGCCAGCAGAAGGCAAAAACGGTCAGCCTTTTTCGGCTCTGGCAATAGTTCCTACAGTTCCGACGTAGTTCCCTACGTGTTATCACATCTTGGCGCGCTCGGGATTGCCCGTCATGGCACAACAGGATGGTATCTCTCGGATACCAGACCAAATTTTCAAGGTGCACCTGACAATCGACATAAAAAGTCGATAGTCTATAGTTTTGCAAATGGGCATAACATCCCCTTGCAATTCCATAGACTATCGATATATAAAATAACTGTTAAATTATCTGAGATATATCAGCAGTCAATCTTTTCTTGTTAATATATCAGTATAACATCTGTAGCGATAAAAGTCAATGATTTTTTGGTAACTACCAGAATATTTGACTTGTGAAATTAAATAATGCTATTGCCTACGGGGGAACTTTGAGGTATACTTTAAACAGAAAGCGAGACGATGCATTATGAAATACATCTTTTCTCCGTATGTCAGTCTTATAAGCACGAAAAATCGTGTTCCGGTTCAAATTGAGCCGGCGAATTTTGCTCAAATCGATACCGTTCATGCAGATCCAAAATGGCAATCCGACTGGGCGTCTGACTATCTTTCCGACCCAAGCATTGATAAGTATTCTGTTACAACAGAATCTGGGGAATTGATTGCGCTCGGTGCGTATCAAATTCAGGACCGCAAAACACATGTGATTCTCGTCTATGCCGAGAGCGCACCACATAGCAATCCAACGATGCATCCCCGTGATGATCGCAAGTATTTTGGAATAGGTCAGCTTCTGATAGCTTTCGGAATCAAATACTCTATTGATAACGGTTGCCGCGGTGTAGTTGTTTTTGATGCAAAAACCGATGAACTCGCGGCCCATTATGAACGGGATTATCATGCTATTCGGATTCCTTCTCTTGGTGAAGGCCTGAAGCGGTATATGTTAGCAGACGAGTTTGCGTGGGAAATGTTGTCGAAGTATTTAGAGGAGGCACCAAAATGACTGCAAAGAAAGACCCTCAATACATAATTGATGAACTTGCCGCTGAAGCAGGTGGCTACTTTTCTGCCCCATCCAGGGAAGAGCTTGAATTTACAGATCTTTTCTTCAGCATATGTCAGCAATTCGGCATCCGATATGCAAACGCAACTCCCAAAACACGTTACTTTGTGGATGAGGTCACCCGCGTGACATGGGCGCATATGCACGGAAAGACGGTGGAACCGTGCTTTTCGCAAAGTGCCTGAGTGACATTGTTCAAATCACTGATATCAAGTACGGTGAAACAGAAGTCCAACGTTGCCGATTGCAGTTCGCTAAAGCCTCACTCGGAAACGGGTGGGCTTTTTTCTGCACTCCGCTGCAGGAAAAATAGAAAAAACTTGATGTTCTGGAACAACCACTGCTGTTTCACAGTGTTTATTTGTTGTCAATATTCAAGTTGCGCTTTTTCCCGGTTTGTTATATACTGCACCACAGGCAGTGCTCCTTTCTGAGGCGCATGCTGCAACAGAGAGAGGAAACGAAAAGCGATGTTTGGATTCAGAAAGCTTCTGAAGCAGATTCTTGCTAGGCTGGAAACGCTGGAAAGCGCGCTGGAAAACGCATATGCCAACGGGGCGCGGAGCGCGGAACAATTTGGCCGGGAGGCTCAGCAGCTTCAGGATAGGCTGCAGGAACTGCGCGGAGCGGCAAATATCCACGATATGGCCATTGAGGATCTTCTGGACAGCTGGGAAGAAATGCAGAGCAAACAGAGGGAAGAGACGCGTGAACTGTCTGCCGCCCTGGCCGCTGCGACAGAGCGGGAGCTGAAACAGTATGCGGAACGGGAAGAAAAGCTGACGGAACTGGTGATGACAGCGTATGATCAACTCTACGGCCTGCGCAGAGCGGCAGTGGAATCTCATGACGAGGTTTGGGAGCGTCAGCTTGCCCTGGCATGGAGAAAGCTGAACGACGTGCAGTTCCCTGCCGGTTTTCTGCCAGTCTGCGAGATCGGCGTGCCGGTGAACTACGCGGTCCACGAAGTGATTGGTGTGACGGAACCGGAATCTCCGGAGCAGAAATATCAGGTTGCCGAGATTTGTTCCTGCGGTTATGTCCGGATGGGAGAAGTGTTGCGGAAGGCGAAGATTATCGCCTATACGAATATGAACAGGGAGGAAGACCATGAGCCTGATCATCGGAATTGATCTCGGAACATCAACAACAGAGGCGGCGGTCTACCGTGACGGCAGGAAGGAACTCATTCCGAATCCGGACGGCGATGTAATTACCCCGTCGACGGTCGGTATGGATGAGAGCGGGAACTGGGTTGTGGGCACCCGTGCGCGGGCACAGTATCTTCTGCGTCCGGAGAGTACCGCTATTGAAGTGAAGAGAAAGACCGGAACAAACGAGAATATCGTGCTTGGAAATGCCCGATATACGCCTGCGGAGCTTCAGGCAAAGCTTCTTTCCTATGTGCGGAGCTATGCGTCCTCGTATCTGGGAGAGAACATTGACCGGGCGGTCATTTCGGTTCCGGCCTATTTTAATGAAATTCAGCGGAGGGAAACCATTCTTGCCGGAGAGATGGCAGGGTTTACCGTTGAGCGCATCCTGAACGAGCCTACGGCTGCTGCCCTCAGCTATGGACTCGACCACATGGAAGAGGAAAGCCATGTTTTGGTCTACGACCTGGGCGGGGGAACCTTTGATGTCACGCTGCTCGAGATGTTTGACGGGGTTCTGGAGGTCAAGGCCTCCGGCGGCGACAATCAGCTGGGCGGCAAGGATTTTGACGAGCGGCTGATGGAATGGCTTGTCCGGCGCTTTCAGGTCAGACACGGAAAGGATCTTCACGGCGACCGGCGTGCCATGGCGCAGATCAAGGAAGAGGCGGAAAAGTGCAAGATGACTCTGAGCGAGGCGGAAGTCTGCCGTGTCCTGATTCCGGCGATCTGCGTGCTGAACGGAAAGCCGGTAGAGATGGATGAAACCGTCACGCGGGAGCAGTTTGAAGAGATGACAAAAGATCTTCTGGAGAGGACCCATGCCCCGATCGACTGCGTGCTGGAAGACGCGGCTCTCTCTGAAGAGAAACTTGACAGGGTGATTCTCGTCGGCGGTTCCACAAGGATGCCGATGGTGGCGAGGGATATTCAGGACTACATTGGAAAAGCTCCGTCCGTCGCGGTCCACCCGGAATATGCGGTGGCAGAAGGCGCTGCGGTGCAGGCCGGTATGATCTCCGGTGAAATTGACGCTGCGGACGGGCTGATCATGACAGATGTGAACCCCTATACCCTTGGAATACGGACCAATGACGACGGCCGCGGGGATCATATGAGTGTGGTCATCCCCAGAAATGTGACAATCCCCACTACCCGTACCGAACGCTATTACACCTGCGCGGACTACCAGACACAGGTGTTGATTGAGGTCTTTCAGGGGGAGAGCAGGATCGCCTCCCACAATCATCCCCTGGGGAAGTTCAGCGTGAAGGACATTCCACCGAAAAAGGCGGGCGAGGAGAAACTGGATGTCAGTTTTTCCTACGATCTGAACGGCATGCTGAAGGTGACGGCAAAGCTCCTCTCCACCGGATCTGAGAAATCCATCGACATCGACATGACGGGCGAGCATACGGCTGCACCGGATCTGGATAAGTGGAAGGAAGCGGAAGGAGCAAAGGCCTATCGCACCGTGATCCGCACGGCGGAACGGCAGCTTGCAAACGCGGATGAGCTTCCGGATTATCTTGCCGAAGAGATCCGCAGCGCATTGGACGAACTGAAAACCGCGCTTGTGACCGGCGATACAGACGGTGCGGAAGATGCCGCGGAATGGCTGCGGGACCTGCTCCAAGAGGCGAAAGACGCAAAATGACAAAAGACTGTCTCGAATGTTATGAAGTCCTCGGCCTGACGCCCGAGGCAACTTCGGACGACATCAAACGTGCCTATTTTCAGCTGGTACGCCGGCATCCTCCTGAGAAGGATCCGGAACAGTTTCAGAAGATCCGGCACGCTTATGAGGTTCTGAAGGCGGGTCCGCCAGAGGTGGACAGCGAGACTTTCCCCCAGCCGGATGATCCCATGGTCCGCTACTGGCTCAGCCATGCAAACAGGCTGATGAAGGAAGGCGATGATAAGGCGGCTGCGGACTGCATTGCCGAGGCTCTGACTATTGAGCCCAACGATCCCTTCCTGCTCCTGAATCTGGCAAGGATGCAGCTGCGGGCGGATAACCCGCGGAAGGCGGCGAAAACCGCTCAGAAGCTCCTGGAGCTGAAGCCCGACTTTGCCCAGGCTCATGCTCTGGCGGCGGATGGGATGTATGACGGGGGCTGGTACAAAAAAGCGCTTCCGGAATACCGGAAGGCTTATGAGCTCGGCTGGCGCGAGTTTGATTTCCTGCTCAACTATGCCGACGCGGCGGACGCGAACGGGCAGTGGGACGAAGCGGAGAGCCTTCGCACCGAGCTGCTGCGGGACACCAAATGGGATAAAGAAAACCGGGAGGAAGCGATTTATCTGTACGCCCGGCGGATTGAGTATTGCAGCTGGGATGACGACAGACTTCTGGCTGCGCTGAAAGAATATGAGGCATTTCTCCGGGAGAACAGGAGGCTTCTCCGGGATCTGGGGATCGGGCCAGCGGCGCCTGTGCTTCCGCTGACGTTAAGGGTCGGGCCGATGTCATATGAGGCCTATCTTGCCATCGATGCGCTGTTGGGGTCCATCGCGAAGCAGAATCCCGAGGATCATGCGCGGGATCTGCTGCAAACCCGTATCAATATGGCCATAACACGGCTGGAAGAGGATGTAGAGTTTCCTGATGTTTTCTGGCGGGGACTCGCAGCAGCGGTTTACCCCCAGGAAGAGGACGCGGATCTCAGAACCTTGCAGCATTTTGCCCTGCTGGATACGATCATGTGTCTGAACTGCGAACGTGAGACCACGTTTCTGCAGCTGCCCCGTCTCTGGGAGAAGTATCCTGCCCTTTACGAGACAAGAGAGCCGTTCTCTGTTCTCTTCGATGACGACAGTGAGCAGCAGATTGAGAAGCTCCGCCGGGAATATGACCAGCTCTGTGAAGAATACAGCGGCGGGGAATTCTATAAACGCCATCCGGAAGAAAAAAAGCTGCCCCGGGGCACATTGGCCTACACCGGAGAAACACCGTTTGTGAGAGAAACAAAGAAACCCGGGCGGAACGACTCCTGCCCCTGTGGTTCCGGAAAGAAATTCAAAAAGTGCTGTCTGGGAAAGGGTATCTACGATTGAACCATTTAAGGTGAGGGATCATTTATGGCAGCGAAGAACTGGAAAGAAAAACTGAACCTGTCTGCGTTTGCCGATGAGGAGCAGGCCGAGTTTCTGCGTGCCAGGCGCAGAGGCTTCAGCCGTCCTCTGATCTTTGTCGTGGTCATCATTGCCTCCATCTTCTTCCTGAGCCTGTTTTTCCGTGTCGAGGATATCCGGGTCGAGGGGAACACGCACTACACGGATGACGAGATCATACGCGCCATCGATATCGAAGAGGGCGACAACCTCTTTTTCTTCGACCGTTTTGCCGCCATCGCCAGGGTCTTTTCCAAATTGCCCTACATCGAAGAGGTCTCGGTGAAACGTGCCCTGCCGAACCGGATCACGATTACCGTGGAAGAAAGCACAGCCCTGGCCTATCTGATTCTGGGCGATGAAGAGTGGACCATGGATCACAGCTGCAAGATTCTCGGCAAGGCGGCGGAGGGCGAAACCGAACAGCTGGTCCCGATTGTCAACTTCAACCCCGGCACGCTGTTCATCGGCGAGCGCCTCACTTCGGCCGACGGCGAGGAAGAGCCGGTCGACTATCTCCACGATATCCTGATCCAGATCGAAGGCCGCGGCCTGATCCCGGATGTGGACCGCGTGAACTTTGAAAATCCGAACAGTCCCGAGATCATCTATAACGGACGCTTTACCTTTGTTCTGGGAAGACACGCCTCGACAGAACAGAAGTTTGCCATGCTCTCGGGCGTTCTCGCAACCCTGAAAGCAGGCGATGCTGGCGTGGTGGATTTATCAGACGGAAGGACAGTTTATTTCAGTCCGAATTAATAAGATTACAAAGTGATTACAAAAAAGTTGCTCTAAAATGAAAAAAACTATTGACCTCCGGCGAAAAATGTAATATTATAGGGGACACAGAGTCAAAGAGTTACGCCCTTATTGCGTTATTGATTCAGACAGGAGGCACATAGTATGGATTTCAAGGCCGAAGCAGGACCTGAAAATGTCGTTACGATAAAAGTCATCGGTGTAGGCGGAGCCGGAAACAATGTTGTCAACCGCATGGTGAAGAGCGGCACCCAGGGTGTCGAGTTCATCGCCGTCAATACCGATAAACAGGCGCTTTCCGTCTCGAATGCCGACCAGAAGATTCAGATCGGTGAAAAGATCACCCGCGGACAGGGTGCCGGATCCGATCCTGCGATCGGCAGACGTGCTGCGGAAGAAAGCCGCAACGCCATTCAGGCTGCTCTTGAAGATACCGATATGGTGTTTATCACGGCCGGTATGGGCGGCGGAACCGGAACAGGTGCCGCACCTACCGTTGCGGATATTGCCAGAGACGCCGGCATGCTTACCGTCGGTGTCGTAACCAAGCCCTTCAAGTTTGAAGGCAAGCGGAGAATGGACCAGGCCGAGGCCGGCATCAAAGAGCTGCTCGGCAAGGTGGACTCTCTGCTGATCATCCCGAATGACCGGTTAAAATACGCTACCGATCAGAAAGTTACCCTGGCCAACGCCTTCGAGATCGCAGACGATGTTCTGCATCAGGCTGTTTCCAGCATTTCGGATCTGATCAAAAATACCGGCTTTATCAATCTGGACTTCGCCGATGTTACCTGCATTATGAAGGATGCCGGCTATGCCCACATGGGTGTCGGCCATGCGGCCGGCAAGGGCAAGGCGGAAGAGGCCGCCCGTCTGGCGGTGGCAAGCCCGCTGATGGAGACCTCCATCAACGGCGCCCACGGCGTGCTCATCAACATCACGGGTTCCTCCGATATGGGCCTCGAGGATGTTGAGGCTGCGGCCGATCTGGTTCAGGAAGCGGCCCACCCGGATGCCAATATCATCTTCGGCGCAAACTTTGATGAGAGCATGCAGGATGAAATCCGCGTGACGGTGATTGCGACCGGCTTTGAAGGCGGCTCTGCGAAGATGCGTCCTTCCGAGCGCATTCCTCAGCCGAAACAGGCGGCCGCCGCTGAAGAGGCTCCGATTGAGCCTGTCCGCCCCGAAACTCCCGCCGCTTCCGCCGCCGAAACTCCGGCCGAGCCTTCCGTTCCCCCGGTGTTCAAGCCCGCTTCGGATATGAAACCGGTTGTACCGAGCGCGGTTCCCGCAGCGGCACAGGAGGATGACAAGGAAGACGAGCCGAAGGAAGATCCCTTCGACAACATCTTCAAAATCTTCAACACCAAATAAAGCTGTAGGCCTCAGCAAGCCTCAGATGAGAGGCTGCTGCTTGCATATGCAAAAGCTCCTCCTCCGCGGAGGAGCTTTTGTTAACTGTGCTCTCAGCAAAGGAGGGGAAGGACGTGAAGACTGCCGGGATCATTCTGAAACTGCTGAATGGGCTGTATTCCCTTGTTCTTTTCTTAATCCTGCTGGGCGTGGTCGGCTTTTCCGGCTATGTTCTCTGGGACGGCAACCAGATCGTCCAGAGCGCCATGACTGTTCAGCGGTCGGTTCAGGTTTACCGTCCGTCGGCGGAAGACGGGGAAGAGAAGGCACTGTCCTTTCAGGAACTGCAGAAACTGAATCCCGATGTCTGCGCGTGGCTTACCTTGTCGAATACCAATATCGACTATCCTGTCGTGCAGGGAAAAAAGAACGGAGACTATCTCAGCACGGATGTACTAGGAAACTATGATCTGGCCGGCAGCATCTTCCTCGATTCCAGAAACAGCCGTCTCTTTGAGAATGCCGTTCAGGTGCTTTACGGCCACAATTTGCAAAATAACAGAGGCAGTTCGGAACAGGATAATGCGAATGACAAAGACGGTCTCATGTTCTCTGACCTGAAAAAGTACGAGAACGCAGCCTTCTTTGAAAACAGCAGGGAAGGCATGCTTTTGTCGCCGGACGGGGCGTGGAAGCTGCATATCTTTGCCTTCCTGATTGCACCGTCTGAGGAAGATCTGATCTTTGACCCGGAGTATGCAGCCGAAAACCGCTCCCTGCTCCTGAATTATGTCACGGACCATGCCGTTCGGCTGGACCCGGAAACTCTGGCAGTCCTGCGCGGCGGTAGCGAGAGGATCCTGACCATGACGACCTGCACGGATGCGGCAGACAGTGACGAACGGCGGGTTGTGCTGGCCTGGATGGAGGATGCAGCATGAAGAAGACCGCAGTTAAAAAGCAGGACCTGAATAAACAGAATCTGAAACGCGGCTATCTTTCTCTGCTGTATCACGTTATCCTGACAGCTGCAGTGCTGCTGCTGGTCTTCGGCTTTGTTTTCCCGCTCTGGCGTGTGCAGGGACAGGAGATGTTCCCGGCCATTCGCGACGGGGACCTTCTTCTGACTTCCCGTCTGGATAAGTTGTATAGCCGGGGCGATGTGGTGCTTTATGAGGCGGAAGGACAGCGTCACGTCGGCAGGATCGTCGCCCGTGAAAGCGACCGGCTGGAGATCACGAAAGACGGGAATCTGACGGTGAACGGTGCCATGCAGAGCGAGACACTCTTTTATCCAACCGAGACAGAACAGGAGGAGTTTTCGATTCGGGTTTCGGAAGGCTGCGTTTACATCCTGGGTGATCATCGCGATGCCTGCCGCGACAGCCGCGATTTCGGTCCGGTTCCGACAAAGCGTGTGAAAGGAAAAGTAATCGGTCTCCTCCGGATACGAGACTTTTAGGGTGACAGATGTGAATCATACCATGTGGACAGCAGAAAAATGGAAAGACTACGAGCTGGTTGACTGCTCCCGCGGCGAAAAGCTGGAACGCTGGGGCAATGTCTGGCTGGTGAGGCCGGATCCGCAGGCAATCTGGGACACACCCAGAAAAAACCGGCACTGGGAGCAGCGAAACGCCCGGTATATCCGCAGCGAATCAGGCGGCGGAAGCTGGGAAAAGGGAAGCATCCCCGAAAGCTGGGACATGCATTACAGCGAACTGACCTTCCGTGTCCGGCCCATGAACTTCAAGCACACCGGGCTTTTCCCCGAACAGGCCTCCAACTGGGATTGGGCGATGGAGAAGATCCGGAGTGCCGGCCGGCCGATCCGGGTGCTGAATCTCTTTGCCTATACCGGCGCTGCCACGGTCGCCTGCCTGAAGGCAGGGGCCGAGGTCTGCCATGTGGATGCGGCCAAAGGAATGGTTGCCTGGGCAAAGGAAAACGCCGCGGCAAGCGGCGTCAGTGACCGGCCGGTACGCTGGATTGTGGACGACTGCCAGAAGTTCGTCGAGCGTGAAATCCGGCGGGGAAAACGTTACGATGCCCTGATCATGGACCCGCCCTCCTACGGGCGCGGACCGGGAGGGGAAATCTGGAAGCTTGAGCAGAACCTCTGGCCTTTTGTGTCTCTCTGCGCCGGGGTGCTGTCGGACCGGCCGCTGTTCGTGCTGATCAATTCCTACACGACGGGCCTTTCTCCTTCGGTGCTGAGCTATGTGAGCTCCAGCGTCTTCTCCCCGCGTTTCGGCGGACAGGCCGAAAGCCGTGAGCTCTGTCTCCCCGTGACCGAGAGCGGCCTGTATCTCCCCTGCGGCGCCTCCTGCCGCCACGAATTCTAAAAAACCAGCGCCCTGCCATTCGGCAGGGCGCTGCTGTTCAGTTTTCAAATCGCCGGCATCGGATGTGGAGCCGGTCATTTTGTTCTTCTGCCACGAGATCCGTAAACCCGTGTTCATTCAGAAGTGTGGACAGAAAAGACAGCGAATGGGCGTACTCGATATGTTCTTCACGGCTGCGGCGCCACAGGCGTCCTTCGCGTGAGAAAAGATCCATTCCGTACACCAGCGCCGGGAGTTCCGCATCGAAATCTGCCCGCCAGAGACAGAAGACTTCTTCATCCTCGTCAACAAAAGTGTCGCCGTCCAGGCTTTCCAGATACGCCGGCGTGCGCAGGTCAAACAAAAACAGACCGCCCGGCCGGATGAACAGATACAGACGTCCCAGAAGCCTGTCCAGCGTATCGGGGCTCAGATAGTTGATCCCCTCCAGCGAACAGAAGGCGGCATCCACCGTACCGTAGAGGTCCAGTTCACCGGCATCCTGCAGCAGGAACAGCGGCGGAACAGGAAGGACCGCGCATTTTTCCCGTGCCTGCATCAGCATCGATTCCGACCCGTCGACCGCGATCATCTCATACCCGCGCCGGGACATCTCAAGGCTCAGACTGCCGGTGCCGCAGCAGAGATCCAGCAGAAGCCGGAATTCTCCGCCGTCCCCGGAAAAGGCCTGCTCGTAACGGTCGGCAAACTGTCGGTAGTCGACATCCTCGGTCAGCCGATCATAGAATGCTGCCAGCGATTCGTAACAGCTCACTCTTCCGTATCTCCCATGCGCGAGAAGACCAGCTCGTAACCGCCCTTTCCGTACTGCAGGGTGCGGTTGACCCGGCTGATGGTAGCGCTGGAAGCACCGGTCTCTGCCAGAATCTCATTATAGATTTTTCCTGCGTGAAGGGCCTGCGCCACCTGAAAACGCTGCTCCATGGCCGACAGCTCGGTCATGGTGCAGAGATCTTCAAAGAAATCAATGCATTCTTCGACATTCTGTAGAGTGAGAATGGCCTCGTAAAGACCGCTGTAATGCTCCGGCTTTGCCCGTGTGTTCATAAGCACCTCCAAGCAAACATTCTTTTTTTGTATTGTACTTCATCACGCTAAAAAAGTAAAGAGAAACCGCTTTTCTGAGCTTGGAAGCCGGGAACTTTGGCTCTTTTCTCAAAAAACTCTTTCTAATTTGGTCCGGGCGTGGTATGATGGGGGCACTGCGCTGCAGAACAAACCGTTTTGAGAGATGAATGAACATGAACAGTAAGACACAGTTGGAGGAGAAGCCCGCAAAGCGCCTGAGTGTCCGGGCGCTTGTCATCATTGACGTGCTGGCAACCTGCTTTTCTCTCGGTGTCTTTGCCCTTTTCTTTTTTGACCTGCTCGGAATCAACCCCCAGCCCGAACCGATCCCTGTCCAGCAGCTGGCGGCCTCCGTCGCGGAAGTGACGCCCGCGCCGACAGCCGCGCTGCCGGAATCGCCGTCCCCGTCCCCGATTCCAACCGCGCCGGAGGAATCGGCGTCGGACTTCCCGACGGAATTGTCATCGGTGCAGACGGCGGAACCGTCTTCCGAGCCGGAACCCGAACCGACCCCCGCGGACGACTGGAAATTTGCCTCCCTTACAACCGACGAGCCCGTGTTCACGGACTCGGGCTATTCCAGCCGAGATATCTGTATTAAAATCAGCTCTTATGATACCGGCGAGGGCGTCATTGACAGCCCCTATACCGTGGCGGATATCTATGTGCGCGATATCCGCTGCCTCCAGTCCTATTTTGCCGGCGGCAAGTATATCCCCACCGGCCATGGGGAGGAGATTCTCACCCTGATGGAAGAGTCCGGTGCCATTGTTGCCGCAAACGGGGACTATTACAGCATGCAGATGGGCTCCGGCGTCCTGCGCAACGGCGTGCTGTACCGCTATCCGAAAGCGGATTTTGACGTTTTTGTCCTCTATGACGACGGCTCGGTCACCATTTATCCCAAACGCTCCATCCGCACCGAGCAGGACTGGGCCAAAGCCTTTGAAAACGCCTGGCAGGTCTGGTCCTTCGGGCCGTCGCTGCTGGATGAAAACGGGAAACAGTATGAAGATCTCCGGGCCAGCCTTTTCCCGGTGGTTGCCAACCGGAACCCCCGGACCGGAATCGGCTATTATGAGCCGGGCCATTACTGCCTTGTGGTGGTGGACGGCCGCGACGGGGACAGCGCGCCCGGCGCCTCCATCGAGGAGTTCGCCTCCGTTTTCGAGAGTCTCGGCTGTAAACAGGCTTACAATCTGGACGGCGGCGGTACGAGCCGCATGGCCTTTGACGGTGAGATCATTACCGAGCCCAGTCAGGACCGCGTGCTTCCGGATATCGTTCTGGTGGCCGAATACGAGGGCTCGGGGGCCTGGAAAGAGGCACAGAATGCTGAGGAGGTGTCCTGATGCTGAGACGAATACTTCCGCATATCTGCATTGTCCTGTCCCTGACGGTGCTTGTGCTGCTGATTCTGAACCTCTACAACCCCTTTATGGGCTTTCTCTCCAGCGCCGTTTCGATCTGTTTTCTGTTTGCCCTCTGCCTGTCGGCCCTTGCCACGGCAATCCTTCTCGTCTGGACAGACCGCCGAAAATAAAACGCCAAAACCTGCCGCCCTGTTCAGATGCGGCAGGTTTTGGCGTAACCCGGCTTTCCTGTTTTCTCAGGACATCCATTGTTGCATTTTCCCGTGTTCTGCCGTATAATCCCGTCATGAACTGTAAGTAAGGAAACAAAACGGATATGGTTTTTTCCAGCCTCATCTTTCTCTATGCCTTTCTGCCGCTGTCGCTGATCAGCTATTTCCTCTGCCGTACGCTGCGCGGGAAGAATCTGTCGCTGTTGGTGTTCTCCCTGATCTTCTATGCCTGGGGAGAGCCCAAATACGTGCTGCTTCTGATGGGGATGGCCCTGGTCGACTGGTTCTGTGCCCTGCGGATTGCGCAGGCGAGCGAAAAAGCCGAAGGGAAGCTGTGGCTGATCCTGGCGGCGGCGGTCGATCTCGGGCTGATCGGGTTTTTCAAGTATGCGGGGCTGTTCTGCTCCCTCTTCGGTCCGGTTCCTGATTTTGTAGCGCGTATTGCCCTGCCCATCGGCATCTCCTTCTACACCTTCCAGCTGCTGACCTATGTGGCGGATGTGTACCGGGGGGATGCGAAGGCCGAAAAGGAATACTGGCATGTGCTGCTGTACGCGGCGCTGTTTCACCAGTGCATCGCCGGGCCGATCGTCCGATACAACAGCATCGCGGACGAGCTGTTTGTCCAGCGCTCCGGTGCCGAGGAACTCACCGACGGCATCCGGCGTTTCTGTGTTGGGCTTGCCAAAAAGGCCCTGCTTGCCAACCCCTGCGGCGCGCTGGTGGATGCCCTTCTGCTCTCGGACAGCACGGCTTCGAATGCTTCGCTCTTTGCCGAGAACCTCAGCTCACTCCAGCATGTCACGGTGCTCGGCGCCTGGATCGGCATGCTGGCTTTCATGATGCAGATCTATCTGGACTTCAGCGCTTATTCCGACATGGCCATCGGCATGGGCAAGATGCTGGGGCTGCATTATCCGGAAAACTTCAACTATCCCTATACCGCCGACTCGGTCACCGAATTCTGGCGCCGCTGGCACATGTCGCTGAGTTCCTTCTTCCGCGACTATGTCTATATCCCGCTGGGCGGCAGCCGCTGTGCCCCCTGGCGGGCAGTGCTGAACACCTTCATCGTCTGGGCCCTGACCGGCCTCTGGCACGGCGCCAGCTGGAACTTTGTGCTCTGGGGGCTGTACTGGTTTGTCTTCCTGATGCTGGAGCGCCTGTTCCTGAAGCCCGTGCTCGGTCGCCTGCGGATTCTGCCGCACCTGTATCTGCTGCTGGTGGTGTACTGCGGCTGGATTCTCTTCCGCTTTACGGATATCCGTCTGGGCTGGACCGTCTTCCGTGCGCTGATCGGCGCGAACGGAAACAAGCTGTCCGATTTCCTTACCGTGACGGCCCTGCAGAACAATCTCTTCCTCCTGCTGGCCTCGGCCATCGCCTGTACGCCGCTGGTAAAGCGCCTTTCCTGGCGGCTCGAGCGCTTTGCGGTCTGGAGAGGCTGCTGCACCAGCCTGTTCCCGATTCTGCTTCTGCTGCTCTCGACCTGCGCGCTGGTAGGGGAGAGCTACAACCCCTTCCTGTATTTTCAGTTTTAAGGATCATATCCGTATATGAAACACGAAAAAGAAAAACCGAAATCGGAATACGAGCTCGAGCTGGCAGGGCCGTTTTTTGCGGTGCTGTTTGCGCTGATGCTGGTCGGTTTTCTGATTCCGCTGCGCCCTGAGAATTCCGAGCGCGAGAGAAGGAAACTGCATGAGTTTCCTCCCTTCTCCGTTCAGACTCTGCTGGACGGCAGCTATTTTGACGAGATCACCGCCTGGTATTCCGACACCTTCCCCGGCCGGGAGGATATGCTCGAAATCTCGGACCGTCTGGATGCCCTTCACGGCATCGGGAAAAACGAGGTCCAGCTGACCCAGCTGTCCGGTGCGGGGAACGACAATTCTGAACTCGACGCCCTGCTGGAGGAGGCTGAGGCCGCGACATCGCCCGCACCCGCGTCCACGTCTGCTCCCACGTCCACTCCCAGTCCCGCGCCTTCTGCAAGTCCTTCCTCCGGAAAGAAAGATTCGGAGGCACCGCGGGATGAAGCGACCGAAACGTCTCCGGATCCGGAAGATGCCGATGCCGTGGCCGACCCCGACGCCGTCATCGAAAACTGGACCGGCCTGAACGGCGAGGAAGAGGCCAAGATGTACGGCGATCTGGTTGTCATCGACGGCAACGCAGTCTCCCGCATGGGCTTTGACCAGGTCACAACCGACCATCATATCCAGCTGATGAATCAGGCCGGCGACGCGCTGGCAGCGAAAGGCATCCGTTTCTTCAACCTGCCGATTCCGACCAGCGTCAGCGTGCTTCTCTCTTCCGAAATGCTGGAGGAGATCGGGGCGGCTGATCAGGGGAAAATCCTGCGCTACATGTTTGCAAAGGAAAACGAAAACGTCGGAAAGGTAAATGCCTTTAACAACCTTCTTCAGCACAATACCGAATACATCTATTTCCATACCGACCACCACTGGACGGCCCTCGGCGCCTATTACGCCTATCAGGAGTTCTGTGCCGTGGCGGGGTTTGAGCCCGTGCCCCTGAGTGAGTTTGAAGAGAAAAACATGGG
>Ga0265298_10005764_pt1 | contig 15429 bp, 12 predicted proteins | sample AusTroGonzalo_MG_3_FD_193486 | JGI IMG/M metagenome (GOLD analysis project Ga0265298, IMG submission 193486) | Bovine rumen microbial communities from tropical cattle in Woodstock, Queensland, Australia - Gonzalo_01 | ecosystem: Host-associated > Mammals > Digestive system > Stomach > Rumen ... | reverse complement strand
CCGCAGGATGGCGGTGAAAGTAACGAAAACGACCGCCACGAGAATCAGGATCAGATAGAGTTCCATATACTTCTTTTATTACAATTAAATGATTAATGATTCAAGGGGTTCGACAAGCACCGTCTCGGGGCCGATGACTTCGACCACACGGATCGGGGTGTTCGTCTTGAGGGTGTCGCCGTCGGTGACGGCCTTGTATTCGCGCACGGAATTGTTGATGGAGATCTGGACCTTGCCTTCTCCCTGCCGTTCGCCGGGAATCGTCAGGTAGACATTGCCATTGCAGCCCACGGCGGATGCATAGAGGTTGATGTTGCCCGACTGCTGCATGCTGCTCAACCACTTGAACAGATACATGACCGCGACGACCAGGGCCACGCCCACCAGTACCGATACGATCAGTAGCAGCGGAATCGAATGGATCTTTTCCTGCAACAGGATGGCAGACCAGCCGAATCCCAGGATGAAGTTGACAAAATTGCGGAAGGTCAGCAGATTGGTTCCGCCCTCGACGGCAGCGTCGGCAGCTTCCGAATCGAAGCCGGTATCGACGTCCGTGTCGATGCCACCTTCGCCGGCATCAGCGCCGATGAAGGTCAGAATGCTCTGGATCAGGAAGATCAGTGAGGCGGTCAGCGTGACGCCCCAGAGGATCTTCATGGCGATGGAAAGGGATGCCCACCAGGTTGAAATCATCTTTGTAAGGGTTTATTTTTCTGCAAATATAAAAATAATTATTGAAAAACAATAAAAATTTTAGAATTTTTGATTGCTCCAGACAAAAAAATACCCCGGATCAAGTCCGGGGTGACGTTTAGAGCATTTCAACGATTTCAGCAGCGGGAGCGTTCTTCATCACAGATGCGATGCCATTGTCACGGTTGCGCTCGGAAGCATACATCTGGCTCTGGCCGATAATCTGGCCGTTGGTAGCCTTCAGCGTGAAATACGGTTTGCCATTCTTTGCAACCAGCTTCTCGAAGCGTTTCTCGTCGACAGCGTTCTTCTTGACAGACTCAGCGCCGTTGAGGCAGGCGGCCTTGGTGGTGTAACCTTCACTGGTGAGGATGACCTCGCCGTTCGATGCTTTGAGATTGAACTGGAATTCGCCGTTCTTTCTCGTGGTGATCTCAAATTTTGCCATAGCGTACGATTTGAATAATTGTATATACTCTACAAAGTTAATAAAATTTTAAAAAATGCGTACATTTGTAAAAAACAAAGCCGAAGATCTCCATGCGAATCGCTTTTTTGTCCGTGTTTTACCCCTATCGTGGTGGTATAGCCCAGTTTAACGCAAATCTCCTTGCAGCACTGGGCGACGGAAACGAAGTCCGGGCCTTCAATTTCACCCGGCTGTATCCCGGCTTCCTTTTCCCTGGGAAAACCCAGTATGTCACTCCACAGGATAAGGCGATACCGGTCGATAGCACCCGCCTGCTCGACAGCGCCAATCCCTTCACCTGGCGACGCACCGGACGAGCCATTCTCAAATGGAAGCCGGACATGGTCGTGTTCAGCTACTGGAATTCCTACTTTGCCCCCTCCCATATCCCGGTTGCCCGGATGCTCCACCGGCACGGCGTGATGACAGTCACCGTCGTCCACAACGCCATCCCCCACGAACCCAAATTCTTTGACAAGCCGCTTGCCCGCCGCTTCTTCCGGTGCAACGACCTGCTTGTCTCGATGAGCGACGTCGTTACCCGCGACATCCGCAGCCTGTGCCCTGACGCCAACATCCTGCAGCGCCAGCATCCTGTGTACGACCATTTCGGGAAAAAGATGGACAAGCAGGCCGCAAAGGAGGCTCTCGGGCTCGATCCGAAGTTGCGGACGCTACTGTTCTTCGGACTGATCCGCGACTACAAGGGCCTGGACCTGCTGATTGATGCCATGCCGCTGCTCGGACCCGACTACCAGCTGGTGATTGCCGGCGAATGCTACGGCAGCTTCGAAAAATACGAAGCACAGATTGCCGCCTCCGGATGCGCCGACCGCACCCATGTCTTCAACCGCTACATCGACGACGAAGAAGTACCCCGCTTCTTTTCGGCGGCCGATCTTTGTGTACTGCCCTACAGAAGTGCGACCCAGAGCGGCATCACGGCCATCGCCCTGCATTTTGACGTACCGATGGCGGCCACCCCGGTCGGCGGCCTTGAAGAGAGCATCGGACAGCCCGGCCTCGGCGTGATGGCCAGCGAAGCCTCGGCCGAAGCCATCGCCGAAGCCATCCGCCATTTCTTTGACGGCAGCCCGGAAGCTTTCATCACCAACATCCGCGAAATCAAGCGGACCCAGACCTGGCCCGCTTTCGCACAAAAAATTTTGGATTTTTACTCGCAACAATCCGCACAATGATGCATTTAATGAATATGAAACATATTTTCCTCCTTCTCGCTACGGTGGCCCTGTTGCTGGGCACCACCTCCTGCTTCAAACACGAAGAACCCGATCCGTCCGGAGAAATCACCTTTACCTACGGCGCCTATTTCCTCAATGCCGGCGTCTCGGGCGTTTCGGAAATCACACAACTCGACAACCTCCTGGCGATGGTCACCCCGCATTGCTACGCGTCGGCCAACGACGGCAAACAGCTGGGCAACGGTGCCTGCGACATCCATATTTTCGGCACCAAAATGTATGTCACTCTGGCTGGTTCCAAGCGCATCAAAGTCGTAGGGCCCAGCAACTGCAAGGACCTGGATTCCTTCACCATCAGCGCCGATGACGGCACATCCCTGACGCCCGCCTATATGGCCGACTTCGAGGGAATGCTGCTCGTGAGCCTGAAAGAAGGCTACGTAGCCAGCGTCGATACGGTCGATTACACGGTCCGGAATCTGCAGAAGCTGGATGCCGGCGCCGGATGCCTCGCCATCGCCGACCAGAAACTCTATGTCGCCTGCCCGGACGCCATCCTGATGATGAACCCTGTGGACCTTCATGTCATGAAGACCCTGGATGTCGAACAGCCCCGTTCTTTTGCCGTAGCCAGTGACAATCATCTCTATCTGGTGGCCGGCCAGGACGAAACCAGCCTGCTGCAAGTCAACAGCGACAATGAGGCCATCACCCGGATCACGACGACCGGCCAGCCGCAAAAAGTCGCAGCCGGGCCCGACAAGGCGCTCATCGTCCTTGTGAAGGTTCCCTCCGACGAAGTGGGTGACAAATTTCTCGTGGTCAATCTCGAGAACCTGTCCGTGGACGGTGAGTTCATCCGCGACGGCAGTTACGTAAAGAATCCGACCGGCCTGTTCATCGACCCCAATACCGGCAACGTCTATGTTTCCCAGGACGGGGAAAGTGGCGGCGACTATGGTCTGATCTATATCTACACCAGCTACGGCCAATACCTGACGAGCTTCAATACAGGGACAGCATGCACCGTAAGCGCTGCTTTCGTAACCGGTTCGACCGGGACAAGGAAGTAATTCCTTTGCATAATTCGGGTTTTCGTATTAAATTTGTATCGCAACAGGTTCCCGGCGCCGGCTTCCTGTCCGGACGGGATCAAAAGGGAACCGGGTGAGAATCCCGGACAGTTCCCGCTGCTGTAAGTTCCAGCCTGTCGCGGTATTCTCCGCCACTGGGGCATCGTCCCGGGAAGGCTCCGCGATGGAACAAGTCAGAAGACCTGCCTGCTGCTTTGATTGATTATTGACCTGCGGCGAATGGGTCGAAATTGATTATATGACCAAAACCTTCATACCTATGCGTAACCTTTCTCTCCGCAGAGTCCTCGGACTCGCCCTGGCCATTGTCTTGGCCGGAAGCCTTGCAGTCAGCTGCATTTTCGAATATGAAACCCAATTCGACCAACTGGATGAGCTGGTCAATATGATTCCGGAAGACGACACCGTCATCAGCGTAACCCCGACCGACGATGGTGGCTTTGTCATCAAATTCAAGGAAAGCGGCGATGTGAATATCCGCAAGGGCGCGCCCGGTAACTCTATTATAAAAGTGGATTCAGACCCCGACGCTTTCATCTTCTTCTGCGAAAACGGCTGGCACATCCGCCTGCCTCGCTATTATGAGACATTCACCCTCACTTTTGAAGACAAAGATTACAAAGGCCCCGCCAACACGGTGACCTACTGGAGTTCCAAGATCGATGAACCGCAGTATGGCGGCCCCATCCTTTACGGTGACGGTTGCGTGTGGGCGGATGAAAACAACACCAATCTAGTCGGTTCGGTGCTTCCCTATGACGCTGCGACCTGGTCCGGCGGTTTTTCCGGCGGCGGCATCGCCATCTCCAACTACGGTAACGGCATGCTCGCCGGCGCTGACTACACCCGGCAGCTGGAAGTGTACAATCCGGCCCTGGACGGAGCCGGACGCAAGGGCTGCGGAAACAACGGTTCCGACAACTTCGCCATTCTCTATGACGCGGGATTTTGGGGCAGCAATCTGGCTGCGATCTATATGCCGGAAGGCAAACCCTGTGTCGTAGAATCGGTCTTTGTGAACAACACCTGCTACACGATGAATTTCCTTGTCAACGGCGACGCCTACAATCCGCCCATGGCGGAAAATGGCTATTATTATGTCACCGCCACCGGTTTTGTCGGTGATGAAATCTCCGGCAATCTCAACTTCCTCCTCGCTAGCTACGACGAGTATGTGACGTACTGGGCCAAATGGGACCTCGCTGAACTGGGTGCCGTCGACAAGATCGTCTTCACGGTTTACGGCTCGGCGGATCTCTACGGCGAATATGGTTTCAACGCCCCGGCGTATGTCGCTCTCGACGACATCACGGTGCGCGTGTATCCTGAATAAACCTTGATGCGCCGCCTTTCCTTATACGTTATACTCATATTGTCGCTCTTCGGAGCAACAGGATGTCCGCAGGGGGTAGAAGAAGGTCTGCCCCCTGTCGTCACCCTGCCCGACGGGAATGTCCAGCTGGTCGAAGTCGGGGAAAGCATCACGCTTTCTCCGGTTTTTGACAATCTGACCCCGCAGGCGCAGATCCGCTGGCTCCGCAACGGACAAGTGGTCGGAAGCGGCATGAACTTCACGTTCCAGGGTGAAGTCGTAGGCGTCTTCTACCTCACCGTGGAAGTGGCCACCGAATTTGGAAAGGACGCGAAAGAAATCCGCATCAACGTCTGGAAGGAGGAGGAACCCCCGACGCCGCCGACACCACCGACGCCGCCGGACACGGTTCCCTCGCCATCCCTTGAAACGGCCTATCTCTTCGAACAAATGCAGTACAACATCGCCGAGGGCCGCAGCATCCGTCTGTTGCCGCTGGACATTGACAGCACCCGCAGCTTCTGCTTCGAATGGTTTCTCGACGGGGCTTCGGTGCAGAAGGGCGACGACCCGCTGTACCGTTTCGAAGCCACGGTCCAAGGTCCCCACACTGTGATCCTGGAAGGTACGACTTCCGACGGAGGATTGCGGCGTGACACCCTGTCGGTGCAGGTATGCCCGCCGGAAGGCACATTCCGGCGCCCGGTCACTGCAACAAGCAGCCCGTACGCCGACAAGGTGCTGCTCTTCCTGCCGGCAGCCGGGCAGTATGTCAATGAGAATTACACCGCCACGACCATGGAAGAAGCCTGTGCCTATGCCATGGACAGGCTGAAAGAAGAAAAATACGTTTCCCTGGGCGGTTTCGGCGGCACGCTTGTGCTGGGCTTCGACCACAGTGTCGCCAACGACGGCGACTACAATTTTGCCGTCAAGAACACCATCTATTCCAACTACTCGGAACCGGGCATTGTTTGGGTCTCGCAGGATGAGAACGGCGACGGCCTGCCGAATGACACCTGGTACGAACTCAAGGGGGCGGAATACGGAATGGACTGTACGCTTCAGGACTATGCCGTCACTTACTACCGTCCGGAAGCGCCCGGACAGCCGGTTGTATGGACTGACAACCATGGTGGCAGCGGCTCTGTCGACTACCTGGTGGCTTACCACAAGCAGGACTATTACTATCCGCTGTGGGTGGAACCCGATCGCTACACGCTGCGCGGAACGCGGCTCGAGGCCCGGAATTACGACCAGTCAGGCCGCGGCACCTACTGGATCAATCCGGACTATGAATGGGGCTACGCCGACAACTACAGTGAAACCGACATGCTGCCCGAGGTGGCGACGGGCATCACGAAGGGCTGCAACCACTTCAAGATTTCGAATGCCGTGACCTACGACGGACAGCCCGCCAACCTGCAATACATTGATTTCGTGAAAGTGCAGACCGGCCTCAACGCCAAGAGCGGCTGGCTCGGCGAACTGTCGACCGAAGTGTGCCGCGTCATCGACTATAATATGGCCAAATGATCCTGTCGCTGCTGTTTTTGCTGCTGTTGCCGGCTTCGCCGCCTGACACGCTGGTGCTGGACGCCTCTGTGGTGGCCGCCTTCCGCCAGCCCGACAAGATCATTCCTGCACAGGCCCTGCAGGGGGAGCAACTGGAGAAACTCAGTGCCCTTTCCGTGGCCGACGCCATCCGGTATTTCTCCGGTGTACAAATCAAGGACTACGGCGGCATCGGCGGTCTGAAGACCATCAATGTCCGCAGCATGGGCTCCCAGCATGTGGGCGTATTCTACGACGGCATCCAATTGGGCAACGCCCAGAACGGGCAGATTGACCTGGGCAAGTATTCGCTCGAAAACATGGAGTCGGTGACGCTTTACAACGGCCAGAAGAGTACGGCCGTCCAGTCTGCCAAAGACTATGCTTCCGCCAGCGCCGTCTACCTCCAGACCCGCACGCCCGTGTTCAGCGGAAAGCGCCGCACCCATCTCAAGGCGACGCTGGCAGGCGGATCGTTCGGCACCATCAACCCTTCCGTGCTCTGGGAGCAGAAACTCGGCGAAAGGGTTTCGAACTCCTTCAACGCGGAATTTCTCTATACCACGGGCAAATATAAATTTACTTACCGGAAACTGGACGGCTACGACACGACGGCCGTCCGGCAGAACGGCGACGTGCGGGCCCTCCGCATCGAAGAAGGGCTCTTCGGCCGGATACCCGACGGAAACTGGCGCCTCAAGCTCTATTTCTACGACTCGGAACGCGGTTATCCGGGCGCTTTTGTGCGCGAGGAACCCGGCAAGTTCCGGCACGAGGACCGGCAGTGGGACACCGATTTCTTCGCCCAGGGCAGCTTCTTCAAGAAATGGGGCGACTATCGCCTCAACGCCAGTTTCAAGTACGCCTACGATTACCTGCACTATCTTTCCGACCCGCGGCTCGACGTCTCCACGATGTACGTGGACAACCACTACAAGCAGCAGGAAGCGTACTTGTCGGTAGCACAATCCTATGATATCTTCAAATGGTGGGACGTGGACCTGGCCGCAGACTGGCAGTTTAACACGCTAGATGCCGACCTGGTAAATTTCGTGTATCCTTCCCGCAACACCCTGCTGGCCGCCCTGTCCTCCTCCCTGCGCTGGACCAGACTCAAGTTGCAGGGAAGCCTGCTCTACACTTTTGTCGACGACAATGCCCGCGAAGCGGGTGCTGCGGCGGAGAACCGCAGCGAATGGACCCCCACCGCCGTGCTGCAGTTTCTCCCGTTCCGTGACAAGAATTTCAGCGTGCGGGCCTTCTACAAGCGTATTTTCCGCATGCCGACGCTCAACGACCTTTACTATACTTTTATCGGCAACAAATACTTGAAACCTGAATATACCACCCAGTACAACGTAGGCCTTACCTGGGACAAATCCTGGACACGCGGCATCTTCAAGAAACTGAACACCACGCTCGACGTCTATTACAACGAAGTGCAGAACAAGATCATCGCCACGCCCGCCTCGAACCAGTTCCAGTGGACCATGGTCAACCTGGGCCTGGTGAAAATCCGTGGCATCGACGCCGCCGTGGGCACATCGCTGGCGCTGGGTCCGGTCGGCACCGACCTGCGCCTGACCTATACCTACCAGAAAGCCCAGGACTTCACCGATCCGACGAGTCCCTGGTATGGCGGGCAGATTCCCTACATCCCCTGGCACAGCGGCTCCTTCACCGCCGCTTTCAGCTACGCGGGCTGGAACCTGAACTACAGCTTCATCTACACGGGCGAGCGCTACGAATCCATCGCGAATATCCCGGAAAACTACGCCCAGCCCTGGTACACCAGCGACCTGTCGCTCGCACACAGTTTCCCGCTGGGCAGTCACGCACTGCGCGCTACCCTCGAGGTCAACAATATTTTCAACCAGCAATATGAAGTTGTGAAGTGTTATCCGATGCCCGGAACGAATTTTCGATTAATTTTGTCTTTCCTTTTGTAATCAAGATGAAACGCCTCTTCCTTCTTCTGCTGCTCCTCCCGGCCCTGCTACTTTCCGGTTGCCGTACCATCGAGCCGGTCACCCCTTCCCAGAACACGGACGTGGGCGGCGGTGACAGCGGCGAGATTGCCGGTTTCTTCCTGCTGAACGAAGGAAACATGGGCAGCAACAAATGTACGCTCGACTACTATGACTACGCCAGCGGTATCTACATGAAGAACATCTATGCCGAGCGCAATCCGGGCGTCGTGCAGGAACTGGGCGACGTGGGCAACGACCTGCAGATCTATGGCGACCGGCTCTACGCCGTGGTCAACTGCTCCAACCTCATAGAGGTGATGGACGTGAAAACCGCCCGGCACATCGGCCAGGTATCGGTGCCAAACTGCCGCTACATTGTGTTCAAGGACAAATATGCCTATGTAAGCTCTTACGCGGGCCCAGTACAGGTCGACCCCAATTACCGCCTGGGCTACGTGGCCAAGATCGATACGGCCACGCTCCAGGTCGTGGACACCTGTGTGGTGGGCTACCAGCCGGAAGAGATGGTCATCACCGGCGGCAAGCTCTATGTGGCCAACTCCGGTGGATATCGTGTGCCCGACTACGACAACACCATTTCGGTGATCGATCTGGCCAGCTTCAAGGAGACGAAAAAGATCGAGGTGGCGCCCAACCTGCACCGCATGGAACTCGACGCCTATGGCAATATCTGGGTTTCCAGCCGCGGTGACTACTACGAAATCCCGCCGAAGACCTACATCGTCAGCACACTGACCGACGAGGTTATCGAATGCATGGATTTGTTGGCCTGCACCGACATGACCCTGTGCGGCGACTCGCTCTACGTCTATAGCAATGCCTGGAGCTATGTCACGCAGACCAGCGACGTGAACTACGCCATCGTCGACGTCAAGACACACCAGGTGATGACGCGCCGCTTCATCACCGACGGCACGGACGCCCAGTTCCAGAATCCTTACGGCATCGCCGTCAATCCCAACACACACGAAATTTTCGTGACCGATGCCCGCGACTATATCACGCCCGGCAAGATTTATTGCTATACGCCTGAAGGGCGCTTGAAATGGAGTGTCAACACCGGGGACATTCCTTCGCGCATCGCATTTACCCACAAACGACTGCAATGAGACGCACCTGGCTGCTGATTCCGCTGTTCGCCCTCCTCGGGCTGCTCCTGTCCTCCTGCGGAGGCCGGCAGTCCGCCGCACGACCGGAGTTGAAAGCCGCCGATACCATCCGTTACGCCCGGAACATCCACATCGAATATTTCGATGACTATGTGTCGGTCCGCATCCGCGACCCCTGGGATACCTTGCGGCAACGGCAGCATTATGTGCTGGTCGACCGGACCAAACCCCTGCCTGCCGCGCTGCCGGAAGGCGGCATCGTGATCCGCATCCCCGTTGAAAAAGCCGTCATCTACACATCTGTCCATACGGCCATCGCCGAAGAACTGGGCGCACTTGACCGCGTCTGCGGCGTCTGTGAGCCGGAGTACATCACTTCTCCCGTCGTACTGGAACGCATCGCTGACGGCCGTATCGCCGACCTGGGCGTCTCGACCTCGCCCAACGTGGAGAAAATCATCGATATCGGCACCGAGATGATCATCGCCTCGCCGTTTGAAAACAGCGGTTACGGCTCCGCCGAGAAACTCGGCATCCCTATTGTCGAGGCGGCCGACTACATGGAGAACCATCCGCTGGGACGCACGGAATGGGTGCTCTTCTACGGGCTGCTGCTTGGTGAACGCGAAGCAGCCGAGCAGATATTCGCCCGCACGGAAGCGCATTACAACGAGCTGAAAGCATTGGCAGCACAGGTAAACTATCGCCCTACTGTCGTACTTGAACGCCGCTATGGTAGCTCTTGGGCCGTTCCGGCCGGCGAAAGTTATATCGGCGTGATGCACGCCGATGCCGGGGCCGACTATGTGTTCCGTTACCTGAAAGGCGCCCGGAGCGTCCACTTCACCTTCGAATCGGTCTTCGACCAGGCCGGCGACGCCGATTTCTGGTTCCTCAAATACGATACCCGCGCCCCGCTCACCTACCGGCTGCTGGCACAGGAATACGAACCCTACGCCAACTTCCGCGCCTGGAAAGAACACCGCGTATACGCCTGCAACACCATCACTTCCACATATTACGACGATATCACCCTCCACCCCGACCGGGTGCTGGAAGACCTGATCGCCATCTATCACCCCGAACTGCTGCCCGGGCACGTGCAGCGCTACTATTTCCCGCTCGATGACTAAGCAGAAGCTCCGCTGGATCTATATCGGGCTTTTCGTGGCCCTGGTCGTGCTCTTTTTCGGAGGACTCGTCTACGGAGCCGTGCGCATTCCGCTCAAGGACGTGCTGCGGATCCTCCTCCGCTCCTACGAAGGAAAGGAGGCCTGGCAGCACATCGTGCTGGAGTCGCGCCTCCCGCAGACCGTCACAGCCCTGCTGGCCGGCGCTTCGCTGGCCGTCAGCGGCCTGATGCTCCAGACCCTGTTCAAGAACCCGCTGGCCGGTCCGTCCATCCTGGGTATCAGCGACGGTGCCAACCTCGGCGTGGCCATCGCCATGATCTACCTGGGTGCCGCCAGCTACCTGACGACCATCGTGGCCGCCCTGATCGGCGCTTTCGTGGTGCTGCTCATCATCCTGGGATTCTCGCGGAAAGTATCGAGCAATGTGATGCTGCTGATCATCGGCATCATGGTGGGTTATCTGGCTTCATCGGTCATTGCAATCCTCAACTATCATGCTTCGGCCGACAAGGTACACCAGTACGTGATGTGGGGCATGGGCGATTTCAGCGGCGTCTCGCTGTCGAAACTGCCCTGGCTCGCCGGTTTCTCGCTTGCGGGCATTCTCTGTTCGCTGCTGCTCATCAAACCGCTCAACGCGCTGCTGCTCGGTGAATCGTATGCCACCAACCTGGGCGTCAACGTGCGCCGGGCCCGCCTGCTCATCCTTATCTGCACCGGCGTGCTGACCGCCGTGGTCACCGCTTTCTGCGGACCCATCTCCTTCATCGGGCTGGCCGTACCGCATGTCGCCCGCCTGCTGCTGGGCAGTTCCAACCACAAGCACCTGCTGCCGGTCACGCTGCTCTCCGGCGCCTGCATCGCCATGCTATGCAGCATCCTGACGGTCCTGCCGGGTTCCGGCACTGTCCTCCCGCTGAGCGCCATCACGCCCATCATCGGCGCTCCGGTCATCATCTACGTCATCGTCAACCGCAAGAATATCCACTATTTCAACTGACATGAAGCGCTCCATCGCCATCAGCACCCACCAGCTCTGTATCGGCTACACCGGCCGGGGCTTTCGGCGTGTCGTCCATCCGGAGCTCGACCTGCAGTTGTTCACGGGTGAGGTCACGGCCCTGCTGGGCAGCAACGGTGCGGGCAAAAGCACCTTGCTCAAGACCCTCTGCGGCCTGCTGCCGGCTTTGCACGGCGACATTTTCATCGATGGAAAGCCGCTGGCCGGCTACCGGCATGGAGAACTGGCGACCCATGTAGGCGTCGTTCTTACAGAGCGGACCCAGACCGGCGGCATCAGCGTCTACGACCTGGTCTCGCTGGGACGCTATCCGCACACCGGTTTTTTCGGAACCCTGCGCGAGGAAGACCATGCCGCCATCCGCACTGCGCTTGAAACGGTCGGCATCGCCGACAAAGCACAGCGCCATGTTTCCGAACTGAGCGACGGCGAACGCCAGAAAGCCTTCATCGCCAAGGTGCTGGCCCAGGAATGCCCCATCATCCTGCTCGATGAGCCCACCGCTTTCCTCGATGTCACCAGCCGTCTGGAGACCATGATTACCCTGCGCCGCCTCGCCCACCGGGAAGGAAAAGCCATCCTGCTTTCCACCCACGACCTCGACACGGCCCTTCAGCTGGCCGACAAACTCTGGTTGCAGCCGGCCTGCCATGCAGAAAAAGAGACCGCAGACCCGATGGTCTGCGGTACCCCTTCCACGCTGATAGAGAATGGCGCGCTTGAGCGCTTCTTCTCCACGGACGCCGTTATTTTCGACCCCGTGAACCGGCGGCTGGTCGCCCGGAAATAACTTCCTTCCAAGTCTTCCCGACAATGACCGGCGGCTGCGGCTGATAAACGGTCTTTGTCCGCCACGGGCTCCAGGCATTGGCAGCCGTCGAAGGGCTGGTCTTGCGGTTGACAACGTCATAGGCCACGAAATCTTCGTAATTGTACGTCCAGTCCGCCCCCTCGGACAATTTGTGCAGGCGATACCAGATCGCTTCGCGGGAAGGAGCATTGAAGCCGCCCGTATTATCGCGCATGATACTGTTTTCCGTCGGACGCCAGGCACCTTTCCAATAAGTACAGGCCCCTTCAAAGACGCCCAGTCCATCGTACAGATACCGTTCGTCGGAGAGGAAGCGGGCCCATTTCACCTGGGCCGGATCACCGGTAAAGTCGATGTTTTTCCACCAGCCGGACTTCTCACGCATGCGATACGTGTCTATCGTGCTCTGGTCGATGGTTCCATAGCTTTCATAAGAATATTCATCGGCCAGCTTGGCGAAGCCATGGCCGCCAGCCTCATGGTGTACCAGCTCGGCCAAAACCTTATCCCCGGCCCCGATGGAGAAATAAGCCAAGGACGTACCGCAACCATAATCCGTGTCTTTATCCACCGGGTACATCATGTAGCAGGTACCGCCTATGCGCATCGTATGGTCGTTCATCGCGATGATGATCAGCGTATTCTCCATCCTGTCATCCGACACGGCTTTCCGCGCATATTCGATGCAGGCGGCATCGGAACCGCCTACCTGCGTGATGGGGCCGAACCATGTGCCCAGCGCCTGTCCCGGATGGTCATAGCCTTCCGTTGCGGAAACCACGTTTACCGCATAGACATTGAACAGGTTGCGATAGGACTTGTACGGTTCTTCCGAGAAGAACACGTCCGCCATCTGCTGCATCACGGCGCCATATGTGCCATCGGCAACCTGCCGGTCGGAGAACGCATCGCCCAGGAGAACGATATCGATGCCCTTGCCCTTGGAAGCCTTCTGCAACACGGTTACCACGCCGTCCTGGCTGTAGTCTTTGGACATGTAGTAATCCGGCGGGACGATACTTTCATTCCAATAACCCTGGATGCGGTCGGCGTACTTAGACCAGGAGACAGACGTTTTATACAATCTTTCCGTTCCTTCCGGCACCAGGAAGACCGTTTCTTTCGGAATGCCGGGTTCCTCGTAATAGCTTGCTTCCTGATAGGTCGGCGGCGTAAAGGAACGGAAGATGATGGAATCCAGTTTTTCGGATCCACGGAAAGCGTCAGAACCCATGTTGCTCATATTGGCGTTGATCACGACCGTCCGCAGTCTGGCCATGTTCTGGAAAACTCCGTCACCAAGGTGCATCATGCTTTCGGGCAGGATAAGCCGCTCCGTCGTCGTGTTGCCGTAGAAACTTCTGTAGAAAGTATTGGTGATTCCTTCCGGAATGGCATATTCCGCGGGAAGGAGCGGCGTAACACCGATCAGCTGGGTGCCCATGACCACGCAGTGATGGTCATCTGTCGTCAAGGGACCATAGACGAATTCCAATTGCTCACAATTCAGCAGCCAGTCCGTATAGACGGTCTCGAGCGAAGCAGGCAGCGTAAGGCTGCGCAAGGTCGTATTATCCCTGAAACAATAAGGACCGAGCCGCTTGACCCCTTCCGGAACCGTACATTCCGTCGCTCCGTAACCAGCATAGGCGGACATCTCGCCCTCGGCATTGATAAACATGTGCCCGTCCTTGACATACGGGCAATTGCCTTTGAATTCCCGCAATTTCAGGCTGTATGTAAAAGTATACGGGTCCATGGACTTGAACTGTGCGGGGAGGCTGACGGTTTCCAGGTTATCGCAATAGGCGAAAGTAAAGTAGCCCGTGGATTCCATTCCATCCGGAAGGATTACGTCGCGGATGGCACTCTGGCCCCTGAAAATCTCCGCAGCAAGGGCTTTTGCCCCGGCAGGAACGACCAGCGTCTCTTTCAGGTTGCCCAGGGTATAGGCGACCATCGTACCGTCCAGTATCAGCGCCGTTTCGTCTTCCGTGGCGCACTTTCCATAGAGTCGTTTCAAGTTGTTGCAAAGCATCAGGACTCCTTCGCCCACATATTTCAAGTTATCGGGGGCCCGGAAAGAAGTGATCTTGCAATTCATGATGGCGTTGCCTTCGATCCGCTCCACGGAATTGGGCAGATAGAGGCCCGTGACACTACTGCCGAATACAGTCTCATAATTGCCGCCGATCCGCGTTATCGGACCGTCGAACTGGATGATGCCCATTCCTTCGGTATAGGTATGCGACTTGATGCCGCGGTCGAACTGCGAAGGTTTGAGATTAAGCGGGTTCTTGCTCTGGGTGACATACCAGATTTGGTCGGACGGCACATTATCCATCATGTTGGGATCGAAATGCTGCAAGATCGCTATCGTGCGCTTGACGCTGCCGGCCGAGACTGCCACCGTCGCCTCGCGGTCGGAGAGCGACTCGTTCTTGGCGATGGCCAGCGTCAACTGTCCGTTGCCTGCCTCTCCGGATGTGGGAGAAACCGTGCACCAGGACGTACTGCTCGAAGCGGTCCATGCCACCGTGGTCGTGAAAGGAATCGTCGCCGTCCCTCCGTTTGCAGTGAACTCGCCGGTAGCATTTCCATCGCTTGTCTGCGTCACCGGACCTCCGGTCGGAATCGAGAAGGTGATGCTCGCTGTTGGCGTCGGGGTTGGGGTCGGAGTCGGCGTGGGCGTGGGCGTGGGAGTAGGCGTCGGGGTCGGTTCCGGCTTCTCGCAACCCGCCAGAAAGGCCAGCATGGTGCAGGTAAAAATGAAACAGACAAGCTTTTTCATGGCACAAGTTTCTTTAGATTACTGCAAATATATAAACATTGCTGTATTTTGTCAATTTTTTGCATTATTTTGACTGTTTTACACAAATCGCACAAAAAAAGCCGCCCCGGTCGGGGACGGCTTCATCTTCAGCAACGCGCGGGTCTTATTCGGCCTCGATCGGCGTGACCGGGATTTCCGGGGTTCCTTCCACGGGAACCGACTGCTCGATCTGGGTCTTGATGTTGGAGTGGCGCGCGCTCCGCT
>Ga0265298_10005763_pt1 | contig 15431 bp, 8 predicted proteins | sample AusTroGonzalo_MG_3_FD_193486 | JGI IMG/M metagenome (GOLD analysis project Ga0265298, IMG submission 193486) | Bovine rumen microbial communities from tropical cattle in Woodstock, Queensland, Australia - Gonzalo_01 | ecosystem: Host-associated > Mammals > Digestive system > Stomach > Rumen ... | reverse complement strand
TGGGCGGCTCGCAGCCATACAGCTACACATGGAGCGAACCGAGCTTCGCGGGCAACAATGTCACGAGCGCACATGCAGGCAGCTACAGCCTGACAGTCACCGACGCAAGGGGCTGCGAAATCCATGCGGTAGCCACCGTGGGCTCGCCAGACGCGATAGTCATCGCGGCCAACGTGGAGAGCATCTCCTGCAACGGCCGCAAGGACGGCGTTGTGGAAGTCAGTGCAGAAGGCGGCACTTCGCCGTACATCTTCTCACTGTTCAACGGCTACAGCACCATATCGGGCCAGTCGACCTACATGCACCTCGGCGAAGGCGGCTACGAGATAACGGCTATAGATGCAAGCGGATGCCAGGAGATGCGCAACATCTATGTAGTGGAGCCGGCACCTCTGACGATGGAGGCGGATGCCATAGCCCCGTCCTGCCGCGGCAACAACGACGGACGCATAGAGATAGTGGCGATAGGCGGCACCGAGCCGTACATGTACGGATGGTCTGACCGCTACAGCGACCAGCCCGTCATAAGTGCGCTTTACAGCGGCGAGTACAGGGTAAGCGTTGTCGATGCCAACAACTGCTCCGTCTCGATGGATGCAACGCTTGAGAGCAGCTATGCCGACTGCCTGAAGATACCGAATGTGTTCACACCTAACGGCGACGGTATCAACGATACCTGGGAAATCGGTAATATAGACATGTTCCCGAAGGCACACATATATGTATTTAATAGGTGGGGTCAACTCCTTTATGAAGCAGAAGGAACCGACGGAAGTTGGGATGGTAAGGTAAGAGGAGGACAACTGGCTCCTGCAGGTGTATATATGTATATCATTAATTTGCATACGGGACAGGAAGCATACGAAGGTACATTGACAATAGTATATTAAGTATATCAAGTTCAAGGAATAGGGATGGTTTTTCCATCCCTATTTTTGTTTTATGACTATTTTTTTGCCGAATCTTGTGTGGAGAAAAAAAAAAATTGTAATTTTGTGCATCATTTTTGAAAAGTTAAATAAAATAAAAGTTATATGTCAGGACATAATAAATGGTCAACGATTAAGAGAAAGAAAGGCGCATTGGACGCTAAGAGATCAAAGATTTTCTCAAAGTTAGCAAAGGAAATAACAATAGCAGTAAAGGAAGGTGGAGGAACCGATCCTAACTATAATGCAAAGTTGAGACTTGCAGTTCAGAATGCAAAGGGTGTCAACATGCCGAAGGATAACATCGAAAGAGCTATCAAGAAAGGTGATCAGGATGGAGCAAACTTCATGGAAATTACTTTCGAAGGATACGCAGCTCATGGTATTGCATTGTTCGTTGAATGCTTGTCCGACAACAACAATAGGACAGTTTCTTCAGTTCGTGCTGCTTTCAACAAGTTCAACGGAACTCTCGGAACAAACGGTTCATTGAGTTTCTTGTTCGAAAGGAAGGGTGTTTTTGAGATTCCAAAGACCGATTCCATCAACATGGACGATTTCGAACTCGAAATAATTGACGCTGGTGCAGAAGACATCGAAATGGATGAAGAAACCATAACAGTAACCAGCTCATTCGAAGACTTTGGTGCAGTAAACAAGAAATTGGAAGAAATGAATATTGTTCCTACATGCGCAGAACTCAGAAGAATTCCGAACGACACAAAGGTTATTTCTCCCGATGATGCTAAGGGCGTATTAAAGCTTATCGATGTTCTTGAAGATGACGATGATGTTGTTAATGTTTTCCACAATATGGAAATGACAGACGAAATCATCGCTTCAATGGAAGAATAGAAGATTATTTATTGATGATATTAAGGTCGGAAATGTTTTTCCGACCTTTTTTGTATGTGTCCTTCGGGATTTGCACTCCTGAAGGTAAGAGTATGAGGATATTTTATCCGTCAAACACAAATTATACTTGTATTTAATCCATTGATTTATAATTGTTTTGTATATTGTTATTGCCCTTGCTGCAATATTTTTTGAAAAAAAGTGAAAAAACATTTTGCCATGTTATTTTGATGTACTAATTTTGCAGTCCCAAAACGATGGGAATTTTGGTCCGATCGTCTAATGGTTAGGACGTCAGATTTTCATTCTGGTAATCGGGGTTCGATTCCCCGCCGGACTGCGAAAGCCGCTAATAAAGCGGCTTTTTTTTTGTACAATGTTGCATTTACCACAATTTGCCAAAGTAAACTTGCATTCCCATGAATTTTGCTTATCTTTGCAACCATGAAAAGATATTTGTTTTTGTTTTTATTGTTTCTGTCCGCCGAAATCCTTGCTCAGAATAACGCACGGGTTTCGGTGGATACTTTATCTACTGCTGACAAATATGTAAAGATTGTAATCTACAACAATATGACCTGGGATTCTCTTACAATTCCAAAGCCCAAGCACATAGATTCGGAGCTGTACGATTCCGACTGGGTTACAACCGACCATAATGCCTATAGGAATTTCGACATTGCAACGCTTCCAGATACCATAGTTTTGCCGCTCATTGAGGATTCTACCGACTTTTGTATGCCGCGCATTGGCTTTGTGTATTCGAAGTACGGATGGCGTCATGGACGCGCGCACACAGGCAGCGACATACCTTTAAATATAGGAGACCCTGTATATTCTGCTTTCGAAGGCAAGGTTAGATATACTGGATATTGCGGTGGCTATGGAAATTTGGTAGTTGTGCGCCACGCCAACGGACTTGAAACCTACTATGGTCACCTGTCGAAGATTCTGGTGCGCGAAAACGAGCCAGTAGATGTTGGCGAAATTGTTGGACTTGGTGGAAGTACAGGACGAAGCACAGGTCCGCATTTGCATTTCGAGACAAGATACAAGGGCTTTCCGTTTGACCCCGAGACGATTGTCAATTGGAAGGACACAACCCTGCGTTGCGACACTCTTGTGTTGCCGCGCAACAAACTTAATTCAACAGCAAGGTATTCTTCTTCGTCCTCGTCTTCATCTTCTTCGGCAAGTACGGTCGAGACTGGCGAAGGCACATATCACATCATTCGTCAGGGCGATACTTTGAGCGCTCTTGCTCGCAAATATGGCACCTCGGTAAGCAAAATTTGTTCGCTCAACAACAACCTAACACCTAATACAGTACTTCAACTGGGGCGCAAAGTGCGTGTAAAGTAGGGAGTTAGCTGAGAAAGTTTATTTAAAAGCAAAATCTTGGAATATTTTTGAACAGAATTTTGTGGATTAAAAAAAAAGCAGTACCTTTGCCGTCCAAAAATTAGTAAGAATAATTAAAAGTTAAATACAATGAAAAAGGGAATACATCCTGATAAGTATCGCTTGGTAGCATTCAAGGACATGTCGAATGAAAATGTTTTCATTACCAAGTCAACCGCTAACACAAAAGAAACCATAGTTGTTGATGGTGTTGAGTATCCTTTGTACAAGCTTGAAATCTCTAACACATCTCACCCGTTCTACACTGGTAAGATTAAGCTTGTTGATACCGCAGGTCGTGTCGATAAGTTCCGCAACCGCTACCAGAAACACTTGGAACAGCGTGCTGCTGCAAAGAAGTAGTAGCATTCTTGCAATATTAAAGGATAGGGAATACCCGTTGGGCTTTCCCTTTTCTTGTTTGTATATGTCATTAAATTTATAAGTATATGAAGAATTGTTTTTATTTGTTAATCTTGAGTGTATTCACTATGGTATCGTGCAATAGCAACAAGACAGAAGCTGTTGAAGAAAACAACAAGTGCGAACAGCAATGTTCAGAACAGAAAAATCAGGTAGTAGAATGCATAATGAGCCGTCGTAGCATCCGTGCCTACAAGTCCGAGCAGATAAAGGACGAGGAATTGCAGACTATCCTCGAATGCGGTATTAACGCTCCGAGCGCGCGCAACTCTCAGCCGTGGGAAGTTCGCGTTATCCGCGACAAGGAAGCTATTGACAACCTCAACAAGGAAGTAATTGCTGACATGATTGAGAAGCGTCCTGAAGCAAAGGAGCGTTTTGCCGACGAAGATGCAAGCGTTTTCTTCCACGCACCGACCTTGCTCGTAGTTGCTTACGACACAACCCAGTACTGGGGACAGAGCGACTGCGGTATGCTCGTACAGAACATTTTGCTTGCTGCCGAATCGATGAACATTGGTTCGTGTGCTGTTGGCTGCTGTCGCGAATACATCAATTCGCCGAAGGCTGCCGACTTTGTGAAGTCGCTTAACCTTCCCGAAAACTATTTGGTATACCTCACCGTAACCCTTGGCTACAAGGACGAAAATCCCGACGCTAAGCCACGTGATGACAAGAAGGTTGCGTATATGGAATAAAACATAGTGATTTGTCAAATAGAAAAAGCTTCGATTTTCGAAGCTTTTTTTGTTTCTAAGCATTCAACCCTAAAAATTTGGCTCAGAGAGGAAACCTTTTGAACCTTTGAACCTTGAATCTTTGATTTTTTTTACTGCATCCTTTCCATCAGGTCCATGATGTCCGATTCCATGGATTCCGTTCTTGGCTGTTCAAGGAATCTGCAGAGTTCCTCGCCTTTCTTGTAGAAGACAATCGCAGGAAGAAATTGAACATAATAATCATCAACATTGAGCACATCTACCGTAATTTTGCTGTCGAGGCAGATGAATGTAACAGGAATATCCTTGAAATAGTCGAGATCGAAAATTTTGCAGAAACGCGGAACTTCGCGCCTAGAATTGCTTTCCCAAGTTCCCATGAAAACCTGTACGCTGTCGAATTTCTCTGGCAGTTCAAAGTTGAAGGTTTCAGTTTTTACCGTATATGATTCGTATTCAGCCTTGAACCAGCCGTCACCATGATTTTCGAGTGCTTCGCGGGTGCAATATCCGTATAGTATGCCGTTGCCAGTCTTATCATCGTGTATTGTTCTGTTAAGTTGCGAAAATGCTGATAATGAACAAGCAACAATTATTAATGCAACAAGTAATACTTTCTTTCTCATAGTTTTATCTGTTAAATTTCAGTTTCATTGCCGATTTGCCATTTATGATTTTCCCATTGTCGAAGACGATTTCTCCGTTTACTAATGTTTTGACTATCTTTGAATTGAAAACATATCCTTCCAATGGTGACCATTTGCATTTATACATTAGGTTGTCTTTTGTTACAATATATCTTGCATTCGGGTCAACTAGCACGAGATCAGCAAAATAACCCTTTCTGATGAATCCGCGTCTATCAATATGGTATAGTTGTGCAGGATTGTGGCACATCCACCTTACAATGTCCTCAATTTCGAAATAACCGCGCTGTGCGAGTTCTATCATCACTTGTAGCGAATGCTGTACCATTGGGGCACCTGATGGACATTTGGTGTATGGAGCGCATTTTTCTTCCCATGTGTGTGGAGCGTGGTCGGTAGCAACGACATCAATCTTGCCATCTTTAAGTGCTTGGATAAGCGCAAGTCTATCCGATTCGTACTTTACTGCAGGATTCCACTTAATGCGAGAACCAAGGCGCTTGTAGTCTTCATTGTTGAAGAAAAGGTGATGTACGCATACTTCGGCGGTTATTTGCTTGGTCTCCAGTGGTTTGTCCGACAGTAAGGAAATTTCCTTTTCGGTACTGATGTGGAAAATATGTAGGTGTGCGCCAGTGCGTTTCGCTATTTCTGCCGCTTCGCTACTCGACTTGTAGCAGGCTTCAGCATTGCGGATTTCACAGTGCTTCTCCATTGGAATGTCATCACCGTAAATTCCCTTCATTCTGCTTAGGTTTTCAGCAATAATGCCGTCATCCTCGCAATGGGCTGCGATTATGGTTGGTGAGACCTGCATTATTTTTTCAATGGCGTTCTTGTCCTTGACAAGCAGATTGCCAGTTGAAGAACCGAGGAACAATTTTACGCCAGCAACCTCTGATATGTCGATTTTTGCAATGTCGTCAATGTTGTTTTCAGTTGCACCGATGAAGAACGAGTAGTTGACAAGTGAATTTTCTCCTGCAATGTCGAATTTTTGTTTCAAAAGTTCATCGTTTGTCGTTGGAGGATTGGTGTTTGGCATTTCCATGTACGATGTTACGCCACCAGCCGCCGCAGCTCGCGATTCCGAATAAATGTCGGCTTTTTGTGTGGCTCCTGGCTCGCGGAAATGAACTTGGTCATCAATTACACCAGGCATAAGAAGCAATCCTGTTGCATCTATTTCGTTGTCGAAATGGCCTTGGATTTTTCCACAAGGCTCGATTTCGTCAATAATTTCGTTTTCAATAGCCACATCGAGCAGAGCTTTTTGTCCCTCGTTTACAACCGTTGCATTTTTTATAAGTGTTCTCATTGCTGTCATTTCTATTGGCAAAGGTATTATTTTAATGCCATTGCGCAAAAAAATAAATTTCTTTCTTGTCTCTGCGAAAAATGTATTACTTTTGCGGTCGGGTAAGTCTTATACGACCAGCTCCCTCTGAATCCTCCAGGTTCGGAAGAAAGCAAAGGTAAGAGGTTGTAGCGGTGCGATATGAGTAGCTTACCCTTTTTTTGTGGCTTCGCCGTTTGGGGGCTGACGCCTGTTTCAAAGTTTCAAGTTTCTATGGCTAACGCCGTTTCAATGGCTTCGCCGTTTCAATGCCTACGGCGTTTCAAGTTTCACGTTTCCGAATTTGTCAATTAGCCATTATTCATTAAAAACAGGCCTAATCGTCTGTCCGTACATACGGTAGTAGCTTGTTGTATACGCCGATTCCGAATCAATAAGGAATCCCCAGGCATAGTCTGTGTCGTCGGAATATAGTGAGCTGAGCCAGTAGAAACCGCTTTCACCACCACTCAGTAGTCCGTTGCCATCGCGGCCACCAGCCATAGGCAGGAAAATGCTGTTGCCGTTTGATCCTGTAAAGCGATATCCGTTTACTCCATTGCTTGTTGTAAAAGTTGCAGTACAATTATTCAGCAGTTCTTCAAATTCGGCTTTGGTCGGCATTCGCCAATTGTCACCCAAACTTGCTGTGGAGGCATCGTCAGAGGCTTCCAATATAATCAAGCCATCTGAACCGTTGTATTTTGTGAATACAGAATCATTGTAATACGAGTAAGTGCCCCAACTGTAATCAACTTTGTCGGTGGTCTCACCCCAAGCGAAGTAACTGCCGTATTTTTCTGGCGAGCTTGCACCAAGGTTGCAGTTTGCCCACTTGAGTCCGCTCGGTAGCCCAAGGTCAACATAATTGAACGAGGAAACCATGTTTATGGATGTGGTAACAGGTTCGTCTTCGAGTACATAAATTTCAGATTCACCATGAAATGCAACACCACCGATAATCGCATCCACCAGCACGCGGAAAGGTTTCCCCTGTGCGGCATACATGACATCGCTGTTGGCATGGTCATACATATAGAGGTCTGATGCGTTGTCGGCAGCCACGAACTTGTTGCTATACACTACAGTATCATCCTCGTAAGCAACAGAAACTGATGCATCAAACTCGGTAACCAGACTTTTGTTTACTATGCCTTCATCGGAATACTTTTTTGTCAGTTCTATGTTAAATGTTGCCAAGGGATTGATTTGTATTGTCTCTTTGTGGCACGATGAAAATATCATCATTAATGCGACAAATGCTAGTGTTGCTGAACTTACTTTCGTGTATTTCATAACTTCTTTATCAGTCTTTTGCATTATTTACTCCTTTATAATTTTATACATCGACGGCAGACTGCTTTCCTCGCCGTAAATCCTTAAAATGTACATTCCATCCGCAAGTCCTTCCACATCGAATTCCGCTTCGTAGCCATTCACTTCCTTGCGCATGACAAGCTGCCCCGTAACGGAATAGAACTCAACCGACGATATGAAGCCATCGGAATTGATGTTTAGCATTTTTGATGTTGGGTTTGGCGCAATGTCGTAAACGGGTTCTGCAAGGACACGAAGCTGTAGGTCGTAAATCGTGTCGCAGCCAGTTTCTGATGGCATGCTAAATGTATAATTGCCAGTTGAATAGAATGTGTGGTCGCCAATGGTGACAAAATTTGATACGGTGGTGTCGATGAAATATTTTGGAACATCGCCGAACGTTACATTAATAGAATCTTTCGTAAGACAACTGCCATCGAGTACTGTCCAGTAAATTGTGTACGGCGAATTTTCGTTATTTAGTATTGCGGCATGTACAGCAGTGTTCGGGTTGTTGGGCTCGTCAAATGTGATTACATCCGGGATTGAAGAAGGCCAGGAGCCTTCACCAGTTTCGGTAGGAACTGCACTAAGTTGCCCATCTGATGTACAGAACTTAAATTGATCTTCAAGAATCTCTGCTATCTGTATGAAATTTATTGTCCACGGTCCTGCGGTATCTGTGCATAAATGTGGATTGTCTGATGGTCCTGTGTATTCAATCCAGTAGAAGTCGTGACGACCATAGCTTGAAACCCTAGCATCTGTAAATATGCTGTTTACTGTCTGGTTGTTTTCTCCGAACTGGGTTGACTGGTTCTCATCGTACCAGAAACCGCCGATACCGTCACCAGGTTCTTCGGCACGCAGTAAGAACGGTGTTACAAGACCGCAGACAACTGTATCTGCTTCGGTTATGTTTATTACTGCTGTAGGTGGTTCATAAAATGTAACAACAACTTCATCGTATGCGGAGCAACTTTCCACATCATCGGTTTCTATGCTCGATTGGTTGGTTTCAGTCCAACGAAATGTAGCGAGACCGTAGTCGGAATAGTGTCCTGTCGTATGCGAGTCTGTACTGTCGGCAAATGAAGCTGAGCCACTACTCATACTTGTCCATGTTCCTGAAATGTTATTGTTATCATCTTGTGATGATACAGCGTTAAGCTGGAAGTCGAGACCGCAGAAGATTGTGTCGCGTCCGGCGTTGACAATGGGGATCTCCATGAACTCAACCCGAACAGTGTCTTGGTCGTAACAGGTGCTGGATTGGCCAAACGAGTTCATCTCTCTTAAGACGAATTTGTATACACCATAGTCGCTGACCTGTACGCCCTCGACTATACTGTCGTGAGGAGTGTTGTTCCATGTTACCACTGCCATCGGATCAGGTTTTTCGCCTACTATCCACTGGCAAGTAGGAGTGTAGTCTTCGCTTGGTTGCAGGCTCCATACACCGTTGAGTTCATAACTGTTACCACATACAGCGCCATCAACGCCAGCATTGGCATAGGGTCTCTGTAGGAATCTAACATGCATAGTGTCTATCGCCATACAAGTCGAGTTCCTTCCGACGAAATAGAATTCAACATCTTGATAGCGGGTAATAAGTACGCTGCTATCAAGTGTAAATGTTGTACTGTTGCTTAATGAGTCTTCAAAATATCCTAAATTTTCATTGCATACCCACGCGAAGTCGGTGTAACCATCGGAAGACATAGTCTCGGCACATATTTCTACAGTATTTCCACATACGCTCATATTGTTGCCTGTTGAGCCGCATTGGTGTACGCTTATAATTGGTAGTTTACGAAATACTACATGCTCTTCGTCCTGCCCAACACAACTTTCGGAAAGTCGCGGGTCACTCATTTCTTCTGTCCATCTGAAGATATATTCAATCTCAGTCTGGTCATCCGGAATCGGAACTGTTACATAACAGTGCGGATGTGTGTTGTCGCTTAAAGTTGTTGCATCATCGAAGTTGCTGTACGAAACGGTTGGAAGTACATTATAATTAATATCGTATACTGACCAATACCCATCATCGGCAGAATTGGCATTGAAAACCTGAAGTTCTGCTGTGTGTCCACAGACAGTATCAACTAATGTTGCAATTTTGGGGACCGAATTTACAAATGTTATGTTAGCATAGTCGCTTCCTGCGCACTCTCCATTATATTCAGTAAGTTTTAACTGGAATGTTCCACTTATGTTTGCATTCACCTGTGGGCTTAATGTGTTATTTTCATCAAATGTTACTCCTGCACACGTCCACAAAAGGGTAGAATTTTCAATATCTGGAGCATCGCTTGCATTTGCATCATTAATAACAGCATCTAATCCGCATACTGCCATATCGGAACCAGCATTTGGTTGTGGAATACTATGAAATTTATATACAGCACTTGCGCTATCTTCACATTCTGCATTCACTATATGCCAAGTGAAGGTTACATTTCCGTAGTGGCTCGACAGGACGGTCGGGGTGTTCATCGTGTTCATAGTATTTTCTATAGTGGTGTAGCTGTAGTTGTTGACACCCTCGGGTGGGGTGGCCGTCCAATAACCACACATACCATCAGGAACAACAGAGCCATTGAGCTGCATAACAAGCCCACAGGATTCAGCACCTGTTGCTGAAGGAGCTGGGGTCTGCTTCCACATCAGAGGTACAGCCTGAGATACCGAACGGCAACCGCTTGTCCATGCGTTAAGGCCTTCGCCGTTGCCTTCAACAGCAACAAGATAATACTGTATGTCGTTTTGTCCGCTGAATGTTCCAAGTGCTATGGTTTCTGTGTCGCCAGGAAGGGTTGATACCCATGAGTTGAGGATATCGTTCGGGTCGGTGCAGATTATGTATGAGAATGTGCCAGCGCCTGCGTTTCCTTCCGCTTGGGTTCCAACTGGGTATGTTTCCCCTGTACATAAGATGTGCGGAGAATAGTCGGCGAATACTCCTGCATTGTACGGGCAGTAGCAAGCATAATATCCAGCAACGCTTACACTGCTACAACTATTTGTATCTGATACTATTAGCGCATATTCGACTGCGCTGTATTGTGAAAAACTAAATGTGTTGCTAGTCTGATTAGTAGCGGACACTGTACCATTCTGGGCTGTACCATATTGGTTGTCAGAGTTTTCGGTATATGTGCCTGTAACATTATATGCAGGAGGATCTGAACCTGCAGTGACTCCGTTTAAATTGAAGGTAACATCTACCATAGGATGTTCAGGATCTGTCTGATCGCACATTTCAGTTCTGTTCGAGATTACAATTTCGTCAAAAACTTCGAAAGTAACCGAATGTGTTGAGGGTGTTGCACAGCGTTCATCAGTTATTGTATTTGTTATGGTATATGTTCCAGGAATGGCAAGTCGTGGTGTGAAGCTATGTGCATCGGGATTTAATGCATCAGAACTTGGGGAGCACGAAAGTGTGCCAAAGTTTTGTGCATAAAGCTGAATTACTGATGCTGAGTGGCAGCAGTTATCAATAGGAGCCAGCGTTGCATCCATGGCACGCGCGAAGTTTACATTTACGCTTGCCTCGCCAGTACAGCCCAAATTATCAAAATAGTATTCGTGCCAAGTAAAGGTATAGTCGCCTTCAACATTGACAGACACATCGGTTATAGGCTGGTTTTCATTTGTAAATGTTGCAGTACCAGGCCCAGTGTATGTCCATTCTCCTGTGTTCCCTTGATATGTTAATTGGCTTGCAACAAGTGTTGTCGATAATTCGCAAGGCTGAGTGTCAGTAGCGCTAGCTGTCGGTGTTGGAGTTAGGCAACAGTCTTCGTGGAGTGATGGTTTTACATGCACGACGATAGTCGTGTCGTATGAGCAACCAAAGTTATCGGTTGCCGAAAATGTATAAGGAATGGAAGAGTAGTTGTCTGGGTCTGGATTCTGGACTGATGCACTAGCATAAGTACTGCCGTTCTCTCCACTCTGCATACCGACCCCACTCCAAGAATAATATGACGGTTCATAATTTGTACAAAAACTATATGGGTATAAATACAAATCTTCACGGAAGAACGGTGCCCATTCAAAAACATATCCGTTGTCCTGCGCAGAATGGTCGCAAACATAAAGAATCCATTCTCCATTGAGCGGACATCCTATAAGCGACACCATACTTTCGTATGATCCATAGTTACCTTCATCCATCACCATATTTGTTTCTGTATTATCGCAAGGGTCTGTGTATGTGGTGGATGTATATGGCGGTGTAGTCCCATCTATCATTCCAAAAGGATTTGTTGATGTAGGAGTAAAATTATATGAGTAACCTTCGCCTGCCACTAAATAGCATGAACTAGATTCTACCGGATCTGGAGAAAGTCCCAAATGAAGATTGTTACCTCTACTTGAGCCCTCTATGTTTATTCCGCCAGTATTAGTCCAGTTCGGAGCTATAGTTTCTTCTTGGTTGGAGCTATTGTTAGCTCTAAGCAAACAGTTCTGTCCGTTAGGACATTGTATCATAATTGAAATGTCTCCGATGAACGAATGTTCCATATTTATATAGATACGCTCAATATCATCTGTCGAAGTTATAGTAGCGTCATCATCGAAAGCATTTACAGAAACTACGCTGTTGTAGCACTCTCCTGTGCCGTCTGGAATTAAGGTTGTATCCCTATTTATTTTATACATCCCCTTAACACTCGGCTCTCCTGACATTGTTATCTGATATCCTGAACATACCGAATCGACAGAAATACTTACGCTCCAAGTGGGACTTAGCGAAGCACGTATATGTGTTCTGTTTGAATTTTGGTTGTAACATTCCTGTTGATCCTTAGAATTACATATTATGAAATAATCTCCACCTTTTGTAATGCTATATGCTGGATTTTGTCCAGAAAGTCGTGTGGTATCTTGCCAGGAATTTACTATGACCCAATCATATGTAAGGTTGTTATCGTCCTGTGTATAGCCGTTCTGTCCATTTTCATAAAAATCGTTGATTGCTGAAAATTGTACTTGTGTTTTCTGGCAAACATCGTAGTAAACATCTTTTCCATCATTTGTAGGACTAATGTCGCTAATATTTATATTGGTAGAAAAACGCTGGCAGGCATGACCGCACCAAACTTTAGCCGCAAAACCGACACCTGTAGTCGATCCTGATGTCCAAATTATGGTTATACTTCCAGTATAAGATGTAAAGGTCATCCCGTTTAACGAAGTTCCAGAAGCATTGGAAATCAACATTTCACCTGTAACTTCATTTTTGATTGACATAATCGTTCCCTGTGCAAGGGAGAATTGGGTGAATTTGATATAAACATAACCTCCGTTGTTTGAATTCAATGTCATATAGTAACTCCGGTTAGTCTCGTACTGGCCAGAAGCCCCACCGTCATCGTATAAGCGTACATTTGTAATAGTCTCCGAAACCGCCTGGTCGCAATCTATTTCGTATGGAGTACCATCAGTATTGTAGATGTTTATATCTTGTGCAAATGCAGAGAATGAACCTAAAAAGATGGCTAATAGTATTATTGATAATAGCTTCCTCATTTGACTACTTTCAAAATTAGGCTACAAAGATACAAAATCTGTAGAATTAAATCATAAAACGCCATTCTTTCTCATTTCCTACTCCTTTACAACCTTATACACCGACGGCAGACTGCTCTCCTCGCTGTAAATCCTTAAAATATACATACCATCCACAAGTCCTTCCACATCAAATTCCGCTTCGTAGCCGTTTACATCTTTGCGCATAACGAACTGTCCCGTAACGGAATAGAACTCCACTGCCGAAATAAAGCCGTCGGAATTTATGTTGAGCTGGCTCTTTGTCGGATTGGGACCAATGTCATACACAGGTTCGGCAAGGACGCGAAGGCGTATGTCGAAAATGGTATCGCAAGCAGTTTCGTGAAGCACGGCAAACGAGTAGTTGCCAGTAGAATAGAATGTATGGTCGCCGACGGTGACGAAATTGTTTACCACAGTATCGATGGCGTATGTTATTTCGCACTTAGCAAAGTCGGCAATGAAAGTGGAGTCGCTTGTGACAACAATAGTTCGTGGATTTAACTCGTCGCCATCGTTCCACGAAACAAAGCTGTATCCTTCGTAAGGCATTGCAGTCAGCGTTGCCATAGAACCTTCATCGTAAGTTCCACCACCCGAAACCATGCCGTATGACTCGTTGCTTGAGAGGACGGTAATGGTGTAGGATGGCGCTTCCTCAAAGACTGCTATAAATGTAATATCGTCTGTTACAGTAATTGTGCGTGGATTGTCGGTGTTGTTGTCGTCCCACTGCACAAAGCGATAACCTTGGTATGGAGTTGCAGAAATCGTTGCCGTAGAACCTTCATCGTAAGTTCCGCTACCTGATACATAGCCGTATGCATCGTTGTTCGACTGTACGATAACTGTGTAAACTGCCCTAAAACCAGCGGTAAATGTACTGTCGGCAGTAACAACGACAGTTCGTGGATTGTCGGTGTTGCCGTCGCTCCATTGCAGGAAGCGGTAACCTTCGTTTGGTGTGGCGGTGATAATTGTTTCCTCTTCGCACGAAAAGTTTCCTCCGCCACCTGTCACGCTTCCCATAGTTTCGTTTTCTGTTTGTACTGTGATAGAGAAGTTGACTGTTGTATCACCATGAATATTTGCAAATTGTCGCCACATAAACTCACTCCGGTAACTGTTAACCGCTCCGCAGGGTGTATAGACATTGGCTGTCGAGTAAGCCTCTTCTCCGAATGGAGAGCCACCCATACCTGGCGGGGTATATGGATAAGCATTTATATTCGAAATGGTGGCACCTACAAATGTATAAGTAGGAATAGTTGTGACATTTTCGCCAATATTCAATGTCGCAACTGACTCACAATTAGTAAAAGGAAATTCGGCGGAGGTACAATTTGTTGCATTGAAATTAACAGTATTAATCCCGCTACAACTACTAAATGCATACTGACCAATGCTAGTAACAGAATTGGGTATTGTCACCTCTGTTAGTCCACTACAACTAGAAAATGCCCCATTTGGAATATTTGTTACATTTTCTCCAATATTCAAGGTTGACAACGATGGACACTCATAAAACAAATTGCTTCCTGATGTACTATTTGTTGCATTAAAGTTTACTGTCGTCAATCCGCTACAACCAGAAAATGCCATATCTCCAATACTCGTAACAGAATTTGGAATTGTAACCGATGTCAATCCTTCGCAACTCTCAAATGCAACAATCCCAATAATTGTAACATATTCGGGAATTGTAATGTTTGTCAAACTGGTGCAACCCCGAAATGCTCCTCCTCCAATTTTTGGTATTCCATCTGGAATAGTATATTCAGTAGCATAACCATTAGGAAAATAAACAAGGCAATGGGTATTATAGACAGGTTCTGTCAGTCCGCTACAACCAAAAAGTACATCATTGCCGATGTTTTCTACAGAGTTTGGTAGCGTTACAGATGTCAGTCCGATGCACTCAGCAAATGCACTTTCGCCAATGCTTGTAACAGATTCTGGAATAGTCAAAGCGCCTGTCAGTGAGCTACAGCTAGAAAATGCCGACCTTCCAATACTTTCTACAGCATTTCCTATTGTTAAAGAAGTCAGTTCGTAGCAATTATAAAAAGCCAATTCTCCAATACTCGTAACCGAATAAGTTATACTATTATATTCAACCGTTTCTGGGATTTCGAGCTCTCCTACAGGACGAGTTGTATAATATGGAGATGATGAAGTTTCACTCGTCACCTCCACCGTATAAGGTTCTACATTGGATGTAATATTGTAGTACAATGTT
>Ga0265298_10005762_pt1 | contig 15435 bp, 12 predicted proteins | sample AusTroGonzalo_MG_3_FD_193486 | JGI IMG/M metagenome (GOLD analysis project Ga0265298, IMG submission 193486) | Bovine rumen microbial communities from tropical cattle in Woodstock, Queensland, Australia - Gonzalo_01 | ecosystem: Host-associated > Mammals > Digestive system > Stomach > Rumen ... | reverse complement strand
AAAACGATCCCGGAAGGATTGTCGGGCACCCCAACTGGATCAAGAATCCTTAACCGGCTTTGGTAATTATGGGCTTGCCCTCCGAATCGATGAGCGGGGTCAAGCCTCCGCCGTAACCTCGGCAGACAAAGAGGTAGTTCACTCCGGTTTCTTTGTCGACTATTACCATTGTCTCCGTGAAGAGGTTCACGGTTCTTTTCTCCTTGATATCAAATCTGTCTTGTGCCATATTCTGATTGTTTTTCAAATATAAGCATTTTTCTTTATCAGGCGCTGACGTTGTCTTCAGGTGTGGTTGCACTTAACGCTGCTCCCGGTCGGAAAGGTCTGGCCTCCCACTACAAAATTTCTGCGCCTGCGGCTTGAAATTTCAAGGTCGGCCAGACCTTCCCGCCCTCCCGCAGCTTTCGCGGCTTCATTCTCAGTTCTTGAAGACGATGTGGGGATGCTGACGTTGTCTTCGCGGCACGAAAAAGGACATTTCGACGACAAAACCGTTCGCGAAGACGATGTGGGGATGCTGACGTTGTCTTCAGGTACAAAGGAAGGGCTAAGCGGCGACAAAACCGTTCGTGAAGACGACGTGGGGATGCTGACGTTGTCTTCAGGTGCGCTGTGAACAGACTTGAGTGCAGGCAGCAATCGTTTTTTCGCGGTCGGCAGATAATGGGTGGGTCCGAAGGTGAAGAATTTCTATTATCTTTGCCCATAGATGAAGAACGTATTTCTGAAGAATTATGGAGCGACGCTGCTGCTCTTGCTGGGACTTCTTGTCGGAGGGGTCCTTGGGGCGGTGCTGGGAGAGAAGGCCCAGGTGCTGCGGGCGCCGGGGATGCTGTTCCTCAATTTGGTGTTCGTGCTGGTGGTGCCGTTGGTGTTCTTCTCCGTCGCTCATTCCATGGTCGTTATGCGGCAGAGCGGGGTCATCGGCAAGGTGCTGGGGGCGGCACTCGGCGTTTTTCTCTGCATGTCGCTGGTGGCGGGCGTATTCTCTTATGGGTTGATGATGATGTGGAATCCGTTCGAGGGTTTGCCTGCTGGAGGTGGCGCCCAGGAGGGTCTGATCAACAACGGTAGCGGCGTCGATTTCGGCGATGCGCTGGTGTCGGCCCTGACCGTCAGCGATTTCCCTTTGCTGCTGTCGCGGGAACATCTGTTGCCGCTCATCATTTTTTCAGCCCTCACCGGCCTGGCCGTTGCCCTGCTGGGGCAGAAGGCGTCCCTTGTGGAGAGGTTCATCTCCGAAGGTGAGGGGGTCGTCCTGAAGATGATGGAACTGGTGATGAAACTCGCCCCCATCGGCATCGGTTGCTATTTTGCCGATACGATCGGCACCCTCGGTGGCAAGATTGCAGGGGAGTACCTTGAGATTTTCCTTGCCGTATGCGTCGCCAGCGCCGTTTGCTACCTGGTGTTCAATTCACTGTACGCGCTCCTTGCCCGTGTGCCGCTGGGCAAATTCTGGAAGGAGATGCTCACCCCGTCGGCGACTGCTGTGGGGACCTGTTCTTCCGCCGCCTGCATTCCGGTCAACCTGGCCGCCGCACGCAACCTGGGGGTCTCCGACAAGATTGCCGACGGCGTCATCCCCCTCGGCACCAACCTGCATAAGGACGGATCGGTCGTCACCTCCGTCGCCAAAGTGTTGTTCGCGCTGTACTTTTTCGGCGCCGCACCGCAGGGATTGGGAGGAGCGGCCCTGGTAATCTTCCTGGCAATCCTGGAGAGCGTCGTGGTAGGCGCTATCCCCGTCGGCGGAATGACCGGCGAAATCCTGATCTGCGCCGTCCTGGGCCTCGACCCTTCCTTTGCCGCTGCGCTGCTGGTCATCGGCACGATCTGCGACATTCCTGCCACCCTGCTCAACGCCACCGGGAATCTTGTCGCTCCGTTGCTGGTGCAGAGGATTGCGGGGGTGCAGGGTAAATAAAAACGGTAGCATTCCGGTGCGGAATACTACAGTCATTTATGATCTTGCAGCCTTTACGGAACCAGTTTATTTAAAGACCAATTATTGATACCAAGGGATAGTTGTGGCCCATATAGTGTAACACATTGAGAGGCATTTATATATTCTTTTCTTATATTTGTGACAAAGACTGTTCAACGATATGGGATTTTTTAAGAATCTGGTTGGCGGTGCCATCAGTGACGGTATCGGCAACGCTCTCAGCAAGGCGGTTGAAAAGGCTGTAGCTCCCGCCGCGGAAAAATTTGCAAAGAAACAGGCGGAAGCCATCGACGACGCCACCCGCCGCACCGACGCCGTCATGCAGCAGACCGCTGCGACGCTCGATCAGGCCCAGCAGGATCTGGATGCCGCTGCTGCCGGGCAGCCTGTTCAGGTGGCGGACGGGGCGACCGGGGGTCAGCCCGCGCAGATGGCTGGCGGTTCGACCGAGGGTCAGCCCGCTCAGGCGGCTGGCAGTTCGACCGGAGGTCAGCCCGCGCAGGCGGCGGCTGGCGGTACTGCCGCTTCTGGCCGTCCCCTTACGGAGGAAGAACGCAAGCAGGCAGCAGAGGCGTCAGCGGCCCTGAAGGGCTTCAGCGCGATGTTCTCCGGCGCCATCGCCCAGGCCAAGAGGGAGGCCGAAGAGGAAGCCGCCGCCAAGAAGGCAGCGGAGGCCGCAATCTTCGAGAATTGGGAACAGAACCTCGGCGCCTACCCCAAGTGGGACGTCGGCGGCAGCAATTTCATCCTTGAAGAAGAGACGCCCCAGAACGGTTACCCCGCATACAGGCTGATTCTCGACGGCCGTCCCTATTTCGTCGAGCTTTACGCCGCCAAACTGCGCGCCGCCGGTTTCATCGCCCGCGGCTGCTCCAACCCCCAGGACCTCAACGCCGACACGTATTACAAGATAATCGACGGCATCTGCTGGAGCTGGAACCGCACCGACGCCGCAAGCGACGGCCAGATCTGCACCTACTTCTACGTAGATACCCCTCCCAAGCCCCGGCAGGAAACGTCCAAGTCCTCTTCCAGCGACCTCGGCGGCCTCGCCAAAGGCCTCTTCAAGAAGATTCTGGGTTAATCCTGGATAGCGCTGCGTTGTTCTGGGAGGGCTCCGGCGGCCCTCCCTGGATTGTTTTTGGGATTTTTGATCCAGTTTGGGCGTCCGACTACCCGTTTGGGATCATTTTCCGGATTTTTGATCCCGTTGTGGCGTCCAACCACCCGTTTGGGATCGTTTCCTGGTTTTTTTGATCCCGCGTTGGCCTTCGACAGGGTTCTGGGCGTTGACTGAGTCCTGTCGCTGTTGGTTTATCGCTTCTTCCGGCTTTTGCCCTCTTACGACGGGATTCTGGATGTTGTCTAGGTCCTGTCGCTGTTGGCTTATCGCTTCTTCCGGCTCTTGCCCTCTTACGACGGGATTCTGGAGGTTGTCTAGGTCCTGTCGCTGTTGGTTTATCGCTTCTTCCGGCTTTTGCCCTCTTGCGACGGAAATCTAAAACTAAGTTATTGGCGCTGGTCCCGCTATGGATGGCGCAAGTCCGATTTTTTGCGGGGAACCGGCGCCGCAAACCGTCATTATAAGTTCTACAGTGGCGCCGGACTACGGTACCAAAACGGACTTGCGCCTTTTGGGACGGGGCCTGCGCCATTCTGAACAGGACATGCGCCATAATGCTGGTAAACCTGCGCCAGTAGCAGCTGCAACCAACATCAGTTTACTGCAGATTCTTTTCCCGTGGCTCCTTCCGTTGGATTTTCAAGACGATTTTGACAGCATGACTCTTTCTGCGGTCCCACCCTCTCTTCGTCTTCGCAGGGTGGTGCCGTTGAGGCCGTTTTTCGCCCCCACCTTTCAACGGCTTGACAGGGTGGTGCCGTTGAGGCCGTTTATCGGTCCCACCCTCTCATCTTCTTCGCAGGGTGGTGCCGCTGAGGCTGCTTTTCGCTCCCACCCTCTCTTCGGTTCTGCGGGGTGGGGCCGAAATGCGCCTTGGTGCTCCCTCCCTCAAAGCCTTATGAGGGGGTGGGCCATCAGACCGACCCTCAGATAGGGTGTCGGCCGACGGTGTATCCCTTAGGAAAGACTTCTACTGGGTGAGGGCGTCAGCCGACGGTTGTCCGGAGGGGCATAACCCGACAGTGATGCGCTCTGTGCGGCCTCCTGTTGCGTCCGGTCGTCAGCCGACGGCAGGGAAGCCGCCGGGGTTGGCCGGTAGCCCATCGCGTCAGTCCATCTCCCGATAATCGGCTTCGCGGTCGTAATCTATCTCCCTGTCCGGACCTTCATCTATGCCTGGATCGAACTCCTGGTAGGGGCACAGTATCTCGGAGGCCGTCATTTCCTCGATAATTTCCTGCAGGTGGGCGGGCAATTTCGGGAAAAGGTTATAGCCGATGTTGCGCTCTATCCAATTGACGCTGCGGCTGTAGTTCCAGATGGATTTCCCTGACGGAATCCCTTCGCCCGGAACTACGAAGCCGATGGACTTCCATCCCAGGTCGCTCCGTGTCTTCTTGCAAATGGCTACAAACCATCCGCTCCGGAACGCACCCCAGACGACGCTGGCGGTGCGTTTCGGCTTCTCTGATGCCCAGTCGGCACACAATTCCCGCACCGGCGTAAGCGCACCTTCCACGGTAACATCAATCAGTTGTACCATCCTCCAGAAAGGCTCGGCCTTAATGGACTCGGCCCCTTTCCATTCGCCCGCGTCATACCAAATGACCGGATCGGTTTGTCCGTCAAGCCGTACAGGCAGTCCAAGCCCGGTCTGCAATCGTGAAGCCCGTGCCTGTACCCTGGCCGGCCCCAATACCTCCTGTGCCGCTGCTTCAGAAGCAACGGCAAACAGAAGCGATAAAGCCAACAAGTATGAAAACTTACGCGACAATATGAACTGACAACAATTGAATGCAAATATATGATTTCCCGTTGAGAATCCAACCAGTACGTTGCGACCATTGAATTGAACGGAATCCTCCACCGCACTCACCCTCTCATCTGTTATGCAGGGTGGTGCCGCTGAAGCTGCCTTTCGGTTCTACCCTCAAATCCTTATGAGGGGGTGGACCCCCAGCCCCCCCCCTTTGCATTCTGACAAATTCTTAATAACTTTGTGAACACCCATTTAAGATTATGAAAGCAAAGTCCATCATCGCCCGTTTGTTCCTGGCCCTGGCAGTTTTCACTGCTGCTGCATCTTGCGTGAAGTTCGACGACAGCGAGATCCAAAGTGAACTCGATGATATCAAGAGCCGTCTTACCAACCTGGAGGAGAAGGTCAACACCAACATCTCCAACCTCTGGGAGATCGTCAACTCCCTGGACCACGGCATCAAAGTAACTTCGGTAACTGAAACCGACGACGCCTGGATCATCCAGTTCAGCAATGGCAAGACGGCCACCCTCAGCAAGGGCGGTACCTCCAGCGCCCCCGCCATCGGGGTGAAGCAGGACACCGACGGCATCTACTACTGGACCCTCTATGGCGAATGGCTGCTCGATGCCGGCGGCAAGAAACTCCCCGTCTCCGGCACCCCCGGCGTCACCCCGCAACTCAAGATCGAAGGCGGCTACTGGTACGTCTCCACCGACGGCGGCAAGACCTGGACCAAGCTCGACAAGGCCACAGGCGAGGACGGAGAAGACGGCGACTCCTTCTTCAAGAATGTCACCTGGGACGATGAATACGTATACCTGACCCTCAGCAACGGCACAACGATCAAAATCCTCCGCGGTGCCGGCCTCGTGGCCTCGATAGCGGTGATCCCCGACTACAGCGACGGCGCCGTCAAGGCAGGCACCGGCCTCTTCACCATCCGTTTCAAGGTTGAACCCGGAAGCGCCGCCGAGGACCTCCTCTATCTCGACAGCGACTGCTTCAATCTGAGCGCCGCCTACACCGAGACCAAGGCCTCAGCCGGCGACCTCACCACCCTCCCCGTCCACGAACTTGACGTCCAGGACGGCATCCTCACCCTCACCACCGACGGCGAGAGCCTTGCCCCCGAATTTGCAGGCAAGAAGCTCGGAGTGAGCGCGGCCCTCTTCATCAGCGACGAAAACTTTGCCGTGACCTCCGGCTACTTCCCCCTGTATCCCAAGAACGAATACAACGGCCACGGCTACGTAGACCTGGGCCTGGATTCCGGCAACAAGTTCGCCGACACCAACCTCGGCGCCGATGACCCCTGGGATCCGGGCAACTATTACGCCTGGGGCGAACTGGAGCCCAAGAAAGACTACAGCTGGGCAACGTACAAATGGTGCGACGGCACGGAGGATCACATGACCAAATACAATGAGACCGACGGCCTCAAGTCTTTTGCCGACGACAACTACAAAGACGACGTCGCCCGCCAGGAATGGGGCGGGGAGTGGCACACTCCCACGAAAGCCGACTGGGATGAACTGATGGACGAAAGCAAATTCACCTGGACCAAGACCAGCAAGAACGGAAGCAAGGGATATGAAATAAAAAGCAAGAAACCCGGCTACGAAGGCGAGTCCATCTTCCTTCCCGCAGCAGGGTGTATGTTCGGCACGCAACTATCCGGCGTTGGGGAGACAACCGCCTATTGGTCTTCAACCCTCTATGCGAATAATCCATCTGGAGGGGCCATCGCCGGGGGCGTTGACGCAGTGGCCGTCCGCTATGCAGGCCTTGCCATCCGCCCCATTCTCGGCAAATATGAGCACAAAACCGTCACCGGCGTGAGCCTGGACCGCACGTCCCTCACCATGGTCGTGGGCACCAAAAGGCATCTTAACGCAAAGGTGGAGCCGGAAAGCATCAAGAATCCCAAGCTTGTCTGGACCTCAGCAGATGCAAGCGTGGCCACAGTTGCCAAAGACGGCACCGTAACCGCCGTTTCCCTTGGCACCACCACAGTCACGGTCAAAACCGTCGAAGGCGGCTACACCGCCACCTGCACAATAAAGGTGGTGAATCAGTCCGACATCGTCCCCGAGTACGTGGACCTTGGCCTCTCCGTCAAATGGGCCACCTTCAATCTCGGCGCCACCACGCCTGATGACTACGGTGACTACTTCGCCTGGGGCGAGACGGAGACGAAAGAGGATTACAGTTTTGATACCTACAAGTGGGGCAACGACCAGGCTGCCATCACAAAGTACTGTACCAATATACCTAATTGGGGTGGTTCTAATCCGATGGACTACAAGACAGTCCTCGATATAGAAGACGATGCTGCTCGTGCCAATTGGGGTGACTTATGGAGAATGCCTACGAATGATGAGAGGTTAGAGTTGGAAGAAAAATGCTCTTGGACCTGGACAACGCAAAATGGTGTAAAAGGAATGCTGGTTACCGGTCCCAACGGTAATAGTATCTTCCTTCCCGCCGCAGGCTGTAAGTCCGGCACCAATATCAAAGAGGTCGGATACTATGGCTACTATCTATCTTCTTCCCTTTATTCGGGCGGACCGCCCTGGGCGTGGAGCATATGCTTCATTTTAGGTCAATTCCACGAATTAAATCTCGGCCAAGGCGTCGGCCGTCCCGTCGGCTGCAATGTCCGTCCTGTCTATGGAGAGTTTGTTCCTGTGTCATCTATTTCATTGGACAAGACGTCGTTGGAACTGCAAACCGGAGAGACGGAGCAGCTGACGGTAACAATCAGCCCTTCCAATGCCACAGCAAAGAATCTTTATTGGGTAACAAGCAAACGTACCGTTGCCAAAGCAATTACGAAAGACTGCCTTGTTTCCGCCGTTGCTCCCGGAACCGCCACCATCACAGTTTATGCATCTAACGGCTTGAGTGCAAGCTGTACTGTCACGGTGAAGCCAAAGCCTGTTAATCCCGAGTATGTCGACCTTGGCCTCAGTGTCAAGTGGGCCACCTTCAATGTAGGCGCCACCAAGCCGGAAGAGTCCGGCGACTACTTCGCCTGGGGCGAGACGGAGCCGAAGTCCAATTATAGTTGGTCAACGTACAAGTGGTGCAATGGAAGTAATAATACACTAACCAAATATAACACCATGTCCAGTTACGGAACGGTAGATAACAAGACTGTCCTCGACCCTGAGGACGACGCAGCCCACGTGAATTGGGGCGGCAGTTGGCGAATGCCGACGGATGAAGAGTGGACAGAGTTAAGGACCAAATGCACCTGGACATGGACTACCGAAAATGGAGTGAAGGGAAGTAAGTTAACGGGTCCCAACGGCAAGTCCATTTTCCTTCCCGCCGCAGGCTTCCGGGACGTCACGTACCTTTACCGTGCGGGGTCCATCGGCTACTACTGGTCTTCAGCCCTCTATGCGTTCCCGTCCTTCGCGTGGGCCGTTTTCTTCGACTCCGACAATGTCGTCTCCGCCCCAAGCCGCCACGACGGCTTCTCGGTCCGCCCCGTCTACGGCGAGTTTATCCCCGTAGCTTCAATCTCTCTGGACAAGACTTCACTGGAGCTGAACGCCGGAGACAAGCAGCAGTTGACTGCCACGGTCAGCCCTTCCAACGCCACTGCAAAAGACGTCCATTGGATCTCCAGTGATGAATCCGTCGCCAAGGTAGATCAGGATGGCCTTGTCACCGCCGTAGCCCCCGGCACGGCCACCATCACGGCCTACGGCTCCAGCGGCGTGAGCGCAAGCTGCACGGTTACCGTGAAGGAGGGCGTGCAGGCCGTCGATCTCGGCCTTCCGTCCGGCCTCAAGTGGGCCTCCTGCAACGTCGGCGCCACCAAGCCTGAGGAATACGGCGACTACTTTGCCTGGGGCGAGACGGAACCCAAAGCGTCGTACGACTGGTCCACCTACAAGTGGTGCAAGGGCGCTTTCGACGCCCTCACCAAGTATTGTTTCGATCCCTCCTATTGGGGCGGTACCGGCCAGATGGACAACAAGAAACAACTCGACCTTGCGGATGACGCCGCCAATGCCAATATGGGCGGCGACTGGCGCATGCCCACGAACGCCGAGTGGCAGGAACTGATAGACAACTGCACCGTCACCTGGACCAGCAATTACAACGGGACAGGCGTGGCCGGCAGCATCTTCACCGGCAAGAAATCCGGCTATACCGGAGTGTCCATCTTCATCCCCGCAGCAGGTTGGCGGATTGATACATATACTATGGATCCCGGTATTTATTGCTATTGCTGGACGTCCGTCCTCGATGATGAGCGCTACCCGAGTGTGGCGTACTATTGGATGTCTTCCGGTGAGAGCCTCTCGGACCTGAATAGCTTCGACCGTGCAAATGGCCGCTCAGTACGTGCAGTATGCCCTTAGTCCGAACCTTTGCATCCCTTGCGATTCTGCTCTTCTGCAGCGTCGCCGCGTCAGCGCAGGCCCGGGTAACCATTGACCCGGGCCGTGAGCTTGGCGCCATCAAGCCAATGAATGCCGCAAACAACGGTCCCACGGAGGCTGTTTTTGACTCATATAAGTCGTTGAGGATTCCGTATGCGCGTACGCACGACACGCCCCTGGGCGAGGCGTACGGCGGCCACTGCATAGACATCAATCAGGTGTTCCCGGATTTCAACGCCCCTGTTAATTCTCCCCGCTCGTACGACTTTACCAACAGCGACAAGGTCCTCCTTGAAATGCTGGAGGCCGGGACCAAACCGTTCTATCGTCTGGGCCAGAGCATAGAGCACCAGAAGCGGAAGTACGGAATCTATCCGCCCCGGAACTACCGCAAGTGGGCCAGGATATGCGAGCACATAATCCGCCACTACAACGAGGGCTGGGCAGACGGCTACAGGATGGGCATCGAGTATTGGGAGATATGGAACGAGCCCGACCTCGACCAGCCAGACGACCGCTGGAAGACCGATCCGCGCACCTGGGCCGGTACCATGGAGCAGTTCGATGAGCTTTACGTAGTTACGGCAAAACACCTCAAGAAATGCTTCCCCGGCCTGAAGATCGGCGGACCGGCATTCGCCAATCCACGTAAGTACGGCCCCGGGTTTCTGGATTACGTAAAGGAGAAGGGGGCGCCTTTGGACTTCTTCTCCCATCATATGTATCACCGCAAGCCATCACGCATCACAGAAGATGTGGGCATCATCCGCAAAATGCTGGACGAGAAGGGATTCACCGGGACGGAGTCCATCCTCAACGAATGGAACTACAACCGCGGCTGGGACGAGGCGTCCGATTACTACGGCCGAAGGATGCGCCCCACAATCAAGGGTGCGGCATTCGTGGCGGCCACGATGTGCGCATGCCAGTCCGAGCCTCTGGATATGCTAATGTATTACGACCTGCGGCCCAACACCATATGGTGCGGCCCCTGGTCTCCGTTTTTATATGAGGTCCGCCCGACCTGGTGGGCTCTTTACTATTGGGCCGAACTTGCAGACTACGGCACCTGCGTCGCATCGTCCTGCGATACAGGCAACATCTACACCTGCGCCGCCAGATCGTCCGACGGCAAAGTGCGCCTCCTTGTCGTGCGTTACCACGAAGACGACAGCCACAACACTCCCCGCGAGGTCTCGCTGTCGCTTCCCTACGGCTGGCAGGTCACGGGTCTGCGGATTACGGACAGCCAGGACCAGGACCGCAAGTCCGCCCCGTCCGTTTCCATCGTTATGGAATCCAATTCAATTGCCCTGGTGGAAATTGCGTATGCCCGGTCCGACGGACAAACCCTGCCCTCGCTGGGATCTGCCTCCGGACAGTCTTTCCTGGAGGATGTACACCTTTCCCTTGACAAAGGCTTTGAAGGGGTGTATGCCAAAGGGGATACCCTGAAAGTCTATGCGGAGGTTGCCAAAGATACACCGGCGGTAGTCAAAATCTATCAGAACGGTTACTTTAAGGAAGCCCGCGAGGCTTTCCTTCCTGCCGGAAAGAGCGAAGTATTCAGAGGCGCCTACAGCGAAGCGACGGCGCTTATGTTCCGCCTTGCCGATCCTGCCAACCCGAAGGACTCCACCACGGTGGGGGCAATCGTCGCGCCGGAGGACTTCCGACCCGGATTCGACGAACCGAAGGATTGGCGGAGGTTCTGGTGCAAGCAGGTAAGACGGCTGCGCAGGCAGAAAATGGAGGTTAAGCTTACTCCGGTTGCCATTCCCGGAAAGGACAGCGTGGACTATGTCTGCTACGACCTTGAGGTTAATTGCATCACCGCCCGGCCGGTGCGGGGCTACCTTGCCATGCCGCGGAATGCCGCACCCCGCAGCCTCCCTATTGCCATCAAAGCTCACAGCGCCGGGCTGATGACGGATTCCTGGACCAAGGCGACCGTGCCTGCCGCCGTCAAACTGGCCAAATCCGGCAGCGGTGCCATCGCCCTGGACATCAATGCCCACGGCATTCTCAACGGACAGGATGATGCTTACTACGAGGCAGTAGGAAAAGAACTGAACGGTTATTCCGGTTGGCCCGTCAAGGACCGGGAATCATTCTATTTCAACGGAATGTTCCTCCGGCTGGTCCGCGCCCTGGATTATCTCTGCTCCCGCAAGGAGTGGGACGGGAAGCGGGTGCTCATTACGGGAGGCAGCCAGGGTGGTGCCCAGAGCGCCGCTCTCGCCGGCCTGGACCCCAGGGTTAAAATGGTAGTGGTGGACGTCCCGGCGATGTGGGATGTCGGCGGAATGCTCGTGGGCCGCACCAGCGCGTGGAACAAGCCTCTGGAGCGCGAGGGCACGGATTCGCCCGCTGCGAAAGTCGCTCCTTATTACGACGCCGCTAATTTTATGCGTCATTATACCGGGGGGCTCGTCGTCAACGTAGGCCTTATCGACCTCACCTGCCCTCCGGCAGATGTGTGGGCCGTCTTCAACATCTGCCCCGCCTCAACCAAAATCATGAACCCCTGCGCATGGAAAGGCCACAGCGGCAAATACTCCGTTCCCAAGGCCGAGCAGGACAAAATGCGCAAATTGATGGGGAAATATCTCGACGACGCTATCGACTCTTATCTGCGGTAATCCCTTAGACCGGCATGCTCTATTACAAAAAACCATCACAAGTGCGCTTGTGATGGTTTTTTGTAGCGGGGGAGGGTCACGATCCCTCGACCTCCGGATTATGAATCCGACGCTCTAACCAGCTGAGCTACCCCGCCGTTTACCATGGTGCCGGGCCATTAAAGGGCGCGGTCCTTTTGGAACGGACTGCAAAGATAGAGTAAAAAATTGAATTAGCAAGCATAAACTTTGATATTTGAGAAATAATTTCTACCTTTGCGTCCCCTAATTTTTAGAGGGATCGCAATTTATTTATTAACCATTTAAAGATCAAGACAGTGGACACACAAAGCTACAAAACAGTATCCCTGAACAAGGGCACTGTGAACAAAGAGTGGGTTGTCATTGACGCGACTGATCTCGCACTTGGTCGTCTCGCCTCCCGCGTGGCCCTTGTCCTCCGTGGCAAGACCAAGCCCGGCTTCACCCCCAACGTTGACTGCGGCGACAACGTCATCGTCATCAACGCAGAGAAGGTGGCCCTCGGCGGCAAGAAAATGACCGATCGCGTGTACACACGCTACACCGGCTATCCGGGTGGCCAGCGTTTCACGACCCCCAAGGAGATCCTCGAGACCCGTCCCGCCGAACTCGTTCGCAGGGCAGTCCGCGGCATGCTCCCCAAGAACCGTCTTGGCAGCAAGATCCTCGGCAATCTGCACGTTTATGCAGGTCCTGAGCATCCGCACCAGGCGCAGAACCCCAAAACCATCAAGTTAAACGAAATTTAAACAGAGCAAATGGAACAGACACACGCCCTTGGAAGACGTAAGGCAGCTGTAGCTCGCGTTTATCTCACCGCCGGAAAAGGCAACATCACGATCAACGACCGCACTCTCGAGAACTACTTCCCCGCAGAGACTCTCCAGTACATCGTGAACCAGCCTTTCGAGGTCACCGGTACTGCAGGTCAGTTCGACGCAAAGATCACCCTTTGCGGTGGTGGCATCAAAGGTCAGGCAGAGGCAGTCCGCCTCGGCATTTCCCGCGCCCTTTGTGAGGTTGACAAGGATGCATACCGCGCCGCTCTCAAGGCCGCCGGCTTCCTCACCCGCGATCCCCGCGAGGTCGAGCGCAAGAAACCCGGTCAGCCCGGAGCCCGCAGACGCTTCCAGTTCAGCAAACGTTAATCAGCTGATTTACGGCACAGAGGCGGTTTTAAACATTCCCACGGAATGTTGCCGCCCTGCGGAAAAGGCCGGAGACCGGCTCAGCCGCTACTCCGCCTTGAAGAAAAGAGGCCCGTATGGGCACAGTTTTAAAACAAGAAACAAATTAAAATGTCACGTACAAATTTCCAAGAACTGCTTGATGCAGGCGTACACTTCGGACACCTCGCCCGCAAGTGGAACCCCAAGATGGCTCCCTACATCTTCGACCAGAAGAAGGGTACCCACATCATCGACCTGCACAAGACCATCGTCAAACTCGACGAGGCTGCCGAGGAGATGAAGATCCTGGCCAAGAGCGGCCGCAAGATCCTCTTCGTAGCCACCAAGAAGCAGGCCAAGGACATCGTCAGCGAGAAAGCTGCCGCTGTCGGAATGCCTTCCGTAACCGAGCGCTGGGCAGGTGGTATGCTTACCAACTTCCCCACCATCCGCAAGGCCATCAAGAAGATGGGCACCATCGACAAGATGAAAGAAGACGGCACCTTCGAGAAGCTCGCAAAGCGTGAGCGCCTCCAGGTCGACCGCCAGAGGGCCAAACTCGAGAAGAACCTCGGCTCCATCCGCGACATGAGCCGCCTCCCTTCCGCGATTTTCGTCATCGATATCCAGAAAGAGGCCAACGCCGTCAAGGAAGCCAACCGCCTCAACATTCCGGTATTCGCAATGGTTGATACTTGTTGCGATCCCACACCCATTGATTATGTGATTCCGGCAAACGACGACGCGGCAAAGAGCATCGAGTGCATCATGAACATCCTCTGCACCGCCATCGCCGAAGGTCTTGAGGAGCGCAAGCTCGAGAAGGACAAAGAGGCTCCCGCAGAAGAGGAGGCCGCCGAGGCCCCCAAGGCTGCAACCCGCAAGCTCCGCGCCCGCAAGGGTGCCAAGGCCGAGGAAGAGGCTCCCGCAGCAGAGGCAGCAACCCCCGCAGCAGAAGCAGCTCCCGCAGCCGAGCCCGAGGCCAAAGAAGCAGAATAAGTTCCATTAACAACTCTAAAGAGATAAAGCTATGGCTATTACAGCAGCAGACGTAATGAAGTTACGCAAGATGACTTCCGCCGGTATGATGGATTGCAAGAAGGCCCTCGAAGAGGCTGAAGGCAACTTCGAAAAGGCTATCGGAATCATCCGCGAGAAGGGCAAGATGGTCGCCGCCAAGCGCGCAGACCGCGAGACCTCCGAGGGTGCCGTCAAGGCACGCATCGAAGGCGGCAAGGGCATCCTCGTATGCCTCGGCTGCGAGACCGACTTCGTCTCCCGCAACTCCGACTTCCAGAACCTCGCAGAGGCTATCGCAGACGTCGCAATCGCCAACTGCCCCGCAGATCTCGAAGGCCTCAAGGCCTGCAAGATGGCGGACGGTTACACCGTGGCAGAGGCCGTCGAGGCCCAGACCGGCAAGACCGGTGAGAAGCACGTCCTCGTCGGCTACGCTCTCGTGGAGGCTCCCTTCGTGGTTGAGTACATCCACAAGATCAACGGCAAGCTCGGCGCTCTCGTAGGCTTCAACAAGCCCGTCAGCGAGGCCCTCGCAAAGGGTATCGTCATGCAGGTCGCTTCCATGAACCCCGTATCCATCGGCATCGCCGACTGCCCTCAGAGCGTCCTCGACAACGAGAAGGCCGTGGCAGTCCAGAAGACCAAGGACGAGATGGTTCAGAAGGCCATCGACGCAGCTCTCAAGAAGGTCGGCATCAACCCCGCCCACTGCGACAGCGAGGACCACATCGAGTCCAACACTGCAAAGGGCTGGCTCACCCCCGACCAGGCTGCACAGGCACGCGAGATCATCAAGACCGTCGGTGAGGAGAAGGCAGCTTCCCTCAACCCCGTGATGATCGAGAACATCGCCAACGGCCGCGTACAGAAGTTCCTCAAGGAAATGACCCTCGAGGAGCAGGAGTACCAGATGTCCGACGACAAGATCAGCGTCAAGGACGCTATCGCAAAGGAGGACAAAGAGGCCAAGGTCGTCGCCTTCAAGCGCTTCTCACTCAACGACTAATCCAATTACGTCGAACTGAAAACCGGACAGCACCCGCTGCCCGGTTTTTTATTTCTTTCCGCATATGATTCCGAGGCCACGCAGGCGCGGAGGCTCCTCCGGAAGCGTGACGGAGATGCTCCAGGTGCCGTACTCCGAGGGCACGAGGCCACTGCGGTACAGGACCCTGGTCTCGGCAAGGGGATAATAGACGGTCTCCGAGAAATAACGGCCGGAAGGGGAGCGCCATACCACTTGCATGGGGAAACTCACAAGGGTGTCCCGGCGGAAAAGCGGCTTGTCGATGGCCGTATAGAATGATACGTCGTAAGATGAAAGGGAGACCGTCTATTATCCCCTTG
>Ga0265298_10005761_pt1 | contig 15436 bp, 15 predicted proteins | sample AusTroGonzalo_MG_3_FD_193486 | JGI IMG/M metagenome (GOLD analysis project Ga0265298, IMG submission 193486) | Bovine rumen microbial communities from tropical cattle in Woodstock, Queensland, Australia - Gonzalo_01 | ecosystem: Host-associated > Mammals > Digestive system > Stomach > Rumen ... | reverse complement strand
AAACGTCTGGAGTCATTGGATGTCCTGCGCGGATTCGACATGTTCTTCATCATGTGCATGGATCCCGTGCCGTGCATCTTCTATGCACTTGGCAAGGCTCTTGGGCACGAACACCATTGGCTTACGCAGCAGTTCGAGCATGTGCCGTGGATCGGGTTCCACTTCTATGACCTCATCTTCCCGCTCTTCCTCTTCATCGCTGGCGTGACATGGCCTTATTCGCTCGCCAAGAAGCGTGAGCGCGGCGTCGCGGCAAGCGCCATTGTCTGGGGATGCGTCCGACGCGGACTTACGCTGTTCGCCCTCGGCTGCTTCATCGAGGCGCTTGGCCCGGGCGGCGACCGCAACATCCTCCAGTTCGACTGGCCGAACTTCCGCCTCTGGAGCGTAATCGGACGCATCGGCCTTACATGGGCCGTTGCCGCGATCATCTACTTGTTCTGTTCGCGGAAGGTGCGCATCTGGACGGCTGGCGGCATCCTTCTCTTCTGGTGGGCGTTCACGCGATTCGGCGTCGCCCCGGGTGCGCCGGACGGCTGGAACCCGCTCTTGACAGGCAAGCACATCCTCGCCGACTGGATTGACGCGAACTACCTTACGCCCGCGCACCGAGGCGAGGGCGCGGTGGCGATGATTCCGATGGTGGCGACCGCGCTCTTCGGCATGTTCGCCGGGGAGTGGCTCAGGCGGACGGACATCGCCGGTCAACGAAAGGCCGTCTTGCTTTCCGCATGGGGATTTGCCGGCATAGCCGCCGCGCTCGTCATGGCGTTCGCGTTCGGCGGCTGGTCGTGTCCGATAATCAAGAACTGCTGGTCCAGCTCGTTCGCGGTGCTGGCGGGAGGCCTTTCCGCAGTTCTTCTTGCGCTCTTCTACTGGATCGTGGACGTAAAGGGCTGGCGGCGCTGGGGGTTCTTCTTCAAGGTGATCGGCACCAATTCGATCCTCTGCTACTTCATGGCGCGCACGATCCTTCCGTACGACCACATCGCGCGGCTTTTCTTCGGCGGCGTCCTTCCGCATCTCCCGCCGCTGTGGGGCGCGTTCATCGCCGAGATCGGCGTGATGGCGTTTTACTGGCTCATACTTCTTTTCTTCCACAAGAGGCAAATCTACATAAGGGCATAGACATGAAGAACGCGATATCGCTTGCTTTTATGATTCTGTCCGCCGCGGCGGCGTTCGCGGCGGGTCCCGGGAAAATCAAGGCCAAATGGTTTGAGGCGGACATCTCGCCGGAGATCGGTACGCTCATCGCGGGCTACGGCGAGAACGACGTGTCGGTCGCGAAGTACGACAGTCTTCTGGCGAGCGGACTTTGCCTCGACGACGGCGCGAATCGCGTTCTGCTGGTCTCTCTCGACCTGATCGGGCTTGACTACGATTCCATCAAGGAGCTTCGCAAGCGTCTTTCCGCGATAACGGGAGCGCCAGCCGAGGGCGTGATGGTTTCGTGTACGCACACCCACCAGGGGCCGCACACGAGGATGTACGCAAAGAAGGAGGCCATCGCCGAGAAGGTGTTCGACGAATCGCCGGACAGCCTCGATTCGCGCTACATGGCCATGCTCTACGGCAACATCGAGGCGGCGGCCCGCAAGATGATGGAGGGCGCATGGGGCGAATACGTGGTCGGCTACCACTCGTCGCAGTGCCACGAGAACCGCAACCGCCGCTACACTACCGAAGACAACCACGCCTCGTTCAACGCGCACAGGCCGATTCTTCACAAGCTGACCACCGGCGTCACCGACCCGGAAGTCGGCACGTTGATCCTCATGGGCGACAAAGGCCCCGCATACGTCGTCGGCAACTGGGCGGCGCATGCGCTCACGGCGCACGCGCCGGGGCTGGGCGGGCTAAGGATTTCCTCCGACTTCCCGGGCTTCTACCGTCGCTACATCGAAAGCGAGACGGGGGCGAAGGCGATGTTCGTCCAGGGCGCGGCCGGCGATCTCGTCACGAAGGACGACGAATACGGCAACGCCGCCGCAAAACGCGTGGGCGAGGCCGTCGCCATGCAGTCCATATTCGGCATCCTTTCGATGGGACGCTGCTACGAGCGCTTCGCCATTCAGAATCCACGCGTCGGCTCCGCGATCCGGTCCTTCGAGACGCGAATGCGCAAGAAGTGGAGAGACTTCTACGGACGCGACACCACGACGTTTGACGTGCAGGCGGTCGCCGTCGGCGACGTGTGCTTTGTGGGGCTGCCGGGGGAGGTGGTGTGCGAGCTGGGGCTGGAGGTGAAATGGAACAGCCCGTTTGCCCGCACGTTCATCGCCTATCTCGCCACCGGCTACTACGGCTACGTGACGCCGATGAACCTCATGGCGGCGGGTGGCTACGAGGCGCAGAGCCACCGTTTCGCCTCCGCCGACACGCTCACGATGGTGAAGACGGCGCAGGACGCGATGCTTGAGCTTCGCCGCCGCATCTTCCCCGACGCCGACACCGACGAGGATCCGTATCCCGACAACCAGCACTCGCCAATCGTAAACATGCCGGGCATGTACAAGGGATCCAAGTGGAACCATTGACAAACTCGTTGCGGGAGGGGGAAGGGTCAGACCCCAGTGGTGTGGTTAAAGTGGTGGGGTTACACATGGGTCACCGCCTTTCCTCGACACAACAACCTGTATCTCTTGCCAGGTGAAAACCGGTTCTTCTCGCCTCCGTCGACGGAAATATAACCCGCACGCGCAAGCGGCGTGAGGTAGCGAGATGTGAAGAAGTTCACGCTGGAGATGCCAAGCGCCGAGCGTAGCTCAGCCGGCCGTTTTGGTCCATCGACAAGAAGCTTGAGAAGATCGAAGGCGATCCTGCTAATCAGGTGATAGCAGCGATTAGGCTTGAAGTTCCGCAATGTCCTCATGTTGAGTATCATAGCATATTATCGCAGAACCACACCACTCAAACCCCACCACTGGGGTCCTTCAAGCTCCGGGGTCTGTCCCAGCAACATAGCCCTGCCAGACTTGTAGTGTCCTACCGTCTCTCATGATACTGTCGCTTACATCAATAGCGACGGATTGTCTTAATAGCTAGACGAAGTCGCCTTGCTGCATCTTGAATCTTTTGAGTAACATGCAAAGATCGCTCCGCTTCCTCGGCATAGTTGGATGACATGTACATATCTTTTTCGACTCCGTCGCCGTTAAAATACAACACCGCAAGGTAATATGACGCATCGCCAATGCCCTCTTCTGAAGCCCTCTTGAGAAATTCAACGCCCCTGTTAAAGCGAGACAACTCCCTGTTCTCAAATGCGTAAATCATTCCGAGCCTGTATAATGTGTCCCTAATCGGATAATCACGGTCTGCCAATTTCACAGCATTTTCCAAACACTCAATACCCTCATTACGATTGAAGCCATTCCATTCTGGATCCAGATACGCCCTGCCCAATGCTTCGCATGTCTCGCAATCGTCCTTCAGCAATTGCTGCGACTTTCGGATCAATTCAATGCCCTTGTCATAATCCCGCTTCAAATTTGTACCCTCGCAGTAAGCCTTACCCAACTTTTGCATGGCAAGTGCACTATTGCGCTCAATACATTTCTCATAATGAGATTTGCCAAGCTCTGGATTCGCTTCAATGCCAACTCCGTCCATGTATATATTTCCAAGCAATATGTTCGCTTCAACAAATTCCTCTGTAGCATCTTCTTTGATCTTTTCAAGCAGTGGTATGGCCTCTCTTATGCATGTACGCGCCTTAACAGACTTCGCATTCCCAACAGCATCAAACCGCGCCGCCCAATATTTGTCGCGAGCAAGAAGAAGTAAAACCGGAGCATACTCTGCTTCCGCCGCCTTCAGCAACCAATACCTCGCTTTCTCTTCATCTGACGCCACGCCACATCCATTCTTGTAACATGCGGCAAGCAATGCCATAGCCTCAGGACAATCTCTTTGCGCTGCTTCTTTCAGCAGTTCAAAGGACTTTTTAGAATCTGGCTCTATAGCCTTGCCGTCTTGGTAAAGCATTGCCAAGGCAAGCATCGCCTTAACATTTCCTAATGCTACCGCCTGCTCAAGCTTTTCCACGCCATTGGATACCATCCCTTTTTCTATATATCGCGCACCTTGTTCTAATAGCTTGTCAGCATCCTCTGGAGCCGTTACGATGGCATTCTCATCGTTGGCTTTCTCTGCGCCCTTTTGTTCAGCGGCTTTTTCTGCAACTTTTTGCTCAATGGCATTAATTACTTTCCGACTCTGCGATTCACCGCATCCAGCGATTGCGCCGACAAGCACTAGAATAAAGACTGTTCTCATTTTTGATTTCATTTCGCGCTCTCCCATTCGACAATACCATCAAGGGGGATGTGCAACTTTTCGTCTCCAGCCAAGAAGCGACTGTGCCTACGTTCCAATGGGTCTACGAAAACGACCCATACAGAATTCTTAACTTGCTTCGCAGTCATGCCCTCTATGTCTCGTCTCAATCCTGCAGTGTTTCTCTCGTCGTCAGGGACATACGTTGGCCAAATGGAGATTGGCGCTCTTGCCAGGCGTTCTTCACGCATTTTCCGCCTATGTTTCTGCACCAATGAATCTTCTGACTCGGCTTTCTTACATCCAACGGAATCAAGTAAAGAGATTCTCATGTTCATGCCGTCCTTCTGGACTGTCAATGTCCGGACATTCCCTTTTGCGCTCTTTCCCTGTATTAAGAATTGGTCGTTGCCATTATCCTTAAATTTGCTACCGTAATTCTCTTCAAGCATCCGAATTGTCTTCGCCATTTCGTCTTCGGACATTTCTCCGCTGCTTCCGGATATCTCGTAAATTCGGTGAGTTGTGGGCGTCACAACGTACGAGCATTTCCAGCCTCGGAATTTCTCGTCATCTACAGGGGTGAATTCTACGTACTCCCCTCCAAAAGAATCATCCGAGAACTTGTCGGCGTCCTGGCGCTTCTGGAATATAGACCTTCCAAAGAGCCCATTCATCCTGCTGAAGATTGCAATGGACTCTCTTTGGCGCTTGACATCTTCGCGCGCCGCATTTGATTTTCTCTCCTCGGCCTTTCGCCGATCCGCCAATATCTCATCAAGGATTGGCTTGACCTCCGATTGGAAACGTTCGACCGTAATTTCGGAAAGTCCTGTTGGAAGTACAGGCAAACACAACACATTCTGCTCATAATACTTCTTAACCTCTTCAAATTCTTCCCGCTTATACGAGTATGCCGGCTCCCGCAAATCGTATCGAGTCACAGCTCCAAAACCAGCTGATACCTTTAGACAAGGTTTGGCACCATTGTACTCCCATACAATCTCTATGCCATGAACCTTAAATCCAGCAAACGGCGGCAGTGTTTTCTGCATATCTGCAAGCTTCTTTCCGGTCAACAGATCGCAGTCTTGCTGGACAATCGAATCCGTATCATTTGCTCGGGAAGCGTGTTTCAGACAAATATGCGTGGCCCCTCTCAAGGTAAACTTGCCGCACCGGGGACACCGCCCGCCATCATCTTGCGCAGGTGATGGCAAAGGGATGAACAGACATATGTTCATCAAAGCTATCAACAATATGCGATACAGCATTTGACTTCCTCCTTTCAGGCTCCCATCCGGCTACTGAATATCCATCTTGTCTCTGATTTCACGCAGATGTCGCACGATTTCAAACAAAGTGACAATCCCCTCGTACATCAATCGCACAAAAAGCATCGCAATCGGCAGCACAACAAGTGTACAGGCAATCATAAAAGGGCCTATCATCCCTTTATGATTTGCGATACAACTAATCCCTATGCCAATCTCGATAATTCCATAAATTAAACACGCCATATACCCAAGCCATTGCAGAATTTTGGCGATGGTCGGCGAGATGAATGCGACATCTCCTCTATCCGACATCGCAGATCGAGCAATCGGATTAACCTTCGTCTTGCCTGTTACACGAGAAAAAACTGCAATTCGTTTGGGCTGCGCACTTCGACTTTGTCCGCCAATGACGAATTCCGTATGGCAAGTCTCGCAAACTGCCTTGATACCGATTTCTCCAGCGGATACATCGTAGGCCGTGCCACAGTGTGGACATTTTGCCTCCATTGAACTGCTCCTTTTTTCTCCGCACCTTACCTATAATGTGCCCACCGCGTCGAGGCGCAGAAAGAAAACGTGGCGTGCCTATGTCTTCGCCACGTAGCAATCAAGCACAAAAAGAAACCTCTCTTCATGTCCCGCGAGAGGCTGTAGGATTGCCTAAATGGAAACACAAAGAGAGGCAAGCGCGTTTGCGCTTCCTCTGCAAGTGTCGTCCATTTGAAACTTCCTACATTTCTCGCGGCGACTGCTTTGCAGCGCAAAATAATTTGACGGCGGGGCGTTGCCCGCCTATAGCCCGTTTACTGTGTTGTCTCGCTTCCTTTCATTTCCGTTTCACGGGGTTGAAGATTATAGAAAGTCGTTTAGGTTCTCTGGTGCGCTTGGTGCCTTTGGCAATGCATCAACAATCGGCTTCAGCGCCTTTTCAAGCTTTGGCAAATCATCGCAGACCGCATTCCACACGATATTGAGATCAATGTTTGCATAATCATGGACAAGTCGATGCCTCATGCTGGCCCATCCTTTGAAATCAATCTCTGGATGCTTTGCACACATCTTCTCCGAAACATTGTTTGCCGCCTCACCAAGCACCTGTATGTTGTAGATGATCAACTCCGTACGGTCGTCACCTTCAGCAAGCATTGACCGTTCCAATCCGTTCAGCTGCGCCCTTATGCGTCCGGCAGCACGCATCATGTGCTCCAGTCGTGCTTCATCGCGATAGTCTGCACCACCACCTCTCATATAGCCACCGCCTCCCTGCACACTCTATTCGCAAAGCGTGACGCATTCGGCAACATAGATGAAGAAACAACATCCACCCCGCGACCAAGCAGCGCAGAAATGCTGTCTTCAAGCACATCGTAATCTCTAAAACTCACATCTGGCGAGAACTTGACCAAGAAATCCACGTCGCTGTCAGGGCGCTCTTCTTTGCGGGCGCACGAACCGAAGACCCAAAGCTTTTCGGCCTTGTGTTTCCGTGCGATGGCGTATATCTCGTCACGCTTCGCGCGAATCTCGTCCAACATGCACATTATGACATGGCAACTCCCAAAGACGGCGATATTGTAGCACATCCCCATCCACAAAAGCAAGGGCAAAGTGGAGAATTGAATATTTTTCTATCGTAAAAACCCCGCACGCGCAAGCGGCGTGAGGTAGCGAGATGTGAAGAAGTTCACGCTGGAGATGCCAAGCGCCGAGCGTAGCTCTGCCGGCCGTTTTGGTCCATCGACAAGGAGCTTGAGAAGATCGAAGGCGATCCTGCTAATCAGGTGATAGCAGCGATTAGGCTTGAAGTTCCGCAATGTCCTCATGTTGAGTATCATAGCATATTATCGCAGAACCACACCACTCAAACCCCACCACTGGGGTCGCCCTTCAAGCTCCACCATTTTTTTCGTGTTGCCGCGAGGGTTGGAAATATGGTAAAATCTTGATATGAAAATAAAAGAAGTTAACGTCTATTTCGTGCGGCCCCGCTGGGGGTTCGTCGAAATCGTCGCCGACAACGGCCTGACGGGCTGGGGCGAGGCGGTGCTGGAAGGCCACGCCAAGGCCGTCCTCGCCTGCGTCGAGGAGTACCGCGACTATCTCGTCGGACACGACCCGTCGCGCATCGAGGATATCTGGAGCACGATCTACCGCGCCGGGTTCTACCGCGGCGGCGGAGTCCTCATGAGCGCGCTCTCGGGCATCGACCAGGCTCTCTGGGACATAAAGGGCAAGGCGTTCAACGCGCCGTGCTACGAGCTGATGGGCGGGCGGTGCCGCGACAGGATGAAGGTGTACTCGTGGATCGGCGGCGACCGCCCCGGCGACACGGGCCGGGCCGCGAAGGAGAAGATGGACGCAGGGTTCTCGGCCGTCAAGATGAACGCCACCGAGGAGCTGCAGATGATCGACACCTACGACAAGGTGGACGCCGTCCTCGCGCGCGTGCAGGAGATCCGCGACGCCTGCGGCAAGTACTTCGGAATCGCCATAGACTTCCACGGGCGCGTCCACAAGCCGATGGCGAAGGTGCTCGCGAAGAAGCTCGAGCAGTTCGACCCGATGTTCATAGAGGAGCCGGTCCTCTGCGAGCACATGGAGGACTTCAAGGACATCGCCGCCGCCTGCGACATCCCGATCGCGACGGGCGAGCGCCTCTTCACGAAATACGACTTCAAGCGGCTCCTCTCGGCGGGCGGCGTGGACATAATCCAGCCCGACCTCTCGCACGCGGGCGGGCTCACCGAGGTTAAGAAGATCGCCGCGATGGCAGAGTCTTACGACGTTGCGCTCGCGCCCCACTGTCCGCTCGGTCCGATCGCGCTTGCGGCGTGTCTGCAGGTGGACGCGACCTCGTACAACGCGGTCATCCAGGAGCAGTCGATCGGCATCCACTACAACGTCGGCAAGACGGTCCTCGACTACGTGACGAACAAGGACGACTTCAAGTTCACGGACGGCTATGTGGATCTTCCGCGCCTGCCGGGCCTCGGCGTCGAGGTGAACAAGGAGCTTGTCGTCGAGGAGAACAAGACGCCGCACAACTGGAAGAACCCGGTCTGGCGCCACGCCGACGGCAGCGTCGCGGAGTGGTAGGACGCCAGCCCGTCAGAAGGGGATGGTCCAGGATATGTGGTCGTCCGCCCCGACGGTTATGACGCCGTTGTCCGCCAGCGCCTTGACCGTGACCGAGGCGTCCGCCGTCTTGAACTGCGACATAAGCGTGTTGTAGAGTTTCTTTACCGTTCTGGGGGCGAGTTTCCTCAGCCTTGCTATCGATGTCTCGTCGAGGTCGAGAGGGGTCTTTTCCTCCGGGAGTTCCGTAGCCGCCGGCAATGGCTCCGCGTCGCCGGCGTCTGCGGACTTCGTCGCGGCGGTCTTCTTCGCAGCCTTGGCGCGGGTCTTCTTGGCGGCGGGTTTCGCCTTGTCCTCGCCGCCCGGCGCGGAGGCCGTCGCGGCCTTGGCGGACTCGGCGGCGGCTTCGTCGTCTGCGGTCTTTTTCGTTTTTGCGCGCGAGACCTTCGGCTGGACGGGTTTTTCGCCCATCATCTTGAAGACGGCGTCCGGCTCGTCCATTACGTCGTAGTCGAGGCCGTCGCCTATCGGCACGACGACCGCTCCGCCCGCCTTTCTCGGCTCTACGGTCACAATGTACGTGCTGTTTATCCAAATCGGCGTGCCGTCGGTTCTCGTGAGCTTGATGAACATCCTCAGTGTCCTCCAATGAAGGTTGGTGGCGAGAAAGGGGATCGAACCCTTGACCTTAGGCTTATGAGTCCTGCGCTCTACCAACTGAGCTATCTCGCCATAGTCTTTGCGACTAAACGTAAATATGATACCAAAATACGACTGTGCCGTCAATCTGGAATTTTGCGACTGCGGCGATTCGTCAGGCAAGGCCGCCTGCCGTCACGAGGATCGCCATGGCCGGGACCAGATAGCGGAACACGAATCGCATCCACTGCGGGAGAGAAGGACCGCGTCCGGCGGACGCCTCCTCGCGGAACGCATCCCATCCCCATCCGAACCGCCACGACACGAAGACGGCAAGGGCCAGTCCGCCGGCGGGGAGCCACAACTTGCTGAAGACGAAGTCCTCCCATTCAAGGGCGCTGTCGAAGAAGACGCATGGCAGCGAGCACACGGCCACGGCGACGCCCACCGCCGCCGAGACGGCGCGGCGGCCCCGCCCCGAAAGCTCGGCGGTACCGCCTATCAGGCACTCGAACACCGCGATTACCGTGGTAAGCGCCGCAAGCGACAGGAACAGGAAGAACGCGAAGCCCCAGAACCTGCCGCCGTCCATCGCGGCGAACACCCTCGGTAGCGCCTCGAAGATGAGCCCCGGGCCGGACGCGACGTCGACGCCGTACGTGGCGCAAGCCGGGAATATCACAAGTCCTGCCGTGAAGGCGACGAGAGTGTCTATGGCGACGATCCAGAACGCCTCCTTCACGAGCGATTCGCGGCGCTCGACGTAGCTGCCGAATATCGTCATCGCCCCGACGCCTATGGAAAGCGTGAAGAACGCCTGGCCCATCGCGTCGAACACGACGGCGCCCGGCCGCTCCAGGAGCGGCGTCCAGTCCGGCTTCAGGTAGAACGCAAGGCCCTTTGCGGCGCCGTCCAGCGCAAGCGCCTTCGCGGCGAGAACGCCCATCAGTGCGAGCAGTGAGAGCATCATCCATTTGGTGACGCGCTCGACGCCTTTCTGTACGCCGACGGCGCACACGGCCGACGCTACTGCCGTCACGAGAGCCATTGCCGCGAGGCATGTCGGCTTGTCCGCGACTAGCGAGGCGAAACCCGGCGGCGAGCCCCGGAGCGCGTACGATTCAGCAAACTTCACGAGCCATCCCGCGACGTCGGTGTAATAGACCATCAGAAGGAGGTTCCCCGCGAACACCGCTACGCCTATGCGACCCCACCATCTGCCGCCGAGGCGGCGGAACGCGCCCGCTATGCCCGCCCTGCCGCCGCGTCCGACGGCAAGCTCCGCCAGCAGCAGCGGGAAGCCGAACACGGCGAGAAACACGAGGTACACGACCACGAACGCTGCGCCGCCGTTCCGTCCCACGACGTACGGGAAGCGCCAGACGTTCCCCAGCCCGACGGCGCATCCCGCCGCGAGCATCAGAAACCCCAGTCTGCTTGAAAGGCTTTCCCTCACCTGCGCCTCCGTTCCGCGTCTAAATGCGCGCCCAGCCCGGCATGGACGTGCGCAGCTCGACAGGCTCCCCGCTTGACGGATGGCTGAACGACGCCGCGAGGGCGTGGAGGCGGTGCCCCTTCATGTTCTCCACGGCGAACGCCCCGTAGAGCGTGTCGTTCACGATGTGCATCCCGGCGAGCGCGAGCTGCGCGCGTATCTGGTGTGTTACGCCAGTCCTGATCTTCACCTCCAGGAGCGTCCGCTCCTCGCAGCCCGCCGTACAATGGGCGACGGGCTCGTACTTCGTCACGGCGCGGAGGGGCCTTAGTCTCTCCCTCTGCGCCTGGGTCAGCCTGTTGCGCCTAGAGTCGATCATCCGGCAGAAGGGCAGCGTCGGATCGTGCGCGAGGTCGTTCTCGAGCGTTCCGCCGACGGCGACCGCGCCCTCCACCAGGGCGAGGTAGGTCTTCTCCACCGTCTGCGCCGCGAACTGGGCGCGCATCGCCTCGAACGCCGCCTCTGTCCGCGCCACCATCACCAGCCCGGACGTGCCGGCGTCTATGCGGTGCAGAGCGCCCGCCATGAGCGGGCTGTCGCCTACGGCTGCGCATTCGGGATGCGCCGCGACGACGCCGTTCATGAGAGTCCCTGTCTCCGTGCAAGAGATCGGCTGGACGGGGACGCCTGCGGGCTTGTCGTATGCAAGCAGGGAATCGTCCTCGAAGATCGGCGCCAGATTCGGGTCGGGGACGGGCTTCACGCGGTTGTCCGGCGCCTCCAGAAGGCGCAGCACGGCTATGCGCTCGCCGCCTTTCAACTTGAGGCCCTTCGGCGCGGAGCGCCCGTTCACGAGTATCTGCCCGTTTGCAATCGCGTCGCGCACAAAGGCGCGCGTCGTCCCCGGGAAAGCGGAAAGCAAAGCGGCGTCCAGGCGGACGCCGCGCTCGTTGCAGACAAACTCGCTCTTTTCAATCACCGTCGGAGCGTCATTCGTAGCGGTCCAGGACGTTCGGCGCGATCGGCGCCATGCCTTCCCAGGACTTGCCCGTCGCCCACGGCAGGTCGGTGTCCTCCGCCGTGTCGGCGATGCAGCCCGAGAGAATCGCGCCGAGGACGGCCGCCGCGAGCAGTTTAATCAGCGAAGATGGCATCGCCGGGCTGGATCGCCGTCTGGCTCCAATTGGAGAGGATGTCGCAGACAACATAGGGCTTGCCGGCGATCTCCTGCCTGATGCGGACCTTGCCGACGAAGTCGCCTGCGGGGCCGTTGTAGCCGGGACGCCTCACGCCGAGCTCCTGCACGGCGATCGGACGGTTGAGCTCCGGTCCCTTGAGTTCCTTGAGGGCATCTGCGTTAAGCTCGATCACGGCGAACATTTCGTCGCCGGACTCGACCTCGATCACGCGGCCCTTCTCGCCGGCGGTGATGGACGCGACGGCCTGGCTGGCCTGGGCGCGGACGCCCGCCGTCGCTGCAGAGGTGAGCGCGTCGCGCAGGAGCTTCTTGAGCTGCTCGTTGTTCTTCTTCTCCTTCGCGAGCTCCTCCTTGACGGCCTCTGTCTCGTCCTTCGCGGTGACGACCTCGTCACGGACGGACACGAGCTCGTTGTTCAGGCTCTCGATCTGCTGCTTGAGGGGAGGCAGCTGGCCCTCGGCCTCGGCGCACTTCTTGTCGGCCTCCTCCTTGGCCTTGGCGAGGTCCTCGTTCTCGCCGTGGAGGTCGCGGAGCTCCTTCTTGAGCTCGTTGGACTTCTTGGCGACGTACTCGACCTGGCCGCGCAGGTAGGGAAGGGCGGCGCGCGTCTTGGCAAGGCTCTCCTTCTGCGCTTCAAGCGCCTTCTTCAGCTTGGCCAGGAGCTGCTCCTCGCGCGAACCGGCGGTCTTGGGGTCGGAGCCGTCCATGACCACGTTGCCCTCGCCGTCGAGGACATAGACCTCGCGAAGGCCCTCGCGCTCCATGTCGCCCCACTTGAAGTACGACGGAACCGCCTTCTCAAGGCCGGCGTCGTACTTGTCGAGGACGTTCTCCATGTCGGGCATCGCGTCAGGGGAGTCGTGCGCGCCGTTGTCGAACTCGACTTCGACCGTCGCGGACGAGGCGTCGGCCGCCTCCTCGGTGAGGCGCGCGACCTCCATGATGAAGTCTTCCTGCATGCGGTTGCGGTCCTTCAGTTCAGCCCTCTTGTCGTTGAGCTGGAACTCGAACCACAGTGCCGCGCCGGCAAGAACCAAGAAAAGGTATATGAACGCGTGAAGTGCCTTGTTCATGTTTTGTCGTTCCTTGTTTTTCGTTCCTCTTTTCTACACCTGTCCTAAAATGATACACCTTTTTTCATCATCTGGCAACTGTTTTTTGATACAATATTACGCGAGATGTTCGAGGTCGTAAAGAGGGATTCAGCCACGAAAGCCCGCCTGGGGGTGCTCAAAACCGCCCACGGAGCGGTCGAAACCCCTGTTTTCATGGCGGTCGGCACCCTCGGCGACGTCAAGGGGGTGGAGCCCCGCGACCTTGAGGAGAACGGCGTCGGCATCGTCCTCGGCAACACCTACCACCTTCTTCTGCGCCCCGGCGCGGACGTCGTCGCGGCGGCGGGCGGGCTTCACCGTTTCATGGGCTGGAACCGTCCGATACTCACGGATTCCGGGGGGTTCCAGGTCTTTTCGCTCGCGAAGATGAGGAAGATTTCGCCGGAGGGATGCCTCTTCAGGTCGCACATCGACGGCCACGAGCTCTTTCTCGGGCCGAAGGAGTCGATGGAGATGCAGCGCGTCCTCGGCAGCGACATCGCAATGGCCTTCGACGAGTGCCTTCCGTACCCGTGCGACTTCGCTCGCGCCGAGAAGTCCGTCGCGAGGACTCTTGAATGGGCCGCGGTCTGCCGCGACCGCCCTCGCGCTGAAGGGCAGAAGGTGTTCGGAATCGTCCAGGGCGGCGCCCACGCCGAGCTGAGGGAGCGCTGCGCGAAGGAGCTTGTCGCGATGGGCTTCGACGGATACGCGGTCGGCGGAGTCTCCGTCGGCGAGCCGGAAGAGGAAATGTACAAGGCCGTCGAGGCGTCAGTCCCGTTCCTGCCGGAGGACGCGCCGCGCTACGTCATGGGGCTTGGCGTCCTCCATCAGATGGCGGAGTGCGTCGCGCGCGGAGTCGATATGTTCGACTGCGTGATCCCGACGAGGGTGGCGCGGCACGGCACCGCGATTACGCGCGCGGGCAACGTCGCGATCAAGGCCGCGAAGTGGAAGTTCGACCAGGGCCCCGTGGAGGAGGGCTGCGACTGCTACTGCTGCCGCAGCTTCTCGCGCAGCTACGTGAGGCATCTCATATCGTGCGGGGAGATGCTGGGGCTGAGGCTGCTGACGATCCACAACCTGCACGCCGTGAACCGCTTCATGTCCGAAATGCGCTCGGCCATAGCCGACGGCACGTTCGGGGAATGGAAAGACTCCCTGCCAAGGGCGGGGTGAACAAGAGGCAAAACGAAGAAAGACAAAAGGAATACCGACATGGCATACCAAATGGCACTACTGGCCGACGCGGCGGGAGCCGCTGGAACGACAGGCGCGGAGGCGACCGTTGCCGCGGCGCCGCAGGCTGCGGAAGGCGCGACGACCGCGACGACCGCCGAAGTCCAGGACGCCGGCGCGGCCGAACAGCCCCAGGGCGGGCGCGAAAGCCCCTGGATGGGCTTCATGATGCCGCTTCTGCTGATCGCGCTGTTCTACTTCATGTTCCTGCGTCCGCAGCAGCGCAAGGAGAAGGAGCGCCGCAAGATGATCGAGGAGCTGCGCGTCGGCGCGAAGGTCGTCTTCGCGGGCGGGATAATCGGGACTATCGTGCAGGCCACGGAAAAGACGTTCACCGTCGAGACCGCCCCCGACGTCCGCATGGAGGTGCTGCGCAGCTGCGTGCAGGGCGTGGTCGCCGCCGAAGGCGCCGCGAACTGAGCGGCTCTGCGCGATGTCGCTGAAGCGCGTAAAGTACGGAATCGAGTTCGACCCCGGCCGCATCGACCCGGAACCCGGCTCAAGGGGCTGGATCGTCGTCGCGGCCGTCGTCGCGACGGCTGTGGCGTCCGTCGCGTTCGTGGCGCGGCTCATCTCGTCGTCGTCCGGCGGCGATGACGAGCCCGCGCCGATTTCCGTCGGCGTCCGGCCGCCAGATCCCGCGTTGGTGGAGGAGGACGGCGGCGGAGAGGCCGCGGAGCAGCCGAAGGCGCCAGTTCAGGACGCGATAAAGGTCAGCGACTTCGCGCAGCGCCCGACGCGTGTGCGCAACCTCCTCCTGAGGCTGGACGCCGCCGCGAAGCGCGGCGACGCCGCGATGCAGGCCGCGACGATAGAGCAGATTCTCGCGATTCCGGCCGCCGCCGACCTCGCCGACATGCTCGTTCCGCGCCTCGGCGACCTCAACATGGCGATGCTCTTCGGCGAGCATGACAGGCGCTGGGTGTCGGAGACCCAGGTGAAAAGCGGCGACTCCGCGTCGCGCATCGCCCAGGAACACGGCTCCACGCTCGCCTCGATGGTGAAGCTCAACGGCTGGAAGGACGCGAACATGCTCCGGGCAGGCTCGCGCGTCAAGGTGATGAACCACCCGAAGTTCAATATCGTCGTCCACAAGAAGCTCGGGGCGGTGGATCTCTTCCTCGGCGGCAGGCTGTTCAAGCGCTACGAGATCCCGGAGGGGGCGCCCGGGGTGAAGTGGCAGCCCGGGGACTACAAG
>Ga0265298_10005760_pt1 | contig 15436 bp, 10 predicted proteins | sample AusTroGonzalo_MG_3_FD_193486 | JGI IMG/M metagenome (GOLD analysis project Ga0265298, IMG submission 193486) | Bovine rumen microbial communities from tropical cattle in Woodstock, Queensland, Australia - Gonzalo_01 | ecosystem: Host-associated > Mammals > Digestive system > Stomach > Rumen ... | reverse complement strand
CGCAGCGTCATATCAGGTGGTTATTGCGGCGGGGTCCCACCTCTTCCCATTCCGAACAGAGAAGTTAAGCCCGCTTGCGCCGATGGTACTGCAATGCAATGCGGGAGAGTAGGAGGCCGCCACTTTTTTACAAAATGAGTTCATCTATTTGGTGGACTCATTTTTTTTTGTTATCTTTGCAGGCATGAAGTCTATACAACTATGAAATATTACTATCGATTTGTTCTTCTTTTTGTTGTGCTGATGGTAGGACTGTCTGCACATGCGCAGGAAGAGTCAGCTAGTGCCGACTCGGTAAGTACTCAGAAGGATTCGCTGGTTCAGGCATTGCTCGCTCAGATACAGAATTTGCAGATGCAGAGTATTATGATGCGTGAGCAGCTGGAAAAGAGTGGGGTGGCGGCACGTGACGACTCTCTGCGTCTGGCTCGTCGCAAGTCACGTATTGATTCGTTGCGCAACATTATACCTGGTGCCCCGTTGATTGTTGAGGGCGACACCTTATTTATATTATATAACCGTCGTGGAGGAGTCACTCCTGAGTCTCGTGTAGAGGATCTCCATGAAAAGATAATGGAGATAGGTACGAGTATAACACTCTTCACGGACTCCATCTATATCTTTGAAGAAGACTTTACTACCGATATCATGGCTGGTGATGAGCTGTTGATGAGCATTACCGACTATGATGGCCTATGGCAGAATAAGACGCGGCAAGAGTTGGCAGTTGAATATCGTACCATTATCGAGGCTAAAATAAAGGAACTGCATGCTAAGTACGGTCTGCAAAGGAAACTGATGGGAGTGCTCTATGTTGTCGGTTCCATGTTCGTTCTGGGCCTACTCATCTGGATTACCAACTACTGCTATCGCCGTTGGCGCCTCCGTCTGCTGCGTAAATTGCTGCGCCGTACGCGTCCGCTGGCTATCAAGGATTATGAGGTGTTGAACCTGCACCGTCAGGGTATTCTCTTCTTGACGGCCTTTAATGTGCTGCGCTATCTGGTCATCCTATTTCTGCTGTTTGTCTTCGTACCGATGTTCTTTGCAGCATTCCCTGAGACCAAGTCGTTCACCTATACCATCTTCGGCTATGTGTGGAATCCCTTCGTCTCCATATTGAAGTCAATAGTAGGTTTCTTGCCGAAGTTCTTCCAGATTATCGTCATCATTTTCTGCTTCCGCTATCTGGTAAAGGGCTTGCACTACCTGACGAACGAGATTAGCTCAGGACGTTTGAAAATCAATGGTTTCTATGCTGACTGGGCACAACCCACCTACCTGATTCTTCGTGTGCTGTGCTATTCGTTCATGATAGTTATGATTTGGCCGTTGTTGCCCAGCAGTGACTCGCAGGTGTTCCAAGGTGTGTCCGTCTTTATTGGTATTATCATATCGTTAGGCTCATCGTCAATTATCGGCAATGTGATGGCAGGTATGGTGATGACCTATATGCGTCCGTTCCATGTGGGGGACTTCATCAAGTATGGCGATACAGAAGGCTTTGTCATTGAGAAGAGCGTGTTGGTAACGCGCATCCGTACCCGAAAGAATGATGTCATCACCATTCCCAATGCTAATCTGATGACATCGCAGACTACCAACTACACTTTCTCGGCACATAACTACGGTGTCATTGTGCATACCAAGGTGACCATCGGTTATGACATGCCTTGGCAGCAGATTCGTGATCTGCTGCTCGATGCTGCTGCAAAGACTGCCAACTTACAGAAGAAGCCAGAGCCTTTTGTGCGCATCACGTCTCTTGATGACTTCTATGTAGAGTACGAGATTAATGCCTATACGCGCAAGTCGGAACTGTTGTCGAATATCTATTCTGAGTTACACCAGAACATTCTCGACTCGTTCCATAGCCATGGCGTGGAGATTATGTCACCGCACATCTTTGCGCACCGCAATAATCTGGACATACAGATACCGCCTCAGAAATGATGTCTGAGGTGAGAAGTCAGAGGTTCAGCTCCAACGCTACGGGACAGTGGTCACTGCCGTAGACGTCGGTAAGTATCTGCGCATCGGCAATGCTGGTGCGCAGTCTTTCGCTGGTTACAAAGTAGTCGATGCGCCACCCAGCATTCTTCTGACGAGCCTGGAAACGGTATGACCACCACGAATAGGTGACCTGTTCAGGATATAGCGTACGGAATGTATCGATGAAACCGCTGGCCAGCAGGTCACTGAACTTTTCGCGCTCCTCATCGGTGAAACCGGCATTCATGCGGTTGGTCTTCGGATTTTTCAGGTCAATCTCCTGGTGAGCTACATTGAGGTCACCACAAAGAATAACGGGCTTCTTTTGGTCCAACTGTTTCAGATAGCTGCGGAAAGCATCTTCCCACGACATACGATATTCCAGACGCTTCAAACCGTCCTGTGAGTTGGGCGTATAGCAGCAGACCAGATAGAACTGTTCCATCTCCAACGTGATGACGCGACCTTCATGGTCGTGTATATCGATGCCGATGCCATATTCTACGCTTAATGGTTCGTGCTTGGTGAAGATGGCGGTGCCTGAGTAGCCCTTTTTCTCTGCATAGTTCCAATATGAGCGATAGCCCTCAAACTGCAAGTCCAGCTGTCCCTCTTGCATCTTGGTCTCCTGTAGGCAGAAGAAGTCAGCATTCAACTCTCTGAAGATATCGCTGAAGCCCTTACCCTCACAGGCTCTCAGTCCGTTCACGTTCCATGATACCAGTTTCATCATATTTCTTTTTTTTATTTGTTAATAGTTTCTATTTCTGTTTAGTCGAACATGACGCGAGGATTCATTATAGAGGGACTGCGCCATTCCAGGTTGTAGTCGTTCCGGAGAACTTCTGTCCGGGTGTACCAGAAGGCATGACAGAAGCCCATGCCACGAGGACTGTCAGAGAGCTGCTGGTAGACTTTCTTGTCGGCCTCGTCGATGATTTCCTCCCAACGGGCTGTCCACTCGATAGGATCGCTCATTAAATGACCCTTCTGGGGAATCTCCGAGAGACGACCTTCGTCTGCAAGACGGATATTGGCTTGAAGGGCTGCAAGGTCCTCACGCAGATAGCTGGAGAGGTTGCCTCTGCCGTCGTTCTGGGCCTCTACACGATCCATGATAAGAATCTCGAACTCCAGAAGCTCTGCTTTTAGACGAGGATGGTCAGCGAGTGCGTCAATCATGCGCTTTGTGGCAGAATAGAGTTTGTTGAGCATGTGGTCGTACTCTTCGAGTGGTCGGGCATACTGCAACATCTCGCGAGCCAGCGAGGCTATTTCCCACTGGTAGTCTTGTTCGCGCAGGTCGTACTCGGCCAGAACTACTGTGCCGCATACCATTTCCCAATAGGCATCAATCTCGTCGGGATAGCCATGCAGCTCCTTGATGGCCTGTGCTGCGAGGCGTGCTTTCTGTACTTCTTCTCTGTAGTTAGGCTCTTGTTCTTCCATAGGATTTGTAGATATTTGAAAATAAGATTTTTGCAAAGATAATGATTATTTTGTTACCTTGCAAGTTAATATGTGGAAAAATCTCTCCCTTATATTTGTTCATGTCTAAGATAATAGTTATCTTTGCAAGCAACTATTTAACGATAGCCTATGAATAGGATAGTCTCAATATTGTTGATGCTATGCTGGGTGCTGACGAGTAGCGCCCAGGAGGCAGACTCTGTGAAACAGCGTATGGACTCTCTGCAGCGTGAACTGCATGAGATGAAGATGAAGGAGCTGGTGCTGCGGAACGCATTGGATGAGAGCGGACGTGGTGCCAGGGAGGACTCGTTGCGCAAGGCGGAGCAGAAACAACGTATCGACTCGCTTCGTAAGGTGACACCAGGTGTGCCATTGGTCATTGAGGGCGACACCTTATTATATATATATACCAGTCTGGGAGGTGACGACCCTACCCACCGTGTGGAGTCTGTAGCCCGTAAGGTGACGCAGATTGGTAAGAGCCTGAAGCTGACGACAGACTCCATGCATATCTTTTTCAGTGAATATACAGACGACGTGATGTGTGGTGAGGTGGTCATCGTTAGGGTCAGCGACCTGGATGGCCTGTGGAATGGCATGTCGCGCCGTGAATTAGCTGAAGAATATTTGAGAATATTGTCAGTAGAGATAGAGCGGCTGCATGCCGACTACGGTCTAAAAGCCAAACTGACTGGGCTGGGGTGGGCCGTATTCCTGATAGTCGTTCAGGTGCTGTTCTTCATACTGACAGCCCGTTTCATCCGCTACCTGCGTCGTCTGATAGCCGAAGGAGTGGATGGGCGAATGAAACCATTGGTCATCAAAGGCTATGAGCTGATGAATATCCACCAGCAGAAGCACATCCTGTTGCTGCTGACGCGTGTGTTGCAGATATTCCTCGTGCTGTTGCAGCTGTTCATCTCGCTTCCTTTGCTGTTTAGCATCTTCCCTGAGACGGAGAAGTTTACGTGGAACATGATTAACTATGTATGGAGCCCGCTGCGCGACATGGTGATATCGTTTGTTCGCTACTTCCCTAATATAGTGAAGATTATCGTCATTATCTATGTGGTGCGCTTGCTGTTGAAGGGCTTGCACCACCTGTCTGATGAGATAGAGGTGGGGCATCTGAAGATAGACCGTTTCTACCAAGACTGGGCACAACCGACCTATCACATTATCCGCATCTTTATCATTGCCTTCACGCTGGTCGTCATCTGGCCCTTACTGCCTGGTTCCGAGTCGGGAGTCTTCAAGGGTGTCAGCATCTTTGTCGCCGCCTTGTTCTCGTTGGGCTCTACCACAACCATTGGCAACTTGATTAGTGGTATCATTATTACCTATATGCGTCCGTTCTTAGTGGGCGATTTCGTACGTATAGGAGAGCAGGAAGGTGAAGTCGTAGAGAAGAATGCCTTTATCACCCGATTGAAGGATATCAAGGGCAATCTGGTGACGGTGCCCAACAACTCCATCCTGTCACAGCAAACCGTGAACTATACAGCTGCGGCACGTGATGGAAAGGGTAGTATCGTCCACTCGTCGTTTACCTTCACCTATCATGTGCCCCGTGAGACGGTAGAGGCATACTTGTTAGAAGGTGCTGCCCGCTGTAAACTGTTGGAGAAGAATCCGAAACCTTTCGTGTTGTATACGGCTCTGGAGGATTTCTACACGCAATACGAAATCAACGGTTATACTAAGGAGACGGCACAGCTGTTTGCCGTCTACTCTGAACTGCATCGCAATATCATCGATGTCTTCCACGAGCATAACCTCGACCCGACATCATCGCACTTTATTAAAGTACAAGAGGTGAAATAAAATCCTCGTAAGAAATCCCCCTAACAACGAAGAAACCCGACCAAAGTCGGGTTTCCGTTGTTGCGGAGGCAGGATTCGAACGTGCGACCTCCAGGTTATGAGCCTGGCGAGCTACCAACTGCTCCACTCCGCGATGTTAAGGTGTCAAAATCAGTGCAAACCGAGTGCAGAGAACTTGTTCTTTGCTGAGGTGAAGCCTGATTTCGCAGGGCTTTTCTCGAAAAGCGCTGCAAAGGTACAACTATTTTTTTGATTATGCAAATAATTTGCGAAAAAATCGCAAAAAATAGGTATTCCTACACTTTTACGTCAGTTTTATTTGGCTATTTCAGAACTATTTCCTAATTTTGCACACAGTATTTGCACTGTGCAATTCAAGAAAAGCTTGGGAGGAATAGAACTATGTCCATATCAAAGACACGACAAAAGTTAGTAGATGTAGCCCGTCAGCTGTTTGCTAAGAACGGTCTGGAGAGTACGACGATGAATGACATCGCGCAGGCTTCAGGCAAGGGGCGCCGTACGCTTTACACCTATTTTAAGTCGAAGGATGACATCTACTATGCTGTCATTGAATCGGAGTTGGAACGCCTTTCTGACCAGTTGGACGAGGTGGCTGCCAAGCGTATTCCCCCGCAGGAGAAAATCATTGAACTGATTTATATGCACCTGAGCATGATTCGTGAGACGGTGGTGCGTAACGGTAACTTGCGCGCAGAATTTTTCCGTAACATCTGGATGGTGGAGAAGGTGCGCAAGAACTTTGACGATGCTGAGATAGAACTGTTCCGCAAGGTGTTCCGTGAGGGCAAGGAGGATGGTGAGTTCGACATCGACAATGTAGATCTGGTTGCCGACATCACCCACTACTGTATCAAGGGCCTTGAAGTTCCTTACATCTATGGTCGTATAGCCCATGGCATGAAGGAGGAGGATACCAAACCCCAGGTGGCCAAGATTGTGTACAGTGCCTTGGGAAAGAGAATGAAGGGCTAAATAGTGAAATAACGTAATAACGAAATTATACAAATTAAAGAAAAAGAAAACTATGGGATTATTAGAAGGAAAGACAGCGCTGATTACTGGTGCTGCACGTGGTATTGGTAAGGCTATCGCACTGAAGTATGCTTCTGAGGGCTGTAACATCGCTTTCACCGATTTGCAGATTAATGAAGAGACAGAGAAAGAGATTGCTGCTCTGGGCGTAAAGGCTAAGAGCTACGCTTCGAATGCTGCCGACTTCGCACAGACCGAGGAGGTTGTGAAAGCCGTAAAGGAAGAATTCGGATCTATTGATATCCTGGTCAACAATGCAGGTATCACCAAGGACGGTCTGATGCTCCGCATGACTGAGCAGCAGTGGGACGCTGTTATCGCCGTCAACCTGAAGTCAGCCTTCAACTTCGTTCATGCTTGCGTGCCCATCATGATGCGTCAGCGTGGCGGTTCTATCATTAATATGGCCTCAGTAGTAGGTGTTCATGGCAATGCTGGTCAGGCTAACTACGCTGCATCAAAGGCAGGTTTGATTGCTCTGGCTAAGTCTATCGCTCAGGAGATGGGCCCCAAGGGCATCCGTGCCAACGCTATTGCTCCCGGTTTCATCGAGACAGCCATGACTGCTGCTCTGCCTGAGGAGGTTCGCAAGGAGTGGTGCAACAAGATTCCTCTCCGTCGTGGTGGTCAGGTAGAGGATATCGCCAACGTGGCAACCTTCCTGGCATCTGATATGTCTAGCTATGTCAGTGGACAGGTTATTCAGGTCGATGGCGGCATGAATATGTAAAAAATAAGCGTTTTTTGACGTATTGACACCTCATTTGTTGCATTGAAAGTTATTTTTCGTGCAACAAGTGAGGTTTTTTGACTATAAAATATTACTTTTGTAAAAAATTAAAAACAATCTAAAACCACTCTAACTATGGATGAAGAAACAGTAATGCGGAACGCGGAAGCGTGGGATCATTTGGACGAAGCGATGTTCACCTCTTCCCTTATTAGTGATAAGGAACGCGAGAAGGGTGTAGTGGATGATGGAGAAGACATCTATCCGCGCACCAAGGAAGAAGCTCTCCACATGGATGAGGAGTTGAAACTGGCTATGGAGACAGCACAAGAGCCCGATGAGGAAAACTTTGCTGAGCGCTATGGCATGTTACGCGAGATTGTCGACTGGTCGTTGAAGCGTCACAGCACGTGGAAGTGGAGCTTGATAGCCGGTGCACTTCTTGGTGCTGGTATCTTCTATTATTTCAAGAAAGATCAGGAGGACGACATCCTTAAAGCCAAGGTGGATCGTGAACAGGTACAGCAGTGGCAACCCATGAAGGTGACGGAGACTCCTTTCGACAAGTGTCCCAGTCAGCATGCCAATAATGCTTGGGCGCTGCGTCTGACAGCTGCTGACAAGTATAAGATGTACGAGCTCATCGACTTGAAGTCTTCTGTGGAGTATAATCAGAAGAGCTCCACGGAGTATGGACAGAGGGCTGATACTGCGAAGTTGGCTGAGAATAAGGAGAAATACCTGAAGTATCAGAAGTCGTATGCCGAGGATGCTGTCAAGTATCGTGCCAAATACGACTCCATCAATGCGATGGACTTCGATCAGATTCACGAAATGGCGAAGACAGCCCTTGCCAAGCGTGTGGAGGGTGAGGTGTCGCACGGTAATACCCTGCGCAACTATATGATTTATCTGGTCATCTTGATACCTCTTTATATTATTACGGGCTATCCGCATGGCTATAGCATCACCCGTCACCAGCGGCGTTCGGGCTGTCTGAACATCTTCCGCAAGGTGGGCTTTGGCTTGGCATCGTTCTGTTTCGGTGCTGGTGTAGCGATGGCGTTGCTGCCGAACTATCAGGTGAAGACGACCTATTCTGATGGTCACTCAGAGACGCATACAGAGGCTAACTGGTTTAACCTTGTCATTCTGGCTCTAAAGTTCGGTTTGATGATTGTCGGTGCGTTCATCTTCTGCTTCGTAGCTTCTGTCATCATGACTATTGAAACCTTCTATGGCCTGTTGGAGAACTTCAACTGGAAGGGCTTGATGGCCAAAATGAGGCCTCCCAAGCAAGTTCCTGAGAATAAATGAAAATAATTTATTAACCCATATAATAACTTAAAAAATGAATAACTGGTTTTTCCGTTTCCTTACCAGCGGATTTGGTACGGGAACAGCTGCAGGCAAGGCAGTAGGTTGGATGATTGCTATCTGTCTTATTGGTCTGTGGATCTTTATTTGGCTTGTGAAGATAATTTACAAAGCCATCGTCGGCGAGAAGGTGCCTCACTACAAGGATGGCAACTACTGTGTCGAGTTAGTGGCCATTGGTGATAACCCCAAGGCCTTGAAAAAACAGTTGTGTGAATTCAAGGGCTACAGCAGCTCGTTGGCAAAGAAGGTGATGAACAGCGTTCCCTCTATTGTCGTAACAGGCTTGGATAAGGAAGCTGCCGAGGACTTCAAGATTGTCATCGATGCTACCGGGGCTACTACAGAGGTCAAGATTTATCAGCCTAAGTAGCTTTTGTTACACCCTTTGGACATGTCAGGCACGCCAGATGGCTGTTGCCTGACATTTTTGTGTCATAAAATTTGGAGATGTCCTCGCTTCTTTGTAAATTTGCATGCGTTATGCAAGTAGTCTACGAGGATAATCACATCATCATCGTCTACAAGGAGAGTGGAGAAATCGTTCAAGGCGACAAAACCGGCGATACTCCCTTGTCGGAAACGGTGAAGCAATATATCAAGGAGAAGTACCAGAAACCTGGTGCCGTCTTCTTGGGTGTGGTGCATCGTCTGGACCGTCCCGTCTCTGGATTGGTGGTCTTTGCACGTACCTCCAAGGCACTGACTCGACTGAACAACATGTTCCGTGACGGAGAGGTGCACAAGACGTACTGGGCCATCGTGGGAAAGATGGAAGATGGAAAACGGAAGATGGAGGATGATGGTGAGTGGCACGAGATAACTCACTGGCTGACACGCAATGAACAGCAGAACAAGTCGTATGCCTACGACCATGAGGTGCCTCGCTCGAAGAAGGCTGTCTTGCGCTATCGCGTCATCGGCCATTCCGACCGCTACTCGTTAGTGGAGGTGCAGCTGCTCACGGGACGTCATCATCAGATACGCTGTCAGCTGTCAGCCATCGGTTGTCCCATCAAGGGCGACTTGAAATATGGAGCACCTCGCAGCAATACCGATGCTAGCATCTCACTGCTGTCGCACCGTGTGGAGTTCATTCATCCAGTATCTAAAGAGCCCATCGTGGTGGAGTCACCACTACCTGCTGACCCGCTGTGGTCTCACATGATAATGAAACGTTAGGTTATGAAAAAGGTCTTTTGGTGGATATTAATCATCTTGCTGAGCCCCGTCCTGCTCTTCGTAGTGTTGACGGTGTTGCTTTATCTGCCTCCCGTACAGAACTGGGCGGTCGACAAGGTGACGGCCATCGCCTCAGAGAAGACGGGTATGGATATCTCTGTTGGACATGTCAACCTATCATTCCCCCTTGACCTGTCGATAGATCATTTTCGCGTATTGCAAAAGCCTGACACCATTGCCGATGTAGAACGCATGGTGGTCGACGTACAGCTGTGGCCATTATTCAGCAGTAAGGTCGTCATCAATGAACTGGAAGTTACCAATACCAGTCTGAATACCCTGGATATGGTGGCTGCCGCCCAGGTGAAGGGTCGCTTCTCACGCCTGTTTATGGCCAGCAAGGGCATCGACCTTGATAAGGGAACAGTAGAGCTTAATGGCTCACGTCTGGAAGATGCTTTCTTTGATATCCAGATGGCCGACTCTATACCAGAAGATACCACCACCAGCGAACCTTCGCTGTGGAAGATATATGTTGACAGCATCACTGTCGACCGTTCGGATGTGGTGTTCCACATGCCTGGCGATACAATGAGTGTCAATGCCCATCTAGGTAATCTCACTGCTCGTGAGGCACTGATTGACCTTGGCTCTCAGACCTATACCGTGGGCAGTGTTGACTGGGTGCATGGTGCTGTGAAGTACGACCAGAACTACCAGCCCCGCATTGAAGGTCTGGACTATAACCATATTGACCTCAGCGACATTACTGTGGGTATCGACTCCATCTACTATCATGACCCTACGATGCGTATGTATCTCCGTCAGGTAGCCCTGAAAGAGAAGAGTGGCCTTGCCGTTACCCATCTGTCAGGACCGATAGCTATGGAGAATGGTGCTGTCAAGCTGCCAAAGTTCCGCTTGTCGACACCTTATAGTGACATTGATGTTGAACTCGACATGCCATTGTCACTGATGGAACCTGTTGACCCCGGTAAGATGCGGCTGAGGATGAACGCTTCATTGGGTAAGCAAGATATTATGCCCTTTATGGCAGACTTTCCTGCTGTTATGCGCCAGCGTTGGCCGGAATATCCACTGACTGTCAGTGGTCTGCTGAAAGGTAATATGCAGCACATGGACTTCCATGATTTGGAGGTGTCGCTGCCTACTGCTTTCCATGCCACTGCAACGGGTTTTGCTGCTAATCTCGACAATCCAGATTTGTTGCGTGCTGATGTGCAGTTTACGGCCAGCACCCAAAACCTGGGCTTCGTGATGGCCATGATGCCCCGTGATATGCAACGTGACTACCGTATTCCGCCACTGTCTGCCCAAGGACGTGTCAAGGCCGATGGCCAGCAGTATTTTGCGGATATCACCGCCCGTGAGGGTAGGGGAACTGTCAAGGCGAAAGGCTCATTCAATGCCGCAGCTATGCGCTATGATGCCGATATCAAGGTGCGCGACCTGAACGTTCACCACTTCATGCCCCACGACAGCATCTATACCGTTTCTGCTGATGTCACCGCCAAGGGACAGGGCACTGACTTCTTCTCACCCCGTACTACACTTGTTGCTGACGCGAAGATACATCATGTGGGCTATGGTAAACTGAATATCGACAATATCACGGCCCATGCGCTGGTCACTGATGGTAAGGCCCATGCCAACCTCGTCAGTCGTAATCCCTTGCTGAAAGGTGCTGTCAACTTCGACGCCTTGCTGTCAACGACCCGTTTCGACGGTACGCTGAGTACTGACTTCCAGGAACTCGACCTTTATGAAATGGGTGTCACACCTGACCCGCTGACCATCGGTATGTGTGGTCACTTTGATATCAATTCCGACTTGAAGTTGACACACTATGCTACGGGACTCATCAACGACCTCTCTATCAAGGATTCCAGTCATGTCTACCGTCCTTCTGATATAGACCTGTTGCTGAATACCACTCCCGATACTACCTATGCTCGTGCTCAGAGTGGTGACTTCATTGTGAAACTTGATGCCAGTGGCAACTATGAGCAACTGCTCGACCAGTTCATGCTGTTGGCTGACAGTGCTATGGCACAGTTAGACAGAAAGACCATTGACCAGCCAGCACTGCGCCGATTGTTACCCACAATGCGTATGACACTGGAAAGCCAACGTGAGAATCCTGTCGCTACCTTCTTGAAGGCCAGTGCCGATGTCGATTTCAAGGATATGCTCTTCGACGTCTCTACCTCTGCCGCAGAAGGTGTAAATGGCCGTGGCTATATCCACTCGCTGACTGTCAGCGAGATACGCCTTGACACCATCAACTTCTCGTTGACCCAACGTAAGGAACGGTTATCCTTTGGTGGACAGGTACGCAATAATAAGAAGAACCCTCAGTTTGTCTTCAACGCCTTGTTTGATGGCATCCTCCAAGAGCGTGGTGCTACTTTTGGCGTGCGCTATTACGATGCAGACAATAAACTCGGTGCTCGTGTCGGTGCCCAGGTAGAGGTGGTAGATAGTGGACTGTCGATGCACCTCGTTCCTGCGCGTCCTACACTGGGTTATAAGGAGTTTGCTGTGAACAAAGACAACTTCCTGTTCCTGGGCGCTTCTGGTAAGGTAAAGGCCAAAGTCGACCTGCGTGCTGACGACGGCATGGGTATCCGTCTCTATTCAGAGGATACCGATCCCGATGCCTTGCAAGACTTGACACTCAGCCTTCATCAGTTCAATTTGGAGGAAATCACCTCCGTCATTCCCTATGCACCCCGTATGTCGGGTATGCTGAATGGTGACTACCATGTCGTACAGGATGCCAGCGGACAGTTCTCTGTCGCAGGTGATATGGGTGTCCGTAATATGACCTATGAACGTTGTCCTATCGGCAATATCAGTACGGAAATGGTGTATCTTCAAAAAGAGAACGATGCCCATGCTGTGGAGGCTCGTCTGATGATGGATGACAACGAGATAGGCCTTCTTACAGGTACTTATTTTAATGAGGGCGAAGGTTCACTGGATGCTACCCTGCAATTGGAACACCTGCCACTGAATATCGTCAATGGTTTCGTACCCGATCAGCTTTGTGGCTTGCAGGGATATGGTGAAGGCACACTGACCATCCAGGGACCGTTGTCGCGACCGGAGGTGAATGGTGAGGTCTACCTCTCTGATTCATATATGGAGAGTATACCCTATGGTGTCAAGTTACGCTTCGACGATGACCCCGTACGAATCCAGCATTCTAACCTGTTGTTCGAGAACTTTACGGTCTATGCTCATAATGACAACCCGCTGAACGTACAAGGTAATGTCAATTTCAGCAACCTTGAACAGATAATGGTCAATCTGCGCATGCAGGCTAACAACTTCCAGATTATCGGCACCAAGGAGCATGCCAAGAGTGTGGCCTATGGCAAGGCGTTTGTCAACGTCTTTGCCATGATGAACGGCCCGCTTGATAACATGAATATGCGTGGTCGCTTGGATGTGTTGGGTACCACTGATATGGGCTATATCCTGCGTGACACACCTATCACCACTGATAACCAGCTGGATGACCTTGTCAAGTTCACGGATTTCAGTGATACCACACAGACTGCTGTTACGCGTCCACCCATCAATGGTTTCCGCATGGATATGACGCTGAACGTCTCGAAAGGCGCTCACATCATGGCCTACATGAATGCTGACCACTCTAACTATATCGACCTGATGGGTGGCGGTACACTGCGCATGCTCTATTCACCTGCCGATAACCTGCAGTTGACAGGCCGCTATACGCTGTCGAATGGTGAGATGAAGTATGCACTGCCAATCATCCCGCTGAAGACCTTCCATATCCAGGATGGTTCATATATCGAGTTTACGGGAGATCCGATGAATCCGACCCTTAATATCGCCGCTGTGGAGCATACCAAGGCCACCGTCACGGGTACTACTGGTGTAGGACGCTCAGTAGCCTTTGACTGTGGTGTCAACATCACCCGTACACTCAACGATATGGGTCTTGAGTTCACGCTCGATGCTCCTGAGGATATGCAGTTACATGGTGAATTGCAGGCTATGGGTGTTGAACAACGTGGTAAGCTGGCTGTCACCATGTTGACCACGGGTATGTATCTGGCTGACGGTAACACTAAACCGTTCTCCATGAACTCTGCCCTCAGCTCGTTCCTTAGCAGTGAGATTAGCAACCTGACAGGTAATGCCTTGCGCACCCTCGACCTGTCGTTTGGCATGGATAATACGACCGATGCTACGGGACAGTCACGTACCGACTATTCCTTTAAGTTTGCCAAGCGCTTCCTGAACAACCGCTTGAAGCTGGCTGTCGGTGGTAAGGTGACGACAGGCCAGGAGATGCCAGGAGGCCGTAACAACTCCTTCTTCGATAATGTGTCGTTAGAGTACCGTTTGGATGATACTGCCAACAAGTATCTGAACCTCTTCTTCGAGAACAACTCCTACGACTGGCTCGACGGTTATACCCAGAAGTATGGCGGTGGATTCATCTGGCGCCGTACATTGCAGAACTTCACTGATATCTTCCGTTTCAAGGACGACAGCAACACCTTGACACTGCCTCCTGTTCGTACTGACTCAACAAAGACTATGCGTAATGACCAGAAATAAGTTAACTTCATACCTCATACATCTGACTTCTTGCCTCTTGATGGTCTCTTGTTCGATGACAAAGGATATCCCTGAGGGTGACCAGTTGTTTACTGGTCTGAAAACGATTCAGTGGGTAGATGCTGAACAGTCGGATAATCTCATTGAGACACAGGCTGAGGTGGAGGCGGCTCTGGCTACGGCACCTAACGGCTCCTTGTTTGGAAGCAGCTACTACCGTCTGCCCTTCTCGTTTGGTGTCAGTGTGTGGAACAAATACGCAGAGAAGAATACCCCCTTTGCCAACTGGATGACCAAGACCTTTGGCCGTCAGCCAGTGTTGATGTCGTGGGTTAATCCAGAGCTGCGTGCCTCTGTGGCTCAAAATGTACTACGCAATCACGGCTATTTCCATGGTAAGGTAGGTCAAGAGACTATACAGCAGAAGAATCCTAAGACTGCCAAGATACAGTATACTGTTACGCCAGGACGTCTGTATATGCTTGACAGTGTGGGCTATTTCGACTTCCCGCGTCATGCTGACAGTCTGATACACAGTACGCTGGACGAGGCACAAATCCATCGTGATGACCCGTTTGTCGTAGCGCGTCTGGATGCTGAGCGTCAGCGTATCAGCACCTTACTACGCAACAACGGTTACTATTATTATCAGCCTGACTACGCCTCTTATCTTGCCGACACCTTTGTCGTTGACGGCAAAGCTCAGTTGCAGTTCCGCTTAGCCAAGGATGTACCCGTTGCCGCTACCCATCCATGGTACATTGGTCGTATCACGGTCAATATGAAAAAGTCGTTTAGGGAACAGCCTACCGACTCTTTTGTGAGTCGTTTTCTGACAATCCGCTATTCTGGTAAGAAAGTGCCCATACGTCCTCGTACGCTCCTTGCTGATATGAAGTTGCGTCCCCGTCAGGCTTACAGCTATTCTAACTATCTGGAATCATCCAGCAAAATCAATGCTATGGGACTGTTCTCCATGACAGAGTTCCAGTTTACGCCACGTGACACCACTGCCGCCTGTGATACCCTCGACCTGACACTCAACTGTACCTTCGACAAGCCATGGGATTTCTATGTGGAGACCAATTTCAATGCCCGCACTATCGGTCGAATGGGTCCCGAGTTGAAGATGGGTGTTACCCGTCGTAATGCCTTCCGTGGAGGTGAGAAGATTGATGTCAA
>Ga0265298_10005758_pt1 | contig 15440 bp, 18 predicted proteins | sample AusTroGonzalo_MG_3_FD_193486 | JGI IMG/M metagenome (GOLD analysis project Ga0265298, IMG submission 193486) | Bovine rumen microbial communities from tropical cattle in Woodstock, Queensland, Australia - Gonzalo_01 | ecosystem: Host-associated > Mammals > Digestive system > Stomach > Rumen ... | reverse complement strand
GAACGTAGCGAATGCGAACGCATGTTGAAAGCCTTAAACGGTGATTGTGACGAACAAGATAAACCAGTTATGATAAGTTACAAGAATCGTATAGAATTGAATATTGTTAAAATCGTGGTGAAAGTATGAGGGTACGAAAAGTAGCAAAGCAACTAAAGTTGTTTCACAAGAATGTGACGTTTGACAAAGAGGGCTACCCAATTTGCAACTACAAGGTGAACAACATCAACGGAAAGACGCATTACATTATGCGCATGACACGAAAGCATTATTTCGGCTTACGTAACAAATACCCCGTTGGTTCTATGATGTGGAAACTATATACACACAAGGCGTGTTCGTATGACCTATACGACGAGATACTCGAATTTTGGGGGTATAAAGAGGATTGACTATGGATAGGAAATTGCTTGATATGTTAAAATCGGGTTATTCCGATGATGAACTAAAAAAGATTGCCGATTGGCTTTATAATGATAGTATAAAGCAATTGTCAAAGCGAAAAAGAAACACTATCGTTTTCCTTTACCTGCGCCAAGCAATAGAGGAAAATATTTCAATCCAAGCCGCGTTTGAAAAGTATCAATATGCCGAAGAACGTATAGACCCAAACATTCATGTGTGTAACGGTATCGAATATGGCGTTTACTTAGTTCCACGAAAAAATAAGATGGAATTTAAAATGCCGTACAGAGAAGCAGCGTTCAATTTGTTGGAGGTAATTAAAGATGAATTGCATATAAAGGATTAACGAGGTCATTTTTGACCTTTATGTATAACAAATAAAAACAAAAAGATTATGAACAAAAAAGTTTTTGCCTTAGTGTCGGGTATCGTTGGCGCATTGCAAACCGCAGGTGTGGCTATCGTTACTTACACAAACCCAGAGTACGCAACGGCTATCAATAGTGCAATTGTGATTGCAGGTGCTGCCGTTATCGAAATTTGCAACTTGTTTGTTAAAGAACAGTAGTAGATTTGACACAAAGAATGCCGTGATTAGCCATTTTAAAGCCCGTCACGGCATTTTCTTTGTTTCTATGTATAACTTTACCATATTCATATAAAAACGTGCTTAAAACGCCTAAAAACACGGTTCGCCAGCCTCATGCACGAATTGTCGCATTAGAAAGCCAGCAAGGTAAGCCGCATCCTCCGAATAATAAGGCACATCGTAAGCGTCAATGATTGCCGTAATACAATGTGCAAATTCGTGTGCTACCGTATCCCAAAATTGCTCTGGGCTTGTGGCGTCGGAAATGTATATTGCCGACATTTTTAACGTTTCGTTGCTGACACACATTCCCGTGTTGTAATACGACAATATAGACAACGCCTTTTCAATGTTCTTTGGTTTCATACCAAAACTACGTAGCTGTTCGTACATAACGTCGTATTCTACATTGACATCAAAGTCAAAGCAAACAACAACTCCCCATTCGTTGTGTGGAAATTTAAGATAAACCTGTTTCATAGCCATTACAAATACTCTTCCCAATAAATAGGAACACCAGCATTACACATCTTAGTCACAAAGCAATCCAACACGTTTTCGGGCATACCGTACTTTAATAAGTCCGTTTAAAAACAAAACAAAAAGCGTAACATATTGATATACAACGTGTTACGTTTTCAAAAATTAGCCTTCCGTAAATTTTTTACGGCTTTATTTTTCCGTAATTTCTTGATTATCAAATGGAAAAGCCAGTCCTGCGAGTTCAAAATTTATCGGGTCTTTCATATAAATTACTTGCGGACTTTCAACTTTTTCCTTTTCCGTATGCCTATGCGTTTGATTCTTTTTTATATGTATAGAATCAAAACTACCCTTGAAATAAATCTTATCCCACATTTCGGGGCTTATCATACCTGCTATCTTACGTCTAATATGGTATGTATCATAATGGCGCATAACACCAAGGTACGAATTAAGGCTTTGTACGTTATGCAATAGTTTTGCGTCACTTGTGGAATAATGATTCAATCTATAAACCGCGTCAATGGCGTTTGTGACAGTTCTATTGCCGACATAAATCAAACGTGGCTTAACAACCGAACCAATAAACGGCACACCTTTTGTATAGTGTTGGAAATAGAATTTATCGGGGTGCAAGTGGACGTGCAAATAAAGGCTCATAAACCGCCTTAGTACACCCATATCATGCAACATCTTTTGCCTTTGTTCCTCCGTTTCACATACTGCCATAAAATAACCGTCATCTACGTAACGCCCATGATTCGGATAGCCTAACTTTTCAACAGCCATATCCAAAGGGTGTAACAATAGATTTGCGTTATGTTGGCTTGGTAGGTTGCCAATTGGTAATCCCAATCCATCACCATTTGTAAATAAAGATTTGTTCTTTGGTAGTTGTTTCCAAAGTTCCATTGAACTATGGCGTTCACAATCCTTTTCGGGTTCGTGCAACATGATAATTTCGCTTAACCAAAGTACATCGTCTTTGTCATCACCAAAATAGTTTGCCTTGATAAAGTCTTGCAACATCTTGTTAAGCAACTTTACGTCTATTGACATAAAGAAACCTTGCAAGTCAAACTTAGCAACCCACACGTCTTTTGTGTAGTTATCACTACATTCTTTTAGGTCTTTCGCCAACGTATCAACACCATACATCACACCTTTACCGACACGGCAATTGAAAGTGCGGTCACAGAACAATTGTTCAAGCAACGGTTCTATGCGTAATGCTATGTAATGGTGTACGATGCGGTCACGAAAACCAGCAGCAAATACCTCACGTAGTTTTGGCTTTGTTACGATAAACGCTATACTCGTAGACGGGCGGTAAGTTCGGGCGTTGATTTCATCCACCAACCTTAGTAAATCCCTTTGGTAGTCGGGGAAATACTTTATAGCCGATGGTGAACTTGCCTTGTGACGCATACACGCTCGGAATGCCTCGAACATGTCTTCATCCCTTACCATTGGTATGTCTTGCTATCCTTTGTAGCCATACTTAGCCATTGTATTAAGTTACACAATACAAAATGTTTTCTTTCAAAATCGGACACAGGGCGCACACTGTTCTCATTCGTCTTGTTGTTGTTGTTGAAGTTGCCATTGTTGAAATTCAGATTCCAAGCATTCGTAGCAGAATTCTCCGTTAAACCCACCCATTTTCTTGTTCTTAACACCTTCGTATGACCCATTGTTGTCGAGAACGCGAGAACAACGAACACAACAATGTTTATAATTAGCCACACCACTGGGTGTAGGGCGACCTTTTGAAAAGAAAAACACAATGCTATCGTCCGTAGACGGTTAAGCCCCTTTTGTGTTCCTCCACGTTGCGGATAAACGTCTTTTGTCATTTTTTCGCTGTGGATTTACGCCAACCAGTCGCTTGCTTACCTATCTCGTCCAATATACGTGAAATATTTGCGTGCTGTTTAAACGATATAAGTTTTAAGTCCGATGCAATAGCAAGAAAGAAAAACAACTTTTCGTACACAACAACGAAATCATGCCCTAACACACGTTGGCGTTCGTCGGATTTTGGTTCGCATAAGTTCGCCTCGACAATTTTACTTGCCAATTCCGCTGCGCCATCCTCTAACCTACGTGCAATCGTTGAACGATATTCCGTGCGAAAGTTCCGTGTTATATCAAACATGGTCTTTGTTAGATTAAATGCGTCTTTGTATATTTTCGTTTCTCGTGCTAACATTTCTTTTCCTTTATGCTATTTATGGATTTTACTTATAATTTGTCTTTTCAAATCGAACCATTTAGGTTCTCTAACCCCATTATTTAGACGTTTTCTAAATAGATAATCATTGTAAATGGTTAAATATCAAGATGTTACGTTTCGATAAGGGGTTAAAGAACTAAATGGTTAAATTGTTAATAGAAAGCGGACACAGGGCGCACACTGCCCTCATACGCCTTGCCGTAGTTGTTGTAGAAGTAGCCATTGATGAAATACAGACCCCAAGCATACGTAGCAGAATACTCCGTACTGCTCCAGTACCACTGTCCTTCGTTCAATGCCGTACCACCGATTGCCTCGAGGACGCGATTGATTTCACGAAGATGCGACCACATAGTCCACAATTCACCTGCACTTGGCAACCACCAACGACCAGCACCAAAGTTACCATCGTCGGCAGCAACGTTGCTTGGGTAGTAATCGTGGCAATATTTTGCGGCAGGTGCATTATCACCAAGTGTAGTGATAATGGTACTTGTATTGCTACGTCCACTAAAGTCAAGCATAGCAGCCTCGCGTCCGCTAATAGCAGTGTTTCCACCGCTAACGTTAGACGTTGCCCACTTTGTGCTTGCTTGTTGATTCTTTGCGACGATAATCAAACGTCCAGCCTCGAAAACCGCAGCACCCACCGCAGTTGATGCATAAGATGCGGCTTGGTTTGGTTGTCTGAAACGTGGATAACCATCTGATTCACGAGTAGCCACAAATACCGAACCTGTGAAAGCGGAATCGCCCATGATTTTTGCAATATTCGCTACCGTGTTTGAACCAACTGGGTTGCCGCCTGAATCAAGCAATGGCACACGGTGTGACGTACCGCCAACGTTAGAACCATTACCATAGAAAAGCGACTTTAAACCATTTGCTAATGTTCCCATAATCTTTTCTTTTTAGTTTAACTTAATTGTTTTATACTTGTTAATTACAAAGTGTATCTTATTACGGTCTTGCGTTTTCTTATTGTCCTGCTATCCTTACCCATGTAGACAAGGAATTAGAACCATACGTAACAACCTCGCCATTGTGCGTTACTATTTCGTTGTCATGTGTAACAATATGGTTAGGTACACCAACAATAGGTGCGGTGTTGATATATGTTTCCAGCGCAACCGTGATAAGTGAATTTTGTGCGAACGAAGCCGTAGGTGACAACGTTTCTACCCTACCAAGAATCTTGATACGGTTTGTTTCAACGGTAGTAGCAAGGGTGGCGACGTATGACTTAACACACGCCCAAAGCCATCCCAAGCCAGCACCATTGAGTTTCTTATCAGATGTCTGTACCGCCATAATATATCATTACATGTATTACACGATGACAATTACACGCAAATAGCCTCGATTTCCGCTTGCGACAAGACCTCTACATCATCTTTCGTTGCATAGCCCGAAAGGTCAACAAAACCTTGAAATATGTCGAAAAGGTACGTTGCAGGGGTAGAACCCTCGGCAGGTGTGTCCTCGATGACATAAACGTTAGTTCCCTTTGGATAAGCCTTTGTAACGCCACTTTCGTACTCCTTGAATCGGTTGTCGATAGTGAATGCGTCGGTCATGTTCCACATCCAGCCAAGGTTAGAGGATGACGGGGTGGGAAGGCTTGCAAAGGCAAGTGAACCCTTTGGTTTGATGTACGCTTGCAACTTTGCGTCGATAGCGTTGTTAACGTCGTTGGCGGTTTGATAGCCAGCACCGTTAGCAAGAGATGCGTTATCGGTAGGAACGGGGATATTCACCGCCTTATCGGTAACGGTAAGCGCAACGTTGTTAACCTTTACGGTTTCGATAACGTTGACCTGTGCGCCCGAAGCAATTGCATCAAGTTTCGTCTTTAACGTACTTGTGAAATTGTTGTCGGTATGCACATACGATGCGTCCGAAACGAAATTGGAATCATTCGTAAGGTCGCTTGTCTTTGACGGTATGGAAAGGCTACCTACAAGGCTTTTAATCAAACCCCAAAGTATGCCAAGACCAGCACCATCAAGTTTTTTGTCAGATGTTTGTACTGCCATAACTTTAAAACGTTTTAAAAATTAATAAATAAGGAAAACTTTATATTTACGAAAATTGAATTTATCTACATATCATGCGTATTTCAAATTCCGTTAAGGTTTCGCTTTCTTCGTCAACCTTTTGTTCGACCTCTTCAAGTGCTTGGACGTGCTCCTCGGTCATCAGACCTTTCGTTTGCTTAGACGCATCGGGATAGATGGTTTTGTTCTCCACCGCATCCAAATCGTCTTTTACTTGGTCGCCATATTTGTTTAACTTGTAACCCATAACACAAAATCCTTTCTTTATTTTATTGTTGTCTACGTTTAACCATAATACATTGACCGTCGATAAGCAATATTTCGCCCTCGTTGACCAATAAATATTCCCATGCACCTTTCGATGTTCCGCAAACAAGTTTTAAACCCACTTTTAAGCCTTGATTATCTTTCGGGCTTATAGTTACACCTATTTGCGGATTTAACGCGTCTACGGCTACGGAAACGGGCTTATTTTGCATCTTAACGTCTACTATTGGTTCTTTATCGTTGATAAGGTCATGCGTTGCCACCATATCGCCACCGCCTTTATGCGTAATGGTAATACGTTGGCAACCATGAATGCCACAACTTGAACCTATTGTTACGATGTCACCACGCATAGCAATTGTTTTTGAACCTCGGTACGCAGCCCGTCTTGGAAATCCGAATCGGGAACGTATGCCGTTGTGATAAGATAGTAGTCGCCAGTACCCATTTCCGCTGTGTCAACGGTAAACAAGTATTCGTCGTTTTCCGTGACCAACATATCGGACTTTTTTATTTCGATTTGTTTCTTGGTATTCTTGATAGTAACCTTGAAATCGTCGCTATCCATCGAAAAGCCCTCAATGTCAATATCCAAAGCAAACTTTAGTTCCGTGCCTTGGTATATTACCCTTGGTTCTTGTTCCTCTTGAACAGTCGCTTGTTGTGTATTCTCGTCTGCCATAAATCTTAATCAAATTTAAATTTCGTTGCAAAGATACAAATATATTTTGAAATACACCAAACCGTTAACGTCTTTTATATGTTTTGCGGAAGATGTAAGCAAAATGTGCGAACGGCTTACGTTCTTTCAAGTACATTTCGTTTGTTTGCATCACATAAGCCTCTTGCTCGGCTGCTATGTTCCTATATGCCGTATGACCGTCAAAGCCATACGCAAACCAACGCACCAACCAATCAAGGCCATACAAAACAAAATACACCAACGGGCTTACCAATATCCACCAAGGCGAAATAACGCCAAAGACGGACAAAAGACACGTTATTACAAGTGACGCAACCAACGTTTCTAACTGTTGGCACAAATGTATTGATTCGTGGCGTTCGTCCGTTTTGTTAAACACACTTGCGTCTTTCCGAACAAAGACCCAAGGCCATATTGTTATAGCCTTGAATCCTTTGAACGGAATAATGTTGTTAAATACCAATCTTACTTTCATAATCTTTCGTATTTATTTATGAGTTATCAATCGACGGTTCAATATACAACCAGTCGTTAAAGTTTGTAAAGATAAAGTTAAATGACGCGTCAACGGCATTATTATCTTTGTCACAAGCGAGAACGGTTATGGTTGTAGATGTCGAATCAACGTGCGTAATAATCGCAGGGTTTGACGTATTGCCGCTACTGTTCTTAGAATACCCAAACGGTGTAAGAATGGGCAAAACGTGTCCGCTTGACTGATACCACTTATCGCAAAATGTCAAAGTATAGTTTCCTGCACTATTTCTTGTGCAAGTTATAGACGTTCCATCGAATGTATGACAAGCAACACTTACGCTACCACTACTTGTTACACTTACCCTACCAGTTGCCAAAACTTTAAGGTTTCTACCATAACGCCTATCCGTTACAAGGTCAAAACGCTTAACGACAATCCAACCGTAGAATTCGTTAGTATCACCAAAACCAAGCAACTCGACACCCTCGCGTGAAAGCCTTAACGTGCTTTTCCGTATTCCATCCTCATAGAAATACTTTCCGCTTGGGGCGTTAAGGTAACAATATCCAGTAGTCGCTTGTTCAGTTCCGTTCCACTTGTAGTTTGTCAAGCAAATTTTACGTCCGCTTTGCGAAATATCCCAAGGTAAGTTGTAGTACGAATCACTACCCCAAGAACTACTATAAGAGTACAAAGCACTATTATCATTAAAGTTGCTTGTCAATGTTGAACCCTCGTTTATAAACGTGAACGGGCTACGCAAACCACCACTTGCATAGATTTGTGTTTGGTAAGAAATACCCATTTTCAAATCAACTGCGTATGCTGTCTTGAAAAGCGCACGAACCAACGAATACGACGTTACAACACCACCACCTGACGAAGATGACGGTAATGTTGGTTGATACATTTCAATATAGTAGTAACCAGATGTTTCTACTTGGAATGTTGCCGTATATGTGTAATCGCTTGTGGTTGCAAGGTAGATAGCGGAATAAGTACCATAGGAATTGTTACGAATGCGTATATAAACGCCCGAATCACTTGTATTCTTGCGTCCTACAACGGTCAATTTGTAAACCTTCCCCTTGGTCAAATACGGTTGGCACATGGATGCGGTTTGTGCGCTTGCCCCAATCGTTATATTTGAACCGCTATTCATTTCGTATTTGTCGTTAAGCGGATTTGATGTTTCAAACAATGTGTATGCCTTTATCTTGAAATCACCAGTACTGCTCGCCTTAATGACCTTTCCAGTCATGTAACTATCATTGGTGTAATTCGTGCCAAGAACAGAACCGTTTGACGATATAATCCAATCGCCATTGATAACGGCAGAACCAAGGTGTGCGTATTTCCCGAAGATTGCGTCTGACATAAAGAATCGTTGAGTGTTATACATCATCAAGTGCCAATTTGAATTGGTAGATGACGGGTAGCCCATATCAGCGGTTGTATATGTCGTATCGGACGTTACGTTTGGCTCAAAGACCCAATAGTTATTGTCGTAGAAGAAGTACGGTGCTTCGCTTGCCGTAACCTTGAAACTAAGCGACGATGAATATTCAAAATCGCCAGCATCATAGTAAAAACGACCACCAAGCCTTCCTGCTGTTGGGTCTTTTGATGTACTTAAAGCACCATTAGACACATAAGCCGTGACCTCGGCAGGAGCATCGTTTGTACCCTGTCCGCTTTGCATTTGTATTCCGTAACCTTGTGGCAAACCTTTATAGCCAATAAACGCAAACGGTACACGATATGCCGTTGTGTCATCAATACCTTTACTACCGCATGATTGCAAAGCAGCTATAAGGTCATTAGTCCAACGAACCGCATCATAACTAACGACACACACAAAGTACGATGAACTTGCATTGTTGATTGCCGTTGCAAGGTTGGCACATTGCGTTTCACCTGCACTTACACTATCACCGTAAACATCGTATGACGTTTGACTATAAATTTCCAACGTCAAGCGGTTAATAAGTATAAGTGTAAGTCCACGTGTCATGTTGGTACGTTCTACAATAGAAGTACCGTTATTAATCTTACAAACAGCACTCATCGGATTATTGTTGCCAGTACCTTTAAGGTAGATATATTGTGCATCTTCGCCTTGTGTACTTTGACCAGTATTTCCGTTTTTGCTTACAATGATTTCGTATTTTGCAAGATAGTTTTGACTTGTTGGGCTTGAACCGTTATAAGCCGAATCAAAGATGAATATTGCTATTGCATCTACTGCCGCGCTTACCTCGGGATTGATGGTCGCAGAACTTGTTTTGCTACTTGAATTTTGGAAAAGCGTATAGGTTTGACCTGTCCTTGAATAACATGCATAGTGGCAATTGTAAGCAACTGGGGTTTTACCCGATTCCTTTTGGTAGAACGAAAGCGTTGCGTTGCAAGTTGCCGTTGTCGCGTCACTTGCAATCTTTACGCTATCACGTGTAGAACGGATTTCGTAATCAATACCAAGTTCTCCAGTAACACGGGCATAACTCGGTGTACCACTATCGTAACTTTGTGTAGATTCATTCCAAGTCTTTTTGACTATCTTCATCCACATATAAGGGTACGTAGATGTTGGCGCAACAGGTGCGTCTTGCCAATTCGTATAATAGCAATCCGACGGAGCGGTAGTGGAATTGGTAGATGTCTTGCTTTTTGAGATATTAAAACTATAATCCGTTTCGTCACCGCTTTCGCCAACTATCTTATGCCAACTTGACCAATTGCTATCGGTAGTAGACTTTGTGCGCATGTAAAGGTCGCCCGATTGCCACGTATCATGTATTTGTGACGATGAAGGGTTGTTGTTGGGTGCGTATTGTGCCATAACGCTTGAACCGTCCTCGCCCGTCAGTCTTATGTACGTCGTACTATCAACGTCGTAAGATTGTGTGCTTGCGTTCCAAGATTTCTTTTGCACTTTAGCCCAAAGATACGGTTTGGCTGACGTGACCGCCAAGGGCGCGTCAGACCAAGAGGAAATGTCACTTGGTGCTGTTGTAGCATTTGCGGTTGTCTTGTAAGCACTAATACCAAATGAAAAGTCCGTTTCGTCACCGCTTTCGCCAACTATCTTATGCCAACTTGACCACACATTCGAGTCTGTTTCTCGAGTGCGCATATACAAGTCACCGTCTTGCCAAACATTGTGTATCTGACCTGCCGACGGATTATTGTTAGGTGCATATTGGGCTTGCACACTAACGGGGCTTTCCATAGTTGTTACGGTAAACGAATTCGATATAGTTTTTTGCGCAGACATATATTAAGTTTTTATTTCGTTTACTACTTTTGTTGATGATTACACGGTGTTATAAACCTATCCGTCAATTAAGACGAATAGGCTATAACAATTCCCGTCATATTTTTCTTTCCGTATGTTGCACTATTTACAACGGAATACGGAATAGTGATAGACGCAACACCTGCGGACATAGACAATGTACGATAACCGTCACTATCCGCATCGGGAATTCCACTACCAATTACGGAACGTCCGCTATCACCGCTACCTCCGATAACCGCACCTGTTCCATCAAGGAGTTTAACCTTGTATGTTGAATAGGTCGGGGTTGCTGTTCCACCAAGTACGCTTGGGTCATCACGTCTACCTACCCAAATTGAGAAAGATACGCTTTCGTCTTTACGCAAAGATGCAGCATTGCCGTTAGCACCGTTGTATTGGATATACATAAATTCGGGGTCTTGCATATCGTCAACGCTTGCATAAGCCGTGTAAAGCAAGTTGTTAGACGAATCGTAGAATTCGCAACGCAAAGTAGCATGGTCTACAACGTCGTTTTCGTCAACTTGATAAGCATTTGCGTAAGTAGTACCGTCAACTGTCTTACTTGAACCGCTTGTAGGTGTCGTACCGTCGTTAAGATACCATTTGGTAGTGACAGTATCCATTGCGCCACCGCTTGAATTGTAAAGTTTACCATAAGCGGTTATTACTTGGTCATCTTCCGTAATGTTGCTAATGCCACCAACAAAGTTAATCAAGCCAAGATAGCCGTTTGCGGTAATAGCGGAAATACGGATTTGTGCATCACAGGCAAAGGAAACACCAGCACCGTTGATGATATAACTGCCGCTAAACGTAATCATATCTACATCAACGTTTGCGCTTGACGCAAGGTTGGCAACGATTTTCAACGCTGGCATGTTCAACGTAGTGCCACCGTAGGTAACGGCATGTGTCGTTTTTACAAAGCGCGAATCGGTTGTAAAATCAATTTCCGTGCCATTGTAAAGCCACTTATAGTTATCGGCAGGCAGCACCAAAGAACCGCCAGAAAGCAACGTAAGATAAATCACGGGCTGCTCGGAGGCTTGCGTCCAGTTTGGTACTGCGCTTGAACCGTTCCACGCTTGCGACAAAGGCTTGGTACTTGCAAGGTTTCCGTGCAAGGTCGTACCGTCATCAAGTGCGGTTACATAGAATCTATTGCTAATTTGTGACATATCTTATTCCTCCTCTTGGTTTTGTTGTTCGGTTTCTTCGTTGTTTTCGTTATTCTCTTCCTCTTGTTGTGTGCCACCGCCAAGAATATCCTCTACGTTGCCAACGTCACCGCCATTAATGGTTTGTTCGTCAAGAATTTCGCCACTTTCGGTTTCGACTTGCACCGTTTCGGGTTCTTCGTTCGTAAGCAATCCGTCGTAGCCCATCTTGTAGCCGTTTTCCGCAATAAGCGTATCGGCACGTTCTGGGTCTACTTTTTCCACACCTTCCAAACCGCTGATGTATTCATCGGTAGTAAAGCGTACACGTGACAAGTCCTTATTGTCAAGAACGTAACGACCATCGGCAACACGGTAACGGTTTTCGATAAGACCGCTACGTGTAGCAATATCCGCTGTCACCAAATAAACTGCTGAATCTAATGCCATAATCTTTTCCTTTTTATATTTGTAAAACTTTCTTTCTTTAATCGTAAATAGAACGTTCGTAAACCGTTTCGCCATCATGTGTTACGGTTGCACCATCATGCGTAATTACGTCGTATGCGCCTAATACGTACACGTATGGATAAACAACCGTGCTTGCAAGCGTTGCACCGCTACCATAGACGTTTCGCAATTGTGACGCAAGAATTTCTATATTCTCGCCCCAACCAGCATCGTATTCGGTAGATGAATTCGACTTACGGTATTTCCAATTGAAACGCAAGTGTGCGCGTTTCTTTTCGTCCGACAATATCTGATGTCTAACGTTCACAACCGTACTAAACGCCATCTTGTAAGTGTCTGCACGTACCGCACCTCCGTTTTCCGAAACAACATTGGTATCAACATCGGGAATTACCCAAGTGATAGTACGGTAAGCCTTATCGGGATATAACGTTGCGGCTTGTGCGTTTTCTTTTGCACGTAACACAACACGTATCTCCTCGCCATACATTGCATCAACTGTAAGCGTATCGGTGTTTTGGCCGCTAACATACCAAGGCATTGTTTCCGCTAATACCTCGGTAGTGCCATTGATTGCATACCAAACAAAGTAAACGCTATTCGTAACATCTTGACCGCCCTTGTTTGCTATTGCGACGAAAGTAAACGTGCTACTATCGTCTGTCAAAGGATTGTAAGCCCTTGCACTTGCGCAAGCAACGTCAAGCGACGGATATATTACGGATGCGTCACGGTTCGTTGAAAGCGTCAATGTGTCCTCAACAACGTAGGTAACGCCTGCGTCACGAGGGTCAATATAGGTTGCACGGCAACGTATTTGGATAGCCCTTGTATAAGGAACGTTCTTTTTGACTTTCAACTTATTGCCAACAATAACGTAATCAACGTTATCGCCATCATCAACATTCGTTATCTCGCTTTCTACATAACCATTATTCTTGTATTCGTTGACATACCATTGAACGGTAAAGAATGACGGTACAAACGATTGGTTGGTATCGCTATCAAAAACGGACAATTTGGGTGTAAGTGTCAACGGGGTACGCGGACGGTGTGGAGCGTAGGTATTCGTATTGTCGTAATACCATTGTTCCAATTGACCGTCAGGTTCGACGAAGAAACTTTCATCAAACGGTGCAAGTTCGGTATTGATGACCGCTGGCTGTGGAACATTTAATCTCTTTCCCATATTTCTTTTATGATATAATTTGATTTTGTACTATTCTTGTCGTTTTACCGTCGTTTATAGCAACGGTCAAAGTGAATATCGCCTTATTGCTTGATGACCACGTTTGCGGCATATCGGCATTGGTAAGGTGTAACGTCTTTTGACCTTGGTGTTGTGCATCCCAAGTTTCATCTTGTGCGGTTTTTCCGCTTTCGCTTTCACGTGACCAAGTAAAGTATTCAGCGGCTATGTCGTTTGTAATATCGACGTTGCCAAAGAATACGTGTGGCGTTATTTCCGTATCAACGAATCCACGTCTAAACGAAAATCCCTTGCTTGAAACAAATTCAATAGAAAGATTGTCGTTGCCATCAGTTAAACGCCAATAGGGGCTATTCCATTTCGGCTCGTAGTAAACATCAACACCACCTTGTCTAACGGGTTGGTGTTGCAAACATTGCCAACGTCCACCACGGTTTCTAACCTCGTGTATTTCGTATTGCTGAGACGTTTCGTTATATTCGTTGTAGAAATAGATTCCTTCTCCAACTTGAGGTTCTGCCATCGTTGAACCATCCACCCAATCACCGCAAAAAACGGTAACAGGAACGGGCAATCCCTCGCGGTCAATCTTAATATAATTTCCAACAACGATACCTTGCGCATAAAGCCAATCGGTATGTTCACCTACTTGGTCTAAGATAGCGCGAACGTCTGGATAGTTCTTTACGAATTCGGGTAATTCACCAATCGTAACGCCATAGTTGCCATTCTTTAGGATAGGTGCATCAACGCCCGTGTACTTAACAACACGTCCGTCGGTAGTGCTTATCATAAACATACGTTGGCGACGTATGATAGAGGCTTTTATGGTTTCGTAGTCTGGGTCATCAGGGTCTGAGTAATCGACACAACCCCAACGCGCAATAGTCATAAGTTCGCACGGTGGGAAATTACGACCAGCAGGTACGTAATTGTCACCATACAAGACTACTTGTATTTGGTTCACGCCCAAACTATTGTTGGTATTGTGTGTAGCAATAACACGCATCCAAGACGTATAGTATTTGTTCGAGCCATCCACCTCGACAGATGTTTCGCTTTCGTCGCTAACGCCTGCTTGCTTTGCTGCCAACGTGTTAATGATACCCTTGATAACGTTGCCGTACATTTGACCAGTAATGTAGCCTTTGTACTTTTCCTTTAACGTAAGAACGTAGGAAATGCTACCATCGGTTTCATCAACGATTTGGTCTACCTTTTCTATTTGGTCATTGTCGCTAAACACCGTGTCGCCCTCTTGGGCTTGCATACGGTTAATCAACAATTCAACGACCTCTAAGAACGTTCTAACCCTAACTGATTCGAATTCGCTATTACCAAGGTTATCTATGCGCCATCCGCGACCAGTATAAAGACCTTCTTCAAAGTCGGGGCTTTGTATCTTATCATGGAAAATAACACTACCAATGGCAATCAATCCCTGTTGGAAAGTGATACGCCCTTGACAAACATCATCCTCTATTCTTGAAAGTTTGCTATTAATAGCCTCTATCAAGTTTTCGGAATAATATTTTTGCAATTCCGACACTTGCACCCTCATCTTGCTAACCTCATCGGTAACTTGCCCGATTTGATTCAAGACGATTTGCACGTCATCGGTAAGCGTAATGTCGTATTGCGGTAGCGGATTGTCACCGTATTTCTTGGTAATTTGCTTGATATACAAGTTCATTTGAACACCTGCATATTGGAATCTAACAATATTGTTGTTTTGTATTTGTTCCAAAATGCCGACGTTCTTTGCCAAGAAATATTCGTCGAACTTCAAAGGATAGTCAAAGTAGTACACGTTGTTTTCCAACATGTATTCACGCATTGCATCGTCAAGTTCCGTTTCCGCATCGGTTATGTATGACGTTGGTAACGAAATTCCAAGTATAACGAATTCATCACCACGAACGGGATTTTGATAAGCATTTGGCAATAAACGCCCGAATGTTTCGCTGTCCTTTTGTACGATGATTTCTATACGCTTTGTGTTTGACTTTGGGTATTTGTCAAGGTCACGTTGTGCGCCATCGGGTGCAAAGTTTCCGTTTGCATCATAGAAATTCTTTTT
>Ga0265298_10005757_pt1 | contig 15441 bp, 13 predicted proteins | sample AusTroGonzalo_MG_3_FD_193486 | JGI IMG/M metagenome (GOLD analysis project Ga0265298, IMG submission 193486) | Bovine rumen microbial communities from tropical cattle in Woodstock, Queensland, Australia - Gonzalo_01 | ecosystem: Host-associated > Mammals > Digestive system > Stomach > Rumen ... | reverse complement strand
ATTGAGGATATCCGTACTTACGTTCAACGCCAGCATGGCGGTGAGCACCAAGTACATCATACCAATCATTTTTTGTCTCGGGGTTTCCGGACAGTTCTTTGCTCCACCCATTTACTGAAGTGTTTTTATATGTGTTACTTAATTTGCCGTTTGTTAACGTTTCAGCATGATTATGCAAGCGCGTTGAGCATGTTGCCGTAGATACCGTTCAGGTCAGCCACCTGTTTCTGCAACTGCTTTGCACCGTTGGCGAATGCCAATTGGGCGTCAGCAGCCTCTTTGGCAGCGGCAGCGGCACTCTTCTGTGCTTCCATCTGTGCATTGACAGACTGCAACTGCAACTCATATACGGAATTCAGCGAAGCGATGCTCTTGCCTACCTGCTCGACACCGGCCTTGTATGCCTTTGTCTCCTCGGCTACACTCTTCATGTCCGCACCGATCTGTGCATAGGTTCCTGACAAACCGCCTGTAGCCTGTGCCAGATTATCCGTTGCAAGACCTGCTGCAGCCAACTTGGCAGCATACTCTTCCGTAGCCGCTTCGGCAGCCAGTAACTTGTCATTCAGTTTGACACCCGTCTGAGCTACTTTACCCAACTCGGCAAACTGAGTAGCTGTCTTGGCTAGTTCAGCTATACCGTCTTTAAGAGACTGCATGTCGCCTTCTTTCAGTTGCGGCACTTTGGCGCTTGTTGCCGGTTCAACGCCGGTTACCGGAGCGGAAAATCCCGATGCGGCTACCGGAGCACCTCCGGCTACACCGGCTCCCAACAAGGTAGGACGCGGTAATTTGGATTTCTCTTCCAATAACTCGGGTTTCGTACCGTATTCCAACAACTGCGGGAACACATTGTCCCAGTGGAATTCGGGATGAGGATGTTCCAATGTTCCGATGAGGAACAGGAACGCCTCCGTAAACATACCGATCATCAACACGGTACTTGCACCGGGCCAGTGCAGAATCTTGAACAACGCACCGATAATAACGACCGATGCACCTACCGAATAGATGATGTTCACTTTGTTTTTACCATCGTACGACTCATACCAATGCATGAATCGATCCCATAAACCTTGCTTTTCTGTAGCCATAATTTATCTTATTTTAAAATATTCTCAATTTTAATTTATTCGCCTATGTATGCGCGGACGCAACGGAATCCGATATACGGACGGCTCTCATACTGATACTCGTACGTGCGCACGCCACATTGCATGAAATAACTGATGTCTTTCCAGCTGCCGCCCTTCACGATTTTGCGCTTGAGGATGTCCGGATCGGCTTTGCGAGCCATATAGCTGTAATCCGGATTCAAGTCATGCACATAGGTATTGGCAGCCGTGTTGTATGCCGAATTGGTCCATTCAGCCACATTACCCGCCATATCATACAGACCAAAATCATTCGGACGGAACTGAGCCACTTTCATCGTCGTGGTACCCGTATCATCGCTGTAAGCGCCACGGTAAGGCTTGAAATTGGCGAAGAAACAACCCTTTCCGTCACGGGCATAATTACTACCCCAAGGATACATCGCCATCTTGCGTCCGCCACGGGCTGCATACTCCCACTGTGCCTCAGAAGGCAGACGATAGTCGTTTGCACCGATGGACGAATACATATTGAAGTATTTGGTACGCCAGTTGCAGAAGGCGTGAGCCTGCTCCCATGTGACACCTACTACAGGATATTCAGCATATCCCGGATGGCTGAAATACATCTGAAGCAACGGCTCGTTGTACGAGAATTGGAAGTCACGCGCCCAAACCAGCGTATCCGGATAGATACAGATAATCTTTTCGGTTATCAGGTCTTTCGGTTCCCTCAACGGACGGTAAATCGTCGAGTCCTTGATCTCGCCGTTTTCGTTCACCCAGAAGGTATCCACACGTGCCGTGGAGCCCTTGGGGTAGGTACTGGTGGACACATCGAATTTGTTGCGCTGCGGCAACGCCTCGTCCAGGTTCACCCAGTTATAACGATAGTGCAGATGGTTGTGGTTCAGCATTCCGTTGGAATAATACATGGACGACAATGCATCCACAATATCCTCCTCCTTGCTGTTCCAAGGCACCTTTTTGCGCCAGTCGATAGCGAAATGCTCTTCATCGAAATCCTCGTCTTTCGGCTGAACGGCATATTCTGTCAGACCGGCCGCTACCAGATTGGTCAGAGCAATCGAGTCACGCACCCAGTTGACGAACTGGCGGTATTCGTTGTTCGTAATCTCCGTCTCGTCCATCCAGAATGCGTCAACCGTCACCATCAAGATGTTGTCCGGCTGCTCGAATACAGCCGACTGCGTGTTGGCACCCATCATAAACGAACCTTTCTTGATAAACAACATTCCATAGGGATTAGCCTCCTTGAAATTCTTCACCTTGTTGGCTCCGACAAGTTCTCCCGCCGGTTTGTTGCATCCGGCCATCACCATCGCTACCAAAGCGACTAATGGCAAAATCTTTGTTACTTTCATACTTACAAGTATCGTATTGATTTATATTTATTCGTTCTTTTCGGCTTCAGGATATCAAATCCGTATGCCAAATATATCTCATGACTTCCATAACTCTCCAGCAGCAGCTTATTGGTAGGCAGTTCGCAACTGTATCCCAACTGCAGTCCGGAGATGATATCTATTCCCAACAGAATATTCACACTTCCCATGATGCGGTAGCCCAGTCCCCAGCGGTATCTGTCCTTGTAATCGCACATCATGGTCAGATTCACATCCCAGCTCGCAAAATCACTCATCACCATCGCACTCGGCGTCAGCACCCACTCTTTGTAATTCTTCAGCCGGAAGCGGTAACCTCCCGTCACATACATCGTTCCCCGCAAAGTCACCTCTTTCTGCATCCCGTCCGTTCCGTCACTCAAATCAACCGCCGGCTGCAACACGTGGCTGTAACTGGCTCCCACCCACCATAACGGAGTGCAATAATACAACCCCACACCAAAGTCAAATTTCATTCCCGACTTGCTTCGCATCGGTACCGCCTCGTCATTCGCCTCGTGGTACTCATCCCCCATCTTGCTCAGGTTGACTGAATCGCCCTGAAAACCAAGATTCACAAAACCCAACTCCACTCCGGCGCTCAGATAGCCCTTGCCCAGCTTCTGGCGGTAAGCGTACTGGCCGTACAGCGACTGCGTCGTAAACAATCCGTACCGGTCGTTCAAAAAACGTACCCCTGCGCCGTGACTGGTCTTCTTGATCACAAAAGGCGAACTGAATGAAAACCAGGTACTCATCGGGGCGTTGGTGATATCCACATACTGCATCCGGTGAACACCGGCCACTTTCATCAAATCCCCCTCGCCGACCGATGCAGGATTATACGCCATCGGCAAATACATATATTGTCCCAACTGCGGGTCAAACTGCGCACTCGCAGTCCAAACGGCCATAAGCCCCAACAACAGAACAATATAACGTTTCAATTTTCAATGCTTGCTTTTGTCTTTTGTCTTGCGACTTTCGACTAATTAATACTCTTCCTCGTTGAAGAAAAAGTCCTCATCCTGGGTTGGATAATCCGGCCAGATATCCAAGATACTCTCATACTGTTCCTCGTCGTCATCCTCCAGCTCGTGCAAATTCTCAATTACTTCGGCAGGAACACCCACACGATTTGCATAATCCAGCAACTCATCCTTCGTTGCAGGCCATGGTGCGTCCTCTAATTTCGATGCTAATTCAAGTGTCCAATACATACTTTTTCCGGTTTCTGTTTCAAAAATATCGTGCAAAAGTAGTAAAAACTTTTGATTCATGCAAATATTTTTAACGATATTTTACATTTTTCGCGATTTTTTGCACTTTTACATAGCTTTTCCGTCAATTTTTCTACATTTTTGTTATTTTTTCCACAAAAATTCTTTCTCTCCGCCATTATATGATACGTACCTTGACAGTACAAAAAAGTAATCACTCAGCCTGTTGACAAACCGGAGAGCGATTACATCCGCCCCGGACTCTGTCATACGCCGTTCTGCACGCCGGCATACGGTCCGGCATACATGGCAGGTGCATACGCATTCACTGCCCATCGGCAACACAAACGCATGCTGCTTCGGCACCACTTCCTGCATCGCATCAATCCAGCGTTCCAACTGTGTCACATCCGTCTCTTCTATCCATTCTCCCGGTGCCTCACTCAATGCCGCACCCAGATTGAACAGTTTGTCCTGCACCCACTCCAGCTGCTCATCCGCCAGATGGAAACAGTCTGAAGATGTTTGAAGGCGCGCCCGCAACAAGCCCACCTGGCTGTTCAGTTCATCTACAGTCCCGTATGCCTCTATTCGTGCGTCTGTCTTGGGCACACGTTTGCCACTAGCCAGCGATGTTTCGCCCTTGTCTCCTGTTTTGGTGTAAATAGCCATATAATCTAAACTCTTATCCGGTAATGCCGCTTGAGGTAATGCCTGTCCACAAACAGCAGTCCCACATGATACAAATCCATACTGGTTGTAACGCGCTCATCCGCTTTCAGTTCCTCCCACGCGCGCTCCATCTCTTCGGAATAATGAATGTCATCCATCACTATCACGCCCTTCTCTGTCAAGCGCGGCAGCAGAATACGCACATAGCGCATCGTAGCCTCATAGGTATGGTTCGCATCCACGTATGCAAGATCCGTCTTCGCGTGCGCGCATTTATTTAAGGTGTCGTCAATATTGCCTTCCACCCATGCAATATTCTCCAGCTTCAGCACTTTCCATACGTCTTGCGCCACTCGCAGCAGTTCTCCGCTTCCTTCCAGTGTCTGCACCCGGTTCCTGCTGTCCGCCGATGCCAGATAGGCGGTAGTCACACCCAACGACGTACCTAACTCCAATATCTCCAATGGGCGTTTCTCCTGCCATCCCATCCAGACAAGCATACGGAACAACAGTTGCCCTACCCGCGCACTCTCCAGATGATTTTTGCCAATGTCACATACCCGGCGCCGCACAAGCGTACCTTCCTTCGAGCCTGCAGAACCGTAATCAACCACATCCAGCATGTCCTCGCAGGCCAGTAACAGGTCCCTTCTTCGCTCGATATCGGCAAAACAATAGTAACTGTTTTCGTCGCGCAAAACAAACCGCACCAACTCAAACAGATAGGGAGAATGAATCCCCTCGCCCGTCGTGTTCCAGGCCGTCAGGACATGACGGATATACGCCCATATGCGATGAAGAAACTCCTTCACACCCGAAAAATCGCACAAAAGTACAAAAAAATTTGCACATATCCAAAAAAAATTGTAATTTTGTGGCATGATTTTGAATTATATCTGGATTTCGCTCATTTTACTGGCCGTTTTGTTCGGTCTGGTACAGGCTGTTGTGTACGGGAATGTGGATATCTTCTCCGCCATTCTCAATGCCACGTTTGACAATGCCAAAACAGGTTTTGAGCTGTCACTCGGCCTTACCGGCGTGCTGGCGCTGTGGATGGGAATCATGAAAATCGGCGAAAGAGCCGGCGCTGTCAATACGCTCGGAAAAGCCATCAATCCGTTCTTCTCGCGCATCTTTCCGGAAATACCCAAGGGGCATCCCGTATTCGGCTCTATGCTGATGAACATTGCCGCCAACATGCTTGGTCTGGACAACGCTGCCACGCCCATGGGGCTCAAGGCGATGGGCGAATTGCAGGAACTGAATACGGACAAGACCAAGGCCTCCAATGCGATGATTATGTTCGTCGTGCTCGGAGCTAGCGGACTGACACTTATCCCCACTACCATCATGGCCTACCGCGCACAGCTCGGCGCCGCCAACCCTGCAGACGTCTTCCTTCCTATTCTGATTGCAACATACGTGGCTACCCTGGTCGGACTGATTTGTGTATGCGTGGCGCAGAAGATACGGATGAAAGACCCTGTCGTATTGGGCACGCTCATCGGACTCACAGCGCTTGTCGGAATCCTCGTCTGGGGTGCTACACGGCTCTCGCCGCACATGCTGTCTGTCGTTTCCGCGGCCATAGCGGCAATCCTGCTGCTCGGTATCATATGCTGGTTTGTCATTCAGGCGATGGCAAAAAAGATAAACGTCTATGACGCCTTCATTGACGGTGCGAAAGGCGGTTTCCAGACTGCCATCGGCATCATCCCATACCTCATCGCCATCCTCGTAGCCGTCGGAATGTTCCGCGCATCAGGGGCGATGGGACTGCTCGAACAGGGAATCGCCTGGTGTTTTGCCGCCTGCGGCATCAATCCTGACATGGCGGGCGCTGTGCCTACAGCCCTGATGAAACCGCTTAGCGGCAGTGGCGCACGGGGCTTGATGCTGGAAGCCATGACCACCCACGGAGCAGACAGCCTTGTCGGACGACTCTGCTGCATCCTGCAAGGGACAACTGATACCACGTTTTACGTCCTCGCCGTTTATTTCGGGAGCGTGAACATAAAGGATACGCGCCATGCGGTGGCATGCTGCCTGCTCGCCGACCTCGCAGGAGCAATTGCCGCTTTCGCCATTGCACCTATATTCTTCGGATAAGGGGTGCATGCATATCGCATAGGGGTTTTATCGTATCCCACCCACACCTATAATATACCATGTATATTATCCCGTGATTTTTAAAAAGCTCTGTCAAATATGATACATTTTACTGCCGAACAAATAGAAATGCCTGCGCTGGACCAGCGCAAAATCAATCGTTGGATACGTGCCGTAGCGGCAGAATACGGCTTCGCGGTGGGAAATATCAATTATATCTTCTGCTCCGACGAGCGGGAGTTGGCTGTGAACCGTGAATTTCTGGGTCATGACTACTACACGGATATCATCACCTTCGACTATTCTACCGCATTCACGCTCAACGGCGACATCTTCATCTCGCTCGATACTGTCCGCTCCAATGCAGAGCAACTCGGCATCCCTTTTGAACGCGAGCTGCTCCGCATCATCATCCACGGCATTCTCCACCTTACCGGACAAGGCGACAAGACGCCTGAGACCAAAGCCGAGATGACGGCCAAAGAAGAAAAAGCATTAACCATTTATACTGATTGAAATTATGAAACGACTTTACTCCTTAACGGCGGTTTTCGCATTCTGTCTGAGTCTTAGTGCTGTCAATTACTGTGCTCCTTCCTCATGGGGCAACGCCGGCAGCGTCACCGGAGGCGGTAACGCTACGCCTGTATCGGTTTCGACGGAAAACGCATTGAAAAACGCGCTCAAGAACAACAATGCGGTAGTGATTATAACCAAAGACATCACCGTCACCAGCCAAGTGGCTATTGAAGGCAAAAGCAATATAACGCTGATGGCTTTGCCCGGCAAACGGTTAATCAGCACTTCACAAGAAAAAACGACTTCCGGTATTTTGGCCATCAAGAACGGCTGTAGCAATATTATCCTTCGCAATCTGACATTCGAAGGTCCGGGCTCCTATGACTGTGACGGACGAGACAACCTGGCCGTGACCAGTTCGCAGAACATATGGGTTGACCACTGCGATTTTCAAGACGGTCTGGACGGCAACTTCGACATCAACAGCACGACGGACAATATTACCGTCAGCTGGTGCCGTTTCCGCTATCTGAAAGCGCCCAAGGCCGGAGGTCCCGGCGGTTCAGACGACCACCGTTTCTCAAATCTTATCGGTTCTGATTCTGATGACAAACCGAGCGATGGCACCTATAACATCACCTATGCCTTCTGCTGGTGGGACGAGGGCTGCAAGCAGCGTATGACCCGTTGCCGTCATAGTGAATTACACTTTCTCAATTGCTATTGGAATTCTTCTGTTGCCGATTATTATATCGGCCCGGAGAACTCTTCCTGCTACTTCGAAGGCTGTACTTTTGCCGGCCGTGCCAACAGCCCCAGCGGTATATGGAGTCCGTTCAAAGCGAAAATTGACGGAGTTTCCTATCCTTCTGTCAACTACTGCAAATTTGTCAATTGCGAAGGAAATCTCCCAAGCGATGCAGAACCGGTAGCAACGCCAAGCTATTCATATGACCAGTTATCTCCGAAAGAGGCTGTGAAATACATCACCAACCGTACCAAAGGAAGCGGCGCTACATTGACAGTAACAGAAAGCGGAGAAGTGAGCGAAGGAGAAGAACCGCCTTTGGCAAACGTATTCTGGAATATATCCGACAGCAAGTTCAATACCATTGACAGTGTAGATTTAGCAGGAGGAAAAACCGTAGATGGTTTGACGATTAAAGGTCCGGGGATGAAGATTGAAGGAAACAAGAAGTCCATTGACGGCTATGATTTCACGTATCGTCTCAAAACAGGCGGTAAGAGCAACAACACAGAACGCTACTTGACATTCGATGTGGCAAAAACTTGTACCATCACCTTCTATTGTATGAGCGGAAAAAGCAATACAGTACGTAACATAAAAGTCATTGCAGGATCCGATCCGGAAACTCTTTCTGCCGGTGATGGAACGGCTATCACTAAAGTAACGTACGACTATGTAGGCGATGCGACCGGTATTCGTGTCGAGACTCCCGATGGTAGTGTCAGTTTCTATGGCATCAAAATAACCTACCCAGGAGTTCCGACCGGTTGCGAAAATATCGCTGACCAAGCGCCTAAAGCATTGAAGATCATGCTGGACGGCAAGGTATATATTCTCCGCGAAGGTGTGAAGTATGACATTCTCGGGAACCGTGTGCAATAAAATGAAAGGATTGCGTGACATATTCCTTGCCCTGCTGCTCTTGAGTGCTGTCAGCGGAAACGCAGTCACTTACTGCGCAGGCTCATCATGGGGATACGCCGGAAATGCAGTGACCGGCGGAGGGGATGCGACCGTCACAACGGTCACATCCACCAGCGAACTGGTGGCGGCACTCAACAAGAAGAAAAACAGAGTGGTTGTCATCACGAAAGACCTGAGTTTCAGTTCCATGGCCACCATTCAGGACGCAGAGAACCTGACCATCATGGCCCTGCCCGGCGTCAAACTGACCAGCACCCAGCAGAGCAAAGCCACCTCCGGCATCCTGTTCTTCAAACGCGTATCAAACCTCATTATACGGAACATTACCTTCGTGGGCCCCGGAGCCTATGACTGCGACGGAAACGACCTGCTGTGCTTTGAGAACGTGACGAAGGCATGGGTGGACCACTGCGATTTTCAGGACGGCGTGGACGGCAATTTCGACATCAAAGGCCAGTCGGACAATCTTACCGTCACGTGGTGCCGCTTCCGCTATCTGAAGAAACCCAAAGCGGGCGGTCCGGGCGGCGCAGACGACCACCGGTTCTCCAACCTCGTAGGCTCGAGCAGTAGTGACAAACCTGCAGACGGCATCTATAACATCACCTACGGTTACTGCTGGTGGGACGAGGGTTGCAGGCAGCGCATGACCCGCTGCCGCAACTGCGAACTGCATTTCCTCAACTGCTATTGGAACTCCTCCGTCTCCGACTACTACATTGGTCCGGAGAACTCTTCCTGCTACTTCGAAGGCTGTACTTTTGCCGGCAAAGCCAATTCGTCAAAAAACATATACAAGGGATTCAACAACACGGTCAACTACTGCAAGTTCGTCAACTGCGCAGGAAACCTGCCGGCAGAAAACGGCGATGTAGCGGCACCTGCCTACGCCTATGACAAACTCTCCGCCGCCGATGCCAAAGCTTTCGTGACGAACGCCTGCGGCGCCGGTGCCACGCTGACAACAGACGAAGAGGCGACTGCATACTCCGCCTGCGACCGAGGAGAGACACCGCCTGAGATTCCGACGGAAGATCCCGTTGAGATGAGCGGCGACTGCTGCGTGGACTTGAGCCTTGGAGCAGAACCGACCGTTGCTAACAAGGGTATCCCTTCCGGGTTCAGCAAACTGTCCATACTCGTCCATCTGGAGAAGGGAAAATGGGAACCAGGTTGCCTGAACATGGGCGGCAACGCGGATTACATTACATTCGATTTCTCCGCCTACAGCACCTCCATCCTGGCGGTGGAGTTTGATGTCACCATCCCTCTATGGACGGAGGAGAGGAACACCGTTGCCTACCATTGGAACAGCGGTGAAAACAGCAAACACACTATTTCCAGCGCTGCGACGGAAACGGTGCACCTGACTGCTCCGGCGAATGCCAAGTCATTCACCATCCAGCGCTCCGCCAGCACCGGCACGCGCATCAGCCAGATATGCTTCGAGCTGGAAGGAGGAGCAGGAGGACTTGATCCGAAAGATCCTGAAGAACAGGAGGGGCTGACAGATGTACCTACAAAAAACGCCGCACAGAAAGTGCTGCGTCAGGGACAGATACTCATTCTTCGGGAAGGAAAAACCTATAATCTCTTAGGACTTTATCAGTAAGCGGAAAGCGTCCGTCACTTTGCGTACTGGCACCACTTCGATGGTATATCGGGTAGTGTCTGTTTTCTGGTCTGCCGGTATCAGAATACGCCGGAAGCCCAGTTTCTGCGCCTCCGCAATCCGCTGCTCGATGCGGTTGACAGGGCGGATCTCGCCTGCCAGACCTACTTCGCCACAGAGACAGGTACCTGCATCCAGAGCGATGTCCATATTACTGCTCAGCACCGCTGCCAGCACCGCCAGATCAATCGCCGGGTCCTGCACGCGCAGGCCGCCGGCTATATTAAGGAATACGTCTTTCTGCAGCAGTTTGAAGCCCACCCGTTTCTCCAGCACCGCCAGCAGCATATTCAGCCGCCGCCCCTCAAAGCCGGTGGATGAACGTTGCGGTGTGCCATAGGCGGCAGACGAAACGAGCGCCTGCACCTCAATCAGGAACGGCCGCACACCTTCTACAGCCGCTGCGATGGCAATGCCTGAAAGCCCTTCACGGGCGGTGGAAAGCAACAGTTCGGACGGGTTCGTCACTTCGCGCAGACCATCGCCGCGCATCTCATAGATGCCCAACTCGGACGTGGAACCGAAGCGGTTCTTCTGCGCCCGCAGAATACGGTACATATTATGCTGGTCGCCTTCGAACTGCAGCACCGTGTCTACGATGTGCTCCAGCACCTTCGGCCCCGCCAGCGATCCTTCCTTATTGATATGACCGATGATGAAAAACGGAATATTGCGTGTCTTGGCGAACTCCAGAATCCTCGCCGCACACTCTCGCACCTGACTAATGCTGCCGATGGTGGCTTCCACCGCTTCGGTGCCGATGGTCTGAATGGAGTCGATAACCACCACTTCGGGCTCCAACTCCTTCACCTGCTCCAGTATGCGTTCGAGTGAAGTCTCGGAAGATATATAGAGGTTCTCCGCGTTGCCTGCCAGGCGTTCGGCGCGCAGTTTGAGCTGCCGTACGCTCTCTTCGCCCGATGCGTAGAAGGTCTTGCGCTCGCCCAGTTGCATCAGCACCTGCAGAGCGAGAGTCGATTTGCCGATACCGGGTTCGCCGCCCAGCAGCACCAGACTGCCCGGCACCAGTCCTCCACCCAGCACACGGTTCAGTTCGCCGTTGCGCATATCGAGGCGCATTTCTTCATTAGCCACGATGTCCTGGAGACGTCGTGGCTGACCGGCTTCGCCTGAAAGACCGCTGACGCTGAAAGACCGCTTTGCTGCAAGATCGCTCCGCTGTAAGATTTCCTCTTCGTAGGTACCCCATTCGCCGCAGACAGGACAGCGTCCTAACATCTGCGGGGCTTTGGCACCGCAGGAACTGCACACATATTGAATGGATACTTTAGCCATTGGCTGTCGGTTATCAGCTTTATAGATCAAACACCAGATTTTCCTCCGCAAGAACCGTGTTCTCAAATATCGGTTTTGCTTCTTCGAGGAAAGGCTGATGCTCTTCGTGACGCGAGGAATAATGCCCGAGAATGAGTCTGCCTACCTTGGCTTTCTGCGCGATAGTTGCGGCATCGGCGGCGGTGGAGTGCATCACTTCCTTGCTACGGGCAGCCATTGACTGAAGGAAAGTGGACTCATGATAGAGTGTGTCCACTCCTTCAATGATGGGTATGATCTTCTCGCTGTACTGCGTGTCAGAGCAGTAGGCGTAGCGTTTGCGGGTCTCATATTCGAACGAACCGTCTTCTTTCTTGACGCGGTGTGTCTCCTTAAACAGGAAACCGCATGTCGGCACGCCGTGCTTGAGAGGAATCGTCTCCACACTCACCGTACGATCCTCGTAGATAACTTCGTGCTTGCGCGGATTGATAGGATGGAAAACAATATCGTACACCCGGTCGTTGGCATGGTAGTCCAGCAGCGGTTGCAGCAGTTTCTCCAAATCCGGATGGGCATAGATATGCATCGGCTGCGTACGCTTGAGCATGCCCAAGGTCGTCAACAAGCCGATGAGACCGAAACAGTGATCGCCGTGCAGATGGGAGATGAAGATGTTATAGAGCCGCGAAGTGTGGACACCCAGTTTCTGCATAGTGAGAACCACTCCTTCGCCGCAATCCACGAGGAAAGACTTGTCAGACAACTCCACCAACTGCGCCGAAGGCGATGTCGTCTTCGTCGGTTTGGCGCTTCCGCAACCTAATATGGTCAGTTTTCCATTTACCATTTATCGGGCTATTTTATCTCTGCGAGTCTTTGCAAAACCTTGTCGCCTAACACTGTCTTTTTCTCGATATGCTCAAGTACGGCCTTGACGAACGAGTTAGACTCAAACGAACCGCGTACCTCTTCGAAGTCCGCTTCCGCCTGCTCACGGTCACCGTCCACGCCGAATCCGGTCTGGCTGTTGAGATCGAACTCCTTGCGGGCGTCGTCATAGACCATACGGTCCAGTTTGACCACGGCGTCCTTCCAGTCCGTTACTGCTTTCTGAATCTTCGCCAGCGTCACGTTCTCCACGCTGCACCCCCACACCTGCTCCAGTTTGTCCAGCGCCCAGGTCCATTCATAGGAATAGTAGCTTGCGTGCATTTCCTCAAGACGCTGCTGAATCTTCTCCAGCGTGAGCACGCCCTTCTCCACATCGTCCAACAGCCGCGTCACTTCGCTCTTGGGGGCAATCAGTCCCGCCAGATCGACCCAGTCGCCCAATCCGGCTTTGCTGTCCGGACGAAGCGCGGCACGCAGTTCTTCCATCGTATGCCACTCTTTTTTCTCCAAGCGGCTGATCAGACTGTTGCCGAGGAATTTCTGGATACCGATGGTGTACAGTTCGCGTCCGTGAATGAGGGACGAGTTGCGTATCTTGCAGTTCCTGTAGCCGTAAACCTCTGTATTCTCACCGCTGAGCGCCTGCAGCTCGTTCAGCACTTCGCGTCCGCGCCACATTTTCTGCACGGTGTACGGACTAAGCAGGTTGAAGTTAATCTGGTCCAGTTTGTGGGGATCCTTGCGGTTGTCACGCTTCGGCCATTTCTGCGCATCGCGGATGGTACCCACCGTACGCAGGTTGGCTCCTGGCACCAGGAACGACTCCGACTGGTTCTCAATCAGATAGGAGAAAGGCAGGTCGGACGTGTCCGCATGATGTGTATGACGCCCCATGACAAGCGAGAATGCACCTATCTTGCTGGGCCACAGCAGATAACTGTCACTGGTCGTTTTGGCACCGCGCTCGGCTATTCCCTGATGAATAGGACCGAGTTTGTACATATGGTTCGACTGGTTGCTGCCCGAACCGGCGTTCAGGAAGGAGAACATTCCCGCAATCAGTAGCGTCGATTTATGGTGTGTCACGGTGTACGGACCTGCAAAGATGGCGCATGCCTCACCGTGCATGCCCTGGCAGTTGCTGAAGAACAGCGATTCGCCGGCAGAATAGTGTTTGTCAAACACACAGCCCTGGCCCACGAAACATTTCTCCACCAATGTCGAGTCGCCGATCTCCACGCCCGAAGCGATAATGAAATCCGCGCACTTGACACCGCTGCCCAGACGTACTGGCGCCGCCTCGTTCGAGTTGACGGTACCGTTCTTCAGACGGCTCACGCCAATCAGCTCGGCATAGTCGCCTATCCTGACGTTCTTGATCGAGCCGCAGTTGAGAATGCGTACATGGTCGCCTATATAGCCGGTCTCAGACGCCTGCTCTTCGGCGTACGCGTCTATCATACGCTCCAGTTCGTGAATCATCTTCGGACGGTGACGATAGAGCGTGAGGATATACGCCAGGCTGGCACTCAGTTCATTGAAAATAGGGATTTCCCGTCCGCCGCCTTCGTTCATCACAGGCACACGCACACCATTGCCGAAAGTGGTTCTGCCGTCCACCAGGATGGCGTTCACATTCTCGATACAGGTGTTGTTGCCGATATGATAGTTGGCGATGTAGTTATGGATATTGAACAGATGCGCATCGTCGCCTACCTCGCAGTTGTGCAAGGTGGCGTTGTAGATACCCGAATGAATCTGCAGTCCGCCGGGAAGACTGATGTCACGGCGGAAAGCGCCTAACCTGTTATGTCCGGAGAAACGGGTGTTGTGTACGTACTGCGCGTCAAACGCCTCCGCCACCTCCAACTCCGCCCAGTCAGTCGCCGAGCAACCCTGTGCCTCCATTTGCGCAATCTCTTGCGCGGTTAGTGAACGAAACATATTAATCATTTAAGAGCATCGGCATTAACAACATGAGCACGTCCTCATTCTCCTCGTTCTCAGCGGGCAGAATGAGTCCTGCGCGTGCAGGGTCAGCCAGTTTGAGCTGCACATCCGATGATGCGATCGAGCTGAGCAGGTCAATGAGGAACGGTGCCTTGAAGCCGATAGCCATCGGCATGCCGTTGTAGTCGCAACTGATGGTTTCCTCCGCGCTCGTCGAGAAATCAATGTCCTGTGCGGAAATCTTGATCTGGTTCTCGCTCAGCGCCAGACGCAACTGTGCGGTGCCGTTGTTGGCGAACACTGCCACGCGCTTGCAGGCATTGATCATCGTCTGACGGTCAATGGTCAGTATATTCTGGTTACCCTGCGGAATAACGGCATTGTAGTTGGGGAAACGGCCCTCAATCTGACGGCATACCACGATGGAACTGCCGAACTCAAAGCGGGCGTTCTTGGCTCCGAAGGTCACCTTCACATCGTTATCTTCCTTCGCCAGGAGGTTCTTGAGCAGACCGGCCGGTTTCTTCGGCAGAATGAAACTGGCGGCAGCACCGGCTTTCACTTCTGTATTCGTGTAACGGACCAGACGGTGTGCATCGGTGGCTACCATCGTCACTTTGTCTTCCGCTATATCGAAGAACACACCGTTCATCACAGGACGCAGATCGTCGTCAGCGGTAGCGAAGATTGTCTTCTCGATCGCATTCTGCAGAATACCCGATTTCATCACCACCTCATGCGAATCCGACTCGGCATCCGGCATCTCCGGATACTCGTTGCCGTTCACGCCTACGAACGAATAGGTACCGTTCTGGCTGGCCATGTTCACAGCGAAATTATTGTCGTCAATAGTGAACACCAGAGGCTGCTCGCTGAATTCCTTCAAGGTCTCCAGCAACAACTTGGCAGCGGAAGCTACTTTACCTGCTCCCTCTGCGTTCTCAACCGACACACA